>Ga0207797_1001421_pt1 | contig 17292 bp, 14 predicted proteins | sample PRCRCaboRojoPR_6_FD_187275 | JGI IMG/M metagenome (GOLD analysis project Ga0207797, IMG submission 187275) | Marine sediment microbial community from Cabo Rojo, Puerto Rico - PR CR 10% Liquid 1 (SPAdes) | ecosystem: Environmental > Aquatic > Marine > Coastal > Sediment | place: Cabo Rojo, Puerto...
CCTCCGGCCAACGCCGGCGAGGGCTGATCCGATTCGCCGCCGTCCCGGTCCACTACTGAAGGGCCGGGACCTCTCGTCCGGAGCGCCCGCGACGTCGGGCCCTCCGCTCCCGGAGGGGCTTCCTCGCGCCCTCCCCACATTCTCGAGGCCGCTCTATCCCACCTCTTTGTTTCCTCTTCTGGCGACAATGGGGCGGCTGTGGTACGATTTACCGTGATAGAGGGATGATAGTGCGTCCATAGAGTAACCATGGACCACGAGTTGCAGTTGGATAGTCGCGGATAGAAGTCCACCCGACAAAGGCATTCCGGTCCTCAGGACCCGGGTGCAAAAGCGAGAGTCCGGCCCGGACGCACTCGCCTGCCGAAGGCGGATTTCCACTTTCGACGAGCTTTTAGCGATGACGAGCCCCTGTTCGAAGGCCCGCACTCATGCTCGGGCCCCATCTGTCGACTGCTGGAGGAAGCCCGATGGCCACTGATCGCAACCCGGACGTCATGGAGATGGTGGAGCAGGAGCTCCGCGAGAACCCGGACGTCTCCAACAAGGACCTGAAGCTGAAGGCCGAGGAGATCGACGAGGAGATCGAGGATCTCTCGGCGCGACAGTTCAACGCCCGCTATCCGCTCCAGGTGAAGCGGAAGCTGGCCTCCGACGAGGCGGAGCGGACGCAGGAGGGCGCGGAAGCCGCGGAGGACGACGACGGGGCGGAGGCCGAGGACGAGGACCGGCAGCCCTCCGACGAGGCCCGCCAGGAGGTCTTCAGCATGATCGAGGAGGCCCTGGAGGAGGATCCCGACGTCTCGAACGACGAGCTCCAGGAGCGGGCCGCCGAGATCGAGCCGTCCATCGCCGATCTCTCCGCCCGGAGCTTCCACGCCCGGTATCCACTGCAGGTGAAGCGGCAGATGACGTCCGCCCGGAAGAAGGAAGAGGCCCCGGAGGAGGGCGAGACGGAAAGCGCGAGCCGTGACGAGCTTCGTGCCTCGGTGCGACAGGCGCTCCTGGACTTCGCCCGTGACGTGGCCGGGGCCAGCGATCGCGGCGACGTGATCGACGTCCTGACCAGCGTCGACCAGTACGTGGACCGGGTGATGGAGCAGGCGTGACGCCTGCTGCGGCAGAACTGGAGCCGTCGAACGATGGTGCTTCCCGCAGGACGGAGTGACACGGGGCGATGGTGACATCCCTTCTCGACGAGGTCCGGGACGAGACCGGCGCCGACGGGGAGATTCCGCTGTCCGACGAGAGCGAGCGGGAGATCCTCGAGATGGTGGAGAATCAGCTCGACCGGCCCAATCCGCCGGACACCCGGGTCCTCTACCGGCGTGCGATGCATTTCATCGATCGCGACGTGCGGCATCTCAGCCTGCAGCAGTTCAACGCCAAGTTTCCCCTCCAGGTGAAGAGACGCAGGGCCCGGGAGCGGCTGGAGGAGAACGGCGGCTCTCCCGACGGAGCGGAAGCCGACAGCCCCCCCGAGCCGAGCCGACCGAGCAGCAGCGCGCATCGAACGCAATCCAGAGGCAGTACGATGGCAGTCGACCGCAACCCGGACGTCATGGAGTTGGTGGAGCGGGAGCTCCGCGAGAACCCGGACGTCTCCAACAGGGACCTGAAGCTGAAGGCCGAGGAGATCGACGAGGAGATCGAGGATCTCTCGGCGCGACAGTTCAACGCCCGCTATCCGCTCCAGGTGAAGAGGAGGCTCAGCGCGGAGCAGAGCGGAGCGAGCGAGTCCGACGGTGAGACGCAGGCCGCCCCGGCCCCGGCGGCGAAGCCAAACGGCGACGATGGAGCCGCGCCGGAGGCCGCCGCCGACGGAGACGGCGGAGGGCAGGAGGAAGACGGGGAGGAAGACGGCGACCTGCGGGACCGGATCATGGACCTGGTTCGTCGTCTCCTGCGGAAGGAGGAAGAGCTGTCCACGCGGGAGATGCAGGAGCGGGCGGCCGAGATCGATCCGGGGGTGGAGGAGCTCTCCACCAGACAGTTCCACGCCCGGTATCCGCTCCAGGTGAAGAGGAAGCTCTCGTCCATGAAGTCGAAGATGAAGGGGCGGAGCGACGGTAGCCGGGCTCCGGAGGGGGCGGACGAGCGGCGTGAGGTCGTCCGTGAGGCGCTCCTGGACTTCGCCAAAGCCGTGGCCGGTGCCGAGGATCGGGGCGAGGTGATCGACGTCCTGACCCGCGTCGACGAGTACGTGGATCGGGTCGTCGAGGAGATGTGACGGAACGGCCGTGGGCGTCGTCGTCGAAACGAAGCGCCCCGTGGATCGCAATCAGGCGTCGGAGGAATGAGGCCCATGACACGAACCCGGAGTGTGGCGGCGGCCGCCGCCTGCGTCCTGTTCGCCTTCACCGGATGCGCCAGCTCCGGCGGGAGCGGAGGGACGTACCGAGGCGTCCAGCTGTACGAGAAGGGCGAGAACATCTACGTGTGCCGGCAGGCGCACACCGCCAGCACCCGGGACGCCCTCGTGGATCTCCTGGAGAGCGGACAGTCGCCCCGGAACGCCCCCACGGGCCAGTCCGTGAACATCGTCACCCGGGAGAACGTGAGCGTCGGGGGAGAGACCGTTTCCGTGGCCCGTGTGGAGCCCACCGACGGCGGAAGCCGATACTGGATTCCCTATACGGCCCTCTGTTCGAAGAGCGGCTGACGGGGCCGGACGCGCCGGGTCCGCGGCCCGACGGAGCCACAACCGCCCTGGTACCGGAGACACGGGGCAGAAGAACATAGCAAAGCCCGGAGGAGCGGACGCTCCCCCGGGCTTTCGCTGTCGTCGGGCCGAAACCGACTCAGGCCGTCAGGCCGTCACCAGTCCAGGAGGCCCGAATCCTCCTCGTCCTCCTCGGCCGCGGGACCGGGTTCCCTGGTGGGAGAGCCGGGGCCCGCGTCCGGAGCGCCCGGTCCGGCTTCGGACTCCACGCCCGTGCCGGGTTCGGGGCCGGCCGGTCCGGGCTCGGCCGCCGCGCCTTCGTCGGCCGCCGGCTCGTCCATCTCGGGCAGGTCCTCGAGGGACTCGACGTTTTCCGCCTTCGGTCCCTCGTCGCCCTCGACCTGCTCGAACCGTACCCGTTCACCGTCCTCCAGGCTCTTGAAGCCTTCCTGCTGGATGGCGCTGAAGTGGACGAACACGTCCTCGCCACCGCTGTCCGGCTCGATGAACCCGTACCCCTTCTGAGGGTCGAACCACTTGACTGTGCCTTCCTGAGCCATCGTACTTCTCCGTTACAGAACTTCAAACTGTCTATACTCGGATCCGCAACCGTACCGGAACGGCGCGGGGAGTTCAAGACGGATCGCCGGGTCCGCGCCGCCTCGGGCCGGGTCGCTATCCGCCGGGGACGGCGCCCTCCTGCAGCCAGCGCCCGCCGGCGGCGAACGCCGCCCCGACCAGGGCCGCCAGCAGGACCCCGAGCGCCGTGGCCGTGCCGAAGTCGAAAGCCCGCAGCTGCGCCAGGATCTCGATGGAGATGGGCCGCGTGGAGTGCGTGTAGAGGAGGATCGAGGCGACGAACTCCCCCAGCGCCGTGACGAAGGCCAGGGTGCCCCCGGCGGCCAGGCCCGGGAGCACCAGCGGAAGGGCCACCCGCCGCATGGTCTCCAGCCAGCCGGCGCCGAGGGAACGCGCGGCCTCCTCCAGTGCCGGGTCGAACTGACGGAAGGACGCGATCGTGGCCTCGGCCACCAGCGGCGTGTTCCGAATGAAGTACGCCAGGGGGAGGATCCAGAAGGTGCCCACCAGGACCGTGCGCCCGAGCTCGGGCTGGTTCGTGCTGAACGTCGTGGCGAGCCCCATGGCGATCACGGTGCCCGGCAGGGCCCACGGGAGGACCAGCAGCACCCTCAGCAGCCCCCGCCCCCGGAACTGGCGTCGCACGACCAGATAGGCGGCCACGAAGCAGAGCAGGAGGTTCCCGGCCGTGGCGACGGCGGCCATCTGCAGCGAGTTGACGACCGGCCGCAGGAGCTCGGGGCGAGAGAAGAGGTTCGCGTAGTTGCCCAGGGTGAACTGATCCGGGAGCACCTGCGTGGTCCACGTTCCGGTGGGCACGAAGGAAACCAGGGCCAGCGTCAGATGGGGGAGCAGCAGCAGGAGCACACCGCCCACTCCCGCCGCCGCCATTCCCCACCGCTTCCAGCCGGTGCTCTCCCGACGACGCCGGGCGCCGACGCCCTTGCCCACCGCGGCGAAGTCGCGCCCGCTCTCCATCCTCCGCAGGACCCACAGGAAGGCCAGCGAGACCGAGGCCAGCACCACGGTCTCGACCATGGCCAGGGACAGGGCGCCACTGACCTTGCTGGCGTAGATCTGGGTCGTGAGCACCCGGTAGCCGCCGCCGAAGATGTAGGGCGCCGAGAAGGACGCCATGGAGGTCATGAACACCAGCAGGGCGGCGGCGGAGAGGGCCGGGGTCAGGAGGGGAAGCGTGATCCGTCGGAACACGCGCCACCGGCCCGCTCCCAGCGACTCGGCGGCCTCCAGGGCGGACTCGTCCAGGCGGGACAGCCCCGCCCGGACGAAGAGGTAGAAGTACGCGTACATCGTGTAGGCGTGGACCAGGAGGATCGCCGACGCCCCCTGCATGCTCCACGGCGGTGAAGCCAGGCCCAGGACGCGCTGCACGCTGCGGGTCAGGATCCCGCTCTCCCCGAAGAGGAAGAGGAAGGCGATGACGCCCACCAGGGGAGGGAGGAGAACGGGCAGGGCGGCCAGGGCACCGAAGACCTTCCGTCCGGGGAACTCCCACCGGTCGAAGACGAAGGCCAGGGGCACGCCGATCAGGCCCGAGAGGACGACGCTGGCCACGCTGATCCACACGCTGTGCCACAGCGCGTCCAGCTCGGCGCCCGTCGTGAAGAACTCCCGGTAGGCGTCGGCCGTGAGCCCGGCCTCGCCGACCACGGACTCGGCCAGGACCACCAGGTTGGGATAGACGACCAGCCACAGGAGGAGGACCAGGACCGGGACGGCGAGGAAGTAGGTGAGCCGCCGCTCCCCGGCGCCGCGCGTGGAGTCGCTCACCGTCTCAGCGTGTCACGGCTCTCGCGGGGCCTCCGGGCCCGACGCGGCCCCCTCCCGGGCCCGGCTCCCCGGCGGGAGGCGGGCCTCGCCGCGGCGGAAGAGGTGCAGCCGGGCGCCCCCGGTGGGGCGGACCCCCACGCGGTCCCCCTCGTTCACGGCGTCCCGGCCCCCGGCCACCTCCAGGAGGCCCGCCGGGCCGGCATCCACGCGGAAGACGGTCACGGCGCCCCGGAAGCGCCGGTCGCGCACGGTTCCGCACAGCGTCGCCTCCTCCGGCGCGAGCAGGCGGAGGTCCTCGGGTCGCACCCACAGCTCGGCTTCGGCCCCGGATCCGGCCTCGCCGAGGTCGTCGCTGAGCCGCGCGCCGGACGTGAGCGGCCACTCGGCCTCCCCCGGAAGCAGGGCCGTCGACGCACCGTCGTCGCGCAGGAGACGGACCTCGAGGCGGTTGGCCCGACCCACGAACCCCGCCACGAACGGGTCGGCGGGCTCGTCGTAGAGCACCTCCGGTCTCCCGGTCTGTCGGATCCGACCGGCGTCCATGACGGCCACCCGGTCCGAGAGATCGAAGGCCTCCTCCTGGTCGTGGGTGACGAAGAGCGTGGTGATGCCCAGCTCCTTCACCAGCAGCCGGAGCTCGGTTCGGGTCCGCTCGCGCAGGGCGGCGTCCAGGTTCGAGAGCGGCTCGTCCAGGAGGAGGAGGGGCGGCTCGATGGCCAATGCGCGCGCCAGGGCGACCCGCTGCTGCTGTCCGCCGGACAGCTCCTGCACGGCCCGATCCCCGAAGTCCGGCAGGTCCACCAGCTCCAGGACCCGTCCCACCCGACGCCGGATCTCCGCCTCCTCCATGTCCCGGCTCCGGAGGCCGAAGGCGACGTTCTCGAAGACGTCCAGGTGCGGGAAGAGGGCGTAGTTCTGGAAGACCATGCCGAAGCCCCGCTCCCGCGGACCCTGCCCGAGGATCTTCTCCCCCCGGAACCGAATCGTCCCGGCGTCCGGGCTCTCGAAGCCCGCCACCAGGCGGAGGACCGTCGTCTTGCCGCAGCCGCTGGGCCCCAGGAGGGTGAGCAGCTCGCCCTGACGGAGCGCCAGGTCCAGCCCGTCGACGGCCACGGTGTCGCCGAATCGCCTGGTCAGGCCGGAGAGCACCAGCTGGTCCCGACTCTCGGGCCCGGACACTCCCCCGTCGTGGCTCGACGTCTCGTGGCTGCTCACGGCGACGGGCTCAGTAGCCCTTCTCCCGGCCCTGGCCGCGGATCTGGCGGTCCCAGTACCGGAGCCATTCCGGCGTGTGCTCCTGCACGTAGCCCCGGTCGATCTCCATGGCCCGTATCCGGGGCATGGCCTCCCGCAGCCACTGCGGGAGGGAGTCGGCCGGCAGGTCGGTGCGGGCCGGGATGCGGTAGAATTCCCGAGCCGCCTCCAGGATCTGGGGCCGGCTTCCGGCCCACTCCACGAAGGCCCGGGCTTCCTTCGGCTGGCCGGCGCCGGCCACGACCGCGATCGCGTCGATGACGACGGGCGTACCGTCCTCGGGAAGCACGTAGTCCACGGGCAGCTCCGAGGTGGCGCGAAGCGTCTCGATGTCCGGCATGTTCCAGGGAGCCACCAGGCCCTCCTGACGCGCCAGCTTCTGGTACAGGAGCGTCGGGTTGAGGACGTACTCCGAGGTCTGGGCGTCCAGTCGGAGCAGCCACTCGTAGCCCGCCTCGGGATCGTCGGTCGCCCGGTACTCGCGCCACATGATGGCGCCGAAGATGGCGCGCATGGTGCCGGAGGCCAGCGGGTCCCGGACCAGGACCTCGTCGCGCCAGCGCGGCGCCAGGAGATCGTCCCATGTCCGGGGGGCTTCCTCGGCCGAGAGCGAGTCGGTGTTGTAGGCGATGACTTCCGGCGTCCTGTAGGTCCCGACCCACCGCCCGGCCGAGTCCCGGGCCGACGCGGGCACGGCGTCCCACCACGTCGGCCGGAACTCGGCCAGCAGGCCCGCCGACGCGGCGCGGTCGAACATCCCGGACGGCGCGCCCCACCAGACGTCGGCCTGCGGGTTGGCACGCTCCGACCGCACGCGATCCAGGACCTCCTGGCTCCCCATGTCCACCCACTGCACGTCCACGCCGGGGTGGTCGGCCTCGTAGCGCTCCTCGAAGTGGGAGAGCAGCTCCCGTCCGTGCGGCGAGTAGACCACCAGCGGCGTTCGCCCGTCGCCGGCGCAGGCCGCCACCAGCGGGAGGATCAGGGCCAGGAGGATCCCCACGGGACCGGCGCCTCGCCCGCTGCCGCTCCGTCCGGAAGGGGGGCGGTGCCTCACGGCTGTCCCCCGTCCGCCGGCGCCGTGGAGCCGGCGTCGAGCCAGCTTCGCCACTCCCCGGGCTCCAGCGAGAGCAGGTTGGCGAACAGGCGGTAGGCCCCGGGGACCCCGGCGGGGAGCTGCCGGAAGAAGGCCAGGCCCGTGTACACGTAGAGCCCCCGGCCCAGCGGTGCCACCAGGAGGCTGCCCCGCCGGGGCTCCTCTCCCGGGTCGGCCATGGACAGCAGGGGCGTGAAGGCATCTCCCCACTCGTGGAGGAAATAGAGCCCCCGCTCCTGGACCCAGCCCCGGAAGTCGCGGTCGCCGATGTCATTGGGCGAGGAGAGGGGCGGCGCCTCCGGGTGCAGGAGCGACACCTCGGCGCGCTCGTCCGTCACGCGGTCGTGGGGACGGGCCATGGTGGCCCGGAACGGGGCGTAGTCCCCCTCCACGAACTCGTACTTGTTGTACTGGACGATCAGGGTCCCGCCCTCCTCCCGGGCCCAGTCCAGGAGCCTGGGGTTGGCGGCCTGGAGGTCCTCCCGGACCTCGTAGGCGCGGACGCCCACGACGATGACGTCGAACTCCCCGAGGTCACCGGAGCGGAGCCGCGCCGCGCCGATCATGGTCACCGGCAGGCCGAGCTGACGGATGGCGGTCGGGACGTCGTCTCCGGTGCCCATCACGTAGCCGACCCTGAGGTCGCGGTCCACCTCCACCGGAAAGCGTTCGATCCGGAGGTCCGCGTCCCGGAACAGGGGAGCCGGCTCGATGTGGGGGTAGTCGATCACGGAGAGCTCCCGGTCCCAGGAGGCGCTCTCCGTGTCGCCGGCCGCCGCTGCCGCCCGGGCCTCCGCCGCGATGCGATGAGTGGTCCAGGGAGCTCCCGAGGACCCGGTCCCGTCACCGTGCCCGCCGGTTCGCCGGAGGCGGAAGGAGCGCGTCTCCGAGGCTCCGCTGCCGGCCAGGAGGACCGTCCGGCGACCGGGTTCGGTCGACCAGCCCCCCGGGACGCGCAGGGACAGGGCGGCCCGGACGCTGTCCTCCACGTGGCTCCGGACGGTGACCGCCACGCTGTCCGTCCGGGCCGCGCCCTCTCCTCCGGCAGGCGAGATCATCACCTCCGGTCGGGCGGCGATCGAGAGCCGGGGGACCACGTGAACCGGTCGCCAGTATTCTCCCCGGGCCTTGTCGACGCCGCGGTATCGAACCTCGCGCCGCACCGCGGTCATCGCCGCCGGCCCGGATCCGGCGCCCTCGAGCCGAAGCGGGAGCCGGCCGACGGCCAGGGGAGGCGAGTGGGGGCGCCCGTGGAGGTCGGGGTCGTCCGGCCAGCGGTAGAGATCCCCGGCCCGTTCCCGGCGCAGGAAGTACTGCTGTGTGGGCGCGGCGGTGTCCGGTACCGTCACCCGGAAGCTCCACCGTGCCATGGCTCCTGCCGCCACCTCCAGGGAACCCGACCCGCCGGCCATGGCCGGCTCCGATCCGTAGAACCGGGAGCGCTCCGAGGCCGTGGGTCGGACGCTGTCCGGCGGCAGGAGCCGCACGTCCCACCCGGCGGGGAGGTCCAGCTCCGGAGCCCCGGCCCTGAGGGCGACGTCGCTCCCGTTCCAGAGCTCGGCGTGGACGCGCAGCGTCTGCCCGGGAACCCACAGGTCGTCCTCCGCGCGGAATCGCAGGCTGACACCGGAGGCCGCCATCAGCGCCCGTCGGGCCACCGCGGCCTGGCGGGCCAGGACCCGCCGGGGACCCTCCGCCCCGACGGAGGCGGCCAGCCGCTCGGCTTCCCGGGCGGCGGCCAGGGCGTCCCTGAGCGCCGGCGCCGCGGCCCCCGCGTCCAGCACGCGAAGCGAGTCCCGGGCGCGGTCGGCTGCCCGGCGCAGGGCCTCCACACGGTCCCGCATCTCCTCCGGTCTCCCCTCGCCCGGGGGGAGCGCGTCCGCGAGGACGGAAAGGGACGTGTCGACCCCGGCGAACAGCGGCTCACCCGGTCCGGCCTCGGTGCGGTTCTCCACGAGCAGGAGGCGCGTGAAGCGCGGACCGGGGGGCTGCACCGTGCCGAAGCCCTGCGAGCGGTGCTGGCTGCGACCCTCCATGGCCAGCTGGAACGGTGAGCGACCGAGGAGCGGATCGTACTCTCCGGTCGGCACCCGGAGCGTGGCCCGGTCGGGATCGCGCCAGGCGCGGCGGTACAGCTTGTCGGCGGCCCACGTGTCCACCCCGCGCTCGAGCTGGTCCGTGAAGCGCGTGGAGTCGGCCGCGGCCCGGAAGGCGCTGCGGGCGAGGATCCCCGCCACCTGGTGGTGGCCGTGCCCGTCGTTCGGGGTGCCGCTGAAGATAGAGACCACGACGTGAGGGCGGAACGATCGGATCCGCCACACAACGTCGCGAAGCAGCCGCTCTCGGGGCCAGTGCTCGAACGTCTCCTCTGCCGTCTTCGAGTAGCCGAAGTCGTAGGCCCGGGTGAAATACTGCTCCGCGCCGTCCAGGCGCCGGGCCGCCAGGAGCTCTCCGGTCCGGATGAGGCCGAGCCCCTCGCCCAGCTCGGGGCCGATCACGTTCTGCCCGCCCTCGCCGCGGGTCAGCGAGAGGTAGGCCGTGCGCACTCCCCGGGAGCGGTCCAACTCGGCCAGGAGGGCGGTGTCTTCGTCGTCCGGGTGCGCGGCGACGAGGAGCACGCGCCGCGCGGATCCGAGCTGGCGCAGGAGGAGGCCCGCCTCGGCGGCGGCGCTGTTCGTCGGACCCCCGTGGCGCGGCGCGGGCTGGACGGCCGCTGCCCGCGCGGCTGCCGCCGACGTCGCCAGCAGGCCCGCGGCGAGGAGCAGCGGCACCAGGCGGCTGCCGAAGAGGCCGCGGTCCTCCTGTCCGGGAATCTCGGGAGAGGCATCCATGGCAGTCATCGGCGCGAAGCTAGGAGGCACGCTCGGGCGGGGAAACCCTGCGGCCGGGATGTCGCGGCGGGGTCGAAGCCCGTCTCCCGAAGGGGCCGTGCGAGAGCCCCACCTCGGGTCGGGGCTACTTGCGCCTCCCGGTGGGGATCCAGCCCCGTCGGATGTGGGTGTCGTCGTAGACGGTGATGAACACGTCCGGATCGATTCGCTCGATCTCGTCGATGATCTCCGGCACATCGCGCCGCCGGATCACTGTCGAGACGATATCCACGCTTCCCTCGCGGCCCTCCCCGCGGACGGCCGTGACGCCGACCCCCAGATCCCGGAGGCCCGAGGCGACCGCGTCCCCTCCGTCGCGGCAGATGGCCTGTACGGTGGACAGGCCGAGGGCCAGCTTCTCCTCGAGCCAGACCCCGAGCGCCGTGCCCCCGGCGAAGCCCGCCGCGTAGCCGACCACGTGCAGCGGGCTGCTCAGGTTCTGCAGGGCCGCCCCGGCGGCCAGCACCCAGATCAGGATCTCGACGAAGCTCACGAGAGGAGCGATCACACGGGAGCCGCGGGTGACCAGGCGGACACGGAGGGTCCCCAGGGAGACGTCGCCGACTCGCAGCAGGAAGATGAGGACGGGGCCCCACGGACCGGCGAGCAGCTCGATCATGGCGAGGTCGGCAGGTGGAGGGATGGAAGAACGGGGGGCGGTCGGACCGTGACGTTCCGACGGGCTCCGGTGGCACGGCCCGCGCATTCCCGGGCTCCCCTTACTGTACGGAGTCCGCGCGACGTCCGTCCACCGGGCGGGGACCGCAGCCGTTTCTCGGCCCGATTGCCGCGGCCCGGGAGGACGGCTACCGTTCGGTGCGTCGGCCGACGCTCACCCGTTCCGGGAGACATCATGCATCGCTCCGCCCCTGGCGGTGACCTCATGCGCGCTCGTGCTCTGCTCCCGCTGGGAGCCCTGGTCGCCCTGCTGGTCATTGCCTGCGGAGGTGGCGGTGAGGACGGCGGCGCGCCGGAGACGGACGAGCTCACCTGGTCCTCGGAGCAGGCACCGGAGGATCGGGTGGCCGAGATCTCGGGCTTCCGGGGGCCGGAGTCCGTGCGCTACGATCCGGAGCTGGACGTCTACTTCGTCTCCAACTTCAACGGCGACGGCGGCGCGCGGGACGGGAACGGCTTCGTCAGCCGGGTGGGTCCCGCGGGGGAGATCGACTCGCTCCGCTTCATGACCGGAACGGAGCAGGCCCCGCTCCACGCGCCTCGCGGCATGTACATCACCGGGGACACGCTCTGGGTGGCGGACGTGGACGGCGTTCACGGCTTCCACCGCAGGAGCGGCGAACAGCTGCGCTTCACCGATCTCACACGGTTCGAGCCGGGCTTCCTGAACGACATCGCCGCCGGGCCCGACGGCGTCCTCTACGTGACGGACACCGGCGAATCGCGCCTGTACCGGGTCAGCGGCGACAGCGTCCGCATCGCCGTCCAGGACTCGCTGCTCGGGCCGCCCAACGGCATCACGTGGGACCGCGACGGCGCCCGTTTCGTGCTGGCCCCGTGGGGAGGCACGCAGACCGTGCGCGCCTGGAGCCCGGGAGGGGCCGGACTGACGGACGTGGGAACCAGCGCCGGCGGCAACTTCGACGGCGTGGAGATCGTCGACGGCCGTGTCCTGCTGGCCAGCCAGGCGGACTCGAGCCTGCGGGTCCTCACGGACGGTGGGAGCCGACCCGTCGTCCGCGTCCCGGGGAGGCCGGCGGACATCGGCGTGGACACGCGGCGCCGCCGGGTGGCCGTTCCCTACATCGCTCTCGACCGGGTGGACGTCTGGCGGCTTCCGGGCTCCGTCCCGGGGCGCTGAACGGGCGGAGCACCGCGGCGGCACGAAGATCTTTCGGCCGTCGCTTCTGGATACCCGGGACGAACTCCCGACGTTGCCGCCCCGACGGACGGTCGCGGCGGCAAGTGTTCCTCACGCAAGCTGCTGTCAGACAACGTACTGCGCTGTCATCCGGGGGGCGGCACGCCGGTTGCCCCACATGATGGGCGAGGAGCCCCCCTCCACCGGAGAGGAACGCCATGGCGTCGCAGTACATCTACTTCTGGATCGACGACCGCGGACGGATCCTCGAGTTCCGTGTCACCCGGCGCGGGGAGGGCGGCGCCCGCTCCTCGGGCCGGTACGGACGATCGATGACACGGGACCTCTCGGCCAGCTACCTCCGCCTCGAGGATCTTCCGCCCACGTACGCCGACCCCGTGCGGGAGCACGTCCGGGCGACGGGCGAGCAGCAGGGGGTCGTGGAGATCAGCGGCGGTCGGCGCTGTCCGCGTCCGCAGGCGTGAATTCGGGCGGGTGGCGCTCGTCCCACCCGGTCGCGTCCTGGTAGACCGAGACGATCTCCAGGAGATCGGCCTCGCCGTACATGGTTCCGACGAAGGTGATGCTCCGCGGTGATTCCCCGTCGTCGAAGCCGTTCGGGACGGCCACGGACGGATGCCCGGTGAGGTTCGTGAGCAGGAGAGTGGGCCCGCCGGACGTGGGTGCCACGTAGGCGTCCAGGTCGGTCATCAGCTGTCTCATGTCGCGGCCCAGCAGCCAGCGAACCTGATTGGCCTGCAGGTACTCCACGGCCGGGACGAAGCGCGCGGTCCGGTAGACGTTGGGCCAGGCGGCCGCCTGCTGACGGACCAGCGTGCTGTCCAGGTCGGTGCGCGTCAGGCTGTCGTGGGCCGTGGCTGCCTCGGCAGCCAGAATGAAGGCCAGGGACTCCACCGGCCGGTCCGGCAACTCGATGGGCACCATCTCGGCCCCGAGCTCTCTCAGGACGTCCAGCACCCGCCGGTCGGCCTCCCGTCCGTCGTAGTCTCGCTCGAAGCTGGCCTGCACGTAGCCGATACGCCGCCCCTCCAGGCTCTCGGCCGCTTCGAAGGGAAAGGGGCGGTCCACGAGCGTCGGGTCCTCGCCATCGGGTCCGCGGATGGCGTCGAAGACGAGGGCGCAGTCCAGGGCGCGTCGACAGATCGGTCCCACCTTGTCCATGGACCAGCTCACGAACATGCCGCCGTGCCGGCTCACGCGGCCGAAGCTCGGCCGGAGACCCGTGACCCCGGTGCGGGTGGAAGGGGAGAGGATCGAACCCAGGGTTTCAGTGCCGATGGCGAACGGGACCAGGCCGGCCGAAACCGTGGCCGCCGAGCCCGCCGAGGAGCCGCCGGAGCCCTGCTCGGTGTTCCAGGGATTCCGCGTTCGACCTCCGAACCACACGTCTCCCCACGCCAGGGCACCCAGGGTGGTCTTGGCCACGAGCACCGCCCCGGCCTCCTCCAGCCTGCTGGCGACCGTCGCCGTCTCGTCCAGGACCTGGTCCCGGTACGGTGTGGCGCCCCAGGTCGTCGGGTAGTCCGGCACGGAGAAGAGGTCCTTGAGTCCGTACGGGATCCCGTGGAGCGGTCCGCGGTCGGTGCCGTTCCGGAGCTCCCGGTCGGCGCGACGAGCCTGCTCCAGGGCCAGATCCTCGGTGAGCGTAACGACGGCGTGCAGGACCGAATCGTGCCGGCGGAGGCGGTCGAGGTACATCCGGGTCAGTTCGACCGACGTGACGTGGCCGGCCCGAAGGAGCGCCCCCAGCTCGCGGACGGAGGCGAAGGCCAGGGACTCCAGCTCTTCCGGAGGGTCCACCGACGGTGGGGCGGGCCAATCTGGATCTCCTCTCTCCACCGGCACCGCCGGAGGATGGGGTCGGAAGATGAGCGCCGGAGGCACGTCGTTTCCGATGTCTTCGCGGCGGATCCGGGCGTACGCCGCACGGCGTTCCTCGAGTCCAGAGAAGAGAGCGGCGGGCTCGAGCATCTGCCGGCGCTCCGCCTCGGTGAACTCGAGGCCGATCACTTGCTCCGCTGCAGCGATCGCCTCCGTGGTGACGGGAGGGCCGGCGGTGTCCGTCTCCGTCCGGCTCTCTCCGCCGCCGGCCTGACTCCCGCATCCGGTCACCGTCACTGCGGAGAGGAGAGCGATGGCGACGGGAAGCGTGCGAGGCCCGGCGCCGGCGTTCGAATCACGCGCGACGTGCGGCAGGAAGTGCTGCATGAAGGCTCCCGGTGCGGTCAGCGCGGGAAGGTGAGACGGACCCCGGCCGTGATCGGCACGGAGACGAGCGACGAGAAGGGTTCTACGTCGGGATCCAGGAAGGTGAAGACCTCCATATCCTCCTCGGCCGCGAAGCTCATGCTCGCTCCTGCACTGAGATAGGCACCCACGGACCGCGAGAAGGCGTAGACAGCGTCGACGCCGCCGTCCAGCGCCAGGTAGACCTCGGTGAAGTCGATGGCCCGGACGTTCGACCCGGTGCCCACCAGGGTCCGCCCCGCCGTGAAGGCGGTGCCTCCGATGCCGCCGCGGGCTCTCAGACGCAGGCCCGTCTCCCCCGCCGAGCTCACGAGGGTCACCGACGGACCCACCGTGAGCCGGAAGAGACGAACGGTCGGCCCCTCGCCGCCGGTCGCCGTGACGGACTCGAAGACCTCCGCTCCGACGCCTCCGCGTATGGCCAGTCCCGGGCTCACGCCGTAGTCGGCGGCGAAGAGAAACGCAGGCCCGAGGTCGGAGATGTCCGCCAGGCTGCCCGTGGGCAGTCCGACGCCGGCTCCGGCGGTGAGGTCGATCGTCCCCGGTTGCTGCGCAAACATCGGCTTCGGGACGGCGAAGAGGAGGGCCGCGGCAGCCGCGGCCAGGATCGCGCTGACTCGTCGTATATGCATCGTGTTCCCCTTATCCGCCCACGTTCGGGTTGTTGTCGATTTCCTGCTGGACGATCGGGAGGCAGACGTCGTCGCCGCGCCGCTCGGGGAAGAGGTCGACGCCGTCTCCCTCCGAGAAGCGCCGCAGCGTGGCCTGGCGCTCCCCCGTGAGCCACAGCCCGGCCGCTCGGGCGCGGGCCATCTGCTCCAGGTCGGTCGCCAGGCTTCCCGTGAAGTCGACCGGGTCGAAGGCCCCCATGGCGGGAATGCGGCCGCCCATCCGGGAGCTGGCGAGGCCCGGATTCACCGCAAGCATCGGGTTGTACGTCTGCGCGGGGTCGGTGAGCAGCGCGTTGACGCTGTCCTCCGCCACCTCGGGATCACCGAGCCGGAGCTCTTCCTCCGCTTCGATCATCCGCGCCTCCCAGCCGGAGGCCAGGACGATGTTGCTGCTGAGCTCGGCGTAGAGCAGCTGGAGGTTCACCGGCAGGGCGGCATTGTCGGCGCTCAGTCCCGGCGCCACCGAGTCGATGAGACCCTGCGCTGCCCATTCGTCGAAGTAGAGGAACCGCTCGCGGTCCCGCTCGGCCGCCGTGCCGTCACCGATGGTCCAGCGGATGTTGGGGCCGCCCTGTCCCCAGGTCCACTGCATGAGCTCGTTGCTCTGGGCGAAGGTGTTCGAGGAATATTCGGTCGTGTAGACGAAGTCCGCCGGGATCGACGCCACCGCCGTGGCCGCGTCTGCATATCTGCCGAGTCCGATGAGAGCCCGTGCGCGACCGACGCGGGCGGCAGCACCGATGTCGGCAAAGCCGTAGCTGTCGGCGGCGTCGACCGCGGCGTCGAAAAACCCGAGGGCCTCCTGGAGGGTCTCCGCGGAGGTCAGCGCGGGTCCGTCGCCCTCACCCTGGACGACGGCACGACAGTAGAGCTCACCGAAGAAGACCCGGAGGTAGCCGGCGTACAGGTTCCCGAGGGCGATGCCCGTCTCGAGATCGCCCTGTACTTCCGAGAAATCGGAGTCGCCCAGGCTCTCGGAGAAGGCGCCGATCAGCTGGTCGGAGACCACGCGGGCCGTCTGGAGCTCCTCGTAGAGCTCGTTGGTGAGCGTGACGTTGTTGGCCTCCACGTCGCGGAAGTCCACGTCCGTCCGGTCCGTGATCGTGCCGGAGGCGATCATCTCGTCCGTCAGGTACACGGCGTACCGGAGATAGGAGTCGTGGGCTTCCTGGAAGCCCCGGATCATGCCGTTCAGGCGCGTCGGGACGGCGTTGGCGCCCGCGATCTCGTCCGGCGTGAGGACGGTCGGGTCGTCGACGTCCAGCAGGCCCGTGTCGCAGGCCAGGAGGGCGGCGGCGAGCAGGACGAGGATCCCCAGCGGGCCCGGGCCGGCGTCGGTGGTTCGGGGCTCGGGGCGGTCGTTGTGGGTCACGGTAGGCTCCTTGTGCTGCGGGGCGGGGAGGAGCGGATCGCCCCGCCGTCGGGATCGTTGTCAGAAGGAGAGCTGGAGGCTCGTGGTGAAGCGGCGGGACTGGGGCTCGGTGAGGAACACCGACCGGCCCACCGTCTCGTCGCCGAACTCGTTCACCTCGGGGTCCGGGCCGCTGAACGAGTCCCAGGTGGCCAGGTTGCTCCCGGTGAAGGTCAAAGCTCCGCCGGCGGCCCCGAGCACTCCGGCCCACGCCTCCGGGAGGTCGAAGCGGAGGGAGAGGGTCCGGAGCTTCGCGAATCCGGAGCTCTCCACCCACGGAGCCTCGTTGCCCAGCGCCGCCGCCTGCTGCTTGACCAGGGCCTCGTCGGTGGGCGTTCCGTCGGGGTTCTTGTAGAAGAGGTCCGGGCAGGTGCCGCCGTAGGCGCCGCCCCCCAAAAGGTTGCAGGTGAAGCTGGCGGTGTTGTACATGGTCTCGAAGCCGCCCTTGAAGTCCACGCTCCCGTAGAGCCGGACGTGATCGAAGAGGGTCAGGCTCGAGCCCACCAGTCCCTCCCAGGCCGGCGTCGGTTGCCCGATCTCCTCCAGCGTGTCGCCGACCACCACCGATCCGTCGGATGCCAGGGTCACCGGTCGCCACATGTACGCACCGAAGCTGAATCCCTCCTGGATGCGCTGTCCGGCGTTGGAATCGTTGCCGAAGTCGACGATGATGGGCTCCGGGAGCTCGGTGACCGTGTTGTCGTTGGTGCTGAAGTTCAGGTTCCAGCTCCACGACAGGTTGCGCCGGTCGACTGCCTGCAGGTTCAGGCTGGCCTCGAAGCCGCTGTTCACGATTTCGCCCACGTTGGTGAACTGCTGATTAGGGAAGCCCGTGGACGGAGCGAGGTTTCGCGCCACCACCGCGTCGGTG
>Ga0207797_1001422_pt1 | contig 17288 bp, 18 predicted proteins | sample PRCRCaboRojoPR_6_FD_187275 | JGI IMG/M metagenome (GOLD analysis project Ga0207797, IMG submission 187275) | Marine sediment microbial community from Cabo Rojo, Puerto Rico - PR CR 10% Liquid 1 (SPAdes) | ecosystem: Environmental > Aquatic > Marine > Coastal > Sediment | place: Cabo Rojo, Puerto...
CCTGTTCTCGGGCGACCTCTTCGAGGGCGTCCGGGGCGGTGGCTTCCTCTACACGAACGAGGACACCCTCTCGATCGGGACGGTCTTCCACCTGGACTCGCTCGCCGACGAGCGGGCCGAGCCCCAGGAGCTGCTCGACAACCTGCTGACCCACCCCCTGCTCGACCAGTGGTTCCAGGGCGAGTACGAGGAGATCGAGTACGCCGCGAAGCTCGTCCCCGACTCGAAGAAGGTCGCCCACCCCTCGCCCCACCAGGGTCGGCTCCTCCTGGTCGGCGACGCGGCCGGGCAGATGCAGGCCCAGGGCCCGATCATCAAGGGGATGAACCACGCCGTCAGCGCGGGTGGCCTCGCGGCCGAGGCCTTCCAGGAGGCCAAGACCCGCGGCAACCCGGGCAGTGCGGGCCACCTCTACGAGCGGAAGCTCGAGGAGGAGGGCATCATGGAGAAGCTGCGGCCGAAACGGTACCGCTGGTCGCGCGCCCTGACCGAGAACGGCCTGGTCAACCGCGTCAACACGGCCCTCGTCAACTCGCCGGTGGGCGCCGCCGGCCTCAAGGCGTTCGGCGGGCTCGTCGAGCGGGCGTTCAACTCGCCGTTCGTGCTGGGCATGATCCCGGACACGCGCTTCTCCTACGTCGAGGTTCCCACGCGACTCGGCGAGGTCCTCGGCGAGCCGATCGACGGCGAGAGCCGCATCGAACCCCCGGAACTGGACGATCGGATCGGCGACCTGACCTACAACGTCGGCGACCCGCACATCGAACTGCTGGACAACAGCTTCGAGGCCAGCGGCACGGCCGTGACGGCCTGTCCGGTCAGCGCGAAGGACTTCGGCGGCGGGTGCTATCGCGACGAGATGGTCGAGACGAACGGCGGCCAGGAGCACCTCGTCAGCCTCGACACCCAGCCCTGCGTCGAGTGTGGAACCTGTGCGGTGATCGCCGACACGCACTGGGAACACCCCGCCGGGGGCAAGGGCGTCGAGTACAAACAGGGCTAATGGACGCCGAGACTCGCTTCCACGAGCGGATTCACGCCCTCGCGGAGCGAGCCGACCGGCACCGCGCCCAGTTCACCCCGCCGAGTTCGACGCCGGCCGAGGACCGGGCCATGCGGTTCCTCCGCGAGGGGGCCGGCCCCGCCGTCTCGCTGTACGTCGAAGCGCGCACCGGCGGCCGGATGGTCCACTTCCCGCCCGCCGAGTACCACGCGCTCGAAGGGGCGATGAACACGTGGCTCGAGCTGTACGCCGCCTGCTACGGCGTCGACCTGGAGGCCGACTGGGCCATCCGCGAGGCCGCCGAGCTCCTCGTCGACACGCACAACATCAAGGACGTCGCCGTCATGCTGACCCACGTCCCGGAAGCGGCGAAGGGCACGGTGCCGCGAAAGACGGAGTCGGCCGGCATCGTCTAGGGTCGACCAGCCACCGGCGGACTAACCCGGCCGCGACTTCTCGGCTGCCGTTTACTCGCCATCGGCGTCGCCGTCACCAGGGGCGAACTGTGCGGCCGTCCACCCGATTCCGGCGGCGATCAGCACGGGACCGACGACGAGGATACCGAGGACGAGAAAGATGCTACCGCGTTCGGCCAGGCCGCCGTCGACGTCGGTCGCCGGGCTGAATGCCAGTACCGGGACGAGGAGCAGCACGAGCGCGACGCCGTACCCGCCGGCCGAAATGGCCCCCTGGACGGTCCTGCGCCGGACGAGGTAGGCGGTCGAGCCAAGCCAGATGAGCAGGCCGGCCACGAGGGCCCACGGACTCCCCGTCACGACGGCCAGGACGGTGGTCCCCAACAGGCCGATCAGCGCACCGGCGGCGATGCCGACGACGACGGTCAGCGTGTCGTCGACGAATCCATCGGGAGCCAACAGTTCCTCGCGGTCGAGGTCAGCGGAGTTCCCACGATTGCCGATCGTCTCCCGTAGCGTGCGGGTCACGGACTTCAGGAGCCTCCCCGCGGTCCCCGAGGATCGCGAGTTGCCCGGTGCGTACTGACCTGTCGCCTCGTCGGATTCAGCCCGCTCGCGATAGTCGCTGAGGTCGGCCGAGCAGTGCATGCAGTAGGTTGCCCGCTGGCCGATCGGCTCGTCACACTCCGGACACCGTGGATCCGATGTCGTGCCCTGCATCTATCCTTCGGGTGAGCGCCGTTCGTTCCGCCGAGTAGCAGCTACCTCTCGCTGGAGGCTATTCACCATTTTGGGGAGCGTGATGGCTCACTAGCCGAGACGGTGACTACGGAACGTGCGTCGACTCAAGAGCCCTGCCCGCGGTTGCTCGCCCCATCAGGCAACTTCTCGTCCGCGGACGCGAGTGGGTCGGCGACGATCCCGTCCTGCCGGGAGCGGACGCGGGCGTGCGCGGCACAGACGAACTCGTTGTCGGCCCAGGGGACGTCGAGCTCGACGGTCGCCTCGTCCTCGCAGCCGGCCACCTCACAGTCCATGGGGGTACTGCGGGCCGTGCGGTCATCGGCGTTGTGGCTCGGCCTCACTCGAAGCGATCGAGCTCCCGCGCGGCCGTCTCGTCTCCGTAGGCGTCGACGAGCGAGCCGACCGCCTCGCCCAGCGCCCGCATGCAGGTCGAGCGGGAGTGGTAGTCGAGGGCGTCGACGACCTGCGCCCACGGCTGGGCCTGGAGTGCCTTCCGGACGAGGAGGTGCTCCTCGCGATCGGAGAGCAGTTCGGCGTCGACGGGCTCCACGAGGTGCCTGAGGGTCAACCGACGGACCGGTCGCGGCGCCGTGTCGAAGATGGCGGCGCCGTGCGGGATGCCGGCCGCGATCCGCCACTCCATCTCGGAGCACTCGACCGCCGGCGCGTCGGCCACCGTCCGAAGCGTCGCCCCGACGACGTCGGGATCGACGGCAGCGAGCGGATCAGCCAGCGCACCCGGCAGTCGCTCCAGGAACCACTCGGTGTGCCGGTCCAGCAAGGCCTCCCCCGCGGCCGAGGACGGCCGGAGCATGATCGCCGAGTGTTCGCCGCTGCGTTCGTTCCGGGACGTCGAGAGGTGGACGGCGCGGTAGCCGTTCGCCCCCCAGAAGTCGACGAGTCCCGGCGTCGCGCCGTAGCCGACGCCGAACCAGTCCACGGCCGGTTCGAACTCGCGGTGGATCTCCTCGAGCAGCCGCGAGCCGAGCCCTCGCGAGCGGACGGCGGGGTGGGTCGCGATCCGCATGACGCGCTGGCCGACCGGCTCGCCGGCGGACTCGTCCCGCAGCTGACTCGTCAGGACGTCGGGCAGCATGTTCCCCCGGACTCGCTCGCCCTCGTACATCGACGCGCGACGGTCGGCGTTCAGGTTACCCTCCCTGGCCAGGAGCGCGACGGCGACCACGTCGTCGTCCAGCACGAGCGCCCGGGTGGCGACGTTCGGCGCGTCGAGCAACCTGGCCAGGTCGTTCGGCTCCGTCCGGTAGTGGGCGAGGACGAGCAGTCCGAAGGCCTGCCGGAGCAGTGCCTCGTCGGCGAGCAGATCCGCGGGCGCGAGGTCGCGATAGGTGACGCGGTCCGGCGTGGCGTCGGCGACGACCTGGTCCGGGGCGGGCCCGGCGTTCAGTGCCAGGGCCCGGAACGACCAGACTTCGATTGGGTCCCCCGGCGCGAACCGGATCGGCGTCGACAGACGGACGTCCGTGACCGGGAGGTCGCTCTCGGCGAGGCGGTCGCGGAACCGGACGGAGAACCCCCGGCCGGCACCTTCGTAGCCGTGGATCGTGGTCGCGTAAGCGACGGCGCCGGCCTCGAGAAACGCCTCGAGCAGGCGGACGGGGAGGGCGGCCGCCTCGTCGACGACGACCACGTCCGGCTCGTCCGGCAGGGCCGTGGCCGCGACCGGTTCGGCGAAGCGGATCCGCCCGGTTTCGGTGGCGAGGCACCGCGGTGCGTCGGCCACGTCGCGATCGGCCAGTTCGCCGAGGTCGACGAGGAGGTCGTGAGCGCGTTCGAAGACTTCCGCGGCATTGCGGTAGGCGGGCGCCGTCACGAGGACGTCCCGTCCGTCGAGTGCGAGCGCGGCTGCGGCCAGCCCCGCCGCGCTGGACTTCCCTCGCCCCCGGTCCGATTCGAGGACGACGGCACCGTCGTTGGCCCCGCGGAAGTCCTCGAAGGCACTCACCGCCCGGACCTGATCCGCCGTCAGGCAGGCCTCGTAGGTTTCGTCGGGAAACGCCGACCCGGTCGGTGGCGTTGGCGGCGCGGGGGGCGTCCGCGCTGGCGCGCCAGTCAACCCCCGGCGCTCGATCTCGTCGTCCCCCTCCGCGTCGACGTGGACGATTGCCACGCCGGCGTGCGCCCGAAGCGTCCTCACGAGTCGCGTCCGGAAGTTGCCCGCCACGTCGGCCACGTCGAACGGCGGGACCGCGAGGGACTCGTCGAAGGCGTCACGGCGGTCGGCCCAGGTCTCGAGCGGTGGCGTCAGGAGGACGAGGAGCCCGCCGCCGTCGACGGCCCCGACGGCCCGGCCGAGCGCGTTCGGCCGACAGGCCTCGTGGCAGTCGAGCACGACGGCAGAGTTCGTGGTCCCGAGAAGTGCTGCCGACCGGCGGGGCTCGAGGCGGGTTCCGGGAAGGTCCTCGCTGGAGCCGACAGAGGTGACGGAGTCGGGATCCAGGTCGGCGGCGTCGATGGCGTCGGTCCCACGGCGGCGGGTCGCTTCGGGACTGCCAGCCAGGACGAGGAGCCGGCGCTCGTCTGCTCGCTCGGCCTCCTCGCGGAGCCGGGCCGCCAGTTCCATACGGGTCGGTCACGCGCAGGGAGTATGTGCGCTGTGGTTGGGCCAACCCGCGTGTGCTCGCCTCGCACGCTGTAGCGGCTTCGAAAGCGCTTTAGGGACTGCTCGACCACTACAGTCTACAGCCCGCGCGCGGTTGATGACGCTCCCAGCCCACACAGGACAGCCCGGCCGTCCACCGGACGGCAGGCGGGACCGGCCCGCCCGGCGGGGGAGTGCGAGCCGGCGTGCGGGAGGTGATCCAACCCATGCCAGTTTACGTTGATTTCGACGTCCCGGCGGATCTCGAGGAGGACGCCCTCGAGGCACTCGAGATCGCCCGGGACACGGGAACGGTAAAGAAAGGAACGAACGAGACGACCAAGGCCGTCGAGCGCGGCAACGCCGTGCTCATCTACGTCGCCGAGGACGTCCAGCCCGAGGAGATCGTCATGCACCTCCCCGAGCTGGCCGACGAGAAGGGCGTTCCCTTCGTCTTCGTCGCGGCCCAGGACGACCTCGGCCACGCGGCCGGCCTCGAGGTCGGCAGCGCCGCCGCGGCCATCGTCGACGCCGGCGACGCGGCCGAGGACGTCGAGGACATCGCCGACAAGGTCGAGGAGCTCCGCTGAGGTGACCGAGGATGAGCGCAGAGGAAACCGACGACGGTGACGGCGGCTCGACCCCCGCGGAGGTCATCGAGCTCGTCGGCCGGACCGGCATGCACGGCGAGGCCATGCAGGTCAAGTGCCGCATCCGCGAGGGCGAGAACAAGGGTCGCATCATCACCCGAAACGTGCTCGGGCCGGTCCGCGAGGGCGACGTCCTCCAGCTCCGGGAAACCGCCCGCGAGGCCGACACCATCGGAGGGCAATAATGCCCCGAACGCGCGAGTGTGACTACTGCGGCGCGGACATCGATCCCGGGACCGGGACCATGTTCGTCCGGACCAACGGGACGACCGTCCACTTCTGCTCGGGGAAGTGCGAGAAGAACGCCGATCTCGGTCGCGAACCCCGCGACCTCGAGTGGACCGCTGCCGGCCGGGAAGCCGGCGGCGACGCCGCTCCGGAACCCGAGGAGCCGGCGGTCACGGAGCCCGCGGAGACGGAATCAGACGACGCGGAATCCGAGCCCCCGGAGGCTGCGCCCGACCTCGGCGAGGCGGAGGCAGACATCGAGGACGCCGCCGACGAGGCCGAGGGCGAGGAGACCGAGGAGGAGGCTACCGACGCGGAAGCAGAAGAGGAGGCTCCGGCAGAGGCTGACGACGAGGCTGCTGTGGAGGGCGATGAGGGCGAGGCCGACGTCGACGAAACCGAGGACGAGGCCGGTGACGAGGAGTCCGAGGACGACGGCGAGGAGACCGAGGAGGCCGAGGCGTGACCGAGCGGACCTTCGTGATGGTCAAGCCCGACGGCGTCCACCGCGGCCTCATCGGCGAGATCGTCTCGCGACTCGAGGAACGCGGCCTCAAGCTCGTCGGCGCGAAGTTCATGCAGATAGACGAGTCCCTCGCCCACGAGCACTACGCCGAACACGAGGACAAGCCCTTCTTCGAGGACCTCGTCGGCTTCATCACCGCGGACCCGGTGATGGCGATGGTCTGGGAGGGGCAGGACGCGACCCGCCAGGTCCGCCGCATGATGGGCGAGACCGACCCCGCCGACTCCCGGCCCGGCACGATCCGCGGGGACTTCGGCCTCGACCTCGGCCGGAACGTCATCCACGGCTCCGACCACGAGGATCCCGGGGCCAACGAGCGCGAGATCGGGCTGTTCTTCGACGACGAGGAGCTCCTCGAGTGGGAGCGCGTCGACGAGACCTGGCTCTACGAGTAGTCGAGCCGGACCAAATCCTTTTGCGCCCGCCACCGAAGGACGCGCCATGAGCGGCAACCCGACCCGCCGAGCAGTCCTGGGTGCGCTGATCGGCGCGGGCGTCGGCGGCGCGGCGCTGTCCCCGGTCGCGGACCTCCTCGACACGGCGGCTCCCCTCAGCGGAGGCGCCTGGCAGGGCCGGTACGGGACCGTCCCGGACGCGGTCTCGAGTCCACACGGCGACGCGGCCGTCACGTACGACGACCACCACGTTCCCCACGTCGAGGCCGACACGGAGGCGGCGGCCTACTACGCGGTTGGATACGTCCACGCGGCCGACCGGCTGTTCCAGATGGACCTGATCCGGCGGCTCATGGACGGGCGACTCGCCGAGGCCGTCGGCGAACCGGCCGTCTCCTCGGACGAGTTCCACGCCGAGATGGCGTTTCGGGACGGGGCGGCCGCCTCGGCCGAAGCCCTCGCTGGAAGCGAGGTAGCGGAACTCGTCGAAGCGTATACAGCTGGTGTCAACGAATACATCGACGCGGGACCGGATCCGTTCGAATTCGACCTCCTGGGCTACGACGCGGAACCGTGGTCGGTCACCGACACGCTCCTCGTCGGCCAGCAGATCTCCTGGGGCCTGACGGGGAGCTTCCACACGCTCCAGCGCGCCGTGCTCCGGGACGCGTTCGACGCAGAGACCTACCGCCGCCTCTACGAGGAGCCCTTCGACCACGGCGCGCCAATCGTCCGGGAGGACACGGGCGGCGAGATAATGGGCGTCGGCAGCGCCGAGGACACTCTCCGAGGCGTCGACGCCGGCCTCGTCGACGCCCTCGCCGAACACGAGCCCCCGCCGCGCCTCGGGTCGAACCACTGGGCCGTCTCGGGCGAACACACCGCGTCCGGGTCGCCGATCCTCGCCTACGATCCTCACCTGACGCTCATGGCGCCGCCGGTCTGGTACGAGCAACGCGTGGTCGTCGGCGACGTGGACGTCCGCGGCGCGACGTTCCCGGGGATCCCCTTCGTGATCGTCGGCGAGAACGAACACGGCGCCTGGGGATTCACGAACACCGGCGCGGACGTCATCGACTTCTACACCTACGAGACCGACGGGGACGAGTACTTGTACGAGGGCGAGTGGCGCCCCTTCGAGACCGAGACGCGGACCATTCGTGTCGCCGACGGGGAGAACCGCGAGGTCGAGGTGAAAAAGACGGTCCACGGCGTCTACGTCGAACGCGAGGTGAACGACGAGACCCAAGCCGTCGGCGTCTCCTGGACGGGCATGAGCGGGACCCGCGAGACCGAGGCGATCTACGAGTTCAGTCGGGCGACCGGCGTCGAGGACTATCGCGAGGCGATCCAGAAATTCGACGTCCCCACGCAGAACGCCCTCTACGTCGACAGTGACGAGGTGTACTACAAGGTCACCGGCCAGATCCCGATCCGCCGCGTCGACGGCCGGGTCGTTCCCGGCGACCGCGTCTTCGACGGCTCGGCCGGGGAGGCCGAGTGGGACGGCTTCGAGCCCTTCGGCCAGAGCTCCTGGGAGGGATTCGTCCCCTTCGAGGACAAGCCCGGCGTCCGGGGCGCCGGCTACCTCGGGACGGCCAACCAGCGGCCGGTCGACGACCCGACCTACCCAATCGGTCAGGCGTACGCCTCCGGCTTCCGCGGGCTGCGGATCTACGAGCGCCTGGACGAGCGGATCGCCGCCGAGGACCCGGTCGATTCCTCGTTCATGCAGTCCCTCCAGCGGGACACGCTCGACGTCCGCGCCCGGATGCTCGTCCCGGCGATCCTCGAAGCCCGCGACCGCATGTCCGCGGACCTCGACCCGTGGCTGGACGCGCTCGCCGAGTGGGACTACCGGATGGAGCGGGACTCGGAGGCGGCCCTCGTCTTCGACCGGTTCTACGACCGGTTTCGGGAGGAGACCTGGGGGGACGACTTCGATGCGCTCGACCTCGAGGAGTCCTACTGGCCACAGGGGTGGGTGCTCGTGACGCTGCCCCCTGACGACGCGTTCTTCGACGGCGATCGGGCAGACGCGCTGGCGACCGCGATGGAGGGAGCAGTCGAGGACATCGAGCGGGAGGGCTGGTCGGTCTACGGCGACAAGAAGCGGACCACGATCGACCACCAGTTCGGCGGCCAGCTCGGCGCGCTGAACTACCCGCGGTACCCCACGGACGGGTCCGGCGCGACCGTGTTCAACGTCCACGAGGGGACGGCGGCGGGCAGCAGCTGGCGGCAGATATCGCCCATGGATGGCGACTCGCTCTCGATCATCCCGGGGGGCCAGGACGGTTCGTACTTCTCGCCGCACTACGACGACCAGCTCGAGCGCTGGGCGAACGGCGAGTACAAGCCGATGGCCTTCGAGGTGCCGGAGACGGGACCGACCATCTCCTTCAGGGGTGAGACGGAATGAGCGAGGCGACCCCGGCCGAGGAGACCACGGCGGGCTTCCGGTGGACGCCGGAGTGGCTGACCGAGGCCAGATCGCGACCGTATCGCCGGCGATCGCTGCTGGTGGCGGCCCTCGTCGCGGGCGTGCTCCTGGCCTGGCTCCACTGGGTCGGACTCGTCCTCGGCGGCGCCCTCGTCGGGCTCGCCAGCCGAACGCTTCCCCGGGCTGTCGTCGGCGCGCTCGTCCTCGGACTCCTCGTCCTGGGCACGCACGTCGTCGCGAGCCCGACGATGGGCGTCGGGGAGTTCCTCGCGCTACGGCCGCTCACCTACGTGACCCTCGGCCTCGCCGTGGTCGGTCCGGTCTGGGGCGCTCTCGTTCGGGCGGTCGTCTGAGCCGGCGACCGCCCGGCCGGGTATCCGAGCGGCGGTCGGCGGGCGGTGGCGGCTCTTCCGCTCCTCGCGAACTGACTCGAGAATACGAGAAACGTGCGCGCGGTCAGTCGTCGGCTCGCGGCGCCGGCGCCTCGACGTCGATCTCGCCGGCGTCGAGTTCGGCCTCGATCTCACGCGCGGCCTGGACCATGTTCTCCATCTTGCCGTAGGCCACCTCGCGGGGGAGCAGCTTCAGCCCGCAGTCCGGACTGACCGTCAGCCGCTCCGGCGGGACGACCTCCAGGGCCCGCTCGATGTTGCCCTTGATCTCCGCGACGGACTCGACCTCGCCCACGTGGACGTCGACGACGCCCATCGCGAGGTCCTTGGTGAAGGCGGGATCCTTGAACACGTCGAGTTGCTCGTAGTCGTCGTTGCAGAGCTCCACGTCGATCTCCTCGACGGGGTAGTCGAGCATCTCCGGGTAGATCCGGGAGTAATCGCCATAGCAGACGTGCAGCCCGAGCCGCACGTCGTCGGGCACGTCGGCGACGATCCGCTCGAGGGCCTCGCCGACGATCGCGTGATCGTCCGGCGTCGTCGCGAGGGCCGGTTCGTCGATCTGGATGTATCGCGCGCCGGCGTCGACGAGCCGCGAGATCTCCTCGTTGACCAGGTCGGCCAGGTCGTAGGTGAGCGCCTCCTCGGACTCGTAGGCCTCGTTGAACGACCAGTTCGCGAGCGTGTACGGGCCGGTGATCGGGACTTTGACCGGCGCGGTCGCCACGTCGCTGGTGAACTCGTACTCGGAGACGAGCCACTCCTCGCCGTAGGAGACCTCGTCGACGACGCTCGGCTTGTCGAAGTAGTTGTGCCCCCAGACCTTGACGGGCCCGTTGAACTCGTAGCCGTCGATGAGGTGGGCGAAGTACTCGACCATCTCGTTGCGGCGCATCTCGCCGTCGGTGACGACGTCCAGCCCGGCGCGCTCGTGTTCGTCCGTGATGACGCGGGCGGCGTCGTCTTTCGCCTCGGCGAAGTCGTCGTCCTCGAAGTCGGCCGACTCGTCGGTCCACAGCTCGCGGGCACGGTGGAGCCACGTCGGCTTCGGGTACGAGCCGACGACCGTGGTCAGCAGGAAGTGGTCGTTCTCGTGGTCCGGCGGGCGGAACTGCTCGCGGGTCATGCCGGCACCTCCGTCTGGCCCACGGCGGCGAGTGCGTCCAGCTTCGCCTCGAACTTGTTCACCGGCAGGTAGAACAGCTCGGTGTTCGCGGTCGCGTAGATCGTCCCGTAGTCCTGGGCGGGCGTCTGCTCCGTGAACCACTCGACGCGCTCGCGGATCGTCGCCGGCGTCTCGACGAGCGTGTTCTGGCCGTCGACCAGGCCGAGCGCGACGTCGTCGGTCGTCCCGTATTCCTGGACGTTGTAGACGTTCGCGTCCGGCTCGCTCACGAGGTCGTACCCGAGGGCGTCGACGTCCGCATCGAGAACGTGGGCGTGCACCTTCTCCTCCAGCGCACCCCAGTACGTGTGGACGACGACGTCGGCGGCGACCGCGTCGGCGACTTCGTCGATGGCCTCGCTCGCCCGTTCGTCGGCACCGTCGCCCGGCGGCGAGGTGACGAGTGACGGCTCGAGCAGGAAGAGCGTCTCGACGTCCGGGAACTCGGCGGCCTCGCCCGCGAGGAACTCGCCGATGGCGGCCTGGAAGCTCGCCTCGTCGCCGTAGTGCTCGTCGGTCGCCAGATCCGCGAGCGAGTAGGGGCCGGGGAGGACGGCCTGGAGCCCCTCGTCGACGTGCTCCGCGGCGGCGTCGAGTTCCCCGGCGACGTCGCCGTCGGCGTCGAGTTCGCCGGTGACGACCGGTTCGCGGTAGAAGTTGTTGTTGTCGTAGTAGCGGACGATGCCCCGCGTCTCGACGTTGTCGTGGACGGCGAGCGGGTGGGCGAGCATGTCGTCCCAGCGGAGCTGTCCCTCGACGATCCGGTCGAGTCCCGCCGTCTGCTGGCGTTCGATGACCTCCTGGCGGGCGCGTTCGTAGGCGTCCCGCGTCGCGTCGGCCTCGTCGCCGCCGATGAGGTCCTCCTTCTGGTGGCCCTTCAGGTCCGAGAGTTCGTCCTTGGCCCAGTCGGGGAGGGGGTACAGTCCCGGTGTAGTGGAGCGGATCCGCGTCATTGCCGGGCCTAGGAAATGACGAGCTTTAATATTTCCTCTTCGGTTTCATGCGTCCTGGTAATTTCCGCGGCTCGGGACGAGGTGGAGGACGACGAGCCGCTCGCTCGGGTAGGCCTCCGAGGCGGCCTCCATCGTCGTGAGCCCATTGGCACGGGCGTGATCGCGGACCGCCTCGATTCCCGTCAGCGAGGAGAGGAGCAGCAAGGCCTGCCCGTCGTCGGCCAGGACCCGCCTGAGATCCGAGAGGAACGGCTCGATCACGGCCCGGCCGGACTCCCCGCCCGACAGCGCGCGCTCCATCCAGTCGTCCCACTCGCGGTCCGGGGCCGTCGGCAGGTACGGCGGGTTGAAGACCACGGCGTCGACCGTGCCGTCACATACCGGGTCCAGCAGGTGCCCGCGGACGACCGGGAGTCCCGCCGACGCAGCCTCGCGACAGGCCAGCGGGCTGACGTCGCTGGCGAGGACCTGCGCACCGGTCTCCTCGGCAACGCGACGGCCGACGTACCCCGAGCCCGTCCCGAGGTCGAGAACGAGGTCGTCCCCGTCGACGTACTCGACCGCCGTCTCGGCCAGCAGCCGGGAGTCCTCGGCCGGCTGGTAGATCCGCGGCACGTCCCGCTGGTCGGCGAGATCCGGGCGTCCCTCGTTTCCAGTGTCCTCCGTCATGCTAGCGCTCGGTCGGCTCGCCGTCGCGCCAGGCCAGTCGCGCGAGCGACGCGAAGTCCGCCGGGGCGAGGTCGCCGGGCCGCCGGTCGAGCAAGGCCGCCGGTGCGGCCGCCACCACGGCGTCCGGATCGCCCAGGCCCGAGATGTGGGCCGTATTCCGGATGGCGTTGCGCGTCGTCTTCCGGCGCTGGGTAAACACCGCCTTCAGGAAGCGCAGGAAGAACGCCTCGTCGGGCACGACGTAGTCGGGCTCGCGGGGCCGCGTTCGGACGACGGCGCTCTCGACGGCCGGCGGCGGCTCGAAGGCCGCCGGGGGGACGGGCTCGACGATTTCGACGGTCGCGTAGTGGGCGGCCGCCACGGAGAGGCGACCGTAGGCTTCCTCGCCGGGTTTGGCCGCCATGCGCTCGGCGAACTCCCGCTGGAGCATCACCACCAGCGGCCGTTTCGCCGGGAGCAACCGGAAGAGGAGTTCGCTCGCGGCACCGTAGGGCAGGTTCGAGATCGAGGTCGTGAACTCCGGGAGGTCGATCTCGAGCGCGTCGCCCTCGCGGACTGTCAGCCGGCCCGCCTCGATCTCCGTCGCGAACTCGGCCCGGAGAAAGTCGGCGAGGGCCGGATCCCGCTCGACGGCCGTCACCCGGTCGGCGACGGCGAGCAGCCGATCGGTGAGCGCGCCCGTGCCCGCGCCGATCTCCAGCACGTGATCGAGGGGGGCATCGATCTCCGTCGCGTAGCCCGGCAGTCGATCGAGAATCCGGTCGTCGACGAGGAAGTGCTGGTCGAAGCGTGGGTCGCCGCGAACGCCGGCCCGCCGCATGAGCGCGTCGGGGTCGCGTCGCTCGCCGGCACGGGATTCGGACGCCACGCCGTCCCGGTCGCCTGCCATCACTCCCCGGCGTCGGACCGCACGAACGTCCGGTACTTGAGGTCCTCCTCCTGGAGCTCCGCCATGATCCGCTCCACGACGATCTCCTCGGGGTTGTGGAGGCCGCTGACCCGTGACTCGAGCTCCTCGAAGCTCTCGAAGGGACCCCGTTCGCGCTCGTCGATCACGTTGTTCCGGAGCTTCTCGCCGATGCCGGGCAGGAGATCGAGCTGGTGCAGTCGGAGGGTGATGGGCTGGGCGTCGTTGTAGAAGTCGACGAATCGCTGCTCCTCGTCTGCGACGAGGTCCTCGACGGCGTACTCGAGTTCCGAGGCCGCGCCGCTGGGGAGGTCCTCGTAGTCGATGGGATTGCGGGACTCGACGATCTCGGCGGATTCGAGGTCGAGCCGGTCGCCGATGGAGACGTCGGTCGTGTCGCTCACGATACACTCGTACACCGCGAAGGTGTCGACGTCCATGGCGTAGACGAGCGGCTGTTTTCGGTACTGCGGACGGTCGTCCTCGGCCCTGCCGTGTGGCAGGAGATCGAGCACGACCGCCGCCACGCCGGGCTCCTCGTCCGCCCGCTCGTCCTCGGTCATGTCGTCGGATTACGGCCAGCGGCCACTTAAGGGAGAGGGTCGTTCGCGGTGGCGCCGGTCCGTCTCAGGCGTACTGGCGGACGACGTCGAGAATTTCGTCGAGTTCGTCGCCGTCGAGCGTGAACCGCTCCTGGGCGTAGATCGAGCGGAGTTCGTCCCGGTCCCGCGGTTTCAGGTCGACGATCTTGTGGGCGGTCGCCTCGTCGACCTTCTCCAGCTCGAGGAGCTCGGAGACGAACTCCCGGGCCTCGTCGGGATCCAGGGACGCAAAGCGGTTGACGTGCTCGATGGCCCGGGCGAGTTCGTACCGCATCTCGCGGTCCTCGTCGGCTGCCCGATCGGCCTCGAGGTCCGAGAGGATCTCCTTTGCCTCCGCGATCGTGAGATACTCCTCGTCCAACTTTTGCTTGAATATCGTCATGTGAACCTGTGATACTGGGTGGTCGTGGCCCCGAGCGGCGACGTTCGATACCTGTCTCTCACAACCCAACCCCCGAGTAGCTTACGAAAGTGACGCGTGACGTTCCCCGGCCCACCGCGAGCGTCGATTGCGTCGCCCTAGTCCTCGACGAGTGCCGCCTCGAGCACTTCCAGGGGATGTCGGACCTCGTAGCCGGTACCATGTTCCATCTGGGAGGCACAGGTCGGACACTCGGTGAGGCCCGTCTCACCGGCCGACGCGCGCATCTCCTCGAACATGTCCTCGCCGATGGCCATCGAGGTGTCGTACTTGTCGGCCTTCCAGCCGTAGGTTCCGGAGATGCCCGAGCAGGAGTCGCCCACGTCCTCGACCTCGACCCCCTCCAGGGGCCGGAACAGCTCGACGGCCTGGCGGTCGAGGCCCTGGTTGCGGGCGTGACACGGGGCGTGGTAGGCCAGGTCCGGGAACTCGACCGTGGCCTCCTCGAGCGCACCCTCGAGGTCCTCCTGGATGCGGAGGTACTCGAGGGCCTCGTAGGTGCTATTGGCGACCGATTCGATGCCCTCGTAGGTGAAAAGCTCGGGGTACTCCTGGCGGAGCGCCATGGAACAGGAGGTACACGAGCAGACGACGTCGTAGCCCTCCGCGACGAGGGTCGACAACGCGGTCGCGTTGCGTTCGGCGTCGCGGCTCGCGTCGGCGAGCATCCCGTTGGCGAACATCGGTGTCCCGGAACAGCCCTGGGCGGGGACGGCGACCTGGTACCCGAAGTGTTCGAAGACGCGAACCATCGCTCTGGCGACCTCCGGCGAGTTGAAGTTGGCATAGCACCCGTGGAAGTAGGCGACGCGCTTGTCCTCGCTCTCGACGTGGGCGCCGCCGCGGGCGGCCCACCAGTCCCGGAAGGTCTCCGTTGCGAAGCGGGGAAAGTCCCGTTCGGCGGTTATCCCGAAGACGCGCTCGCCGAGGCTACGGAGGAGGCGGCTCCCGAGGAGGAAATTCGACAGTCGGGGCACCCGACTCGCGACCCGGGCGACCGTGCGGTAGTTGGCGAGGAGCCGATCGCGCCAGTACCGCACCGATCGTCGGCTGACCTGCTCCTCGACGTACTCCGCGCGGGCCTCGTTGTGCATCTGGCTGAGCGGGACGTCCGCCGGACAGGCCGCGTCACAGCGCATGCAGTTCGAGCAATCCGCGACGGACGCGTCCACGTCGTGGTCGGCCTTTCGCTTGAGACGCCACTGCTCCGGACCCTGGAACTTCGGCCCGGGAAAGTCCTCGTCGACCTCGGCGACGGGGCAGTTCGTATCGCAGGTCGAGCACTTGTAACACGAGTCGGCGCCCGCCCGGAGGTCCAGGTCGCCCTCCGCGAAGACGGAGACCGGGTCGATGCCGTCGTCGGCGTCGCTCATCCCGCGGCCACCCCCGCGAGCCGCCCGGCCCGGTGGCCGGTCGCGAGGGAGACCCCGCTTCCGGACTTCTCGGCCGCGTAGTCGTAGTTGCCGAGGACGCTCCCCGCGGCCCGGAGGTTCCGGAATTCCGGCTCGCCCGTGGCGTCGCGGGGCCGCAACTCGTCGTCGACGTCGACGCCGAACCGGGCGAAGGGGTGGTCGCCAAAGGCGTCGTCATCGAACCACTCGTATCGATCCGCCGGCTGGGCGACGTGACAGTCGAAGACCGGCTCCCGCACCCCATCCCGGTCGCTGTCGATCCCTTTGCCGACGAGCCCGCCGGTCGCAAGGACGAATTCGCTCGCCGCGTAGGGCACGCGAGTGCCCGATCGCTCAACGTACACCCGGTCCACCGCCCCGGCGGCCGCGTCGAAATCCACGACCGGGTTCCCGGTTTCGATCCGCACGCCGGCGGCGTCCAGCGCGTCGTACAGGCGCTGCTCCAGCCGGATCCCCGGGAGGCTCGGCGGGCCCATCGGCACCTCGAAGACGTCGACGCCGAGATGGGCCGCGAGCGACGCACGCACGTCGTCCGGGGTGGCCTCCCCGAGGACCGCCGGCAACCCGACGCGCTGTTCGCCGTCGAGGTGTCCGGCCACCCGCTGGGCGAGCGCCGATCGGAGGCTCGCGTCGTCCGCGACCGGCGCGTCCCGGTCGAGCAGGCGGGCAAATCGGGTGACCGTCGGATCCGCCCCCAGGTCGACGGGGAACTCGACCGTCACGCCACGGACGTCGAAGGGCACGCCCGACGCCTCGAGGGTCTCGGCGGCCAGTGACGCGTCGAACTGTGGCAGGCGATCGAATCCGACGAGCAGCGCGTCGCGGGCGTCGCTGGCCAGCCCCGCGGCAGTGCTCCGGGGATACCGGGCCGTCGGCTTGACCAGCCCGCCGTGGGTCGGCACGAGCGCGTTCGCGGTGGTGTGGTCGCCAGCGTAGGCGTCGCCGACGAGGTCGTCGAACGCATCGAACGCGTCCTCGATTCCCGCTCGACCGACGCGCCGGTAGGGATGGGCCGCCGGAAGGTCGGGGATGGCCTCGTAGGGCTCGGCGAGCGGCCCCTCGCCGCGCGGCGTGTAGCCGAGGAGGTCGACCAGTCCGCTCGCCTGCCGCAGGGTACTCTGGGCGGTCGCGACGAGTCGGACGTGGGCGCCAGTCTCGGCCGCCGCGAGCGCCGCGGAAACCCCGGCGAGGCCCCCACCGACGACCAGGACGTCCTGGTCAATCGCCACTGCTCGACCCTCCGTCGAGGCCGTCGTCGAACGCCCCGAAGTCGATCGCCGTATCCGGGGCTGCCGGATCGCCGTCGCGGTTCATCGTCGTCGCGTGGAGCGCGTACGTGAGCATGGCCTGGGAGAGTTGCTCGCCCCAGAGCGCGTGGCGCTGGCCCTTCCAGCGCTCCTGGTAGAGGTCATCGAGGGCCGCGCGAACGCGCGACAGGTCGACGTCGGGGTGGAGTTCGGCCGCCATCCCGTGGACGCAGAAACAGCCCTGGCAGTTCCCCATCGACGCGCGGGTCCTGATCCGTACCGCGTTCAGGTCGACCGTCGTCCCCGCGATGGCGTCGCGGATTTCGGCCCGGGTGACGGCCTCGCACCCGCAGATAACGGGGTTCGGTTCGTCGGTGTCGAGCACCGTCTCGGCGCGGTCCCCGAGGCGCTGGACGCTCCGTCTGGCGACCGGCGACTGGAGGTCGAAGCGGTCCATCGCCCGGTCGAGGACGGCGGAATCACGGCTGCCGGGGAGTGGCTCGTCGGCCGTCC
>Ga0207797_1001423_pt1 | contig 17286 bp, 12 predicted proteins | sample PRCRCaboRojoPR_6_FD_187275 | JGI IMG/M metagenome (GOLD analysis project Ga0207797, IMG submission 187275) | Marine sediment microbial community from Cabo Rojo, Puerto Rico - PR CR 10% Liquid 1 (SPAdes) | ecosystem: Environmental > Aquatic > Marine > Coastal > Sediment | place: Cabo Rojo, Puerto...
GACGGGTTGATCTATAAGGCTCCGGTTGATTTAACTGACGACGGAAAGGAAAAGGAGGAAAACGGGCCAAGCTGTATCACTATCGATGAAATACCTTTCTGGGCAAACGGTAAAGGGTTTACAAATAAAAAGAGACTTCATCTCTTCTACTTTTCAGAGGATATGGAAGGGCCGGAGGAGCTGGTCGAAGGGACTATTACGGTGGAAGAGTTTGCCTTCAGGGGCGAAAAAGTTGCTTTTGTCGGCAGGGAGTTCACGGATAAGGCCCCGATTACGAATTCACTGTACGTAGTTGGCCTGAAGGATAATTCCGGCCCGGTAAAACTCACCGAAGAGGATTTTCAGTTCCGGCTGGTAGAGTTTAAAAATGCGGGCTCGTTATACGTGACGATGACCGATATGGAGGAGGCGGGAATTAATCAGAATCACCAGCTTTACGAGTACGACCTGAACGACCGGGAACTGACTCTGCTTACAGACGGGTGGGATGATTCATTTTCCAATAGTGTTCTGACGGACGTCAGGCTGGGCCACGGCCAGGACAGTACAGTTGATAGCGGGAGGTTCTACTTCGTTTCCACCGGAGAGGGTTTTTCCCGTCTGGCCGCACTGACGGCTTCCGGAAAAGTTGAGTATTTAACGAAAAAAAGCGGTTCGGTGGATGATTTTTCCGTAAAAAATGGACGAGCAGTTTACGTAAAGCTATCCCCTGATCACCTCCAGGAAGTATATACCCTGTCAGGAAGTGGCGAGACGGAGAAACTCACTGCCTTGAACGATAATTGCATTCAGGAGGGTAACTTTACTCTTCCGAAAAAGTTTTCGGTGGAGCGAGAAGGGGTAGAAATTGATTCCTGGATACTCAAGCCTCATGAGTTTGATCCGGAGGAAAAGTACCCCGCCGTAGTTGAGGTCCACGGCGGTCCCAAGGCCGTCTACGGCGATGTCTATTTTCACGAAATGCAGCTGCTGGCGAATAACGGATACGTCGTTATCTTTTCCAACCCGAGGGGGAGCGACGGCAGGGGAAACCAGTTTGCCGACATCCGGGGCCAGTACGGCAGCCGGGATTACGAGGACATCATGCAGGTTGTAGATGCGGCGCTGGACCGATTTTCCTTCATAGATCGTGACGGCCTGGGGGTTACGGGAGGCTCTTACGGTGGCTTTATGACTAACTGGATTATCGGTCATACGGACAGATTCAAGGCAGCCGTTTCCTCGAGAAGTATTTCCAACTGGATTTCAAAATTCAATACGACGGACATCGGCTATTTCTTCGTTGCCGATCAGCAGGATGGAGACCCCTGGGAGAACCATAAGAAGCTCTGGCAGCAGTCTCCCCTGAAGTACGCGGACCGGGTCGAAACACCGACCCTATTCATTCATTCCCGGGAGGATTACAGGTGCTGGGAGGGAGAAGCGCTTCAGATGTTTACCGCTTTGAAGTATCACGGTGTTCCGGCAAAGCTCTGTCTTTTCGAGGGCGAGGACCATAACCTGAGTCGAGAAGGGACCCCGAATAACCGGTATAAACGACTAAAAGAAATGGTTAACTGGTTCGATAAGTATCTAAAGTAGCTGTTCAAGGGAAATTATTGAGCTGACAGTTTGTGCCGTGGTCTTCCTTCCGGGAGCGATTGCCGGACAGTCAGGTCAAAAAATTTGATTAGAACTATAATAACTCGCTTTCTTCCGAGTCGATCTTCGCCTCGAGTACACGGGAGGAAGCCTCCCCTCTGGCCAGGATCTTTCCGGCGGCGTTTCTAACCTCCGATTTGGACTGGACCACTCCATGTCTTTCTTCGATTACTCTGGCCCTTACGGAGATTTCTTCGTTCAGTGGTACCGGTTCGAGAAACTTACAGTTCAGTTCGTAACTCGGGGCCAGGTGCCCGGTTTCCGCCATTGATGCCCAGGCGGACGCCTCGTCGAGCAGAGTAGCCACTATACCTCCGTGAGCGCTATTTCGAAATCCCTGGTAATTTTTGCCCAGTTCCGTGCTCGCCGTCAGCCAGTCACCGGATCGCCGAAAATCGAGTTTTAACCCTATGGGATTATCCCCACAGCCGAAGCAGCGGTTTTCCTCCTTTGACCAGTCGAACTCCGTCATCTTGATCTCACCTCAGCCAGGTTTGGATTAAAAATGGGCCCGCATGAACTGAAGCGGGCCCGTCCTATTAAAACTCAGTTATAATTGCTTAAAAGATAATCGGGTAAACTGGAAAGAGTGAAGCGAACAGAATCGAAACTACGGACATTAACTTTGCCAGAATATCCAGTGAAGGCCCGACCGTATCTTTCAGAGGATCACCTACTGTGTCTCCGACGACGCTTGCGTCGTGCGCTTCCGAGTTCTTGCCCCCGAAATGTCCTTCTTCTATGTATTTTTTGGAGTTGTCAAGGGCACCTCCCGTATTGGCGCAGTATATTGCAAGCTGGAGACAGGACAGCAATGCTCCGATGAGGAATCCGGCCAGCGCCAGTCTACCGAGTATGAGTCCGACAATTATCGGCATCGACACTGCCAGAAGCGACGGAATAACCATTCTGCGCAAACCGCCGGCCGAAGTAATAGAAATGCATTTGTTGTAATCCGGTTTGGTTTCTCCCTTTAATATTCCGGGCATTTCCTCAAACTGCCGCCTTACTTCCTGTACCATTGTTCCCGCAGTATCACTGACTCCTCTGATCAACAGGGCAGAGAATACGTAGGGAATCATAGCTCCGATAAACAGGGCGGCAACCACTGATCCTCCTATTCGTGCATCGGAAGATATTATCTCAATAGTTGGAACCTTGACCGCTTCTGCACTGCCTATAGCGGACCACATATAAGCCGCAATTAATGCCAGTGCCGAAAACGCGGCGGAGCCAATGGCAAAGCCCTTGCCGATTGCCGCGGTGGTGTTGCCTATAGAGTCAAGTTTGTCCGTCCTTTCCCTGACGCTTTCATCAAGCCCGGCTCCTTCGGCAATTCCACCGGCGTTATCCGCTATCGGTCCGTAAGTGTCGACGGATACTGTAATGGCTACAAAGGAAAGCATGCCGAGTGCGCCGTAAGCGACACCCATGAGGCCCGCGAGCCAGTAAGTAATCATAACGGCCAGTGCGATTGCCAGTGCAGGTATGAAGGTACTGAGCATCCCGACGGCCATTCCGGACGTAATGCCGACGGCCGTTCCGGCATCGTTCTGTTCCGCAATCCTTTGTACGGGGCTATAAGAGGCCGAAGTGTAGTACTCGGAAATATAGCCAATTATTATACCTACAAGAGCTCCGGTCAAAACTGACCAGAACGGAGCAAAGTTCATCGGAGAAATCCAGACGATGATGAACGCAAATACTGCAGTCAACAGGGCAGAGATCCTCGTTCCGTTCATCAGAGTGGTCTGCATTCCTTCTTCCCGTGAGCTCATCCTGATATAGTAGACACCTATTATGCTGGCAAATATTCCCGCCGCGACGATGAGCATTGGCGTAAAGATCGACCACCAGAACTGGTTAGTCGTTAGACCCACGCTGAGCCCGAATTCGCCAAGCATGTTCTGGAGGGAGGGAGCGACGTTTCCCTCGACACCCTGGCCGACAAAGACGTAAAGCATGATGACTATTACGGAGATTATCGACCCGATAAAGGATTCGAGCAGGTCGGCTCCAAGGCCTCCAACGTCTCCTACATTATCTCCCACGTTATCCGCTACGGAAGCGGGGTTTCGGGGATCGTCTTCGGGCAGTCCCTGTTCGACTTTTCCAACCAGGTCGGCGCCCATGTCAGCCGCTTTGGTGTATATACCTCCACCAACACGGTCGAATAATGCGACGAGTGAAGCACCCATCGAATAAGCACTGACTATTAGTGCTCCCTTTATCAGGTTTACGTTACGACCGAGAATCTGGCTAATAACGGGAATAGATTTGGTCTGAATATGTAGAGTGGATGGGTTAAACGAACCCTTGAAGATAACTACTACTAAAACCAGCCCACCTAGTGCCAGCCCCGCGACGGCCAGGCCCATGACGGCTCCTCCGGAAATAGCTATGTTCAGGGCCTTTTTGAAGTTGCTCCTTGCGGCGTTAGTGGTTCTCCCGTTTGAGAGAGTTGCAGAATTCATTCCAATAAACGCCGCCGTCATGGATAGGATTGCCCCGATAAGAAAGGCAACCGCGACTTCCCAGTAGAACAGGCCCCACAAAAGGCCGGCGATGACCAACATTACTACCGCGAATACCCTTACTTCCTCGCTCATGAAGGTCCATGCACCTTCGCGGATATACCTCTGCAGGTCCTTCATCTTGGAAGTTCCCTGGTCCTGCTTCTTCACGTATCGGATTAGATACCAGGCAAGTAACAGCGCGAGGGCTGAAATAATTCCCGGTACCAGACTCAAATCGAAAATCGATAACATCAATAAATCTCCTCCGCTTGACTTGATTTAGTTTTTGCTGATTAAAATTTGCTAGTTTGTTTGAATTTTTGGGCTCGACTTATACTTCTGCCCCTATTCTAATTTGTAATTGCCTTTGAGATTCTTTCTCCGGTAACGCCGGGTCCTAGAATGCTTAGTACTTCCTTAATTTCAGGGCCGGAAACCTTTCCCGTTACCGCGGCCCTCAGGGGTTTATAGACTTCTTTGTAACTGACGTCCAAATCTTCTTTTACTTCTTTTACCACGGTAGAAACATCTTCCGGAGTCAGAGAATCCCTGCAAGTTATTTTTTCCTTTAACTCTTCCAGTACCTTGCCGGTATTGTCCCAGTTTAAGACTTCTTTTGCCTCTTCGGTTATTTCCAGTGGGCCGTAAAAGACTTTTAAGTCTTCGTTTTCCGATAGATCCTCGAGCTGATCCAGTGAAGGACGGATCAAAGCAAGAATTGCTTTCAGTTCTTCCCTTTCTTCCTCGTTCAATTCTCCTTCTATGTAATTTCCTTCCTTTAAATAAGGTAAGGCAAGCTCAACCAGCCGGTCGAGTTCCGCCTTTTTCAGGTACTGTTTGTTGAACCAGTCAAGCTTTTCCCTGTCAAATACCTGGGGACTATCTATTATATTATCCAGGGAGAACTTTTCTGTAAGTTCGGAAACGGAGAATATCTCCTGCTGGTCTTTGGACGACCAACCAAGCTGAGCCAGATGATTTATCATGGCTTCCGGAAGGTAGCCGTTCTCTCTGAATTCTTTTACTGAAGTCGCCCCACTCCGTTTGCTCAGCTTCGACTTGTCGGGCCCTAAAAGCATGGATAAATGGCCGAATTCCGGCTTCTCGAAATCCAGGGCATCGTAGAGGAGAAGCTGTTTGGCAGTGTTTGTCAGATGGTCTTCAGCCCGCATTACGAGGCTGATCTCCATGAGGTGATCGTCGAGAACGCAGGCAAAGTTGTAGCTCGGGGTGCCGTCGGATTTTAAAATGACGAAGTCTCCAGTCGTAAGGCTATCGAATTCAACGTCACCTTTAATCCTGTCATGCACGACGACCGCGGGTCGTTGTTCCGGTAATTTGAACCTGATGACGGAATCCCTGCCCTCGTCCCGGAACTGCTTTTTTTCTTCCTCAGAAAGATCCCGGCATCTCCCATCGTATATCGGAGTTCGACCCTCGTCCATTGCCTGCTGCCGCCTCTCTTCCAGTTCTTCCTCCGTACAGAAGCAATGATAGGCTTTACCCTCGTGGACCAGGCGCCTCGCATAGCGCTCGTAGATCTCGAGCCTGTCTGATTGCCGGTAATACTCGTCCCATTTTAAGCCCAGCCACTTCAAGTCCTCTTTGATCGCTTCGGTGTACTCTTCGCTGGACCGTTCCTGATCGGTATCCTCGATCCTTAAGACCAGCTTCCCCTCGTGCTTCTTGGCATAAAGCCAGTTAAATAACGCCGTCCTCGCTCCCCCGACGTGGAGCCACCCGGTCGGGGATGGAGCAAAACGAACTCGTTCTGTCTTCACAAATAATTCCCTCCAGCTATTTTTCTCGAGACTATATAAATCTATCTTACATATTATAGAGTGGAGGCAACGAAGTGCAAACTAAACTGGCGGTTTTAGGGGGAAAAATAGCGGCAAATTTCGCGAAACTTTTCAATCCAAAGGTGTCGCTCTTTGTCCCCCAGAGATAGGTCAGGAATATTTAGTTTTTCGGGACGCAAATCAGCGAGTTGCGCCAGCGAGGAAAGGAATGTGTTATCAATCACAATATTTATTTATAAAAATCCTTTTTAGTCTTACTCCGAAATGTTTACTTGAATGATGGTTTATATATACCAAAAGTCCGCGGTTTTGACAATTATTATAGAAAAACCGGGGAAATCGAGTGTTTGATTTCGCAACCGGATTTCTATCCAGCACCCAGTTTGAGTCGGTGATCAATAGGGAAACATATCTTCAGGAAAATTCTTAACTGACCATCTCCTCCTTCAATTCCTCGATTTCGTCTCGATACGCGGCGGCCTTTTCGAATTCAAGTCTGTCGGCGGCCTGGTTCATAGATTTTTCAAGCTTTTCGATAACCATCATGATCTCGCTGTCGTCCATTTCGTCCAGTTCTTCGCTTTCCGGGACATGAACTTCCTGCGAGGATTCGGGTTCGATAAGCTGGGCAATATCCGTTATATCCTTTTTGATTGTTTCCGGTTCGATGTCGTGTTCCTCGTTGTACTCCTTCTGTATTTCCCTCCTGCGATTTGTCTCCTCAATGGCCCGTTGCATTGAGTCCGTCATCCTGTCCGCGTAAAGAATGACCTTGCCCTCGACGTTCCGGGCGGCTCGTCCCATCGTTTGAATTAGGGAGGTATCGGACCGGAGAAAGCCTTCTTTGTCGGCGTCCAGAATTGCTACGAGGGAGGCCTCCGGCAGATCAAGTCCTTCCCTGAGGAGGTTGATCCCGACGAGCACGTTGTATTCACCCTGTCTGAGCTCTCTCAGCAGCTTTACCCGATCGATCGTATCTATTTCCGAGTGAAGGTACCGGGCCTTGATCCCCACTTCGAGGAAATAATCGGAAAGCTCTTCCGCCAGCTTCTTGGTCAGTGTAGTTACGAGTACTCGTTCGTTACGGCTGGTTACTTCGTTTATCTCGTTGATCAAGTCGTCCACCTGGTTTTCAATCGGCCTTACTTCTACCTCCGGGTCCACGAGACCGGTGGGCCGGATGATCTGTTCCACGACCTGCTCGCTGTGCTCGTACTCGTAGGGTCCGGGTGTCGCCGAAGTGTAAATTATCTGGTTAATCCTGTCCTCAAACTCCTCGAATTTTAGCGGCCGGTTGTCCAGGGCGGAGGGTAACCTGTAGCCGTGCTCCACCAGCGTCTCCTTTCTCGAGCGATCGCCGTTGTACATCCCGCCGAGCTGGGGGATAGTCTGGTGGGATTCGTCGACGAAGATGAGAAAGTCATCGGGGAAATAATCGATCAGGGTGTAAGGTGGGTCCCCGCGGTCCCTGCCCGTCAGATGCCTGGAGTAATTTTCTATCCCCTTACAGTACCCGAGTTCTTCCATCATTTCCAGGTCGTACTCCGTCCTGTTTTCCAGTCTCTGTGCCTCCAGCAGTTTTCCCTGATCGCGCAGTTCTTCCAGGCGCTCTTCCAGCTCTTCTCGTATATCCTCCATGGCTTCGTTCAGTTTTGACCGAGAAGTTATAAAGTGGGTGGCGGGATAAATGGTTACTTCGTCCTTCTCTTCGATAGTCCTTCCCGTTATCGAATCGATGAGCCTTATCCGGTCTATAACGTCGCCAAAAAACTCGACCCGGACGACCTCTTCTCCGTAGATCGGTATGATCTCAACTGAATCGCCCCGGACCCTGAAGGTGCCCCTTTCCGGATTGTAGTCGTTCCTTTTGTACTGCAATCGAACGAGGTTTCTCAACAGGTGGTCCCTTTCCAGATGGCTGTCCAGGGTTAAAGGCCGGGCCATGTCCGAGTAAGTATCCGGTGAGCCGAGGCCGTAAATACAGGAAACGCTGGCCACTATAATGACGTCTTCCCTTTCGAAGAGGGCGGAAGTTGCCTTGTGGCGGAGCCTATCGATTTCATCGTTGATCGAAGAATCCTTTTCGATATAGGTGTCAGTCTCGGGCACGTAGGCCTCAGGTTGATAGTAATCGTAATAGGAGACGAAATAGTGAACGGCATTTTCGGGGAAAAGCTCGTTGAATTCGTTCCAGAGCTGGGCGGTAAGGGTCTTGTTGTGGGCGATAACCAGTGTGGGCTTCTGGACGTTGTCGATAATGTTCGCCATGGTAAATGTTTTTCCAGTACCTGTCGCTCCGAGGAGAGTCTGGTGAGTCATCCCCTCGTTTAACCCCCGGGTAAGTTCTTCTATTGCCTCCGGCTGGTCGCCTTTGGGTTCTTTGTCGGTTTGCAGGACGAATTCATCGCTCATGACGTTAAATTTTAATAGATTCTTGGAGGTTTTATCAGCGGTGATGCGAAATTATAGCAAATGCTTTTTACCACGGGGCGAATTAATGAATAGAAATATCCCTCTGGAAAGCTTTTTGTTTCTCGCAGGGGAGAAGCCATGATTGACCTTCGGCAAGAGGCACTTTTACAATAGGCGATTGTCTTCGTAACCGAGATGAGCCAGACCCTTGCTGGTGATCTTTCGCCCCTGACTGGTCCTTTCCAGAAATCCTTTTGTCAGGAGGTAGGGCTCGTAGACCTCGGAAATCGTGTCTTTCTGCTCCGATAGAGCTGCCGAAATGGTGTCCAGGCCAACCGGCCCTCCGTCAAATTTTTCAATTATGGTTGTAAGTATGCGTCGATCGAGCTTGTCCAATCCTTTGTCATCTATTCCCAGCATTTCGAGTGCCTCTTTGGCTACTTCTCTATTTATGTATCCGTCGGCCCTTACTTCGGCGTAATCTCTGGCCCGCTTCAACAGGCGGTTCGAGACCCGCGGAGTGCCCCGTGACCTCTTGGCAATCTCATTTGCTCCACCCTTGCCGTCGCTTATCTCCACGTCAAGGAGTTCCGCACCGCGGAGGACGATTCTTTCAATGGCTTCAATATCGTAGAAATCCAGGTGCAGGACGACTTCAAAGCGATCCCTGAGTGGTGAAGTAAGCAGACCCGTCCTCGTCGTGGCACCGATCAGCGTAAAAGGTGGGACGTCCAGCCGGATGGACTGGGCACTGGGGCCCTCGCCGATAACTATATCTATTTTGAAGTCCTCCATCGCCGGGTAGAGCACTTCTTCCACGTTTCGTCTCAAGCGATGGATCTCGTCAATAAACAGGATATCGCCGGGAGTTAAATTGCTCACTATCGCAGCCAGGTCACCTGGTTTGTCTATGGCCGGACCAGACGTCGTCTTGATGTTGACGCCCATTTCGTGTGCCACGATGTGAGCCAGGGTTGTTTTGCCCAGCCCGGGCGGACCGTGGAACAAAGTATGGTCGACGGAGTCCCCACGATTTAATGCTGCCTCCAGCAGTATCGAGAGGCGTTTCTTTACCGCTTTCTGTCCGATAAAGTCGTCCAGACTCTTTGGCCTCAGGTTGGATAGACCGGTATCTCCCTGATTTTCCTCTCGACTGAGGGGCCCCCGATTGACTTTTTCTTCCTCGTTCATGACACATTATTGTAAACGTCCTGACTGCTTTGCTGCAACAGCTCTTTTCCTTTTCCTTTTGAGACTTTTATCATCCCTCTATCTTTGTCGCTATGAATCAGGTACCTTAGAGGTAAGCTCTGGCTCGGCCCCAGTCCGGATCCCGATGTCCGCAAATAGTTCGATCCCGCAAAGTTCCGACCCTCTTTAGCCGGTAAAATATATGCGGGTACATTTTACCGTCGGGCCTGATTGCAGCTACGGAAGAAAGAGCTTATTAGCCTGGTTATTTATCACGACATCAGGAAAAGTTCAATTGTCGGAATGAAATCCGCGAATGACTGATTAAAAGGTAATTAGAAAAAACCCTTAATTTTGATATAATTGAACGTCAGCAGGTTGGAGTTTAGTCGGGACCGCAACAGATCTTGTTGTCGTCTCTTAACTTACCACGGAAATCTCATTTGAAAATGAGAAAAGGAAGATAAATGAATAGATTGAAGGAAATCGAAGACGTAATATCGCGCCATGACAGGTTTCTCATCGCTTCCCACAGAAGTCCGGAAGGCGATGCAATTGGGAGCCAGCTGGGATTGAGTCGGGCACTCCGTCAGAGAGGGAAGGAAACGATTCTATATAACAGGGACGGGGTTCCGAAGAACCTGAAGTTTCTCAAGGGCTCCAGTTCGATTCTCAAGCCGGATGAATTACCGGAGGAAGTGGCCGAAGCAGAGATTGGGATAGTAGTTGATTGCAGTGATCTGGACAGGCTCGGAGACAAGGGCAAGGGAATATTTCGGGAGTTGCCGACGATAAACATAGATCACCATCAGGACAATACTCGTTTCGGTTTTATTAATTACGTTCGGCCCGTTGCGGCAACGACTGAGATAATCGCGGATTTAATTGACTACATGGGACTGGAGATAGATGAGCCAATAGCAACTGCCCTTTATTCCGGAATAATTGCGGATACGTCCTCCTTTCAGAATGAAAACGTTGATCCTGACGTTTTGCACAGGGCGGCCAGCCTGATGGAGAACGGTGCGGACGCGAGGTCCGTAATAATCAACCTCTACGAGCGGGAACCTTTTTCAAAGCTGAAGTTGCTCGGGGAGGTCCTGTCAGAAGCGGAATTCCAGGACGAAATAGTCTGGGCAGAGATTACTCCCGAGGTTATTGAAAAAGCAGGTGCGACCCAGGAAGACACGGAAGGAATAGTGGGAAAGCTGAGAACCACGGAGGACGCCAAAGTTGCCTGTCTGTTTAAAGAACTACCACAGAATACGATAAAAGTGTCTCTTAGATCGAAAGACCTGGTTGACGTAAGCAGGGTTGCAGGATCTTTTGGCGGAGGCGGCCATAAAGTGGCCGCAGGCTGTATGGTGGACGGAAAACTGGAGGATGTCGAGGAAAGGGTCCTAGCAGATATCAAAGAAAGGATAGAAGATGCCCGGAGATATTCCAGGTCGGAGTAGTCGGTCCCGAAACGAAGAGGTTACCGGGAAAGACTGTCTGGCACTTACTATCGGGACTTTTGACGGAGTTCATATTGGACACCAGCTCCTGCTCAGGGTTACTAGGGAAATTGCCGAGGTAAGAAATATAGAGAGTGCCGCTTATACTTACGAATTACCCCCGAAGAGGTATCTGGATGATTCGGGGCCCAAGCTGGTAATGGACCCGGGGTCGAAGGTTGACTACCTGGAAAGTTTCCTGGACAGGACCATCGTCGGCGATTTCCACGATGTAAGAACTTTTACGCCGGAGCAGTTCGTCGAGAAAGTGCTGGTAGAAGAGCTAAACGTAGATGCGGTGGTGGTCGGTGACGATTGGCGTTTTGGTAAAGACAGGTCCGGTTCATATAGAGACCTGGAAGAGTTGAGTAAGGGAAGATTCACGGTCCATCCTCAAAGGCAGGTGACGAAGAACGGAAAGCCCGTCAGCAGTACCTGGATCCGGAAAGAACTGGGAGAAGGTAACCTGGAACTGGCAAGGGAGCTGCTGGGGAGGTATCCCGGTTACTCGGGGGAGGTAGTTAGGGGGCATCAGCTGGGGACCGATCTCGGCTTTCCCACGGCAAATATAGAACTGGATAAGCGCGTAGTATTGCCCAGACGGGGTAACTATGCTGCCTTCACCGAAATAGATGGCCGAAGGATCAAGGGCGCTGTGCATATAGGCAATCGCCCCACGTTTGGGGGGGAAGAGAACCATCAGGTGGAGATACATCTGTTTGACTTTAACGGAGAACTTTACGATGAAAGGCTGACTGTGTGGCTGGTCAAGTATCTCGACCGCAACCGGGAGTATTCCGATAAGGGCGAGTTAAGGCAGGCGATAAGGGGGTATGTGGACGAGGCGAAGAGAGTGCTGGAAGAAGTTGATTCATTAAAGTAATTTCAAACAAATATTTGAGGAGGTTGGCATGGCAAAAAAATGGAGAGAATACGTAAAGCAAGAATTTATGAAGTCGGACAGCGAGTTCGTAAAAAAGCTTCCGATCAATTCGATCGACCTGTCGACTTTTGGGCTCATCAGTGAGGCCACTTCTTTTGTTCCCGTCAGAATGGAGGAGGGTATCCATCTGAGGCCCCTGCCGGGAGGACTGTCCGCGCTGCGAGACGACCTCAAGGACTCGCCGCGGCCCGGAGGTGGCTTTGACCTGGACTCCGCGGTTGATACCTTGACTCAATTTGCGGAAGAGTGGGAAGAGAGAATTAAGGACAAGAACAAATGGGAAAAGATGATAGAGCTGGCAGAGCAGGAGGGTCAGGTAATGGAAATGTCGGTGTACGAAGAAGAGGCCGAGACCAGTACTTCCCTGATGGATAAATTTAAGGGTCTGTTTCAGTAAGATGGCGCACCTCGATCCGGATAGAATACTCTCGCCCCACCCCTACGCCGAAAAAATATTGAGCAAGCTGCAGAACTCGGGCTACCGCGCCGTCGTCGTCGGTGGGGCCGTTAGAGACGCACTTAGAGAAAAGTTCGAACCGGATTATTATTTCGACGCGGAGGCGGCCGATATCGATATTGCCACTTCGGCCGCGACGGAGGAGGTAAGGGAAACACTGCCGAATTTTGATTTTGTCGAGGTAGGGGAGAGCTTTGGCGTACTTATATTAGTTGCCCCGGACGGCAAGCAGTACGAAGTCGCCCAATTTCGCACGGAATCCGACTACGATGGCAGGAGACCTGGCAGGGTAGAACGGACGGATTCTCTCGCAGAGGACGTGAAGCGGAGGGACTTTACCGTCAACGGTCTTGCCCTGAGTTACTCCGGTGAGGTAATTGACCTTGTCGGGGGAATAGCAGATCTAAAAACCAAACTTATTCGAGCGATCGGCGATCCGGAGAGGCGTTTTCGCGAGGACTATCTTCGCCCTTTGCGCGCGGTCCGGGTTTCCTGTGATCTTGGGGGCAGGATCGAAAAGGAGACTGAGGCGGCGATAAGGAAGGTTGCCGGGGAGATCACCAGCATTTCGTGGGAGAGAATAAGAGAAGAGTTTTTCAAAGTCCTCGCCACTTCTAATGCCGAAGCGGGCGTAAGGGACTGCAAAAGGTTGGGTCTTCTGGAAGGAATCCTGCCGGAACTTATTGAAAACGAAGGAGTCCCGCAGCCGGAAGAATATCACCCCGAAGGCGATGTCCTGGAACACAGTCTCCAGGCCCTGGGAGTATCCGATAAGCTGGGACTCCAGCCGCTCGATAAACTTGCAGTTCTTTTGCACGACGTCGGTAAGGCCGAAGCCCTCCGGAGGAACGATGGAGACCATATGGGCGGCCATGCCCTAATAGGCAAGCAAAAGGCGGAAGAAATTGCGTCCAGGCTTCGCCTGTCAAACGACGAGACGAAGAAATTGGTCTGGTTGATTGAAAATCATATGCGCGGCTCCGTGCTGCCCGAAATGAGAAGAGCCAAACAGGTAAAGCTCGTCAGGCATAAACAAGATACCGCTGCTTCCCTCGACCGGATTTCTAGCCGGTTTGGTTATTTTACCTCGCTTCTGGGTACGATAATTGCCGATAGCGAGGCAAGCTCTCATGGGGTGGACGGATGGTTGCCGGTTTTGGAAGAATTTGTCGGGCTTTTACCTCATCTGCTTCACCTGGAGGAGCTCGGCACTGCCAGGGAGTTAATAAACGGAAACGACCTGAAAGAACTTGGTATGGAGGAGGGGCCGAGACTGGGAAAGGTGCTGGGCAACCTGCACGAGAAAATCTACTCCGGAGAAGTCGAGAACAGGGTTTCCGCCCTGGAAGAAGCCAGAAGTATGGTCGAGGATAAAACCTGAATTATTATTCCTGATGGATTTCTATCACGTCTCCGTCCTTTAACCGGTGGTCCTGAGCTACTTCCTGCCCGTCAAATCTCCCGGAGCCCCAGATCCGGATATAATCAAGGTTATCTACCATATTCCTGTGAATAGAGCGTACGGCCTCCAGCACAGTACTGTTTTTGTCCAGGAGGTAGGGTTCCTGCAGGTCGGGTTCTTCTCCGGGCTTTTTCGTGTAAATCCTTATCTTCTGTAAACTATCGAATACGTCTTTTGAAAACGTGGTCAGGCTCTCCTCGTCCAGGATAGATACGGGAGTGGTCGCCAGGCCGGAAACCTCCTCGAGCTCAGCAACGACTTCTTTTCCCTCGAGTTCATCGCTTTTCGCGAGGACCAGCATCCCTTTCCGGTTCGTTCTTCCGATAGCGTCTTTCTGATAGTCGTCTTCCGGGGCGAAAATATAAATTCCTTCTTCCTCGAGCAGGTTCTTCGTGGCCCTGTATTCCTCTACCGGGTCCTCGCTGGACCCGTCAACCAAGACAAGTACCAGGTCGGCCTTCCTTATGAGGTTATAGACCCAGGTTTCCACGTGTTCGTCCGAAATAGGCGGAGTGTCGATGAGCTGAATCTGTACGTCTTCATAGTTGAGCATCCCGATTGTCGGACCATGAGTCGAAAAAGGGAAATCCGCCACTTTGGGCGTGGCGTTTGTCGTCATATCAAGCAGGGCGGACTTTCCGGAGTTCGGCAATCCGGTCAGGACGACCTGACCCGCTCCCTGGGGTTCTATCTGGTCCGGCGTTTTGGCTCGAGTCGGCCCCTTTTTCTTTTGCGGGCTCTTTTTCAGGTCAGAGATTCTTTTTCTCAAATCCGCTTCTATCTTATCCGTACCCTTGTGGTTGGGTAAGAGTGAGAGCATTTCCTGTAACGCGTCGAGTTTTTCGTCCTTGTCCTTTGCGTTGCGGTATCTCTGTTCTGCTTCGATGTATTCTGGAGGTAAATTTGCAGGCATTTGTCCCACCCCGAACCTTTTGTAGTCTTCAATGATGAATGTTACTAATCGAACTGGTTAATGACAAACCTGAGTTGGAACTACGGGTTTCCGATTTCAGAATACTGACCGTCCCCGAAAAGGTATAAGGTTACCGGGAGTTAGTTTCTTCTCCGCCCTGGATGGATAGACCCTCAGGAAAGATCGTGGGCAATACGGTTGAGCACCTTGGAAAAAAGCATTTTATGATTACAATTGGACGGATAGAAATCGGGAAAACCGAATCGGATGGGTTACCGGGGAAAAGAGAACGGGATAATTTTTGCCCAGGCAGGAAAGGCTTAGATCGATCATTTGACTTTCACCAAACATCTCAAAGGAGAGTGAATTCAACTATGGGAGCAAAAAAAGAATTGGAAAGAGCACAGAATTGGATGAAGGCTTTCGGCGAGCATAGCCCGGATAGCATGAAGAGTTTTCAGAAGTTAATGGGGGCCGTGGAAAAGGACAAGGTGCTTTCCGCAAAGACGAAAGAACTCATGGCAATTGCCATTTCGATTACGCAGCAGTGCGAGTGGTGCATTGCTTTTCACGTCAGTAACGCACTCGAGGAAGGTGCCACGGAAGAAGAGATAATGGAGGCAGCCTGGGTTTCCGTTTTAATGGGGGGAGGTCCGGCCCTGATGCACGCGGGATTGGTCCTGGAAGCTCTGGACGAAATGGCGTAAACGATTCGAAAGAGTTCTCGATAAAATTAGCTAGCTGAAGCAGAGTCCCCCGTCTTCCGGCGGGGGATTATTCTTTAGAACAAATTGGAGGTATTCCATGGAAGATAAAGATACACTCAACACGATAGTAATTGGTGCCGGTCCCGGAGGTTATACTGCGGCTATAAGGCTCGGTCAGTACGGCCTGGATCCGGTAGTTGTGGAGAAAGAAAACGTCGGTGGGGTTTGTTTGAACTGGGGTTGCATTCCGACAAAAACTCTTTATAGCAGCACCGAGCCCCTGGCAAAAAAGGACTCGTGGAATAAGAGGGGTTTGGGGGTCAAGGGTTACGATATCGACCTCGAAAAAATGGTTTCCCATAAGGAAGAAGTTGTCGACAAGTTAACCGGTGGGGTAGAAAAGTTGATTGATTCCAGCGGCGGAGAAATTATTAAGGGCCAAGCAAGTCTTTCCCCCGGCCCCAGCGTGAGGATAGAAAGAGATTCCGGAGAGGAAACAACCGTCGAGCCGCAAAACGTGATCCTGGCGACGGGCTCTTCTCCGATAGAACTCCCGGGGTTTTCATTCGATAACAAAAATATCTGGAACTCTCGGGACGCGGTCCAGCTACCCGAAGTGCCGGAAAAACTGGTGATCCTTGGTGCGGGCGTAATAGGGCTCGAGATGGGGACTATCTACAGTCGCCTCGGAAGCGATGTGGAAATAGTCGAGATGAAGGATTCAATTCTCCCAGGCATGAACATGGATAGGCGGTTTAGCTCTTTTTTGAAGCGGGCGCTGAAAAAGTTAGGAATAACCGTTCATCTGGAGACGAGAGCAGTAGAATTCCGTGAGGCTTCCGGGGGGAACGTGGTTATTGGAGAAGAAGGCGGAGAGGAGCAGGAGTTCCCCGCCGATAAGGTTCTCTCCGCGGTAGGAAGAAAACCGAGTATGGTCGGGTTAGATGAGGACTTGAACCTATCCACGGACGAAGCCGGTTACGTCGAAACGGACCAGATTTGCAGGACGAATATGGAGGGCGTTTACGCGATAGGTGACGTAGCCGGATTGCCGCTGCTGGCGCATAAAGCCTCACATGAAGGCCTAATAGCGGCGGCCGACATCGCGGGAGAGGAAGCTAGCAGGTTCGAAAACGTCCCGGCAGCAGTTTTCACCGATCCGGAATACGCGGAAGTTGGTCTCTCGCGGGAAGGGGCCAGGGAGCGGGGCTATGAGCCCCTGGTAGGCAGGTTCCCGTTTAGAGCTTCCGGGAAAGCCCTTGCCATGGACGAAACGGAAGGAATGGTTCAGCTCGTTGCCGATGCCAAAACTGACAAGCTACTCGGCGGCGCGATACTCGGTCCGGGCGCTTCAGACCTGATTTCGGAGGTAGCCCTGGCGGTAGAGCTGGAAATAACAGCGACCCGGCTAGGAGAAGTAGTTCATCCACATCCTACTCTGTCCGAGGCGGTTATGGAAGCTGCGGAAAGTCTTCACGATCGGGCAATTCATACGGGCAACGGGTAAACTGTCGCGGGACGTCTTGCACTGTGGCTACCCCGAGGCCGATAATTAAGGTCGATTGGGTACTCAGTTAAAGGATCCGAAAATCGGATCCCCGGAAAAGTCAAGTACCCCGCCCCAATTGACGGAGCTTGTAGAAAAATAGCTTTAACGGCGGACCTTGTTCTTTTACAAAAGAAGACCCAGCACTCAAATGAGATGTGCAACTTGGATCAAGTACTGTAGCTTTGCCCTGGGATTGT
>Ga0207797_1001424_pt1 | contig 17277 bp, 12 predicted proteins | sample PRCRCaboRojoPR_6_FD_187275 | JGI IMG/M metagenome (GOLD analysis project Ga0207797, IMG submission 187275) | Marine sediment microbial community from Cabo Rojo, Puerto Rico - PR CR 10% Liquid 1 (SPAdes) | ecosystem: Environmental > Aquatic > Marine > Coastal > Sediment | place: Cabo Rojo, Puerto...
CGCGAGCCAGGCCGTTGCGGAAGTCCCACGCATGCTCGAACTGCGGTTCGATGACGATCTGTCCCTCTCGGTTGATGAACCCCCACTGCCCGTCTTGGCGGACGCGGGCCAGCCCCTCGGAGAAGGACCAGGCCTGCTCGAAGCGCGGTGCGATGACCAGCGAATCGTCGGCCGTGCGGTAGCCGTACTGCCCCTCCACGCGAGCACGGCGGTACGCGGAGTCGGCCGGGGTTTCCTCAAGAACGCCGGGGGCCAGATCAAAGCGGGCGTCGACGACCTCGGCCCCGCTGCGGTCGATAAAGCCCCAGAGGCTGTCGCGCTGCACCGGAGCCAGCCCGTCGGAAAAGTGCCAGGCGTCGCGGAACCGCGGCGCGATGACGCGCGCGCCGGTCGAGTCGATGTAGCCGTACTGCTCGTCGATGCGCACAAGGGCCCGCCCGTCCGAAAAGTGCCAGGCCCGGTCGAACTGCGGCTCGATGGCCACCCGTCCGCTGCGGTCGATAAAGCCCCAGAGGCTGTCGCGCTGGACGGGGAACAGCGTCGCGGAATCGTCGCCCGACGGAGACGAAGGCGACGCGCAGCTCACGAGCCCAAGAAGGAGGACGCAGATCCCGGCTCTAGGAAGGGCCGCAGGTCGTAGCATAAGCAGTACGATCCGAGACGCAGGTTGAGGGTGGCATCATGTGCCTACCCTTCCGCGTGGAAAACGTTCGTTGAACCGTTTTTACGCCACCGGGCGAACGCCTGCGTCCCCCCTGCATATCCGCATCCCAATGCGCACTGCGTCCTCCCGACCAAAATCCACACTGCCATGTCTCGATCGTCGATTGGCCTGTCGAACGCCCTGCACGAATACCTGCTGTCGGTGTCGCTCCGAGAGTCGGACGTGATGCAGCGCCTGCGCGAGGAGACGGCCGAGCATCCGCAGGCCAACATGCAGATTGCGCCCGAGCAGGCGCAGTTTTTCCAGTTCCTGGTGCATATGCTCGGAGCGCGGCGAACCCTCGAGATCGGCGTCTTTACCGGCTACAGCGCGCTGGCCGTGGCCGAAGCTCTGCCCGACGACGGCGAGGTGGTGGCCTGCGACATCAGCGACGAATACACGCGCGTCGCCCGGCGCTACTGGCAGGAAGCCGGCGTCGCCGACACCATCGACCTGCGCATCGCTCCGGCCCTCGACACCCTCGACGCGCTGCTCGACGACGGACAGGCGGGCTCGTTTGACTTTGCCTTCGTCGACGCCGACAAGGAGCCGTATCCCGACTACTACGAACGCTGCCTCGACCTTCTCCGCCCGGGAGGGGTCGTGGCGCTCGATAACGTCTTCCGCGGCGGCGACGTGCTGGACGACGATCCGGACGACCCGAGCGTCCGCGTGATCCAGGACCTCAACCGCGACCTGCGCACCGACCAGCGCGTGCACCTCTCCATGCTCCCCATTGCCGACGGCGTGACACTGGCCTTGAAGCGGTAGGACCGCCCCTGCCGCCGGCTCGAAATGCGTTTGTAGCATCATCTTAACAACCGGTTTAACCATTTGGTTGAACCATGCAGCGGGGCGTCGGTTGGGACGAGTGCTTTTTGCCTGACCTCCCCGTTGCATGTCCGATTCCGATTCGCCGCCCCACGCCGATTACTCCGAGACGGAGCGGGCCATTTTCGATGCTGCGCTTGAGGTCTTCGCCCGCAAGGGAAAGGACGGTGCGCGCATGCAGGCCATCGCCGACGCGGCCGGCATCAACAAGGCGATGCTGCACTACTACTTCCGGTCGAAGGACCAGCTGTACGACGAGGTGTTTGGCTTCACGATGCGCCGCTTCATGGCATCGTTCGGCGCGTCGCTGCAGGAGGCCCCGACGTTCGAGGAAACGCTCCGCGCCTTCATCGAAGGGTACGTGGATTTCATCCGCGATAACGAGCACACGATGCGGCTGATGGTCAACGAAAACCTGGCCGGCGGATCGGTGCTGGGCGACCATCTCCGGCGGCTGAAAGAGTCGGGGGCTGCCCCGCCGCGTATTCTGGCCGAGCAGATCGAGCAGGCCGTTGATCAGGGCGAGATTCGGCCCGTGGACCCCGACCACACCGTGTTGTCGGTGATTTCGGCGTGCCTCTTTTTCTTCGTGGCCCGGCCCACGGTCGAGATGATGCATCCTGCGTCCGACGACTGGGCGTCGTTCGTGGAGGCGCGCAAGGAGCACCTGTTCGACCTGATGTACCGCGGACTCTCTCCTCGGGAAGGCTGACGTTCAACGTTCGAACGTTTCCCGTTTTCACGTTCTGTGACCCCCTCGCTAATGGCTCCTTTCCCGCGCATTGCTGCCCTCGTTACGGGACTGCTCACGCTCGTGGGCTGCTCGATGACGCCGACGATGCCGACGCCGGAAACGGAGGCGTCGCTGCCGTCGGACTATGCGCAGGCTGCTCCAGACTCGCTGGCCGCCGACACGCTCTTGCCCACGACGGCCGCCGACACGGCGCGCTACGACGCCACGCGGTGGTGGACCGACTTCCGCGACCCGACGCTCAACGCGCTCATCGACACGGCGCTCGCCGACAACCTGACGCTGGCCGCTGCGCGGGCCCGGCTGGAGGAGCTGCAGGCCCAGTACCAGATCGCTCGCGCGCCGCTCTTTCCGAGCGCCGATGCCAGCGGCTCGGTCTCGCGCCAGAGCCAGCCGGCCAACACCGGCATCGGGGGGGCCATTGGCGGGGGCGAAGACGGGTCCGGGGAAAACGGGCCGCCGCAGCCGACCATCGATCGGTTCGAGTTTACGGACTACAGCGTGTCGCTCGGGCTGTCGTACGAGCTCGACTTCTGGGGGCGCATTCGCAGTCAGAAGAACGCCGCACTCAGCGAGTTTTTCGCCACACGGGCCGACCTGCACGGCACGCGGCTCGCCATCGTCAGCCAGACGATTTCGACGTACTTCCAGGTCGTCACGCTGGCCGAGCAGGTGCGCCTCGCGGAGCAGAATGTAGAGCTGTTGCAGGAACGTCGGGACATCACGCGCGACCGCTACAACCGCGGGCTGGCAAGCTCTTTCGAGCTCTACTCGGTGCGCCAGCAGTACGAGCAGGCCCGCGCCAACCAGCCCGAGTTGGCGAGCCAGCTCTACGACGCGCGGAGCCGCCTGGCGGTCTTGCTCGGGCGCTTCGCGGGGCAGGAGCGCGCCCTGCTTCCCGACGGGGCCGTCGATACGCTCGGCTTCCCTCCAATCCCCGCAGGGGTGCCCTCCGACGTCCTCCGCCAGCGCCCCGATGTGATGGCGGCGGCCGCCCGGCTGGAAGCCACGCGCCAGCGCATCGGAGTCGCCCGTGCAAGCGTACTGCCGAGCGTTACGCTCACCGGGCAGGGAGGATTGCAGAGCAGCAGCCTCGACAACCTCTTCGATCCGGGGCAGTGGTTCACGAGCTTCATGGCGTCGCTCGCGCAGCCGCTCTTCCGCGGCGGGCAGCTGTGGGCCGGCATCGACGCATCGAAAGCGCGCTACGAGCAGCAGCTGGCCACCTACGAGGAAACGCTGCTGACCGCTTTCCAGGAGGTCAAGGCGTCGCTCGTGGCCTACGAGCAGCAGCAACAGCGCTACCAGCGCGTGGCCGACCAGCTGGCCGCCGCGCGCGCCTCCGCCCGGAACCAGCAGCGCCGCTACGAGCGCGGCATCGGCGACTACCTTGTGCTGCTGGATGCCGAGCAGAACCTCACGCAGGTGCGCCAGCGCTTCGCATCGGCGCGCCGTGCCGTCGTGGAGGCCCGCCTCGCCGTCCATCGCGCCCTCGGCGGGGACTGGACGAGCACGCCCGCCCCCGAGGATCCGCGCCTGTTCCAATAAGCCGCGTTCAACGTTCTCACGTTTACCGTTCAACGTTTCCCATGAAATCCTACCTGATCGGCGGCGGCATTCTGGCCGGCGGGGGGCTCATCGCCTTCCTGCTGATTGCTCTCGCGCCCGAGCCCCCCAAAAGCGATCCGCCACCGCAATCGCCGCTCGTGTCGACCGTGCCGGCGCAGGCGCAGCGCGGGAGCCTGCAGGTGGAAGGCAACGGTACCGTCCGCCCCGCCCAGCAGATCGACCTGACGGCCGAGGTCGCGGGGCAGCTCGTTTCGGTCTCCGATGCCCTCGTGAGCGGGGGCACCTTCTCGGAGGGCGAAGTCCTTGCCCGCATCGATCCGTCGGATTACGAGGCGGCCGTCGAGCAGGCGCAGGCCGCCGTCACCGAGGCGCAGTTCCAGGTGCTGCAGGCGCGCGAAGAGGTGCAGGTGGCGCAGGAAGAATACCAGCGCCTGAAGCAGCGCACGGGCCAGGCGCCGGACCCCGACAGCACGGTCCTCGGACGCCTCGTGTTCAAGGAGCCGCAGCTGCGCCGGGCGCAGTCCACCCTGCAGAGCGCGAAGGCGAACCTCCGCACCGCGCGGAAGAACCTGGAGCGCACCCGAATCCGCGCGCCGTTTGACGGGCAGGTGCGCACGAAGCAAGCCGACAAAGGCGCGTACGTTGCGCCGGGGACGCCCATCGCGCAGGTGTACAGCACCGAGACGGTCGAGATCGTCGTGTCGCTCTCCTCCCGCGAGGCTGCACTCATCCGGGGGTTGTGGCAGACCCGGGCCGAGCGCCGCTCCTCGATTCCGGCCACGGTGACGACGGAGTACGGCGGGCAGACGTTTGCCTGGGACGGCTACGTCGATCGCGTCGAGGGCGCCATGGATCCGAGCACGCGCACCATCGACGTCGTCGTTCGGGTGCCGCGCCCCTACGAGCAGGGCGGCACGCTGGTCGCGTCGGTGGGACCGATGCCGCAGCGCGGCGCGGGGCCGCAGAAGCCCGACGCCGTGGAGCGGCCGCCGCTTCAGATCGGCCAGTACACGACCGTCGCCATCGAGGGGCAGGCCGACGCCGAGTATCTGACCGTGCCGCGCCGCGCCGTCCACACTCGCACGCCGGATCGTCCGCCCGTGGTGTGGACCGTCGCGAACGACACGCTGCTCGTCGAGCGGGAAGTGCAGGTCATCCAAACCGTCGAGGAAACGGCCTACCTCGCGCCCACCATCCCCTCCAACACCCCCATCATTACCACCGACCTGCGCGTCCACACCGACAGCATGACAGTTCGGGTTTCGCGTTGAGCGTTGTGGGTTGAGCGTTGTGGGTTGAGCGTTGGGGATTGCGCGTTGGGGGTTGATCGTTGTGCGTTCCGTGTTGTGTGGCGGAGGAGGCATCACGAATTCCAGAAAGCAGAACTGAGAAAAGGACATGGCTACGGTAAAGCGATTTGAGGATCTGGACGTGTGGCAGACCGCGCGGCAGTTGGCCAACCACATCTACGATTGCACGGCGGCGGAACCGTTTTCGAGGGACTTCGGACTGCGTGACCAGATCCAGCGGGCGGCGACCTCTGTGATGAGCAACATCGCGGAAGGCTTCAACAGCCGCACGCAGCGAATCTTCATCGACCTGCTGGGTCGTGCCCGCGGCTCGGCGGCCGAAGTCCAGTCGCAGCTCTACCTGGCCGAGGATCGCGGGTACATTACAAAGGCGCAGTTGAAGGAGGGATATGATTTGGCTGATCAAGCGTCCCGGCAAATCTATGCGTTCATTCGCTATCTAGAGTCGAACCCGAACTCAAGTCGGGTCGAGGAGAATTCCGTCGTCTACGACATCGACGTGTAGTGCAACGATGTCCTGGTCTATTCACGGGCCGAACGCACAACCCACAATCCGAAACGCACAACCTATAGCGCACAACGATGAACCGAGCGATCGAATGGATGACGCGAAACGGCGTCGCCGCCAACCTGCTCATGGCGCTGCTGATCGTGGCGGGCGTTTTCGGGGCGGCGACCATTGTGCAGGAGGTGTTTCCCGAGTTTAGCCTCGACGCGGTGCAGGTGCGGGTCGAGTTCCCGGGCGGCTCGCCGGAGGAGATCGAGGAGTCGATCGTCCAGCGCGTCGAAGATCGCATCGAGGGCATCGAAGGCATCGACCGCATCACCGCGACGGCGGCCGAGAACTTCGGCATCGTCACCGCCGAACTGACGCGCGACGCCGAGATCGCCCGGGTGCGCAACGACATCAAGCAGGAGGTGGATCGCATCACCGCCTTTCCTGAAGCGGCCGAGGAACCGGTCGTCCAAGAACTGTCGAATCGCCGCCAGGCCCTGCAGGTGGCCATTTACGGCGACGCGAGCGAGCGCGTCCTCAAGGAGTCCGCCAAACGCATCAAGGACGAGCTGACCACCTACCCGTCCATCTCCTACATCGAGATCGACGGCGTGCGCGACTACGAGATTTCGGTCGAGGTCTCGCGCGAGGCCCTCCAGGCCTACGACCTGACGCTTCCGCAGGTGGCCGGGCTCGTGCGGCAGGGCAGCCTCGATCTGCCGGGCGGCGAGGTCGAGACCGACGAGGAGCAGATCACGATCCGCACCGAGGGGCAGAACTACACGCAGCAGGACTTCGCGGACATCGTCCTGCTCAGCCAAAGCGACGGCACCAAGGTTCGTCTCGGCGACGTGGCCACGGTCGTCGACGGCTTCGAGGACTCGGAGCTCATCACTCGCTTCAACGGCAAGCCCGCCGCATTCCTCAAGATCTTCCGCACAGGCGACGAGCAGGTCCTGCAAATCGTGGAGCAGGTGAAGCAGCACCTCAACGAAGAGGTCCGCCCGTCGATGCCTGCCGGAATGGAGACGGCCATCTGGCAGAACGACGCCGAAAACCTCCGCAGCCGGCTGAACCTGCTCATCGAAAACGGCTTCCTGGGTCTGCTTCTCGTCATTCTGGCGCTCGGGCTGTTCCTGAACCCGCGTCTCGCGTTCTGGACGTCGGTCGGCATCTTTCTGTCGTTCATCGGCACGTTCGCCGTGATGATCTACCTGGACGTGTCCGTCAACCTGATTTCGCTGTTCGGCTTCATCCTGTCGATCGGCATCGTGGTGGACGACGCCATCGTAGTGGGCGAGAACATTTTTGCGGAACAGGAGACCGGAAAGCCCTCCCTGACAGCGGCCATTCAGGGAGCGCAGCGCGTGGCCGTTCCCGTCATCTTCGCGGTGCTGACGACCTGCGCCGCCTTCGCGCCGCTCCTCTTCGTGGAGGGCACGCTCGGCAAGTTCCTGGGCGACATCCCGACGATCGTCATCACGGTGCTGCTGCTTTCGATCATCGAGGTGCTGTTTATCCTTCCCTATCACCTCTCGGAGGTGGAGGCCGAGGCGGAGCCGTCCGACAACGCCGTCCTTCGCACCCTGCGGAACGTGCGCACGTGGGTCGCGCGGCGGCTTCAGCAGTTCATACACGGGCCGCTGGAGCGTGCCCTGGAGTATGCGACCGCGTCGTACGGCGTCGTGATCAGCACCGGCGTTGCGCTGCTGCTCGTCATGGCCGGGCTCGTCGGCGGCGGATACATTCGCTTCTCGTTTCTGCCCGAGGTAGAGGGCGAGCTCGTCACCGCCCAGCTGGAGATGCCCGTCGGCACGTCGGCCGAGCAAACGGAGCGCATCACGAATCGCCTGGAGCAGACCGGGCGCGAGACGGTGCGCACGCTCCAGGCCGACCTGCCCGAAAGCCACCCTGATATTCTGCGCAATACGTTCGTCAGCGTCGGGCGCCAGCCGCAGGCCAACAGCGGGCCCGATCAGGGAGGGACGTCGCTCGTGCAGGCGAGCGTGGCCGAGGTGTCGTTCGAGCTGATCGACCCGGGCGAGCGCGAGGTGTCGGCGGCCCGGTTCGAAGAGGTATGGCGCGAAACAACGGGACGCCTTCCGAACGTCCGTTCGCTGAACTTCACCTCCAACGTGGTGCAGCTCGGCGCGCCGGTATCCGTCGAACTGTCGGCCCAGAGCAACGAGCAGCTCGACGCGGCCGTGGCGGCGCTGCAGGACTCGCTGCGACAGTACGGCGGCGTCTTCGACGTGAAGAGCGATCAGCAGCAGGGCAAGCGCGAGGTGGAGCTGCGCCTGAAGCCAGCAGCCCGGACGTTCGGGCTCACGCTGGAGGACCTGGCCGGACAGGTGCGCGCGGCGTTCTTCGGGGCAGAATCCTACCGCCTGCAGCGCGGCCAGGACGAGGTCCGCGTCTTTGCGCGCTTGCCAGAAGCCGAGCGCAACGCGCTGGCCGACATCGATGACTACCGCATTCGCACGCCGTCGGGGGGCGAGGTGCCGCTCGAAGACGTCGCCGCGGTGCGTCTCGGCAGTGGCCCCTCGCAGATCAACCGCCGCGACGGCCGCCGCGTCATCACCGTGACGGCCGACGTCAACGAGCAGATCGTGACGGGCCAGGAGGTCGTCAGCAGCCTCGACGCCACCGTGCTGCCCACCATGCAGCGCGCGTTCTCGCAGATGGAGTACACCTTCCAGGGCGAGCAGCGCCAGCAGCGCGAGGCGCTCGGATCGCTCATCATCGGGTTCGCCATTGCGCTGTTCGTGATCTATGCGCTGCTGGCCATTCCCTTCCGGTCGTACCTGCAGCCGCTCGTCATCATGAGCACGATCCCGTTCGGCTGGATCGGCGCCATCCTCGGCCATCTGCTGTTCGACCTCCCGCTGGGGCTGCTCAGCATCTTCGGCATCGTCGGCCTCAGCGGTGTCATCGTGAACGACGCGCTCGTGATGCTCGACTTCGCCAACCAAGGACGCGCGGCGGGGCAGAGCTGGTCGGAGGCGCTCGTGTTTGCCGGAAAGGCGCGCTTCCGCCCCATCCTTCTCACGTCGCTCACCACCTTCCTCGGCGTCTTTCCCATCATCATCGAGACGAGCGTCCAGGCGCAGTTTCTCATCCCCATGGCCGTCTCGCTCGGGCTCGGCATCCTGTTCGGCACGGGCGTGCTGATGATGATCGTGCCGGCGCTGGCCATGCTGCAGCGCGACGCCACCGCCTGGGTGCAAACGCGGCTGCTCAATTACGAGACGCCGTCCTTCTCGTACGGCCCGTACGGCGACTCGGAGGCTGGCGAGACGGCCCCCAGCCCGTCGACGGCCTAGCGGTCGGGGCCGTTTGCGACCGCCGCACGTGGTTGACATTATGCCCCGCCGGGCCTAACCATACGATGTCGGTCGTACACGACCGCTTCGCCTCGTACCCCGTCCCAATCGTCTCCGGCCCCTCCCATGCGCACACGGATTGTCCTTCTCACACTCGTTGGCCTTCTTTTCGGAACCGCTTCCGCCGTCGCGCAGATCGACGCCCGCCTCCTGCGGCAGCCCGACGTGTCGGAAACGCAGATCACGTTCGTCTACGGCAACGACGTGTGGGTCGTCCCCAAAGAGGGCGGCACCGCGCACCGGCTGAGCTCGCCGGAGGGCACCGAGCAGTTCCCCCGCTTCTCGCCCGATGGGCAGACGATCGCCTTCAGCGGCAACTACGACGGCAACACCGACCTCTACACGATTCCGGCGAGCGGCGGCGTCCCGACGCGCGTGACGCACCATCCCGAGGCCGACCGTATGCTCGACTGGTACCCGGATGGCGACCGGCTCCTCTACGCCACGCCCATGACCAGCGGGCGCGAGCGCTACTCCCAGTTCTACCGCACCGATGCCGAGGGCGGCATGCCGCAGAAGCTCCCCGTGGCCTACGGCGAGTTTGCCGACCTGTCGTCGGACGGCGAAACGCTCGCGTTCACGCCCAAGTCGCGCCTGTTCCGCACCTGGAAACGGTATCGCGGCGGCTGGGCGGCCGACATCTGGCTGTTTAACCTGCGCGACACAACCGCCACGCGCGTGACCGACCACCCGGCCAACGACGAGATGCCAATGTGGGCGGGCGACACGCTCTACTTCCTCTCGGATCGCGGCCCCAACCAGCGCTACAACATCTGGGCGCACGACACGCAGACCGGCGAAAAGCGGCAGGTGACCGCGTTTTCGGACTTCGACGTGCACTTCCCCGCCATCGGCCCCTCGGACCTCGTCTTCGAGGCGGGCGGGCAGCTGTATCTGATGGACCGGGAGACCGAGGACCTGCGCGAGGTGGACGTCGACATCATTTCGGACCAGCGCGCTGTGAAGCCGAAGACCGTGGAGGTCGGGCGCGCGATTCAGCACATGCACATCTCGCCCTCCGGCCAGCGGGCCGTCTTCCAGGCACGCGGCAACGTGTACACCGTGCCGAACGAGCACGGCCCGATCCGGCAGCTCACACGCACTTCGGGCGCGGCAGAGCGGCATCCGGCGTGGTCGCCCGATGGCGAAACGGTTGCGTACTTCAGCGATGCGTCCGGCGAGTACAATCTCGTGGTGGAAAACGCCGACGGCAGCGGCGAGGCGCAGACGCTCACGTCGCTCGGCCCGGGCTTCCGCTACACGCCCTTCTGGGGGCCCAACAGCGAGCGCGTCGCGTTCGTCGACCAGGCGATGCAGATCCAGGTTGCCAACACGGAAACCGGCGAGGTCACGACGATCGACGAGGGCCGGTGGATGTACCAGGGCGGGCTCAGCAGCTTCAGCGTCAGCTGGTCGCCGCAGGGGCGCTGGCTGGCGTACAGTCGCGGTCTGCAGAACCGGCACGACGCGGTCTTCCTCTACGATACGGAGACCGGCGAGCGGCACCAGGTGACCTCCACCTTCTACTCGAACAGCCAGCCCGTCTTCGGGCCCGACGGCGAGTACCTGTTCCTAACGACGAACCGGCACCACAGCCCGGTCTACAGCGACCTCGACAACACGTTCGTCTATCCGAACGCGACGCAGATCGCCGCCGTCCCGCTCCGCAACGACGTTGACTCGCCCCTCGCGCCCCGCAACGATGAGGAGACGGGCGAGGAGGAATCAGCGGACGAGAACGGGGAGGACGAGGACGACGACGAGGAGCCCGAGCCCATCGAGATCGACCTCGACGGCTTCGAGCAGCGCATGGTGATCCTGCCGCCCGAGGCGGGCAACTATCCGCGTCTCGCTGCGACGTCGGGCATGGTCCTCTACCACCGTGCGCCGCGCTCCGGCTCCGGCGACGAGGACGCGCCCATCGTCTCCTTCGATCTGGAGGAGCGCGAGGAAACAACCATCCTCGCCGACGCCGACGCGTTCCGCCTCTCCGCCAACGGCAAGAAGCTGCTCGTGGCGAACCAGGGCCGCTACGACATCATCGACGTGGCGCCCGAGCAAACGATGGACGATCCGCTCCGGACGGATGAGATGACGATGGAGCTCGATCCGCGCGCCGAGTGGGAGCAGATCTTCAGCGACGTGTGGCGCTTGCAGCGCGACTTCTTCTACGATCCGACCCTGCACGGCGTCGACTGGCCACAGATGCGCGAGCGCTACGGCGCGCTCCTCGACGACGCCGCCACGCGCAGCGACGTCAACTTTATCATCGGCGAGCTCATCGCGGAACTCAACGCCTCGCACACCTACCGCGGCGGCGGCGACACCGAGACGCCGGCGCGGCGCGGCACGGGCCTGCTGGGCGTGAACTGGTCGCTCGAAAACGGCGCGTATCGCATCGCGCGCATCATCGACGGCGCGCCGTGGGACGCCGAGACGCGCTCGCCGCTCCACGCGCCGGGCGTCGATGTGAGCGAAGGCGACTACGTGCTGGCGGTAAACGGCATCCCGATGGACACCGACGAGGCCCCCTGGGCCGCCTTTGAAGGCCTCGCGGGCGAGACCGTCGAGCTCACCGTGAACGACCAGCCGTCGATGGACGGCGCGCGCACCGTGCTCGTTGAGACCATGCAGAGCGACGACCGGCTCCGTTACCTCGACTGGATCAACCAGAAGCGCGAGCGCGTCGCAGAGGCCACCGACGGCCGGGTCGGCTACGTCTACGTGCCGAACACGGGCATCGACGGACAGACGGAGCTTGTGCGCCAGTTCCGCGGCCAGTTCGAGAAGGAGGCGCTCATCATCGACGAGCGCTTTAACAGCGGCGGCCAGATTCCCGACCGCTTCGTGGAACTGCTGAACCGGCCCGCGAAGGCGTTTTACGCCGTGCGACACGGCACCGACTGGCAGTGGCCCCCGGTCGCGCACTTTGGCCCGCAGACCATGCTCATCAACGGCTGGAGCGGCTCCGGCGGCGACGCCTTCCCGACCTTCTTCCGCCGCGCCGATCGGGGCCCGCTCATCGGCACCCGCACGTGGGGCGGCCTCATCGGCATCACCGGCGCGCCGACGCTTGTCGACGGCGGCAGCGTCACGGTGCCAACATTCCGGCAGTATGGCCCGGACGGGGCGTGGTTTCCGGAAGGGCAGGGGGTGGAGCCCGACATCCGCGTCGAGAACACGCCGCAACCGCTCGCCCGCGGCACGGACCCGCAGCTCGAGCGCGCCATCGAGGAAATGCAGCAGGCCCTCGAGAACTACACGCCCGCCCAGCCCGATCGCCCGCCGTACGAGGATCGCACGCCGTCGGGCGGGAACTGACTGTTGGACGGCCGACCGCGGACGGCGGACCGCAGTAACGCGAAAATCTACTTGACGCACCCGCCGTCTGTGGTCCGCGGTCGGTGGACCTAACTCTTCTGCAGGTCAATTGCTCAGCCGCATGAGCAGATCATTGGGATGATAGACCTGCAACGGTGTTCGCTGGAAATCCTCCTCGTTGCGAGTCACAACAGCTTCTGTACCAGCGACGTCGCCGGCGGCTGCGATGTCGATCCACGCTCTGGTGTCGTCATCCAATTCCAAAGCCGGGGCTGGCTGTCCAAGCTCGTCGTAGAACTTTTGCATTTCAGGGGACAGCAGGTCGCAAAATTCCTCCTCGGAGAGGTCGTTGTACAGCGGTTCTTTGCCGCCGCCATCGTCCGAGTGGCGTGACGAGGACGGGCGAATCTCTACATGCGAATGACGGGGCGATACGCTGTGCTCTTCCGAGTGGAGAAACTCCGTGATGAGCTGGTGCAACAACTCTTCAACGTCGGTATTCCGCTTCTCGGCCGCATGCCGGAGACGTTTCTCGGCGTCACGGCCCATCCGTACTTCGAAGGATCGCTGCATGTCTGGTGCCAAATTGCGGTCGGCAGGTGTGCGTTGAAGCAGATCGTCACTCCCTGCTGCAACACGGGAAACGGGAGGAGGGGTCCGTAATTGAGTTCTTCTGACGCGTCCGAAGCGTCGGTAGCCTCCACAGCCTCAACCGGCACGGGCCGTCATCCGAGAAGAGCCTGCACCTTGGCGATCACGTCTCGCGTCAGGGCTTCGGGCACCTTCTCGATAAACTCGGCGTCCCGTTCTCGCCAGTCTAGGCTCTTGACTTGATCCGCGAGGACGACGCCGTGTACCTCCGTCGTGCCCACAAGCTGGACTTCGAAGGGATATCCCTTCACCCGACTGGTGATCGGGCAGAGGAGCGCCAATCCCGCCTTTCGATTGTAAGACGCGGGTGAAAGCACAAGGGCGGGACGGTGGCCCGCCTGCTCGTGCCCGGCCTGAGGCGTGAAGTTCAGCCAGATGGCGTCGCCGCGACCCGGAACGTATGCCATATCACCAGACCTCGTTGCCGACGGAATCTGCCGTGTCGACCTCGTCGTGCCGATTCTCCTCCGTAATTCCATCGACGAGCTCGTCGAGCACATACTCCGTTGGAGCAAGAGTCTGGATGGTGATCACTCCATCCTCTTCCTCAATCTCCACTACCGACCCTTCACGGATCTGCGCCTGATCGGCGAGCGGACGGGGAATGCGTACGCCCAGGCTGTTGCCCCACTTTTGCACGTTCGTCTGCATGGATCTCCTCTCGTGTATGGACAGATTTCATGTCTATACAATGTATATACGATCCAGGAGTTCCTCTCCCTTCGACCGCAGTCGCTTGTGAGAACAGCGGATGGCGAACCGCCCGAGAGCGAACGGGAGTACGGGGGAGCGGGCGAAAGGGGGCGGGCGTGAAAAAGATTCTCCATTCGTCCTCTCCTCCACTCCTCCACAGCCTCCACAGCATCCGTAGCCTCCGAAGCCTCCACGCTCACTCCCCAACCGGAATGCCATCCTCTCCTGGCGACTCCACGCGCGTCCGCAGGGCCGGCAGGGCCTCGGGATGGTGCTCGCGGATGTAGGCGACGAGCTGCTCGCGGATCTCGCAGCGCAGGTTCCACAGCGTGGGCGCATCCTTCGCGCTGGCGAGGGCGCGGAGCGTGATCGTGCGCTCCGAGGCGTCGGTCACCTGCAGCCCGGCGACGTCCCCGTCCCAGTGCTCCGACGCCTCCACGATGCGCTGGAGCTCCTCGCGCAGGTCGTCCACCGGAACCGTGTAGTCGACGTAGAGGAAGACCGTGCCGATGAGGTCCGACGACGTGCGCGTCCAGTTCTGAAAGGGCTCCTCGATGAAGTGCGTGATGGGCAGCACGATGCGCCGCCGGTCCCACACGCGCACGACGACGTAGGTGAGCGTGATCTCCTCGATCCATCCGAAGTCGCCCTGCACGATCACCACGTCGTCCACGCGGATCGGCTGGGTGAAGGCGATCTGGATGCCCGCCACCACGTTGCCGAGTGTCCGCTGCGCCGCGATGCCGACCACGATGCCGACGATGCCAGCCGAAGCGAGAATGCCGGTGCCGAGCTCGCGGAACGGCTCGTACTGCATGAGCACGATGCCGCCGGCCACGATGACGACGACCGTGGCCAGAATGCGACGCAGAATGCGGGCTTGCGTCACGACCTTCCGCGCTTTCAGGTTGTTCGGGGTGTCGGTCGTGTACCGTTCGGCGATGGCTTCCTCCCCGGCAAAGAGAAGGGCCAGCACCCCCCAGGTGACCCCCACGACGAAGAACCCGTGCAGCGCGCTCTCCAGGATAAGACGCGGCAGTTCGGACAGGGCGGCCTCCACAAACGGCAGCGCCCCATACACGCACAGCACCGGCACCAGAATGCGCAGCGGCCACCGAATGCGACGGAGAAGGGCCCCGCGCAACGGAAGGCCGCCCTCCCGGCCGCGGGTGGCGGCACGGATGAGGCGGTGCACGCCGGCATAGACCAGCAGCCCCAGGGCGGCCGCCGTGGCAAGAACCGCCAGGGCACCGATTCCAGTGCCGCCGAAGGAGAGCATCGCATCTACGGTGACGTCGTTCATCGAGCCGCGGGCTGTGAGGATCGAAGCGAGCGACGCGTGCTCCTAACGAATGGGGATGTCCAGTTGTCCGCATGCCCCGAGCGCGCAGGACCACCGAGTGCACAAGACGACCGCCCGGCCCCGAGGGCTTCCGGCTCTGCCATTAGGGGCACGCGCTACGGCACCCGTGCGGCTTGCACGTGCATCCAGTCGAAGTTCTTGGCGCGCCCCAGGCTGATCCAGCCCTCGTCCTCCCAGAACGACCACCACGCGTCGTACTCGGGCCGGGCGAACGCGGCCCGGTCGCGGCCCCACTGCAGGCGGTTGTGCTCCGGGTCGTAATCGAGCGCAATGCCCCACGCGTGGGTCGACCATTCCGAGCCGCCCCGTTTCCTGCGCTTGTTGAAGCACCCGCCGTACAGGTCGAGGCGGAGGTCGCGGATGCGATCCATCCCGTAATGGTCGTGCACGTTCTCCAGCACGCGCACGACCGAGTCGGCCACGCGCTCGTGGCACTGCGTGCGCGAGACGACCTGGCGCTTGTCCCACGCCAGGCGATGCGGGTAAGGGAGGTCGATCATCGTCTGGTGGTCGCCGGGGGGTCCGTAGAAGTCGATGAGGGCCTCTTCCCGCTCCACGGGCCATCCGTGTGGATTGGGCACCGCCGACGAGTCGCGCCAGTTCCGGGGCGGCTCCTCGTACGTCTCTACGTGCTGGAGCGCGTTGAAGGCATAGTCCGTTTGGGGGCCCCAGAGGCCGTCGATCGGCCCGGCGTGGATGCCGGCGTCATCGGCCAGAAGCTGGACGGTGGCTGTCAGCTTTCGCTTGCGCGATCCGCTGCGGATGGCGTCGGCGTCTTCGGGCGCCAGGTCGTCGGCGCGGTCGGCGAGCAGGCGGTCCAGGGCGGCCTCGGTGTTCGGGCCGAGATCGCCGTCAACGTCTCCGGGGCGGTAGCCGCTGCTCTTGAGGTGGCGTTGGACGAGGCGAACGGCAGCAACAGGAATGTAGAACATGGCAACCAGGGCGTTGAAGGAAGAAGAGCTGCATGCCGCCTGGCGAGCACGCACCCGGCGGCCCGGGTTCGACAAGTGCCTTTCAACATAGACGCCGCTGCCCACAATCACCACGCCTTGAACACCACGCCTTGAATGCGTAAGCCGACCGGGCCTATCTTCATTCCCCTCCGCTTTCTCTCATGAACGCGCCGGTTTCATGGATCCCGACAAGCTGCGTCTGTCGCGCGACGAAATGCGCTCGCTGGGCTATCGCGTCGTCGATCTGATCGTCGACCATTTTGACGCGCTCGACGAGGCTCCGGTGGGACGATCGCCCGACCGCACCGAGCTGGAGGAGCGCCTCCGGGAAGACCTGCCGGAACAGGGAACGGACCCGCATGCCGTGCTCGACCAGGTGGAGCGCGACATTCTCCCCAACACCCTGCGCATCGATCATCCGCGGTTCTTCGGGTTCGTGCCGGGACCGAGCAACTACATCGGCGTGCTGGCCGATGCGCTGGCGACCGGGTTCAACGTGTTTGCGGGCACCTGGATTTCGGGGGCCGCGGCAGCGCAGGTCGAGCTCGTCGTTATCGACTGGCTCCGCAAGCGCTGCGGCCTGCCGGATGCGGCCGGCGGGCTGTTCACGAGCGGCGGATCGATGGCCAATGTCACGGCCCTGGCGGCGGCGCGCCACGCCGTACTTGACGACGCCCTCGACGGCGCCGTGGCCTACTGCTCCGACCAGACGCATTCGTCCGTCGACCGGGCGCTGCGGCTGCTGGGCTTCGGCCCCGACCAGTTGCGCCGCCTGCCGACCGACGACCGGTATCGGCTGGATGTGGACGCGCTGGCCCAGGCCGTCGCGGCGGACCGGGCGACGGGCCGCCGCCCCTTCTGTGTGATCGCCAACGCGGGAACCACCAACACCGGCACCGTCGACCCCCTGCCCGCCCTCGCCGATGTGGCCGACGAGGAGGACCTCTGGCTGCACGTGGACGGGGCCTACGGGGCCGCCGCGGTCGTCTGCGAGCGGGGGCGCGACCGCCTCGCGGGCCTCGGCCGGGCCGACTCCCTGACCCTGGACCCGCACAAGTGGCTCTTCCAGCCGTTCGAGATTGGCGGCGTCATCGTCCGGGACGTCGAGCACCTCCGGCGCGCCTTCCGGCTGGAGGCCGAGTACCTGGAGGATGCGAAGGGGGCCGACGACGAGGTCAACTTCTCCGCCTACGGCATCCAGCTCACGCGCAGCTTCCGCGCCCTCAAGCTCTGGATGACGCTCAAGGTCTTCG
>Ga0207797_1001425_pt1 | contig 17276 bp, 16 predicted proteins | sample PRCRCaboRojoPR_6_FD_187275 | JGI IMG/M metagenome (GOLD analysis project Ga0207797, IMG submission 187275) | Marine sediment microbial community from Cabo Rojo, Puerto Rico - PR CR 10% Liquid 1 (SPAdes) | ecosystem: Environmental > Aquatic > Marine > Coastal > Sediment | place: Cabo Rojo, Puerto...
CGACACCGAGACACAGCCGCCAGCGCCGGCCAGGGCCGCGGTCCCGAGCCCCGCGAGCACGGCTCGCCGGGAGAGTCCGTTCGCCATACGTGTGCGGGCACGTCGCTCGCGAAGCAAGTGTCTTGTTCCCGGACCGTTGCCGCTGTCGGCCATCGCGGTTCTCGGCACCGGGCGGGCTTGCGCTCCAGTGGGGTCGAGTTCTGCCAGGTGTCCGGTTTGCCGCCAGCGGGGAGGCGAGTTGATGACAGCGGTCCAGTCTCGGAGTACGGGCGCTCTTATCCGTGAACTGTGCGACACCTGGGTCGGCACGGGCGGCTCGTCGAGCCGTCGTACCCGGTCGCTCTCGCGCCCGGAGAGCGCACCGGAAGGGGGGCCCGGTAGCGAGACCGCTCACGGGCTTCCCTCTCCGGCTCGGTACCCGATAGAAGGCTTATGCCGCCGAGAGCGGACCGTCCGGCGTGTCCCGGCGCCTCGTCGTCCTCACGGTCGTTCTGGGCCTGGTCGGCCTGAGTCTCGTGCTCGTGCCGTCGCTGTACCCGGGCGTGCCGGCCGGCGAGGTCCGCCACCCGACGTTCGAGCCGACGACCGCCGGCGAGTGTGACGCGACGATAGAGTACGCCGACCTGCCGCCCCGGGCCCAGCGGTCGTTCGACATCACTCCTCGCGACGACCTGCCGCGGTTCGACGACACGCTGTACACCGGCGACGACGCCGACGCGGTCGCGGCGCTGGAGACCAACGACTGCGTCCGGCGGGACGGCCAATACTACCAGGCTCGACTCGTCCACCGCGACGGGTCGTTACCCGGCGACTCGCGGGCCGTGCTGGTCGTGCTCGGGCTGGTAGCGCTCAGCGCAGCCGCGGTGGTCTGGCGACGCGCGTGACACGGGTCGTGATTTAACCGACCCTACCGCTCGGTAACCGCTGCGATCGTGGTCCCCTCGAACTCGCCTCCCCCAACGAGCGTCGCGTACACCGCTCCGTCGGCGACCACCAGCGACCCGACCGGCTGGTCGGCGAGTTCCGTCCACAACTGCGTCCCGTCGTCGGCATCGACGGCCACGAGCCCGTCGGCGTTGGCGTGCACTGCCTCGTCGGTCGCGGCGACCGCGGTCACGATCTCGTCGAACGTCTGCCCCCAGTCGCGTTCGCGTGCCGTCAGGTCGATCGCCCGGAGCTGCTCAATGTCCGATTCCGTGTTGTACGCCGGGAGGTACAGGCGGTCCGGGCCGAGTGCCGGCACCCCGATTGTCCCATCGACGTCCCGCGTCCAGCGAACCGCGCCCGAGGCCGGGTCCAGGACGAACACTCGTCCGCCGTACCGGTCCGGGGTCCCTCCGCCGGCTCCATCGGGTTCGGTGTCGTCGTTTATCGCTCCCGAGATGGTGACCACGAGCCGGTCCTCGCTCGCGAGCACGTGGTTGTCGAAGCCCTGCCAGGGCTCGGGCGCCGTGAGCCTCCGGCTCCACAGCCGGGCGCCGGTCTCGCGGTCGAGGGCGAACACCTGCCGGCCCGGTCCCTCGGAGTCGTTCCGGTCGAACGTGTACACGTACGGGCCCCGGACGGCCGGGGTCGTCCACCGCATGGGGCGGTCGGGGTCCGGCTGGAGGAGGTCCTCGGCGATGTTCGTGGCCCACCGCCGGTCGCCGGTGTCAGCCTCCAGGGCGGTGACGCCGGTGTCCGTGGCGAGAAACACCGCCTCGTCGGTGACCGTCGGTGCCACCGGCAGGAAGCCACCGCTGGAGGCCCGGATATCGCGAGCCCACGATTGGGTGCCGTCGCGGGCGTCGAGCGCCCGGAGAACCGCCGGGGCCTCGCCCCCTCGCGTGACGACGAGCACGCGGTCTTCGTGGACGGCGACGGGCCAGTGGGTTCCCGACAGCGATTCGTTGTGCCAGGTCATCGTGCCGTCGTCGCGGTCCAGCGCGTAGGCGCTCCCGTCGCGTCGTTCGGTGAGGTAGACGGCGTCGGTGACCGCCGGCACGTGGAACTCGGCCTCGTCGGGGCCCGCTGTCCAGGCGATCTCGACGTCCGAGAGGGGCCCGTCGGTGCCGGCGCTGTAGCTGGTGTTCCAGGCGTCGTGGGCGAGTTGGGGCCACGCGGACCTCGCGGTGACCTCCTGATGGGAGAGTGGGGTCCTGTCGCTCACCGGCGTCCGGGCGGACGGCTCGAAGGCGGTACACCCGGCACCGATGGAGGCGACGGTCAGCGCGCTGGCTCTGAGGACGTGGCGTCTGCTGTGGCGGGGCATCACCGTCGATGGCTCGTGGGCAGCCGGGGACCGCCCGGTCGTTGGTCGGTGGTCGTGCGAGCGTGGCGGTCGTGCAGTCGACTGGGAGGCCCCCATCCGGGGACGGGTTGTCTCCGTCGGGGCAGCTCCCCGTCAGTGGCCGACGAGGGGACTACGGGCGATCGACGGCCTCCGCGTGCAGTGAGCCCGCGGAGGGCTGTGGCGAGTGAAGGGCGACGTCGCACGGGCGAGCGTCACTACTGGACCGGAATAGCCCTTGGGGACAGTGCAACTGCCGTTTCACCCACCGGGACGGTCTCTCAGGTCCCGGCCGGGCAGAGAAGATACTTACCGGGGCAAACGAACGGCCTGCCATGCGCCGAGCGGTGGTGACCGCCGCAGTCGTGCTGGCGATGCTCCTCGCGGGCTGTGGCGGGACCGGCGGGCCGACGACGCCCGACACCACGACCGAGCCGACGACGGCGTCGGTCGACGAGTCGGCGGTCATCGCCTACGAGGAGCTCTCGCCGACCGACCAGCGGTTCTTCCGGGAGCTACGCAACGCCAGCTCCGAGACCGCGCCGCCGCCGTTCGACATCGAGGCGTATGCCCCGGCAGAGTTCGGGGGCCAATACGATTATATCCGTTACCAGGGCGCGTTGTACGAGGTCACCCACGAGGAGACGAACGGGCTGGTGGGCCGCCAGACGGTTAGCGCCGAGCCCGTGAATCTCTCGACGAACGAGACCTCGACCGTCCCCTTCCGCAACCTCTCGGCGGCCGGCCAGGAGGTGTTCCAGGAGGCGATCGACGGCGACGAGCCGGAGCGGTACCGCTCGCAGCCTGACCTGCCCGTCGGCGACGACGGGATGCTCGTCGTGACCTACGAGGGGCAGGCCTACCGAGTACTGGTCGCGACGGGTGACTACGCGGTAGTTCGCTACTCCGTCGGGCGAGTGTCGGACGGCTGATTCGCCGCTCCGGAGCAGAGATGTATTCGCAGCGCCACCATCGCTCGGTCCGGCGGGGCCGACACGCCTCACGTTCATGGGGGCGTTCCTCCTCGCGGGAGCGTGTGGCCCCGTAGGTGCGTCCGCTGGGGGCCTGGTCGCCCGCCGGGCAGTCCTCGACCCGCCGCTCCGGTCGTGCGGGAGCACTCGGCCGCGTGCTCGGGATCTGGTATCCCGGCCCCTCTCTCGTGGTCAGATTACGTTCAGACGCCCTGGAGACACTCATACGGCCGTCATCGTGCTCGGAGGTGTGTACCGGCGAACGGTCCTCCGGAGGCTCCCGGCGCTCGCGGCGGCGGGGCTGTCGGCCGGCTGTTCGAGCGACCGACTACGAGACGACCCCGACGGTGCCGAGTGTCCCCGCGACGGCCGCATCGCGGCGAGCAACGACCGCCCGACGAGCTACCGCGTGGTCGTCCGCAGTGCCGACCCGCCTCCCGACTGGTCGCGGAGCCTCACCGTCCCCGGGGCGGAGAGCCAGGGGGTCGGCGGGGACACGAGCCAGGGGCTGGAGATCTCTCTCCCGTGTGAGATGACCGACGTCGTGGTGGAGATCATCCCCGAGGAATCGACGACGGCGGTTCACACCGAGTCGGACTCGTTCCTCGAGGACGTGCTGGAATCCGGAGGCTGGCCGTACCTGTCGGTGACGATCCGCGAGGACAGGTTCGTCGTGACCGCGTCCGTGGTCACGGAGGGGTAGCCGAGCACGTGACGACGGTCACTCCTGCTCGTCCTCACCCAGCCACCGGTACCCACCGAGCAGCGCCGCCCCGCCGGCGACGACGCCCCCGACACCGAAGCCCGGCATCGAGGTCGCGGTGTCGTCGGCCACGCGCGTCCCGGGGGTCGTGGACTCCGTGGGCGGTACCGTCGTGTCCGTCGTCTCCGTGGCGTCGCTCGTGGGCGTGCCCGTCGGTGTCGACGTAGTGACCGTCGCGGCGCCGTCCTCCACGAGCGCGACCAGCCAGCCGTCCGTCGGGAGGTACTCCTCGAAGTCCGCCGCGACGGCCTCCCCGCACAGCAGGTACGCGCCGGGGCGAGCCTCGACGATGGAGTGTACCCGGTAGTCCGGTGACGCGCGCTCGTACCGCGGGAACGTGACGCTCGTCGCCCACTCGCGCCGGCCGTCGGCGGCGAGTTTCAGCACTCGGACCGGCCCACCCTCGAGACGGCGGACGACCGCGACACCGCCGTCGCTGGTCAGTGTCGCGTCGAGGCTCCGCACATCCGGATACTCGACGTCGGTCGCCACCGGGAGGTCGTACCGCCGGGTCCACTGAACGTCGAACGGCCGGTCCAGCCGTCCGAGCGACAGCGTCGACCGTCCCTTCTCACACGCCCCGACCTCGCCGCTGACCAGGTACCCCCGGGCGTCGGCCGTCACCAGTGAGCGGGGCTCGCCGGACCGATCGACCGACCGGACGACCTCACCGGCGGCGTCGACCTCGCGGTACCCCACCTCGTCCTCGGACTCGCCGAGCCCGTTCGACGCGCTGGACCACGCGACGGCGACGGTACCGCTGGCGCTGACGGCGCCGCTTGCATAGTCACCACGGCCGGCAGCGGGGTCCGGGTCCGCCAGCGCGGTCGCCCACCGGCGGCTGCCGTCTGCGACCCCCAGCCCACGGAGCAACACCGTCTCCGATCTCGGGACGGGCGCTCCGGCCACGACGACGGCGGTGTCGTCGGTCAGCGCGAACAGCGACAGCTCCCAGAACTCGTCGACGTCGCTCGCCAACTCACCGGTCGTGAACGGGCGGACAGCCCAGTCGACGCCGTCCTGACGAACGTGGCACACCCGCGGTCGTTCGTCGTCCGGGTCGACCCCGAGCAACAGGAGGTTCCCGTCCGTCGTCCTGGCCGCGTCCCGGAGCAGTAGCGACCGACCGTCGAGGAGCCGCTCCTCGATGACCCGCCCCGCTCCGGTATCGACGGTGACCAGCCAGGGGGTTGTCGGCTCCCTGGCGGTCGTTCCGGGTCGGTCGAGGGTCCCGACGGCGAGCGCGGTCCCGGCGTCAAGTGCCAGCGCGCGCCGGAACTCGGCGGTGGTCTCGCGACCGACCGCGTACCGGCGTTTCCAGGCCTGCGTGGAATCGGCTGTCTCCTGCCCGCGAGCGAGGGTGGGGACCGTGACCGCCCCGGCAGCACTCGCGAGGAGGGCGCGTCGAGAGAGGCGCATCGCAGAGCTCTGTTCGTGTCAGGAAGCCCGGTAGTGAATACCTTGTGCCCCCGGATGGTGCCCCGAAGCGGTGGGTGACCTCTCGCGACGAAGGCCGACCGGTTCGAGCAGCGCGAGCAACGGCCCCGCGAGCCGTTCTACCGAGGGAGGCGCGCAAGCACGTGCTCGGGAGTCCCGTATCTGCGACGAGACGTCCGCTGTCTCCCGGCGACGGTTCGGCAGGACGGGGATGTGTGCCCGGACCTGGCTGCGTGTTCGGGGACAGTGACCCGGAGGGGTTGCGAACGGTTTTACCTCGACCGACCCAACCGCCAGCGATGACAACGGACAGGGACGACTTGCTCGACGGGCTCAGCAACTCCGAGGGACCGACGGCCAGCGCCGAGGGCACGGGTGTAGAGCAGTACCTCGAGGAGGTGATCGAGACGCTGGGCCGCGAGATCGACGAACTGGAGGCACGGATCGAACAGCTGGAAGACGACGCCTGACCCCGGCGGTCGCCGTCGATGGAGGGGTGTCAGTCGTCACACGGCGGCGCGGCTGGCGTCGAGTCCGGCTCGGTGGGCCGGTCCCGGAGCCGTCGCAGTTCGGTGCGCAGCGTGGTCCGCTCGATCAGCCCGAAGCCCGCCACGACGACGGCGAACCCGAGGACCGTCCAGCCGGAGACCACGGCGCCGAGCACCAGCCACCCCAGCAGCGCGGCGACGACGGGCACCGCGTACGCCACCAGGTTCGCCCGGACCGCCCCGACCCGCTCGAGCAGGCCGAAGTGGATCGCGTACGCGACCGCCGTCGCGGGGATGCCGACGACCAGGACGCTCGCGACGGTCACCGGCTCTATCCCGACGACGCTGGCGGGCGACTCCCCGGCTGCGAGGCTGACGGCGTGGAGCACGAGCGCGCCGAGGCCCATCGCCCAGGCCGTCAGCGGGACGCGGTCCATCCCGGGATCGACCCGCTGGAGCAGGACGCTCCCGAGCGCGACGGCCCCGGCGGCGCCCGCCACGAGCAGCTGTCCGAGGACGCTCGCGTCGGCGACCGCCGACGGGGACGGCTGGACGATGATCACCACGCCGGCCAGCGCCACCCCGATACCGAGCGCGCCGCCCCGGGAGAGCCGGTCGCCGAGCACCCACCAGGCGATGACGGGCGCCAGCACGGGGTTGAGCCCGTACATAATCGACGCCATCGCGGGCGTGGTGCTCCCCTGGCCCAGGAACAGCAGTCCGTTGTTCAGCGCGACCAGGAACAGCCCCGCCACCCCGATGCCCAGCACGTCGCCGCGGCTGCGCGGGAGCCACGCCGACCGCGGGCGCGTCAGCACGACGTACGCCAGCAGCGCGGTCGCCCCCACGTCGAACCGGAGGCTCGCGAACAGCACCGGCGGGAGCTCGCGGAGGCCGGTCTTGATCGCGACGAAGGCACTGCCGAACAGGACGGCCAGCAGGACGAACAGCGCGGCGTCGCGGTAGCGTGCGGGGACTGTGAGACGGTTCAGGACCGGGAGCGGCGTGGCCGAGTTCAGCCGGACCACCCGCTCGATGGTGTGTAGCTCACTACCGTCTGTAGGGGCCGAAAGGACAAGAGGGCTACGCGAGAGGCGGTGTCACGGGTCGGAGCAACACGCCACGCTGTCGACCGCTGCTGGGCCGCTGCTCCCCACCGCCGTCCGGACAACCACGACACCGCGCCGAGGCTCCTCCGGGCATCGTCTCCGGGAGCGGTTCGCTGGCCGCGGGTGACTGCTCCGCTGTGAGGGTCGGTACCCGTACTCGGTCGGAGGGTCACTCGACGAACACGCGGAGCCGGTACATCTCCCTGTCCCTGAGGACGTAGAACAGCTCCGACCCTGGAGCCCTGACGTCACCACCTGGTGTGAAATGGACCAACTCCTCGGGATGGGGTCCCTCGATCGACCTGGAACCGCTGTCCAGTACCCGGTCAAACAGTCGCTGTTCCCGGTCGGTGAGCGTCTCGAACCGGTAGTGTCGCGACGGACACGTCCACGCCGGAGTTTTTGACCGTTACCCCCTGGGAGGGAACGTGCCCTCCAGCAGTTCACGTCGCGCCGTGCTCGGTGCAGTAGGTGCAGGACTACTGACGGGGCTGGCCGGCTGTAGCGGGGTTCTCGCCCCGTCCCGGACATGGATCGACGAACTCGTCTTCCTCAATCTGGACGAGACGAGCCACCGCGTCCGGGCCCTCATCAAGGCCGGCGAGGAGACGGTCTTCGAGACCACCCAGCGTGTTCCGCCACAGAGCGAGACACAGCCGGTCCTCACCCAGCAGGACGGAATCCCCACCGCGGCCCGCGAGTACACGGTCGTCGCGCGGCTCGACGACGGAGTAGACTCGATTCGGCGGACGTATCCGACCGAGCGCGGGGGTGACTGCTACTCGGTGACCGTTCGGATCGATTCGGATGGCACGTTCAGGGACGTGCCGGTCATCCCCAACTTCGACGGGTGTTCGACGCCGGAGTGACCACACGTCCGCCCAGTGTAGCCCTCCCGTCGGAGTCCACCGCCGACCGAAGGGCCTCTGGGGAGCTGTTTCCTGCCGCGGTTGCGACGGAATCGGGTTACCGAGCGCCCGCGAGGATCGCCGCCGCGACGGGTGCTTTCCGGTAGTGACCGACCCCTGTTCGTGCTCGGTTCCGACGAGCCAGGGCTCTGCGGTCGTGGTCGCGTCGACAGGAGCGCACTCGGGACGCGAACGACCCTCCGTGCTCCCGACAGCGGGGTCGGGGTCAGGTACCCCTGCCGACGGTGGCCCGCTGGACCGTTCGTTCGGAACTCGCAGCCCCGTCGTACGAGCGACGAACGATGCCGACGTTGCTTGTCGCCTCCTGACTGATGCGCTCCGCGATGGTCCCGAACATGAGCCGTGACGTCTCGCTCTGTTCGGAGAGCCCGACACAGACGGTCTCGTAGTGGTTCACCGTGTCGAGGATCGCCGCTTCCAGGTCCTCGTCCACGACGACCTCGACATCGTACAGCTCCGGGTCGAGTCCCGCCCTGTCGGCGACGTCCGCGATCACCGCCTCGCCACGCGCCACGGCATCGCCCTCGTCGTCCCCGGGTCGCTGGACGTTCAGCAGCGTCGGGGTGGTCCCCTCGACGGTGGCGAAGTCGACGGCCCGACGGGCCGCGACCGGCGAGTGGGGACCGGGCCCGGCGAGCGCGACCGGCGACCCGACCGCCTCGTCGTGGAACGTCACGATCGACAGCTCGCACGGCGCCTCTGCGACGACGGCGTCGATGTGCGGGCTGAACAGCGCCCCGTCTTCGGGGGGTGTCCCCCTCCACCCGAGAAGCGCCTGGTCGGGGCGCTCCTCGGCGAGCACGTCCACGATCGTCTCGTCGACGCGCTCGCCGGTCACCGCACGGGTCCGCAGCGAGACGTCCATCTCCGCGGCGATCTCGCGAGCGGCCTCCAGCAGGTCGTGCTGGTGCTCCAGGCGCTCGGCGGCCACGTTCTGCTGGGGCGACTCCCCGGCCACCTGCAGGACGTTGACGGCCACGAGTTCGGGCGTGCCGTCGTCGACGTGGGCGCGGGCGCTGGCGGCCGCGAGCCCGATGAGGTCGCGCTGGGTGTCGGGGTTCGCGACCGGGACGACGACCCGGTACACGTTCGAGGGGTCGGTCGGACTCCCACCGAACAGGGGCCGCGGGAACGCGTCCCCGAACAGCCCGGTGTCGATGGCGTGGTCCCGTGCGTACACGACGTACCAGCCGGCGCCCAGCGCAACCAGCCCCAGTCCGAGCAGGATGATCACCGGCGCCATCTGGGAGATCACCAGCACCGTCAGGAGGATTCCGACCACCGGGACCGCGGGGTACAGCAGGTCAGGGATGCGGAACGAGGGGTCGTACTCGTCCGGGTCGGCACGCCGGAACACGACCAGCGCGACGTGGACCAGCGAGTACGACACGAGGAAACTAAAGCTCGCAACCTCGGCCAGGAGCGCCACGATCGCCTGGATCTGGAGGCCGGCGCCAATCAGCAGCGCGGTGACGGCGCCGGTCGCGACGATCGCCCGGTGGGGGGTGCCGAACCGGTCGTGGGTGACGTTCAGCCGGTCGCTCATCAGGGCGTCCCGGCCCATCGCGAAGTTGACCCGGGCCGCCGCGAGCACCGAGGAATTCGAACTGGAGATGGCGGCGATCGCGGCGGCGGCGACGATCGCGACGACCCCGGCCGAGCCCATGAACACGACTGCGACGTCCGACACCGGCACGAGCGAGTCCCGTAGTTCGGTGAACGGGATGACCCCGGTCGTGACGAGCATCACCAGCGCGTACAGCACCGTGACGAGCGCGACCGACAGCAGCATCGTCAGCGGGATGTTCCGACCCGGGTCTTTCACCTCGCCGGCGACAGTGGCGATGATCTCGAAGCCCAGAAACGAGACGAACACGACCCCGGTCGTGGCGATGATCCCGCCGGGCCCGAACGGGGCGAACGGCTCCAGGTTCGCGGGCTCGATGAAGAACAGCCCGACGGCGACGTACGCGAGGACGACGAGCGTCTCGGCGCCGATCATCACGTTCTGGAGCTGGCTGGACTCCTCGGTGCCGTAGTAGTTGATCCCGACGATCAGCGCGAGCCCGACGAGCCCGAGGCCGACGACGAACAGCCGCCCGTCGAGAAACGGGATCGGCGCGACGAGGTACTGGCCGAACCCGATCATGTAGAACGCGCTCGCGAACATCAGCCCGCTCCACATGCCCCAGCCGACGATGCTGCCGAACAGCCCGCCCAGCGCCCGGTTGACGTAGTGGTAGCTCCCGCCGGCGATCGGCATCCCGGTGGCCAGCTCCGACAGCGACAGCGCCGCCAGGAAGGCGACGCCGCCGGCGATGACGAACGAGAGCGCGCTAGCCGGCCCGGCGCCCTCGGCCGCGATGCCGGGCAGGATGAATATCCCGGCGCCGATCATCGTCCCGCCACCCAGCGTCATCGCCTCGAGGAAGCCGATGTTCCGCTCGAGTTCACCTCTGCTGGCGCCTGTCATCGCGTCCGGCTCTGAGTTGTGAACATGTCGAGTCAGGGAGTGTCGCGGACGACGATCGCGGTGACGTCGAGCGAACGGAGAATCGGTGTCAGGACGGTCCCGATGATGCGGTCCCGGAGCGACGGCTCCGTCTCCCCCAGGATGACCAGGTCGTGGTCGTCGGCGAGGGCGACAATCTCCGCCTGGGGGTCGCCACCCTCCGACAGTTCCCAGCGGAGCCGGTCCCGGTCGATCCCCTCGTCCGCGAGCCGGTCGACGGCGCCACGGAGGACGAACTTCCCCCGACCCGGGTCGGCCCCGCCGGTGACCGAGTGGAACAGCGTGATCGAGGCGTCGCTCGTCCGCTCGAGGTCGGCGACCAGCGAGACGATACGGTCCAGGTTCACGTCGCCCCGGAGCGGCACCAAGATCCGCTCGATCGGCCTCGCCACACCGGGAACGAGGACGGCGTCGCAGTCGTGCTGGTCCGCGACACGGTCGATCGAGTCCTGCTGGTCCTTCGTGAACACGAGCACCCCCTCCACGTCGTGGTCAGTGGTGTCGAACCGCGCGACGATCTCGTCCAGTCTCGCCGCCGCCTCGGCCTCGTGGTCCTCCTTGAGGTGTGCTGGTGCCGTCTGCTTGGGGACCATGTAGTAGCCGAGAACCACGACGTCGACGGGCCGGAGGTGCTCGAGGATGCCGCTGTCCGGGGGATCGGTGTTCGAGACGTCCACGGGAACGAGAACCGTGGAGTCACCAGAGAGTGGCATTCGTGTTTGCTAGTTTCCCGGGGACGAGTATGACTGTTCGTATTGAAAGTCCCTCGTTCGCGACCAGACCCCGACAGTTCGCAACGCACCTCGCCGGAGCGCTCCAGCGATGCACGGTGTGTTCCCCGACCGCCCGTCGCCGCGGCGGCGGGCGACCTGGTCTGCCGGGTCTCCCCGTCGGTCAGGGGGAAGTCTGGGGAGCGTTCCCCCGGCAGTGGCCGCAACAGCTGGCCGGCTTGGGCGAGCGCTCGGTGAGGTGGCCGTGGCTCGTGGCGCCGGTGGCCACCCCCCCGGCTGGCGATCGCCGACCGCTGCAGCGACCGACGCGGAGGGAGGAGCGAGCAACAGCCGGTCGTAGACACGGTTCCAACCGTCGGCGTCCCGGGGCCCCTAGTGCAGCATGTCCAGCAGGAAGATTGAGAGGAAGCCGACGAAGAACAGCGTCGTCGAGGTCGGCGTCTCGGGCACCTTCTGGGCCTTCACGAGCAGTTCCTCGGTGACGAGGTACAGCAGCGCCGCGGAGCCGAACGCGAGGATGACCGCGATGGGCGCGCCCGTCACCCCGTCCAGGGCGAGCACGCCGACGGTGACGCCGGCCGTCAGCAACACGCCGAACGCCGCCGGCACCGCGAGCTTCCGGAGCGTCCCGACACCGGAGGGGAGCGCGACGACGCCGGCGACACCCAGGAACAGCACCTCGATGGCCAGCGCCACGGCGATCAGCACGCCCGTCGCGGCTTCGGTGAGGAACGTCACCCCGATCAACACCCCGTCGATCACCATGTCGATGCCGACGGTGATCAGCAGGCCGGCCGCGCCCGCGAAGCTCCCGCCGACGTTGCGCTTCTCGATGAGCTTGCTCAGCCGGTGGATGCCGAGCATCGTCGCCACCCCGATGGCGAACCCGACGACGACGACCGTCGGCGCCCGCTCGTGGACGTCGGGGAGGAGTTCGGCGGCGACGGCGGCGATGACAACCCCGGCCGCGAAGTGCTGGACGTTGCTCTCCATCTGGGACCCCGGCGGTCGGTAGACGGCGATGACACCGCCGACCATCGCGGCCACGACCGCGAGCATCGTGTACGACAGCGCCTGGACGAGTGTGCCGGCCATTCACATCTGTCTGGTTTCCGAACAGTCATAAATCCGGCTGGTTCGTGGCCGCCCTAGTCGTCGGCGGGCGTCGAGCTAGCGGCCGTCCGCCGGGAGGTCGCGACGGTCCGCTCGTTGGCAGCCACCCACCGCAGCAGCAGGAACGCGAACACGTACTTCGCGAGAATGTCCAGCGCGGAGTACGCCCAGGAGGTGACGCCGACCGACTGCACCAGCGCCAGCCCCTCGACACCAAGCGCCCAGACGATCGGGTAGCCGAGCCACAGCACGACCGTCAGCACCCGGAGCGTGCTGAAGATCTCGCCGGTGCCCGCCTCGGAGGCGGCCGTCGACCACTCGGTCAGCAGGGCGTACAGGACGACGACGAAGAACGCACAGCTGACGAAGTAGAACGCCCACCTGAACAGCAGCGAGGACGTCACCAGCGCGGCCGCGAGCCCGGTGACACACATCGCGATGTCGGCGGCGATGACGGTGAACAGGCTCCCCCTGTCGACGTCGGCGAGCAGGCCGAGCGCGAGCAGGATCATCGGCGTCGACAGCGCCCACGTGAGATACCGGCCCCACTGGCTGATCACCTCCTCACCGGCCAGCGCGTGGCCGGCCGGCATCTCGATGAACCCGACCGTCAGCCCGGAGGCCAGCGCCAGGTAGCTGGAGATCGACACCAGCGGGATCATCAGCGTCGCCCCCCAGACGAGGCGGGCACGGCCGCTCGTGACGTTCCGTCCCATGTACACGAACAGGAGGATCGACAGCCCCGCGAGGGCGATGTTCACCCACAGCGAGGAGTTCAACAGCACGTTCCCCTGTATCTCCGAGAACACGTCGGCCTGTGTCGTCTGCAGGATGACACCTGCCACGTCGGGTAACCCCATCAGTTGCATGCGGTTCGACTTTCGACTCCCAGATACATAAAGTCTAAGACACTCTGTGATACTGAGCGCACAAATGTAACGAACTGACATCCAGGGCGTCAGCCCCCACACCCCGGACGGGGCGTCCCGTCACCGCGCGTGACGGACGGTCACACGCCGACAATCAGGCTCGACAGCCCGAGCGTCTCGGCGACCACCCACACGACGAACACCCCGTAGGCGACCAACAGGACGTACGACTCCGGGGCGGTGAGCGTCAGGTCGGTCCGCAGGAGCGTGAACAGCAGCACGGTCGCGGCCGTCAGCACGCCGAACATCGGGGCCGCGACGGCGAACGACACCGTCGCGCTGCCGAAGATCATCACCCCGACCGGGATCGCGACCAGCAGGTCGAACGTGTTCGAGCCGAGCACGTTGCCGAGACTCGTCAGCCCCCTGCCGTCCCTGGCCGCGCGGATGCTCACGAGCGCGTCCGGGAGGCTCGTCGCGGCGGCGATGATCGTCACCCCGGCGAGGAACTCCGGGATGCCGAAGGCGGCGTTCAGCGTCCCGACGCTCGCGACGAGGAACTCCACGCCGACCAGTATCGCCCCGAGTCCGAGCGCCAGGACGCCCCAGGTGCGCCCGACGCCGGTCCCGCCGACAGGCGTCTCGCTGTCGTAGTCGCTCACGTCCTGCCACTGGATGAACAGGTACAGCCCGTACAGCACCAGCGGGATGAGCGCGAGCGGGCGCGTGATTTGGCCGTTCAATCCCTCCCCGCCCGTCGGGAAGTAGATGACCGCGAGCGCGAACGTGATCACCAGCGCCGAGACGGCGATCATGTAGAACTGGGCCTCCTTGTACACGATCGCCCGGTCGGCGCCGACGCCGGCTTTCGAGACGACCCCGGAGAGCCCGGGGATGACGAGCACGTTGAACACGGCCGACCCGACGATGGCGCCGACGCCCATCGAGAACGACCCGGCGAGCGCGGTGACGACGACGCTCGCGAGTTCGGGGAAGCTCGAGCCGACCGCGACGACGACCGACCCCTGAACGACCGCCGGGAGCCCGTAGTACGCCGCCAGCCGCTCGGCGGCGCTCTCCAGCCACCCGCTGCCGATCCAGATGACGCCGGTCGCAAGGAGGATGACGACGACGGCGACGGGTGTGCTCTCCGGCACGGGGGCGAGGACCACAGCCCTCACCCGGAGGTCGGGTCGGTGGGACTCGAGCGGCCGGCCCCTCGGGTCGTCTCGAGGGGGTCCTCCAGTTCGCCCATCACGGCCTCGAACGCGTCGGTCGCGGTGAGCAGCCCGACGATCTCGCCGTCCTCCAGCACGAGCGCCAGCTCCTGGTGTTCGGCCTGGAACCGGTCGATGGCGTCGCTGACCGAGGTGTCGGCCGACACCGTCATCGGCGGGGTCGCCAGCTCCGCGATCGTCGTGTCGCCGGCCTTCAGCTCCTCCATCCGGTCGACCACGCTCGGGACGTACACGATGCCGACGAACTCATCGGTGTCCTCCCCTACCAGCGGGTACCGGGTGTGCGGGGTCTCGGAGACGCGACGGAGGTTCTCCTCGACGGAGAGCGCCGTCGAGAGGAACGTTATCTCCCCCTCTCCGACCATCACCTGGCGGACCTCGGTGGTGCCGGCCTCCAGAGCGTTCAGCACCTCGTCGTGGCGCTCGCTGGACAGCTCACCCCGCTCCAGCAGGGAGCTCAGCCGGTTGCGCAGCTGTGCGCGGGACTCGATGGCGTCCTCCTCGGCTTCGAGCCACGCGCCGCTCATCTCGACGCCGAACAGCCGCAGCGTCCACTTCGCCACCCAGTCGCCCAGCGTGATGAGCGGCGATATCAGCAGGTAGAACCCGTACAGCGGCGACGCGCCGTACCGGCACACCAGCCGCGACCGCTCGACGCCGAGGTACGTCGGGGTCTGCTCGCCGTGGGTCAGGTGGACCAGGTTGATGATCAGGTACGCGATCAGCGCGCCCGCGCCGATGGTCGCCAGCGGCGTCCCCCCGAACAGCGGCTCGAACAGCGCCGCCAGCGCCGGCTCGGCGACGATACCCACGGCGATGCTCGACGCCGTGATGCCGACCTGACAGGTCGTCAGGTACAGTTCGAGGTCCTGTGTCATCTCCCAGGCGCGCTCCAGCCGGGCGTCGCCGTCGATGAACTCGTCCTCGGTGAACTGCCGGGCACGGGTGAGGGCGAACTCGATAGCCACGAAGAACCCGTTCGCGAGGATGAGCAGGACGCCCGCCACGAGGCGGATACCGATCTCTAGTGGAGTCATCAACAGTCGGTACCCGCGCTTCCCGCGGCACGCCTTTGTATGCATCGGTCGTCCGGCTGTTTATGTACCCCGTTCGCAGTTCGAGATGCGAGGACGGGAGCGGTTCCGGAACTGGTAGAGCCCGCCAGTACTGTTAATCCTGCCGCCGTCGAACGCCGTGACAGATGGCGAGCCACGATCTCGACGCGCTGGACAGGCGGATCCTCTACACGCTCCAGCGCGAGGCACGGCACACGTCCTCGAGCGACATCGCCGCCTCGCTGGACGTGTCGGCGAGCACCGTCCGCAACCGGCTCCAGCGGCTCGAGTCGGAGGAGGTGATCAGGGGGTACCACGCCGCCGTCGACTACGAGACGGCGGGCTACCAGCTGTTCACGCTCATCGTCTGTACAGCCCCGATTCCGCGGCGCGAGGAACTCGCGGCAGCGGCAGCGGACGTCCCCGGGGTCGTGGAGGTCAAGGAGGTGATGACCGGCGAGGGGAACGTGCTGGTCCAGGCCGTCGGAGCCGACGGCGACGACCTCTCGCGCATCGGCGAGGACCTGGACGAGCTCGGGCTCCGGGTGTCCGACGAGGACCTGATCCGGAACACCCACCGTCGCCCGTTCTCGCGGTTCGACCGGGCCGGCGAGGAGTAGCCCCCGTCCCACCCCGCACCGAAGGGCTCAACCCGCCGGCCGGTCGATACGGGTGACATGACGGGACAGAGCGGTCCGGGGTGGTGGCAGTGAGCGCGGAGACCGAGGACGTCGAACTCGTCGGCCAGGAGGTCGTCGGCAACCTCGGCCGGGCGGCGCTGTTCGCGGCGCTGGTCGGCGCGTTCGCGTACGTGAGCTTTCCGAACCCCCTCTCGCCGGCGCCGGTGACGCTGCAGGTGCTCGGGGTGTTCCTCGCCGGCATCTTCCTCGGCCCGGTGTGGGGCGGGGCCTCCCTCGCTCTCTACCTCGCGGCGGGCGCGGTCGGGGCGCCGATCTTCCAGGGCGGCTCCGCGGGCGTCGGCGCGCTCGTGGGACAGACCGCGGGCTACCTCTGGTCGTACCCGGTGGCGGCGGCCGCCGTCGGCGCGATCGTCCACGGCGGCTTCACCCTCGGAGACCCCCAGGACGCGGGGGTGGTCCGGCTCGTCGGCGCGATGGTCGTCGGCACGGCCATCATCTACGCGATGGGGATCGCGGGGTTCGTCGTCGTTCTCGGGCTCGGCCTGGCCGAGGCGTTCTTCGCCGGCGCGGCGGCGTTCATCCCCGCCGAGGCGTTCAAGATCGCCGCCGCGGTCGGCATCGTCCGCAACGACGACCTGATAGCGGGGTGAGCCGGTGATCGAGACGCGCTCGCTCGTCCACAGCCGCGGCGACATCGCGGTTCTCGACGGCGTCGATCTGACCATCGACGACGGCGAGTTCGTCCTGCTGGTCGGGCCGAACGGCGCCGGCAAGACGACGCTGGTGCGGCACTTCAACGGCCTGCTGGAGCCGGACAGCGGCGAGGTGCTGGTCCACGGCCGCCCGGTCGCCGAGGACCTCGTCGCCGCCCGGACCGTCGTCGGGATGGTGTTCCAGGACCCCCGGGACGGGTTCGTCGCGGCGACCGTCCGGGCGGACGTCGCCTTCGGGCCGGAGAACCTGGGGCTGGCGCGCGAGGAAATCGACCGCCGCGTGACCGACGCGCTGGAGACGGTGGGGCTGGCGGGCCGCGGCGAGGAGCGCATCGACGAGCTCTCCGGCGGCGAGCAGGCCCGGGTCGCCATCGCCGGCGCGCTCGCGATGGCTCCCGACCACCTAGTGCTCGACGAGCCGCTGGCCAGCCTCGACCT
>Ga0207797_1001426_pt1 | contig 17273 bp, 16 predicted proteins | sample PRCRCaboRojoPR_6_FD_187275 | JGI IMG/M metagenome (GOLD analysis project Ga0207797, IMG submission 187275) | Marine sediment microbial community from Cabo Rojo, Puerto Rico - PR CR 10% Liquid 1 (SPAdes) | ecosystem: Environmental > Aquatic > Marine > Coastal > Sediment | place: Cabo Rojo, Puerto...
CGCTCGGGACTGAATGCGTCGACCTTGGAGCGGGTAGGGTTCACTCCAAAAGGCGCGGTGCCTCACGGCACACGCGCCACGTTTCGCAGAACGGTGAGGAGGGGATTTGAACCGGAATCAGACGTGCTCGCTCACTCCGTTCGCTGCGCGTCTGATAGGGCTCAAATCCCCTCGACACGCTTTCCTCCAGGCGAGCGGTGGCTGACGCCACACGCTCTGGGCGTCGGAAAAGCGGTGAGGAGGGGATTTGAACCCCTGAGGCTACAATAGCCACCTGCTCTCAAGGCAGGCGCGTTGGGCCGCTTCGCTACCTCACCGCAGCCCTGGTTTGCGGACGGGGCGGCTAAGACCTGTCGGTTGCCCCCGACCCACGGGCTCGCCGGCCGGGGAATCGAACCCGTTTTTGCCGCCGCGACCGTATCCCGGACCGTGAGCATGAGTGGTTCCGAGGACGACCCTCCCCGCGTGCCGGTCATCTGCGAGGAATGTGGGACCGAGTCGATGGTCCCGTTCCCCGAGGTCGAATCGACCATCGACGCACACAACGAGCGCATGCACGACGGGGAGCCGGTCGCCGAAATCGAACCCTCGGTGAAATCCAGGCTCCAGGACGTCCTCGCCGAAGAAATGGGACTGCTCGACTAACCTCCCGCCGGCGCCGAAAACCGATTACTCCGCGTCCGTCGAAACCGTCGTGTCGTCCATTACTAGTGTGCCGTCCTCGACCCGGAGCCCGCGGTCCTCGATGAAGGCCCAGGTGTGCTCCGGGACTGGATTGCCCGCGAGCATCTCGGCCCGGAGGCGGGTGACGACCGTCCGGAGCGACCGCGCGGAGTCGAGCACCTCGCGCGGGCGGGCGAAATCCACTGTGAGCCCCTGGTCGCCTGCCCGCCCGGCGACGCTCTCGAGGGCCTTCTCCTCGAAGACGTCGGTGAAATCGATGGTGTCCTGGAAGCCGGCGAAGTACACCTCGCCGTCGCCCGCCGGGCCCAGCACCACGTCGTTCCGCCGGAGCTTGATGGCGGCCTCGTCGACGACCGACCGGACCAGCCGCGGGACGCAGGGCCGGAGGGCCGAGGCGGAGGTGCGCTCCTCGTCCTCGAGCAGGTGCGTGATGGCGTTGCCCGCCTTCGCCGAGAAGTTCGAGCCGATCTGGACCTCGAACCGAAAGTCCGACAGCCGGTCGGGCTCGACGACGCTGGCGGCCAGGCCCCGCAGGATCGCTTCGGGATCCTCCGCCGGGGCCGCGTCGGCCGGCAGGTCGTCCGGGCCCGGGTAGTTGACGAGCGGGTCAATAGTGCTGTCCGCGAGCGTCGCGAACACGTCCTTCAAGACCGCGCGGTAGAGCGCGACGCCGTCGCTCTCCGACAGCGGCGTTTCCGCGACGAGTTCCTCGCAAGCGACGCCTTCCACCGGAGCGTCCGCGACGAGCACCACGACGGTCACCGGCTCTCACCCCTGGGGACGCGGGACAGGTTCATGCCCCCGGGTCCGGGTTCGGGCGCCTTGAACCCCGCGAAACGGGTGCTTCTACGGGCCGGGCTCGATTATCAGCTGGTCGACCGACGCCCCCTCGCGGCCCAGCGTCAGCGAGGTCGAGACCCGTCCAAGGGCCGGCCGGCGTTCGAGGAGCGCCGAGAGACCGAGTATGGCTTCGCGCACCGGACGGGTGTTGGTCGCCTCGCGACCCCGGGCGCCCTGCAGGACCGGTGCGGCCCGTAGTCCTTCGAGCATCTCGACGGCGTCGCGCCGCGCGAGGGGAACGCCTCGGACGGCCACGTCCCCGACCGCCGCGGCGAACTCCGGCACGCCAGTCGCCACAACTGGTCCCCGATTCGGACACCGGATCCCCTCGAGGAACACCTCGACTCCGTCTCCCGCAACGGTCCGGACGTCGTCGACGCCCAGAGCTTCGAGGAAATCTCCCGCCTCGTCGCTCTGCATGACGACCCGCTCCTCGACGGCCGCGAGCTCGGCCCGCCGCTCGTCGTCGAATCCGAGTCGATCCTCGGCGCCGCGGTACCGCATGGGGCCTGTCTCCGCGTGCCGGCCCAGGAGGTCCAATGCACCGACGGCCCGGTACGGATCGAAGTAGTTCGGGATGCCCGCTGCGCGAAGAATCTCGGCGGGCTGCTCGGTGCGGGAGCCGCCCATCAGAGCCGTCACGATGGGGAGTTCGTGCCGACGACGGGCGTCCACGATGATCTCGGCGAGTTCCTCGAAGGAGAAGATGGCACTCGGCGCGGACAGCACGACCGCGGCGCCCACGTTCTCGTCCTCGAGGCTGGCGTCGAGCGCCGCTTCGAAGACGTCGATCCCGGAATCCGCGAGCAGGTCGAGCGGATTGTGTGCGCTCCCGTGGTCCGGCACGTCGGCCTCGAGTACCTCGATCGTTTCCTCGGTGAGCCGGGCCACGTCGAGCCCGGAGGCCCCGACCGCGTCGATGCCCATCACCCCGGGTCCGCCGGCGTTCGAGACTACGACGACCGACGCCGGGTCGGGAAGCGGCTGGTTCGCCAGGGCCGGGCCCCCGTCGAGCATCCGCTCCAGGGACTCTACGGGGACCATTCCGGCCTGGGAGAGGAGTTCTTGGGAGACGTGCCCGCCGGGCACAGCGACTCCGGCGTCCGTCTCCAGGTCGGGGCCGTTCCCCGGGTAGACCGCAACCGGCGTCTCCGAATCGACGCCGCGGAAGGCCCCGACAACGTCGGACCTGACCACTGGCGTTCGGCCCAGCACCAGGGCAGTCGAATCCTGCTCTGCCAGCGCGGCCCCCATCTCGCCGAATCCCACGTCGAGTTCCGCCCCAGTCCCGACGACCGGTCCCAGTGGGATTCCACGGTCCGCCGCCCACGCCTCGATCGAGGCCGCCACGAGCGGATCGGTCGTGACCACTGCGATCCGGTCCTCGACCCGATCCGATCTGGGGGCCACCGAGTGATCCTGAGGCGGGGCTCCCGAGGGGCCGGCTGGGAGCCTGACCTGGGCTCCTGGCCCGAGCACGCGAGCGTCCAGTTCCCGGATCGCGGATTCGAGCGCCGACCCCCTCTCTTCCCTGCCGCCGGTCAATAGGATAGTATTCACCTCGCTCCCGGGAAGCGTCTCCAGCACCCGACGCTGGACCGATTCGTCCCCGCTGACCACGAGGAGGTCTTCGGGATGGAGGGGAGCGTCTCCCACCTCCGCCGGAGTTACGTGGGTGTGCTCGACGCCAGGATACCGCCAGCTTGGAGTCGAGTCGGGGTTTTCCGCCGCTGTATCCGGCCCCGCGGGCGCGTCGTGGGTGGAGACGACGACCAATCGGGCCGGGTCGAAGAATCGGTCGAGTCCTGGCGCGGGCATCACTCGTCGCGACGGGGATTGCTGGGGTGGTAGTCGGTGTCGTACTCGCCCGGGCGGCTATCCAGCCGGTCCGGGTTGATCCGGCCCGCGAGGAGCATGAAGTCGGTGATGGTGTTGGCCAGCATGGCCTCGACCACCGGCACGGCCCTCGGGGGGAGGACGGGGTCGTGGCGCCCCGTGACCTGGATGGTGCGTTCTTCCCCCGTCTCCCAGTCGACAGTCTGCTGCTCTTTCGGAATGGAGGTCGGGGCGTGGAGGGTGACCTCGCCGTAGATCGGCATGCCGGTGGTGATGCCGCCCTGCATGCCGCCGTGGTCGTTCTCGACCGGCACCGGGTCGCCATCTTCGTCGAAGGTCCAGTCGTCGTTCCGCTCGCTGCCGGACACCCCTGCCGCCTCGGTTCCCAACCCGAACTCGAAGGCCGTCGTCGCTGGTACCGCCATCATCGCCTGCCCGAGTCGAGCCTCGACCGCCTCGAACCGTGGGGCGCCCAATCCGCGCGGCACGCCGCGGACTTCGAAGCTCACTGTCCCGCCGATGGAGTCGCCCCGACGCTGGTAGTCCTCGATCAGGTCCCGCATCTCGGCGGCGGTCTCGGGATCGGCACACCGAACTTCGTTTTCCTCCGCGTGGGCTTGCATCTCCTCGAAGGAGACCGGCGGGGCCTCGACGTCGCCGATCCGGCTCACGTGTGCCTTCAGCTCGATGCCCTCCGTCGCCAGGATTTTCTTCGCGATCGCTCCCGCGGCGACCCAGTTGACCGTCTCCCGAGCCGACGAGCGGCCCCCGCCGCCCCAGTTCCGCGTGCCGAATTTGGCCGAGTAGGTGAAATCGCCGTGGCTGGGGCGCGGGGCGGTGACGAAGGGTTCGTACTTCCGCGATCTCGCGTCCTTGTTCTCGATCGTGAGCCCGACGGGCGTGCCCGTAGTGTACCCGTCCTGCACCCCGCTCCGGATAGAGACGCTGTCGGGTTCGTCCCGACTCGTCGTGATCTGGGACTGGCCCGGCTTGCGGCGATCGAGGTCACGCTGGATGTCCTCCTCGGTGAGCTCGAGGCCCGCTGGAACCCCCGAGACCACGACCCCCATCCCCGGGCCGTGGCTCTCCCCGTAGGTGGTGAGCTGGAAGAGTCGCCCGAAGCGATTGCCGTTCATTACCCCCTCGTTGTGCGCCCCTTCATTTAGCCTTTCTAGAAGGCGGTGCGGTCCGGTCGGTGGGGTCGGGGAAGGTGGGGGTCACTCGGTCGTAGCGACGGAGGCTCCCAGGTCGTACAGGACCTCGAAGAAGTCCGGGAATGACACGGCCACGTCCTCGGCCCCGGTGATCGTGGTCTCGCCGTCGGCTACCAGGCCGGCGACCGCCAGTGACATGATGATCCGGTGGTCCCCTCGTCCGTCGAGCGTCGCCCCGGACAGGTCAGTTTCGTCCCCGTGGATCGTGAGGGTGGCCCGCTCCTCGGTGACCCGGGCACCCATCCGTTGTAAGGCCTCGGCCATCGCGGATACCCTGTCGGTTTCCTTGTACCGTACGTGTTCGCAGTTCGTGATACGTGTCGTCCCGGAAGCGACGGCCCCCAGGACCGCCACCGTCGGCAGGAGGTCCGGGGTGTCACCCACGTCGACCTCGACACCGGAGAGCGAACTCCGTTCGACGACGATAACCCCGTCCTCCCGGCGCCACTCGACCGACGCGCCCATGCGATCCAGGATCGAGACGATGGCAGCGTCGCCCTGTGGCCCCGGGTAGACTCCGCGGACCTGCACCTCGTCTCCGGCGATGGCCCCGGCTGCGAGCAGGTATGAGGCCGAGGAGAAATCCCCCGGCACCGTGTACTCCCCGCCGGCGGGCTCGTAGAACTGCCCACCCGGTACCGAGTAGCCATCTTCGTGGGTCTCGACCTCGACGCCGAACGAATCCAGGACGTCGATCGTAATGTCGACGTACGGGCTCGACTTGAGCCCCGTCGTGAGTTCGACGTCGATGCCCTCTGCCGTAACCGCCCCTGCCATGAGCAGGGAGGTGACGAACTGGGAGGAGACGTCTCCCGGTATCTCTACCGTGCCGCCGCCTCGCCAGCCCTCGACGACGATCGGGGCGGTCTCGTCACCCGTCGTGCTCACCGCCCGGCCACCCAGTTGCTCGATGGCGTCGAGCATCGGTCCCTGGGGTCGGGTGCGGAGGGAGCTATCCCCAGTCAACACGCTCATCCCATCCACGAGACTTGCGGTCCCGAGCGCGAGACGCATCGTCGTGCCGCTGTTGGCGCAGCCGATGATGTCCGCAGGCACCCCCGGCGCGCCTTCGAAGCCCGCCACGTCTATCGAATCGTCTCGTTCGTCGACGCTCGCGCCGAAGGCCGAGACCGCTCGCAAGGAGGCCCGGGTGTCGGCGCTTACGAGCGGTCGGCGCACGAGCACGCCCTCGGCGTAGCCGCCGGCGAAGATTGCTCGGTGGGTGTAGCTCTTGGATGGGGGCGCGTAGGCCGTCCCGGAGACGGTGGAGCGCCCGACCGTCGCGTCCATGGGACGTGGGACTCGCCCCCAGCACATGGGCGTTCCGGACGCGTGGGCGAGGTATTCACCCGCGAACGGCAACCCCGCACCGCCGAACGGCAACCCGCTCCACCGAACGGCAACCCCCGCACCGCCGAACGGCAACCCCGCACCACCGAACGGCAACCCCGCACCACCGAACCACAGCCCCGTACCGCCGAACGGCAACCCCGCACCGCCGAACGGCTTCGACCGCCACGGACAGCCGGTAGGACTTTGGTCGACGGCTGACAGCAAGCGATATGGAACCCGACTTCGCCCCCCTGGATGCGTATCTCGCCGAGACCGATTTGGACGGCTATCTGCTGGACGCCGGATCCTCCCTCTCGGATCAGTTGTACCTGTCGGGGCTGGACGGCGCGGATCCGTTCGTCACGCTCTACACTCCGTCGGAACTCGCACTCCTCACGTCGACGCTGGAATACTCGCGGGCCCGAAGCGAGAGCCGCGCCGACGAGGTCCGCCGCTTCGGGGATTACGGTTTCGCCGAGAAGCGCTCACAGCATGACCCCGAGACGGCCCGCGCGATGGTCATAGACGAGTTCCTCTCGGAGTTCGCGGTCGAGTCAGTCGGGACGAACCGTCGCTTCCCGCTTTTCACCGCCGACGCGTTGCGGGATCGGGACTACCGGGTGGTACCCGACCTCCAGGACGTCCTGCAGGAGATTCGGGCCCGGAAGACCCCCGAAGAGATCGCCAACGTGCATGACGCCCAGCGAGCCAACGAGCGCGCGATGGCCGCTGCGGAGGAGATGTTGGCCGATTCGACGGTCGCCGAGGACGACCGGCTCGTCCTGGACGGGGAGACGCTCACCAGCGAGCGGGTGAAAGCCGCCATCGAGCGAACGCTGCTCGATGATGGCTATGCGCTCGATGAAACCATCGTGGCCAGCGGCCCGCCGGGAGCCGACCCTCACAACCGCGGCAGCGGGCCGATCGCGGCCCACGAGCCCATCATCATCGACATCTTCCCGCGCTCGAAGACCACCAGGTACCACGGGGACATGACCCGGACGTTCCTGGTCGGGGAACCCGACGAGCAGGTCCAGGAATTCTTCGAGTTGACTGCCGAGGCGAAGGCCGCGGCCCTCGAAGCCCTCGAACCGGGGGTCACTGGGGAGGACGTTCACGGGGCGGCGTGCGAGGTATACGAGACAGCAGGCTATCCCACCCTCCGGACCGACGAGACGACCGAAGCGGGGTTCATCCATAGCACTGGCCACGGGGTGGGCCTCGACGTGCACGAAGACCCCCGCATTGGGACGGACGGCGACGAACTCGATGCCGGGCACGTCGTGACGATCGAGCCGGGTCTCTACGATCCGGCCGTGGGCGGCGTTCGGATCGAGGACCTGGTGGTCGTCACCGAGGACGGGTACGAGAATCTCACCGAGTACCACGAGCGGCTGGTCGTCTGAGGCGGCTTGGACGGGTCGGTCGCGATCGGGCCCCGCGGGCCGCTCGGATGGTCATCACGAGTCGTAGGCGACTGATTATCCAGTAGAAGTCGCCGGTGCCCGGCAACCAATCAATACTGGCGGGCGCCCGGGCGCGGATCAGGAGTCGCCGGTGCCCGTCTGCCGGGGGTTCCCGGTCCGCTGGAGGGTTCGGAGCACGACGCTGAAGTCCTCGTCCTCGAGCTGATCGACGATGTCGTCGAGCCGGCGTTCCAGATCCGCGATCTCCTCCGTTAGTTCCTGGTAGCGATCGTCGTCGGCGAGTTCGGAGGGTGGCTTCGCGGCTTCGAGATTCGCCCGCTTGGAGACGAGCGCGAAGTACTCTCTGACCTCGTCGTTGTAGAGCCCCCGCGTGAGCAGTTGGGTGACGAGGTCCCGGAGGTCCTGGCGCTCGATGGGCTTTATCACGTAATCATCAAAGCCCATGTCGATGATATCGAAATCCGGATCGACTGCGGTCACCATCGCCACCTGGCAGTCGATCCCGCGGTCCCGAACCTCCTTGAGGATCTCGTCGCCAGAGGCCGTGGGCAGCCGCCGGTCGAGGAGCAGGACCTCGACGTCCTCGTCGATGACCTCCCTGGCGTCCGCGGCCCGGTAGGCCGTCCGGACCTCGTACTCGTCGGCCAACCACTCCGCGTAGAGGTCGGCCAGCTGCCGCTCGTCCTCGACGATAACCACCGTCGGCCGCTCGGTCATCTTCGGGTCGAACCACGGCACAGGAGGTTAAAACCCTTTCCGGGAAGAGCGAATCCTTTTGTCGCCGGGTCGGAAACCACGGGCCATGGAGGCAGTGATCGTGGGTGCCGGGGCCGTCGGCCGGTGGGTGGCGGGGCTGCTGGAGCGGTCGGTCGCCTTCGCCGACGTCGACCCGGCCGTGGCGGAGGCGGCAGCCGACGCCCTCGGCGATCGCGCGAGGGTGGTCCCCCTCGACACCACCGAGGACTTCGATCTGGTCGTCGTCGCCGTCCCGATGCGGGTCGCGACCGAGACGATCCGCGACTTCGGCCCCCGCGCTACCGGGGCGCTGGTCGATCTGACTGGCGCGATGGTGGAGCCCTTGCAAGCGATGGAAGAAGCCGCCCCAGACGTGGAGCGAGCGAGCCTGCACCCGCTCTTCGCGCCGGAACACGCCCCTGGACGCGTGGCCATGTCCCGAGACACGGACGGACCCACGATCGCAGGGCTGCGGGACCGGCTCGAGGCGGCCGGAAACGAGATCGTCGAGGTCGACCCCGAGGTCCACGACGAGGCGATGGAAACGATCCAGGGGCGGGCCCACGCCGCCATCATCGCCTTCGGCCTGGCGGCCGAGCAGGTGCCGGAGGCGCTTGCGACGCCGGTATACGAGGACATCGCCGCCCTCCGCGAGCGGGTCACCTCGGGCTCGCCGGGCGTCTACGCGGACATCCAGGCGGCCTTCGACGGGGCCCGCGACATCGAGCGGGCGGCAGGGCGACTCGCCGACGCGGATCGAGACGACTTCGAGGCCCTCTACGACGATGCCGGGTGATCGCGAGGCGGTGCGGGCGAACGCAAAGTATCTCCGCCAGGTGCGGCCGATCGACCCGGAGGAAATCGCCGAGTACGTGACCGGTCATCCGGACCCCCGAGTCGTCGCGCAGGTCCTCCGCGAGGAGGCTCTGGATCTCGGGCTCGCGGAACGCCCGGATGGGACCTTCGTGCCTGCCGGGGAGGGCCCCTATCGGCCCTCGTTCGACGGGGTGTCGGAATTTCCGGAGCGGTACGCCGACCGGCTCGAAGACGTCCTGGTAACCGAGTACGGGCCCAAGTGGTACCAGGGCGAGTCCGGGGCCGCGCTTCGGGAGCGGATCAGACGGCTCAAAGCGGAGTATTACCGGCAAGCCGAGGTCGCTTACGATCGGGACGTGGCACTGGCCTACGCGGTCTATCACCTCCCCGATTACTACGCCAGTACCCAATACGTCCTCGCGTCGATGGGCGACGACGGCCTGTTGCCCGCCCGGTTGTCGGTCCTCGACGTGGGCGCTGGCGTCGGCGGTCCGGCACTCGCCATCGACGATTTCTACGCCCTCGGAGACGAGCGATTGGATGGCCCGCCGACCGTCGAGTATGCTGCTGTCGAGCCGAGCGAGGCTGCCGGCGTCCTCGAAACGCTCCTGGAGGCACGGGGGCGGAACGTCCACCCGACCGTGCACCGGGAGCGGGCCGAGACCTTCGAACCGGGGCGCGAGTACGACCTGATCCTGTTCAGCAACGTGCTCTCGGAACTCGGGGATCCCGTCGCGGTCGTGGACCGGTACGTCGATTTCCTGGCATCTGACGGGTCCATCGTGCTCACGGCGCCGGCGGACCGCAATACGAGTATCCAGCTCCGACGCGTCGAACGGCAGCTCGAAGACGAGAGTGTCACCGTGTACGGACCCACCGTGCGACTCTGGCCGGGGGAGCGGCCGACCGAGGAGTGCTGGTCCTTCGATCGCCGCCCGGACATCGCGGTACCGGCCGTCCAGGACCGACTGGCAGCTGGTGCCGAGCGCCCGACGGAAATCCGGAACACGTCGGTGAACTACTCGTATTCGATCCTCCGGACCGACGGGCGCCGGCGGTACGACCTCGCCCTCGACACATCGAACGTCGCGAAGATGGCGGAGATGGAAGCGCACGTCTCTCGACGAATCGACCTGGTCGCAGCCAAGTTATCCCGCGATCTCGCTGACGACGGACACCCAGTGTTCAAGATCAGCGACGGGAGCGAGCGGGAGAACCACTTCGCGGTGCTGGTGAACGAGACGGAGTTGAACCGCGACCTCGCGACGGCCGACTACGGGGCCTTGCTCTCGATCCAGCAAGCCCTGGCCCTCTGGAACGACGACGAAGGGGCCTACAACCTGGTCGTCGACGAGGAGACCATCGTCGACGAGGCGCGGTGATCGGGCGGACCGAAGGCGGTGCGTTTTTGCAGGGGGGTCCCGGACCAACTGGATATGTCCGGGTCCCCCGAGATCCTGGTGACGAACGACGACGGGATCGATAGCCCCGGCATTCGAGCCCTCGCGACTGGGCTCTCCGAAGTCGGAAACGTGACTGTGGTGGCCCCGGCCGACAACAAGAGTGCGGTCGGCCGGGCCACCTCCCACGAGGTCAAGGTACGGGAGACGGACCTCGGCTTCGCAATCGACGGGACCCCGGTCGACTGCGTGGTGGCGGGCATCGAATCGCTTGCGCCGTACCCCGACATCGTGGTCGCGGGCGTCAACAAAGGGGCAAACCTGGGCATGTACGTGCTCGGCCGGTCCGGAACGGTCAGTGCCGCCGTCGAGGCGGCCTTCTTCGGGGTCCCCGCCATCGCGACCTCCCTGTTCCTCCCGGGAAGCCGCTGGCAGGAACCCACGGAGCGGGCTGAATACGTGGAGGCCGTCCGGGCGACGCGGTTTCTGGTCGAACGGGCCCTCGACAGCGGCGTCTTCGAGGAGGCCGACTACCTCAACGTCAACGCGCCCGATCCGCTCGAGGACGTCACCGGCATGTCGGTCACGAGACCCTCCCGTGCCTACGACATGACCGCCGAGCGGGAAGGTGAATGGGTGTCGCTCCGGGACCGGATGTGGGAGCGCATGGACGACGCGAATCTGGCGGACGACCCCGACACCGACCGACGAGCCGTGATGGACGGTCGCGTCAGCGTTTCGCCGCTCACGGCGCCGCATACGACGGAGCGACACGACGCCCTGGACGCACTCGCGGCCGATTTCGACTGACCGGGGTTCCCGGCCGGACCGAGAGCCCGGCTACCCTGCTGTCGCCTCTTCCCGAGTCTTGCCAGCCGGGCGGATCGCGTCTGCGAGTGCTACCACGAGCCCGAGCACCCAGCCCACGGGGACCGCCAGGCCGAACCACATCCCGACGTAGGCGATTCCCACCAGATCGAACGTATCTCTGAGGAACGTGGCCAGTCCGCCGACCGCGAGCACGGAATCCAGCAACCAGATCGCCAGCACGTCGCTGCGGGCGAAGACCACGGCGGCCACGGTCTCCGAGTACAGCCCGGCCACCACCGGCGGCAGGAACACGGCCGTCACGCCGAAGGGATAGGCGAGGAGGATCGAAACCGGTCGACCGTCGAGTCGCGAACACACCCATGCGAGCACCGCCGAGACCGTCGCGACCCCGCCGGCGGCGACCACTGCGAGAAGCCCTTCGACGGGGAATTCCCTGACGTAGGCCGCAAGCGAGAGGGCAGACCAGACCAGGACCGACGTGAGGACGACCCCGATGAGCCCGACGCGTCGGGCGAACCGGTCCATGCGCGTGACGTAAAACCGGACGATGAAGCCGGCGAGGACGACGGGATAGGTTAGGGCGACGAGCGGCACGCCCAGGAGGGACCAGGATCTATACGCGGCCCGCTCCGGAAGACCACTCGGTTTCCATTCGCCGACGACCGGGTGCCCCTCGGATCGCGGGTCGACGAACAACAGCCCGACCCAGACGGCGTGGAGCAGTCGGAGATCTGCGCTGATGGCCCGCAATAACCAGCCGCGGGAGGCCTGGGTCCCGTCGGTTCGTGAGGCGCCGCTCATCGGTCTCCTTCGCTCATACTGGCTCGTGGGGCCGTCATGTGCTGTGCGTGGGGTACTGGGTGATTGTCCCTGGCGGGGTCAGACCGGATCGAGCTTGCCGCCCTCGTCGTGCAGGAGCGAGGCGATCTTCTCCTCGCGGTCTGCCTGCTGGGAGCGGATGTTCTCCTGGGCCTCGACGGCCTGGTTCTGGAGGGCGTCGATGCGGGGGACCTCGGTGACGTTCGAGAGCAAGACGGTCGCGGTCATGACGCTTGCAGCGTCCCGTGGGTCGTCCCCGGCGAGGACTTCGGCGCTCCCGATCTCGGACTCGACCCATCGCCTTGCGCGCTCGAGTCCCTTCTGCGAGAAGTGCGAGGGTGGCCCGCTGATCACGAGGAGGCCGCGCTCGGCCGATTCGATCTCGGCTGGACAGGTGAGCCGCGACCGCACGGCCCGCCGAACCAACCCGTGGATCTTCGTGGCGTCGTCGGCGCCGTCCTCGGTCTCCGGCCCGGGGGTCCGGAACCGCTCGAGCAGTCCGCCCTGGCCATCGTTGTGAGCCCCGGCGTCGGTTTCGGCGTACGCGACGGTGCTGATTCCGCCGGTCGCGAGGGTCCGCTTGATGTCGCTTGCGTCCATGGCGTTCTCCGAGACCGTGGAGCCGTCCCACTCGCCGGCCGCGAGCAGGGTCCCAATGCGCTTGGCGATCTCGTGGTTGGTGCGCTCATATCCGGCCTCGATCGAGTCCTCGCCGGCTCGCCACGCCTCGTTGTCGAACAGGACGAGGGCATCGACCGCGTCGGAGAAGGTGGGCAGCGAGCGGGCGGCGTTGAGTGCCGCTCGGCCACCTTCGTCGCGACTCGGGAGGACCCCCAGCCCGTAGACCGGTTCGTCGTACCGCTCGCGGATCTCGTTGGCCATGACGGGCGCGCCGCCGCTCCCGGTCCCGCCGCCCAGGCCCGCGATGACGAGGAAGGCGTCGATATCGTAGACCGGGACGTCGTCGAGGGCTCGCTCGAGTTCGTTCAGGTCTTCCCGGGTGACGTCGGCGCCGGTGTCCGGATCCGCGCCGACCCCGTGGCCCTGGGCTCGCTCGTCGGTCTGGCCGTACAGGATACGGTACTCCTCGGGAACGGTCCCGAGTTTCTCGAGGTCGATCCGTGCGGTGTTGAAGGCGGTGACGAACCGACAAAGCGACCGGCCGGACTCGTCCTCGAACCGGAGGAGTCGGTCGGCGATCTTCCCCCCGGCGTTGCCGAAGCCGATCACGGCTAATTTCATTGTATTGAAAAGCGGTCGTTCTCGGCCTTTACTATACGCTGACTTGTCCCGATTAGGGTCTTTCTAGGGCAAAACGTGTGTCCATCCGGCCCCATGGGCCGATACCGCGGCAAACAGCCGGACCGACGCGGTCCGCAGTCTACCGGAACTCCCGCTGTTCGATCTTGTTCAACTCGATGAGCAGCCGGAAGATGGCCTTGACGAGGTTCGACTCCACGCCGAATCGTTCTGCGTTTTCCCCCGCGCGGTCCATCACTGCCTGTTCCTGGTCCTCGTCGGTGGTCGCCATCCCCTCCTCGGCTTTCACCGTGGCGATCGTGTCCGCGACGTAGGTCCGTCTGGCGATCAATTCCACGATGTCCCGATCGATCTCGCGGATCTCCTCGCGGAGTTCCTCGAGTGACATCTCTTCGGCAGTGCGGTCGTCGTCGACGTGTCGGGTGTCCTCTGTCATTCGATCATCGCCCCATGATGCTGTGTCTCGGTCCGTATCGTCGTCCCCTCGCGCTCGTGCCAGCGGTCCAGCACCGCGTCGATCGCCGAGGGTCCGCCCACCGCGACGTAGCTCGGTCCTGTCCCCGAGAGAGATACCCCCGCCACCTCGGGTAGGGCCTCGACCATCGGTTCGGTCGGTCGTTGTAGGGCCGCAGCGAACGCGAATCCGTTCACGGTCATGGCAGTGGCATAGCGGCCCTGGAGGGCGAGTTCGCGCACCAGCTCGGCCATGGGTGCGATGCGCTCGCATCGGTCGACGTCGGCGTCGGCGCTGAATGCGCGCTCGGGCGGGATCCACACCGCCACCTGCCAGGCCACGTCGTCGTGGAGGAGCAGCACGTCCTCCGTGTTGTGGGTTATCGTCAGTCCGCCCAGCATGCTCGCACTCGCGTCGTCGAACGCACCGGTGACTGTCACTCCAGCCGCCCGGGCGGCCTCGACGCCCAACCTCGCCGCTTCCTCCCGGGTGAGCTGGTCGGCGACCCCGAGCGCATCGAGCGTGGCCAGGACCGTCGCGTTGGCAGCTGCGCTGGAACTCTTCAGCCCGGAGGCGAGGGGGACCTCGGTTTCGGTCCGGACGTGGCCTCCGTCCGGTCCGTCGTAGGCCCGACACACCCGCCGGACGCACTCTTCGACGAGGGTGGTGTCTGCCTCGGGGTGACCGTCGATCTCGCCGCTGAACCGGGAGCCGCCGAGTGTCACCTCGGCCGCGACGTACTCGTCGATGGCGAAGGCGGCCCCGTACCCGGTCGCGAGGGCGTTCAGGACCGTGCCTGCCGCCGGCGCCACAGCACGTCCGTCCATGCGCATCCTTCCGCGACCCCTCACTTACGATTGGCGGTCGGGTCAATCGTTCCGCCCCAACCGAATGCCAGCCCCCATGGGCAAACGGCGGGCTTTTGCCGCCCGCCCGGGAACACAAACACGATGAGTGCCCACACGGAAGTCCCCCCGCAGCCGCTCGAGATCGAGCTCGCCGAGGAGGGCATCTACGTGCGGTATCGGGACAACCGCCGGGTCTTCTACAACGGCGTGCCGGAGGCGGTCGAGGGAACGCTCCGCTGTCGACCGGGGAAGGAGGTCCAGGTGCTGGTGACCGACGGCTCGGGCTCGGAAGGGGTCATGACCTACGTCAACGAGCTCAAGACGGCCGACGAAATCCTCGAATCGAGCGGCGTGGGTCGCGTGCTGCTCGATGCCGGCGAGTCGACGGAACTCTTCGACGGCGTGACCGCCCGGGTGGACGGGGTCGCCATCGAGGTCGAAGCCGACCTGGCTGCCGCCGGCGGGCGCGTCTTCGTCTTCGAGGAGGACGAGCTGGGCGAAGCGATGTACGAGATCACGGGGCCGGCCGAGGACTGATTACTGGAGGTAGGAGGGCTCTTCGGCGTCGCAGTTCGACTCGTGCTGGCGAGCCTCCTCCCGGGTGTCGAACAGCATCCCGCAGCGTTCGCACTTGAACCAGGTCCGGTCGTCCTTCGTCGTTTCCTCGACCATGCTACCATCTCCCGTCGCCGGCAGTATAGGCGTTGCCCCGCCATCCTTTTCCCCGCCGGCCCGTACTCCTTGCCATGAACCAGTCCGGGGGTCTGGGGGCGGTCGTCCGCGAGGCCGAACCCCGAGACGCTGGCCGCGGGATCGTCCGGCTGCCCAGGGAGCTGATGCGGGAGCTCGGCGTCCTCAGCGGCGAAACCGTCCGGCTGGAGGGCTCTGGAACGACCGTTGCCCGCGTGTGGCCGGGCCGGGGTGACCTCGCAACCGACGAGCTCCGGGCTGACGGCGAGATCAGGACGAACGCCGGCGCCTCGGTCGGCGAGACGGTGCGGGTCTCGGCCGTACAGATCGAGGACGCCGTGCGAGCCAAGCTGGTCCCAACCGTTGATCCGGGACGTGAGGCCGATGCGGTCCGCGAGACCCTCGAACGCTCGCTCGAAAACCGCCCCGTCCACGCTGGCGAACGCGTGAAGGTCGACTCGCTGGGCGAGGTGGGTGAGTTCCAGGTCGTGGAGACGAGCCCGAACGGGACCGTACGGATTACGGACGCCACGGAGATCGTGGTGGGGACGGCGGAGGCGGGGCCAGCAAGCGAGCCCGTGACCGGCGTCGGCATCACCTACGAGAACGTCGGCGGGCTCGACGAGGAACTCGAGGCGGTCCGCGAACTGGTGGAGCTACCGCTCTCGGACCCCGGCCTGTTCCGGCGGCTGGGCATCGAACCGCCGAAAGGCGTGTTGATGTACGGACCCCCTGGGACGGGCAAGACGCTCATCGCGCGAGCCGTCGCCAACGAGGCCAACGCCCATTTCGTCCACGTCTCCGGTCCCGAGATCGTGGGCAAGTACAAGGGTGAATCCGAAGAACGACTGCGAGCCATCTTCGAGGAGGCCGCCGAGCAGGCGCCGAGCATCGTGTTCTTCGACGAACTCGACGCCATCGCTGCCCAGCGCGAGAACGGCGGCGAGATGGAGAGCCGCGTGGTCGCTCAGTTGCTGTCGCTTCTCGACGGCCTGGAGGCGAGGGGCGAGGTCGTGGTGATAGGGGCCACGAACCGCGTCGATGCGATCGATCCCGCGCTCCGGCGACCGGGCCGCTTCGACCGCGAGGTCGAGATCGGCGTCCCGGACCGCACTGGCCGCCGGGAGATCCTGGACATCCACACTCGCGGCACCCCGCTTGCCGACGACGTCGATCTGCCGACGATCGCCGAACGGACCCACGGCTTCGTCGGTGCCGACCTCCGTGCACTGGTCGCCGAGGCCGCCATGCACGCGCTCCGCCGGCAGCGGGACGCGGACGACGAACTGACCGTCACGCAGGCCGACTTTGACCGGGCCAGGTCGGCGGTCGAACCCTCGGCGATGCGGGAATTCGTCGCTGAGCTGCCCGACACCTCCTTCGCGGACGTCGGTGGCCTCGAGGATGCCAAGGCAACGCTGGAGGAGGCGGTCGAGTGGCCACTCGTTCACCGCGATCTGTTCGCTGCCTCGGCGACGGACCCGCCGGCTGGCATCCTGCTTTACGGGCCGCCAGGAACGGGGAAGACGATGCTCGCCCGCGCGGTCGCAAGCGAGTCCGACGTCAATTTCATCCGCGTGGCGGGCCCGGAGCTGTTCGACCGCTACGTGGGGGAATCCGAGCGCGCGATCCGCGAGGTGTTCGAGCGCGCCAGGCAGGCCGCCCCGACGGTGGTCTTCTTCGACGAACTCGACGCCATCGCCGCGACGCGGGGCGGCGAGACCCACGAGGTCACCGAGCGGGTCGTCTCCCAGTTGCTCGCGGAGCTGGATTCCGCGGCCGATGACCCGAATCTCGTGGTCCTGGCGGCCACGAACCGCAAGGAGGCGATCGATCCAGCGCTGCTGCGCCCGGGCCGGCTCGAGTTACACGTCCACGTGCCGGAGCCGGACGAGGCCGCCCGGCGCGAGATCCTCTCGGTGAAGACCCGGGACAAACCACTCGCCGAAGGCGTGGACCTCGACGAGATGGCCGCAGAGCTGGCCGGTCACACCGGTGCGGACATCGAGGCGCTCGTGCGACAGGCCTCGATGGCGGCCATCCGAGAAGCCGTGCAGACCCGGGAGGCCGACCCGGATGCGGACGCG
>Ga0207797_1001427_pt1 | contig 17267 bp, 14 predicted proteins | sample PRCRCaboRojoPR_6_FD_187275 | JGI IMG/M metagenome (GOLD analysis project Ga0207797, IMG submission 187275) | Marine sediment microbial community from Cabo Rojo, Puerto Rico - PR CR 10% Liquid 1 (SPAdes) | ecosystem: Environmental > Aquatic > Marine > Coastal > Sediment | place: Cabo Rojo, Puerto...
GGGAGAGGTACGGCGGCGTCATCATGAACCAGCTCAAGCGGCTGGGCAGCTGCTGCGACTGGAGCCGGGAGCGCTTCACCATGGACGAGGGGCTCTCCAGGGCGGTCCGGGAGGTGTTCGTGCGGCTCTACGAGGAGGGCCTGGTCTACCGCGGCGACTACATCATCAACTGGTGTCCCCGCTGTCACACGGCCCTCGCGGACCTGGAGGTGGATCACGAGGAACGGGACAGCTTTCTCTACCATGTCCGGTATCCCTTCGAGGAAGGGAAGGGACATTTGATCGTGGCCACCACGCGGCCGGAGACCATGCTGGGCGACACCGCCGTGGCGGTGAACCCCAAGGACGAGCGGTACAGCGACGCCTCGGGCAGGAACGTGATCCTTCCCCTCCTGAACAAGTCCATTCCCGTGATCTTCGACCGCTACGTGGACACGGAGTTCGGGACCGGCGCCCTGAAGATCACGCCGGCCCACGACCCCAACGACTTCGAGATCGGCAAGACCCACGGGCTGGACCGGGTCAAGGTGATCGACGACGACGGCCGGATGAACGAGCTCGCCGGTCCCTACCAGGGGCTGGACCGGTTCGATTGCCGGAAGCGGGTGCTGGAGGATCTCGAGACGGCCGGTTTGCTGGAACGGGTGGAGCCCTACCGTCACTCCGTGGGCCACTGTTACCGCTGCCAGACCATGATCGAACCGATCCTGAGCAAGCAGTGGTTCGTGCACGTGAAGCCCCTGGCGGACAAGGCGATCGAGGCGGTTCGCGAGGGGAGGACCCGGATCGTCCCGCCCCAGTGGGAGGACGTCTACTACGAGTGGATGACCAACATTCGCGACTGGTGCGTCTCCCGCCAGATCTGGTGGGGACATCGCATCCCGGCCTGGTACTGCGACGACTGCGGCGAGGTGATCGTGTCCAGGGAGACGCCCGAGAGCTGCACCCGGTGCGCTGGGAGGAACCTCCGGCAGGAGACCGACGTGCTGGACACCTGGTTCAGCTCCGCCCTGTGGCCCTTTTCCACCCTGGGATGGCCGGACGACACCGAGCACCTCCGGACCTTCTATCCCACGTCCGTGCTGATCACCGGCTTCGACATCCTCTTCTTCTGGGTGGCGCGCATGATGATGATGGGGATCCACTTCATGGGGGAGGTGCCGTTCCGCGATGTCTACATCCACGCCCTGGTCCGGGACGCCAAGGGCCAGAAGATGAGCAAGAGCAAGGGGAACGTCATCGACCCGCTGGAGGTGATCGACCGCTTCGGAACGGACGCCTTCCGGTTCACCCTGGCCGCGCTCGCCGCCCAGGGCCGGGACATCAAGCTGAGCGAGGAACGCATCGCGGGGTATCGCAACTTCGTCAACAAGATCTGGAACTCGGCCCGTCTGGCGCTGATGAACCTGGACGAGGAGGACGCCGGAGAGGGGCCGGACAACGCCGTGTTCACCCTGGCGGAGCGCTGGATCCTGACCCGGTTGCGCCGGGTCAGCCGGGAGATTCGGGAGTCCCTGGACGCCTTCCGGTTCAACGAGGCGGCCATGCTCTGCTACCAGTTCACCTGGCACGAGTTCTGCGACTGGTACCTCGAGATGGCGAAGCAGGGGCTGTACAGCGAGGACGAGACCTTGAAGCGCTCGACCCGCTACGTGCTCCGTCAGGCCGTGCTGGGCGTGCTGCGCCTGGCGCACCCCTTCATGCCCTTTGTGACAGAAGAGCTCTGGCACCGGATGCCCGGAACCGAAGGGAGCGTCATGACCGCACCATTCCCGCAACAGGAGGACTACCTGGACGACCGGGCCTCCCTGGAGGAGATGGACCTCCTCGCGGGCCTCATTACGGCCGTTCGAAACATCCGGGGGGAGATGAACATCCCGCCGGGGAAGAAGGTGAGCGTGGTGGCGGAGATGCCCGAGCGTGGGCAGGCGGACGTGATCCGCCGCAACGTCGCCCATGTACAGGCCCTGGCGAGCGTGGCCTCGGTGGAGATCACGGAGAGCGCCGAGAAACCGGAGGCCTCGGCCACGGCGGTGTTCGGGGACAACCAGGTGCACGTGCTCCTGAAGGGGCTGCTGGACTTCGAGGAGGAGAAGCGGAGGCTTCGCAAGGAGGTCCTGAAGATCGAAAAGGAGATGACCGCTTCCAACAAGAAGCTCGCCAACCGGGGTTTCCTCGAGAAGGCTCCACCCGAGGTCGTGGAGGAGGTCCGGGAACGGGTGAGCGGCATGGAGCAGAAGCTCGCCAGGCTGAGCGCCAACCTCGAGTTCTTCGAGTCCCTCGACGAGGGGCGATGAGCGGCCTCCGGGGCAGGCCTTCGAAGGCGGAGGCACGAACGTCGTGAAGTGGGACGCCTTTTTCGGCAGGAAAAAGGAGGCCAGGGACCGGGAGCGGGACGAGATCCGGGCCCTCGTCCGTCGCATCGAGAGATCCGCCCCCCGGTCCTACCGCGAGGCTCGCGCAGCGCGTTACTACCACTACGAGCAGGTCAGGGCCTACGTCCGGCCGCTCCGGCTCCTGCTGGAGGCCGTGGCCGACAGGGAGGCCCTGCGCGAGGACGAAGGCGAGGCCGTGCGGGCCCTCTTTCTTCGCCTTCGCGCTTTCTACGACGTGCGCGACCGTCTCAGCCTGGAGGAGGCGGTCCGGGACGTGCGCCTCCGGAGGAAGCTCGTTCACCTCCTGCTGATCTTCTACGGGCGAAAGGAGGTGGACGCGGGCGGGCTCTCCGAGATCCTCGAGCCCCTCCTCGAGGCGCGGGACGGGGGAGGCTGAGGAGGGCTCCCGCAGGCGTCGAGCCCCTGAGTCGGGCGGGGTCGGTTCACCCGGGCAGGCGGATCAGCTCGTACAGGCGCCGCCCGGTCCTCTGGAGCTCCTCCCCCTCGTCCGGAGCTTCCTGCGCTTCCCCTCTCTCTCGGAGCATGTCGGTGGTGAAGCGGTCCAGGGCGGTGCGGAAGGTGAGCTGGCTCACCGACTCGATGTGCTCGATCACCCCCAGCTTGTAGTACTTGAGGCCAAGCAGCTTCATGCCCTTGAGCTCGTCCCCCTTCTTGGGGGCTTTCCTCTCCTCCTGAAGGAGCGCCTGGACTGCGACCCAGTAGGATTCCATGAAGGTCTTGGCGAAGCGCGACCAGGCGGGAAGCCTGTCGTACCCCAGCCGGGTGATCTGCCAGCCCCCGCCGGGCGAGGACTCGCGGATCAGGCCCGCTTTCGCGAAGTCGGCGAGGACCCCCCGAACCCGCGAGCGGTCGTCCGGGGCCGTATCCACGATGAACTCCTTCTGAAACAGGTTCCGGAGGAACCCGTAGTCCGCCACAACGGCCTCCTCCGGCTTGATCTCCTCGCGACCGTGGAGGAGCGACACGGCCACCAGCGCGTGGTGAAGGAAGTGGTGGATCACGCTGTTCTTGTAGAACTCCAGCTCCACCTTCCGCTCGTCGTCCACGTAGTAGAACCGCTCCTCGCCCTCCATGACCTCGAGCCCACTCACCACCTTCCAGGAGATCAGGAGATCGACGGTCTGCTCGATGGCCTCCTCGGGCCTCTCCAGGCTGGCGGCCAGCGGGGCGTCCCGTTCCCGCAGGAAGGCGAGGTAGTCCAGGGCGGACTCCTTGAGCTCGTTCATGTGGAACCCGCCCCGGTGGGCGGTCAGAACGGCCGAGGCCACCAGGGCCAGCGGGGTGACCAGCGTGACCTTGTTGATGGAGCGGATCAGGTGAAACGCCAGGTGCCTGTGGGTCTTCTCCGTGGCCGGGGCGCGGCTCTCGAGGTAGTCCTTCAGGGACACGGGCTCTCCGAACCGGATGTAGATCTTCCCGTAGGTCCGTTTGAGAAAGTGCCGGGCCCGGATGATTTGCCGGAAGCTCTCCTTGGCCTTCTCCCCGCCGGCCATCTCCTTGAGATAGGACTTCTCCTCCAGGATCCGGTCGTAGCTGATGGAGGCGGGCACGAAGATCAGGTCCCGGGCGTATCCCTCCTGGTAGGCGTGGAGGAGGATGGTGAGAAACCCGATCTTGGGAAGGATCAGCTTTCCGCTCCGGCTCCGGCCCCCTTCGATGAAGAACTCCAGGGGATGGCCCTCCTCGATCAGCGCCTTGATGTAGCGGTTGAACACCGCCCGGTAGAGCTTGGCGCCCCGGAAGGTGCGGCGGATGAAGAAGGCCCCGGACCGCCGGAAGATGTAGCCCATGGGCCAGAACGAGAGGTTTTTTCCGGCGGCGATCCGGGGCACGTGCATGTTGTAGTTGTACAGCACGTAGTTGAGGACGAGGTAGTCGATGTGGCTCTTGTGGGAGGGCACGTACACCAGCGGTCCCTTGCGGGCCCGCTCTCTCACGCGGGCGAGGCCTTCCATGTCCACGTCGATTCCGTCGAACAGCTTTCCGAAGAACCAGCTGAGAGCGCGGTGAAAGAACTGGATGTAGGCCATGTTGAGGTCCGCGGCGATCTCGTCGAAGCAGTCCCCGGCCTTTTTCCGCTGCTGCACGATCTGCTTGGGGTTTCTCTCGGCCATCCGGTCGATGAGCTTGCCGATGTCCTCGTCCCGCAGCACGATCTCCTTGAGCTGCTGCCGCGACTTCATGATCGGCCCCAGCATGATCCTCTTCTGGGCGTCGATGCGGTCCACGAGGCGTTCCCTCAGCTCCACGGCGGTTTCCTCCATGGAAGCGGAGGCGGGCGTCTCCTTCAGGACGTCCTGGAGGTTGACGGGCTCCCCGAAGTCGATGAAGGCCCGCCGGTGATGACGAAAGAACAGGACGGTCTTGCGGACGATGCCGGGCTGCTCCTTGTAGCCGAACAGGATCTGCCCCAGGGTCGGGGCCTCCCGCTCCGGGGTCTTCTTGTACAGCACGAGCTGGGGCACGACGAAGATCGGCCGCTCCATCTCCTTCTGCGTCTCGAGGAGAAGCTGGAGATCGGCCGGCTCGGCGTGGACGAACTGCCGCAGGAACCGCTTCGGGTTCACGAGGAAGATCAAGGAGGTGGTCCCGTTTCGGATCGCGTCGCGATAGAAGCCCATGCGGTAGGGATCGGGAAGCTTGCCGTGACGGAGCAGGTAACCCGCCCTGCGCAGCGTGTTGCGAAGGATGAGGCGGAGCGGCAGGAGCAGGGAGATGTTCTGGCTGAACGCCAGCTTCGGGTAGGGGAGCCTCCGCATGCGAAAGTTGTAGTGGTACATCAGGTAGTCGAGGCGGCCCCGGTACTTGATGGCATAGACGACGGTGCCCTCCCGGTTCATCCTCTTGAGCTCCTCCTTCATGGGCTCGTCCACGCTCACCCGTTTGAAGAGGCTGAAGAGAATCCGTTCCAGAAAGAGGCCCGGCTTGTGATCCAGGATGTTGGCGCGAAACAGATCTTTGTCCATGGACAACCCATCCCCCTTCGATGCACCCCGATTGTTATTCTCCTCGCCCCGTGAAATCAAGGGTTTTCAAGGCCGTTCGGGAAAGGGAACCGCCTCCGAGCGGGGGGTCGCTCGGGGCAAAGCGGTATTGACAAACCGATTCGCGATGACGGAGAATGACAAATACCCGCATTCGCGAGGGGAGAAACGGAGGCACACATGTTCAGGCCCATGGTCATATCCGGTCTAACCGTAGATCCGTTGACCAACAGCCCGATCGTCATTTTGAAGGAAACCGACGGGGATCGAACCCTGCCGATCTGGATCGGCCTGCTGGAGGCGACCGCCATTGCCAGCGAGCTGGAAGGCATCAACTTCTCCAGGCCCATGACCCACGACCTGCTGAAGAACATCATGGAGACGATCGAGATCCAGGTGGAGCGGGTCGAGGTCTGCGATCTGAAGAACAACACCTACTACGCTCTGATTCACGTGCAGCACAAGGGCAAGGCCATCTCCATCGATGCGCGGCCGAGCGACGCCCTGGCGCTCTCCCTCAGGGTCGGCGCGCCCATCTTCGTGGCCGAGGAGGTCATCCAGAAGTCCAAGCAGATCGATTTGCAGGCGGAGGCGGAAGACAAGTCCGAGCAGGGAAAGAAGTGGCAGGAGATCCTGGAGAAGCTGAATCCAGAGGACTTCGGCAAGTACAAAATGTAGGATGACTTCGGGGCGGACCACGAAGCGTCCGGCCGGCGCTGCTTCGGCGGGCCGCTGCTTCCACGGATGAAACCTCTGCGTGTCTCTCCCCCGGGCCAATGAGCCTCGTGTCCCGTGAAGAAGCGGGGATCGCCCGGGAGCCCTCCAGTTCATCCCCCTGAGACGCACTCAAATCGTACACATACAAGTCTCCGGCGGCCCGGGCCGGATTCGAAGGCAGCGAACGCTTCGCCGCATCCCTTCCGGGGCGGGACGCGTTTGCCCTGCACCGAGCCATGAAAAACGTTCGAAAGAAAAGCCCCTGGCACGCCGCCGGTGTCGCGATCGTACTGATCTGGCTGGTGCTTCTGGGCCTGCTGGTCCGCAAGATCCACTTCTCGGGCCCTGCAGCGGGTCCTTCCGTGGAAAGAAGCGGCGCCCCGTCCATCCAGGGGGTCCAGAGGGAGTGGAAGGAGCTCTTCTTCAAGGACAAAAAGATCGGGTACGCGGTTCATTTTCTCCGTTCCGGGGCCGATGGGTATATCGTACAGGAGGAGATGTTTCTCAAGCTCAACCTCATGGGGCTCGCCAGCGGTGTGTACACGGTCACCCACTGCGAGACGGACGAGCAGTTCCGGTTGAGGCGGTTCAGGTTCCGGATGACCTCCGGCTCCATCGGGTTCCAGGCGCAGGGACGGGTGGAGGGCGACGTCCTCTTGGTACGAACCGGAAGGGAGCAGGACCGGGGCGTGCAGCGCATTCCCCTCGACGAACCGCCGATCATGGGGGTCAGCCTGGATTACCTGTTCAAGCAGCAGCCGCTCGAGGTGGGGCAGTCCTACCGGTTTCCCATGTTCGACCCGTCGAGCATGAGCCGCAGGAACGTGGAGGTCCGCGTCGCGGCCCGGGAGACCGTCCGGATCCGCGGGATCCCCTATGAGGCCTACCGCCTGGAGGCCACGGTCTGGGGAGACCGTCTGACCTTCTGGCTGGACGAGGACGGGACCACCCTGAAGGAAACGGGGTTCATGGGGCTCACCGCGATCCGATCCAGCGCCGCCGTTGCGCCGGAGAACATCCAGGGAAGCGGAGAGATGGACTTCTACGAGATCTCCGCGGTGGTCCCGGATCGGAACATATCCCGGCCGCGGAGGGTCTCCTTCCTCCAGGTCGGCCTCGAAGGCCTCGATCGCGTGTCGGTCGATCGAAGCGCCTGGGACGGGGGGAGGCAGCGTTTCTCTCCCCCGCGCCTGGAGATCGCGCGTGAGAAACCCCCGTTCGAGCCCGGCTACGAGCGTCCGTGGACGGGCGGGGAAGAGCGGTTTCGTGCGTTCCTGAAGCCGGAGTTCAACATCGAGAGCGAGCACGAGGAGATCGTTCTGGCAGCCGAGAAGATCGCCGCCGGGGAGAAGAACCCGGTCAAGGTCGCCCGTCGCGTCCAGGCCTGGGTGTACAGCGAGCTGAAGAAGCGTCCCGTGGTGAGCATTCCCAGCGCCGTGGAGGTTCTCCGCACCCGGGTCGGGGATTGCAACGAGCACGCCACCCTCGCCACCGCTCTCCTGCGCGCGCTCGGCATTCCGGCGAGGATCGCCGTGGGTCTGGTCTACACGCGCGGGAAGTTCTTTTACCACGCCTGGACCGAGGCTTACGTGGGGGGCTGGATCACCCTGGACGCCACCCTGAACCAGATGCCCGTGGACGCCACCCACATCAAGCTGCTCGAAGGCAACCTGGACCGGCAGGTGGACGTGGCCGGGCTGATCGGCAAGCTGAAGATCCGGGTATTGGACTACAGGCATGATGAATGATTAGGCTGATCGATCTCACCAAGACGTACCGGGGGTTCACCGCCGTCGACGGCATCCACCTCGAGGTCCCCCGCGGCAGACTGTTCGGCTTTCTCGGACCGAACGGCGCGGGAAAGACCACCACCATCCGGATGATGGCGGGTATCTTGAAGCCCACGCGAGGACGGATCGAGCTCGACGGCATCGACCTGGCTGAACACCCTTCCGAGGCCAAGAGCCGGGTGGGGTTCATCCCGGACCGGCCGTTCATCTACGAGAAGCTGACCGGCATGGAGTTTCTGCGGTTCATGGGCGGCCTCTACCGGATCGATCACGGCGTCTCGCCGGAGGACCGCGCCCTGGAGCTCCTCGAGCTCTTCGAGCTGAGCGACTGGCGGGACGAGCTGATCGAGAGCTACTCCCACGGCATGAAGCAACGCCTGGTCATGTGCTCCGCGCTTCTTCCGGCGCCACCGATCCTGGTGGTGGACGAGCCCATGGTGGGGCTCGACCCCAAGGCGGCCCGTCTCGTCAAGGACATCTTTCGGGACCAGGCCGCCTCCGGCACCACCGTGTTCATGTCCACCCACTCCCTGGAGGTGGCGCAGGAGGTGTGCGAGGAGATCGCCATCATCCAGAGCGGAAGGATCATCGCCCGGGGGACGCCGGAGCAGCTCGGGCAGCAGGCCGGTGTGGACGGAACGCTGGAGAGCGTCTTCCTGAAGATCACCCAGGAGAGGATGAGCATCCCATGAGAGACCTCGCCCTCCTGCTCAGCCCCCGCATCATGGGGGTCGTGAACGAGATGAGAGGGTCCGCAACCGGCGCGCGGAAGCGCAGATGGATCCTGGGCGGCGTGGGAATCGCTTTCTGGGCGGCCATGTTCCTGGTCTCGGCGAGGGTGCTGCGCTACTTCCAGTCGGTCGAGGTGATCGGGGACGTCCTCGCCCATCACCTCCTCTCCATGATCCTCCTCACCTTCTTCTCGCTCCTGATCTTCAGCCACATCATCACGGCCCTCTCCAACCTGTACCTCTCCAAGGACCTGGAGCTCTGCCACGCCACCCCCGCATCGCTGGAGGAGCTCTTCCTGAGCCGGGTGCTCTACACCATCGTGGACAGCTCCTGGATGGTGCTCGTGTTCGGGCTTCCGGTCCTCATGGCCTATGCCTGGGTGTACGAGCCCGGACCGGTGTTCTATCTCACCCTCGCCCACTCGGGCGTCGCCATGGTGCTCATCGCCGCCGGGATCGGGATTCTCTTCACCATGGTGCTGGTGAACGTCTTCCCAGCCCACCGGACCCGGGACATCCTGATGCTCCTCGTGATCCTCATGGTGGTGGCCCTGTACCTGCTGTTCCGCTTCCTCCGTCCCGAGCGGCTCGTGGATCCGGACGCGTTCTTCAGCGCGGTCCAGTACATGAGCGCCCTGAAGGCGCCGGACAGTCCATACCTCCCCACTCACTGGGTCACCGAGGTGCTGTGGCGCCACCTCGGGGGCGCTCCCACGCCCTACTACGGGTTTCACATGGTCCTCCTCTGGAGCACGGCGCTGGCCCTCCTGGTGATCAACGTCTGGATCGCCGAGGCCATCTACTTCAGCGGGTACTCCCGCTCCCAGGAGGCGAAGCGGAGAAGGGCGGGCGGGGCCTTTTTCCTGGGCCTCCTGAGGCGGGTGTTCGCCGCCCCCCTGGGCCGGGACCTCGCCGCCGTCGCGGACAAGGACATCCGGACCTTCTTTCGGGACAACAGCCAGTGGTCCCAGCTCATCCTGCTGGGGGCCCTGGTGGTGGTCTACCTCTACAACTTCAGCGTCCTGCCCCTGGAGCGGAGCCCCATCCGGCTGGAGTTCCTCCAGAACCAGATCGCCTTTCTCAATCTGGGGCTGGCCGGTTTCGTGCTCTCGGCCATCTCCGTGCGGTTCATCTTTCCGGCGGTGAGTGCCGAGGGCCGGGCGTTCTGGATCCTCCAGAGCGCCCCCATGTCCATGCGGCGGTTCCTGTGGGGAAAGCTCGCCGTGTACGCGGTGCCCATGCTGGTGCTGGGGGAGATCCTGGTCGTGTTCACCAACCGGCTGCTTCAGGTGACCCCGTTCATGATGACCCTCCTGGCCGCGACCATGTTCCTCTCGGTGTTCGGCATCGTGGCCATGGGCGTGGGCCTGGGGGCGCTCTACCCCAAGTTCCGGTACGAGAACATCGCCCAGGTGTCCACGGGCTTCGGCGGGCTGATCTACATGATGGTGAGCAGCCTGTTCATGGCGGCCGTCATCCTGCTGGAGGCCGCCCCGGTCTACGTGATCTTCATGGCCGACGCGCGGGGGGAGACGGTCCCGCTCGTCCACTGGCTGTGGATCGTGCCGGCCTTCGGCCTGGTGCTGGCGCTCCAGGCCTTTGCCGTGATCAAGCCCATGAGAATGGGCGCGAGGGCTCTGAGCGAGAACGATCGGCCCTGAAAGGCTCCCGTGTTCGATTACGAGTACATCGGCAACCTGCACATCCACTCGAGACACTCGGACGGCACCCTGACGCCTCCGGAGATCGCCGGCGTGGCCCTTCGCGCGGGCCTGGACTTCGTGGGCCTGAACGACCACGACTACATGAGCGGCGGGCTGTACCTGGACGAGGAGGGGTTCTACGGGGACCTGCTGCTCCTCAAAGGGCTCGAGATCGGCAAGCGCTACCACCACTACCTGGCCTACGACCTGAAAACCATGGTGTCGGGTGACAACGCGGGACCCCAGCAGATCATCGACGAGGTGAACAAGCAGGGCGGTTTCGGCTACCTGGCCCATCCCTTCGAGCGGGGCATGCCCTTCCTGGAAAAGAGCGTGGCCTACACCTGGAACGACCTGTCCGTCCGCGACTTCACCGGGATCTGCATCTGGAACTACAGCTCCCGCTGGAAGGAGCGGATCAAGGGGGTTTTCCGGGGGCTGTACTGCCTGGCCTTCAAGCGGCGCACCCTCCTGCCCCCGAGCCGCGAGACCCTGGCCTTCTGGGACCGCTTGTGCAGGGAGCGCCGGGTGGTGGGCATCGGCGGCTCCGACGCGCACGGGTACGCCCTGCGGCTGGGGCTGCTCCAGTTCCGGCCCCTCTCCTACGCGTTCCTCCTCAGCACCCTCAACGTCCACCTCTTCCTGAACCGCAGGATGCCCAAGTCCTTCCAGGAGGCCAAGCGCGAGGTCTACCAGGCCCTCAAGCAGGGCCGCCTCTTCGTGGCCCACGACGGTCTGGCCCCGGCCAGGGGGTTTCGCTACTTCTTCCTGTCGGACGACGGCTCCGACCTGATGATGGGGGAGGAGGCCCGCTTCCAGTCGGGCCAGCTGGTGGTCGAGGCGCCGGCCGAGGCCGAGATCCGTCTCGTCAAGGACGGCCGCGTCGAAGCGACCTGGCAGGGGAGGGAGGTTATCCACCGGGTCCGGGAGCCGGGCGTCTACCGGGTGGAGGTGGACCGCCGGTTCCGCCTCGGCCGGTACCCCTGGATCTACTCCAACCCCATCTACCTTCGCTGAGCCGGGCGCCCGGTCTTTTCCCTTGCGTTTCACGGCCTCGTTTGGCTAGGCTTCTCCTTGTGAACCGCTCTCCTTATCCTTCTGCAGGCGGGCCTGGGTGGCGGAACGGGTAGACGCAAGGGACTTAAAATCCCTTGGGGCCATGCCCCGTGCGGGTTCGATTCCCGCCCCAGGCACCAGGTTCTCAAATCATCCGCGATCCGGTCACCGCATGAACGACCTCTTGCCCTGGATCCTGCTCTGCTTCTGGCTGTTCGGGTTCTGGTTCCTCTGGCGGGTTCCCGTGCCGGGGGGACGTGCAGAGTCCGGGTCCCGTGATCGCCCGCTCTCGGTCATCATCCCCGCCCGCAATGAAGAGGACAACTTGGGTCGTCTGTTGGGATCCCTGGACCGGCAGTCGCCGGCGCCGCTGGAGGTGATCGTGGTGGACGACCACTCCGGGGACGGAACGGCCGAGACGGCCCGGCGACACGGCGGCCGGGTCCTTCGGTCCGCGGACCTCCCGCCGGGATGGGCGGGCAAGCCCTGGGCCTGCCTTCAGGGGGCGCGCGAGGCCCGGGGGGATCTGCTCCTGTTCCTGGACGCGGACACGTTCCTGGAGAACCAGGGCCTGGAGAAGATCCGCACGAGCCTTCCCCAGGGAGGCGGTGTGGTCACGGTCCAGCCGTATCACCGCATGGAGCGGGCCTGGGAACGGCTCTCCGCGGTGTTCAACATTGTCGTGCTGGGCGGGAGCAACGCCTTCACTCCGCTCGGGAACCGGATCGAGCCCGCCGGGGCGTTCGGGCCCTGCCTCCTCTGCCCCCGGGAGGCCTACTTCGCGGTCGGAGGACACGAGCGGGCCCGGGGGAAGATCTTGGAAAGCCTCGATCTGGGCAAGGCTTTCCTGGAGGCCGGGTACCGGGTGCTCTGCTACGGCGGCAAGGGGGTGCTCTCCTTCCGCATGTACGGCGACGGGTTCCGCGCCATGGTGGAGGGGTTCAGCAAGGGGTTCGGCATCGGGGCGGGGGCTGTCTCCCGAACCGTCCTGGTGATGATCGTCTGCTGGGTGTTCGGAAGCGTCTCCCTGACCCGGCATCTGGTGCAGTCGGCGGTCCTGGGGGATGGAGGTCAGCTCTTCGTTTGGGCCGGGTTGTACGTCTTTTACGGGGTGCAGTTTCACTGGATGCTTTACCGCATCGGGAGCTTCGGGCGCTGGCCGGCCGCTCTGTTCCCGGTTCCGGTCCTGTTCTTCGTTCTGGTCTTCCTGCTGTCCCTCTTCAAGACGGCCTTTCGGAAGAAAGCCCGCTGGAAAGGACGAACGGTGAGCACCCGGCGGGGCGGGGGGGACGCTCCTTGAGACTGGTGCATCTGCCCACGCTCTGGACCATCCTCCTGGACATTGCGGCCTGGGGCGTCATCCACCTGGCCGTGGTGGCCTGCATGATCCGCGTTCCACGATCCCGTTTCGATGCGAACGGTCGGCTCTGCTCCGCCCGCGCCTGGGAGCGCAACGGGCGGTTCTACGAGACGTGGCTGCGTGTGCGGTCCTGGAAGGCGCACGTGCCGGACGCGGCGGGGCTCAGCGGGGGCAGGGGCTTTCCCAAGCGGCACCTCGAAAGGAGGGATCCGGCCTACATGGGGGCGTTTCTTTTGGAGACCTGCCGTGCGGAGTGGACCCACTGGATCATCGTCGGCTTCGCACCCTTCTTCTTCCTCTGGAACAAGCCCTGGGTGGGGTGGATCATGGTGGGGTACGCGCTGGCGGAAAACCTTCCCCTGATCGTGGTCCAGCGGTACAACCGCCTGCGGTTCAGGCGGATCCTGGGCGGGAAGGGGGCCCCGCCGTGACGGCGGCCGCAACACCCCCGGCCATCGCCCTGGAGGCCCTGGTGAAGGAGTACCCGGGGGGGACCCGGGCGGTCCGCGAGATCAGCATGGAGATCCTCGAGGGGGAGTTCTTCGGGCTCCTGGGGCCCAACGGCGCGGGCAAGACCACCAGCATCCACATGCTGACCGGGTTGAGCGAGCCCACCTCGGGGGAGGTGCGCATCCAGGGCGTCTCCATGGCCTCTCGGCCCCTCGAGGCCAAGTCCCGGCTCGGGTTCGTGCCCCAGGAGTTCGCTTTCTACCCGTCTCTCAGCGCCCTGGACAACCTCCGCTTTTTCGGCAGCCTGTACGGTCTGCGAGGGGAACGGCTCGAGCGCAGGGTTCGGGAAGCCCTGGAGATCTCTGCGCTGGGCCGGAGGTCCCGCGGGCCCGTATCCACCTTCTCGAACGGGATGATGCGGCGGCTCAACGTGGCCGTCGGACTGGTTCACGAGCCCCGGGTCCTGATCCTGGACGAGCCCACTGTGGGGGTCGACGCCCAGAACCGCAGGGCGCTCCACGAGACGCTGGAGCGGCTGAACCGGCAGGGCGTGACCGTGCTCTACACGACCCACCAGATGGAGGAGGCCCAGCGGTTGTGCCGCCGGGTCGCCATCATGGACCGCGGCCGCATCCTTCACGCGGACACGCCCGAGGCCCTGGTCCGCCGGTTCGGGGAGGGACTGGTCCGGGTCGAGCTCAAGTCGCCGCTCCCAACCGAGGCTCGGGAGAGGCTGGCCCGGCTCGATTCCGTCCAGGGCCTGGACGGCAGCGGCAGGATCTGGCACCTGAAGGCCCGGGAGCCGGAAAGGGCGGTCCAGGACGTCCTGGCCCTGGCGGGCGTCCGGGAGGCGGGCGTCCTGGGGCTGAACATCCTGGAACCCAACCTGGAGAGCGTGTTCATTCACGTGACAGGCCGGCGTCTTCGGGATCCCGGCGAAGGAGCCCCTGCGCCTCTCGCGGAGGAAAACGGGTGACGTATCAGGTGCTCGCCCTCACCGTGAAGGAGCTGAAGGTCCTCTGGCGGGACCGGGAGGCCCTGGTCCTGCTCTTCGCCATGCCCCTCTTCTTCATCGTGGTCATGAGCTGGGCGTTGCAGGGGGTGTACGAGGCGGGGACCCGGGACCGGCCGGTCCGGGTCCTGGTGGTGAATCGGGACCGGGGAGACCGGGCCGCGGAGGTGCTCTCGGACCTCAAAGGGCTGGAAGGTCTCCTCTGGGTCGAGGCGGTGGAGGGGAACCCCCTGACCCTCGAGCGGGCCGAGTCGCTCGTCCGAAAGGGGCGCTTTCCCCTGGCCCTCCACTTCCAGGAGGGCTTCTCGGACGCCTTTCAGCCCGCGCCGCCGGGCCCTTCGCCCGAGGAAACGCCGGCTGTCCTCGTTGCAGACCCGGGCTTGAACCGGCCGCTGCTCTCATCGGTTCGGGGGTCGGTTCTGGGGGCCATCCAGCGGAGGCTGTGGTCGGCCCGCCTGGGTCCCCTGGCAGCGGGCCTGGACCCCGGGGGCGGCGAGGCGGGGACGGGGATGCTCGGGGTCCGGCTCCTCAGCCGGTTCGAAGACCGAAGGCGGCCCACGGCCGCGGAGCAGCACGTCCCGGCCTACACGATCTTCGGGGTGTTCTTCATCGTCCTCACCCTGGCATCGGGCCTGCTCAGGGAGAGGCAGGAGGGGACGTTCCGGCGAATCCTCACGGCCCCCATGACCCGGGCCACGCTGCTCGTGGGCAAGCTCGTTCCCTACTACCTCGTGAACCTCGTCCAGATCGGGCTCATGTTCGCCGTGGGCGTGCTGCTCTTCGGGGTGAGGCCGGGCAGCGTCCCGGCCCTGGTGGTCGTCTCCCTGGCGCTGGCCGCCTCGGCCAACGGAATGGGCCTGCTGGTCGCAGCGCTCGGGCGCACCGAGGCCCAGGTGAACGGGTTCTCGGTGCTCCTGGCGGTGGCCCTCTCGGCCCTGGGCGGCATGATGGTGCCCAGCTTCGTGATGCCCCCGGGCCTGCGCCTCCTCTCGCGGTTCACGCCCCACGCCTGGGCCTTGGAGGGGTACCACGACGCCATGATCCGGGGCCTGGGGCTTCGGGACGTGCTGCCGGAATCCGCTGTGTTGCTGGGTTTTGCCGTCCTGTTCTTCGCCTTTGCCCTGTGGTGGTTCCGGTTCGACCGTTGAAACGCATCGAGCCGGCAAGGATCGAATGCCCCTACGAAAACGCCAAGCCGAGGTCCCCGGCAGCGCCCGCCAGACGCTTGTCCGCCGTCCAGAGCGGCAGGCCGGACAGGCGGGCCGAGGCCAGCAGGTGGACATCCACGAACCCGATGCCCCGGCCTGCAAGGGCGTTCGTCTCGACAAACCCGAGGAACTCCCCCTGGGAGATCACAGGGGTCGAGGGCAGGGAGCCGAGAAGGGAGAGGATCTCGCCGCGGCTTTCCATCGTGCCGCAGGCCAGCTCGCCGATGACAAAGGGATGGCAGGCGACCCGGGCTTCCAGGAGCAGGGCCTCGAGGCGCCGGTTCCCCCGACGGAGGTGGTCCACCCAGACGGAGGTGTCCACGAGCACCAAGGCTAGGAACCCTCAGACCGCCGGCGGCGGGGCGCCCGAAGCTTCTTTTCCGTGCCGCCGAGCCGGGCCAGGCGCTTGCTGCTCTCCTGGGCGATCAGGGCTTCCAGGCCGCGGCGCACGAGCGCGGTCTTCTCCCGCACGCCCGTGAGCTGCATGGCCTTTTCCAGGGTTTCGTCGTCGATGTTCAGGGTGGTTCGCATATGCATGAGTATGCATGGTTGTTATGCCTGTGTCAATGGGTATCAGAGAGCGGACCACCATGGACAAGCGCATTCCCGGCTGTCCCGTGAACCTCGTTCAGATCGGGCTCATTTTTGCGGTGGGCGTGCCGCTCTGAGCTGGACCCGTGTTCCTGCGTGCCGTGCTCCCATCCTGTCGTTGAACCGCTACCTGGAGCCTGTGAGGTGTTTGGTGATACCCTGAGGAAAGCGTGGATCGGACAGGGTGCGTGGGATTCAGATGAAATGGCTGATTGCGTTCGGCGATGACAGGGCCTTGGATCCCGGGCTGGTCGGCCGCAAGTTCGCCTCCCTTGCGCGAGCCAAGCGGGCGGGTTTCAGCGTGCCGGAGGCCTTTGCCATTCGGGTCGAAGCGCATCGGTTTTTCAGGCACCATTCGGAGTGGCCTTCCGGGCTTCCGGACGAGGTCCATCGGGCCGCCGAGGCATTGGGGCTGGATCGCGGCGTTTCCGTCCGGTCCTCCTCTCCCCTGGAGGACCTGGAGTCGAAAAGCTTCGCAGGCCTTTACGAGAGCTTTCTCGACATCCGGGATGCCCGAAAACTCGAGGACTGCATTGAGCGGTGCTGGAGGGGTGCGGAAACGGAAAAGGTGCAGGCGTACCTCCGCGATGGGAGCGATGAGGAGCATCCGGCTTTCCTGTCCGTCATCCTTCAGCGCATGGTGCATGCCCGGAATGCCGGGGTCGCGTTCAGCCGGAACCCCATGCAGCCGGCGCAGGAGGTGTGCGTCATCGAGAGCGTCTCAGGGCATGGGGACAAGCTGGTGAGCGGCGCCGCAACCCCCCTCCGGCGCTTCGTGGACTCGGAGGGCATCGTGAGGAACGGTTCCGGGAGCGTGGAACCGGAAGCGGAGCCCTGGCGGTCCATTGCCGGGATGGCCCGGGGGCTCGAGGCGTTCTTCGACGGAAGGGCCCAGGACATCGAATGGGCATTGGATCGTCAGGGCACCCTCTGGCTTCTGCAGGCACGCCCTGTGACGGCGGTCCGGGGGCCCGACAAAGCGGTGCCTCCAGGGGCCTGGACCCGAAAGATCGGCAACGACCTCTGGGCCGACCGTCTCACGCCGTTCATGGCGGAGGTCCTGACCCGGAACGCCTCCCGATTCGACCTCTCGTGGTATGCCCGGTTTTTCGGAATCCCCGTGGAACGGCCCACGGTGACGGTGATCCATGGGTTCCTGTACGTCAGCTGCAAGAGCCTGGAGAACGTCCTCCGGTTGATCCCACGCCGGTTCCGCACCCAGGAGATCCGGTCGCTGTTCCCCCCCGGATGGGACCTGGACGCCGTTCC
>Ga0207797_1001428_pt1 | contig 17267 bp, 18 predicted proteins | sample PRCRCaboRojoPR_6_FD_187275 | JGI IMG/M metagenome (GOLD analysis project Ga0207797, IMG submission 187275) | Marine sediment microbial community from Cabo Rojo, Puerto Rico - PR CR 10% Liquid 1 (SPAdes) | ecosystem: Environmental > Aquatic > Marine > Coastal > Sediment | place: Cabo Rojo, Puerto...
CGGAGTTCGGCACCCTCGATCTGGAGTTCGACCTGATGTCGAATTCGGTCGTGATCGACGGCCGGCGGATCGTCGAGCGCCGCGACGGCATCACGTACGAAGGACTGACGTGGTAGTGGCCGCCGTCGCGCAGGCGACGGCTCCGACGGCCCGGTCGATGGCCCCGAGTCAGCGACCGCGAGGGGCGCAGGTGTTCATCCCCAGTACGCCGTTGATCGGGCACTTCTGCGTGTAGCCAGTCACGAGCAGGACTGCTCCGATCAGTACGAGTATCAGCGCCATCAGCGCCTGTGGGACGGGTCCCACGGCGACTCGTACCATCCCAGCGTAGCCGATGGCTCCCGCCACGAGAAGCACCGCGCCGACGACGAACCGCCCGATCCTGTCGTAGCCGCCAACGTTCTTGTTCATTTGACTCTCTCCGAAGAATACGTTATTCATCTGATAGGATAAACGGTCCTGACGGCTCTCACACACTGGGAAGAACGGGACGGGCTTCGTCGTCCGGCGGCCTACGCCGCCCGCTGTTCCGCTTCTAGCCGCTCGATACCGATGGTCACGCCGACCCCTTCGACCTCCCACTCCTCGACGAGGCCGTCGGCGTCGGCGTCGAACTCCGCCGTCCGCGTCTCCTCCGCGATCAGGTCGCGGTGGGCGTCGACGAAGCCGGCCACCCGGTCGTCGTCCACGTCGACCCGGGTGCGGATGCGCTCGTCCACGTCCAGGTCGAGCCGTTTCCGCATCTCCTGAATCCGTCGCACCACGTCGCGGGCGTAGCCCTCCGACTCGATGTCGTCGGTCAGCGACGTGTCGACGTAGACGGCCCCGCCCGTGCGGTCGCCGTCGACGGTCAGGTCGAAGTCGGCGCTCGCGACGTTCTCCGGTGGCTCCGCGCGGAAGGAGACCATCTCCCCCGTCAACTCGTAGTCCTCGCCGCCGGCGGTGACGACGAAGCCGTTCGCCTCCAGGTCCTCGCGGCGCAGGCCCTCGACCGCCGTCATGACCTCCTGAGCGTCGCCGCCGAAGGCCGGCCCAATCTCTCCCATCTCCGGTTCGGCACGCTCGACCAGTTCGTCGAACGTCTCGACCACCTCGATGGTCCGGGCGTTCACCCGGTCCGCGAGCAGGTCGGTGAGCGAGCGAACCGACGCGGCCACGTCGTCGTCCTCGGTCTCGACGATCACGCGCGGGACGGGCCAGCGGAGCTTTCGGCCGCCCTGCTGGCGGGCGTTCGCCGCCGCTTCCTCGACCGCACGGAGGACGGCCACGTCCGCTTCGAGGTCCGGGTCGTGCCAGTCGTCGTCGACGGTCGGGTAGGACAACTGGTGGACCGTCGTCGCCTCGCCGTCGAGGGTCTGGTACATCTCCTCGGCGAGGTAGGGCGTGACGGGCGCGAGCAGACGGATCGTCTCGTCGAGGACCGTCGCGAGCGTCGCGTACGCGCCGCGCTTCGAGGCCGAATCGGCCTCCTCCCACATCCGCTCGCGGATGGCCTTCACGTAGAAGCGGGAGACGTCCTCGGTGACGAAATCGAGGACGGCGTTGAGCGCGTCGTGGACGGCGTAGTCGTCCCACGCCTCGCTCGCTTCGGCCTTGACGGACTGCAGGCGCGAGAGCACCCACTCGTCGACGACGGTCAGATCCCCGTCAGAGAGGTCCGCACTCGCGGGGTCGTAGTCGTCCAGCGCCATGTACTGGAGCGGGAACCGGAAGACGTTCCAGAAGATGTTGAGCGTCGCCTGCGTCTCGCCGAGGCCCTCCCACTCGAAGGAGAGGTCGACGCCGTGTTGGTCGTGGCTCATGAGGTACGCCCGGAGCGGGTCGCGGCCGAAGCGGTCGATGGCCTCCTGCGGCGTGACGATGTTGCCGAGGGACTTCGACATCTTCCGCCCCTCGCTGTCGTTGGCGAAGCCGTGCATGACGACCTCCTCGTACGGAATCTGACCGAGGGCGGCGGTGCCCATCCCCAACTGCGACCAGAACCAGCCGCGGGTCTGGTCGTGCGCCTCGACGATCAGATCTGCCGGCCACAACTCGTCGAACGCCGCCGTCTCGCCCGGATAGTCGAGCGTGCCCCACGTCGCCACCGAGGAGTCGATCCACACGTCGAACACGTCGGGCACGCGCTCGTAGGTGGTGCCGTCCTCGGTGATCGTCAGGGGGTCGACGCTCGGGCGGTGGAGGTCGACCGTCTCGGGGTCCACGTCTTGATCCGCCCGCTCGGCCAGTTCCTCGCGCGTCCCGACGACGAGGATGTCCTCGGCGCTCGGATCGGGGTCGTCCTCCGGCACCCAGACGGGGAGCGGGATGCCCCAGTAGCGCTGGCGGGAGACGTTCCAGTCCGGCGCGTCCTCGACGAAGTTCCGGAACCGGTTGTCCCGCGCCCACTGCGGGTGCCACTCGCTGTCGTCGATGTTGTCCAACAGTTCGTCTTTCACGTCGGTGACCGTGATGAACCACTGGTCGGTGGCGAGATAGACGATGTCCGTATCGCACCGCCAGCACTGCCCGTAGCGGTGGCTGGTGGTGCCCGACGCCAGCAGGTAGCCGTGGGCGTCGAGGTCCGCGATGATGTCGTCGTTGGCGTCGCGGACGAACTGGCCGGCGTACTTGCCGGCCTCGTCGGTGAAGGTGCCGTCGCCGGCGACGGGCGAGAAGACGGGGAGCCCGAGTTCCTGACCGCGTTCGAAGTCCACCTCACCGTGGCCCGGTGCGGAGTGGACCAGGCCGGTGCGGTCCGCCTCGACGTAGTCGGCGGCGTACACCTGCCCGGTGCCCTCGCCGGCGGCGTGGTCGGGGACCTCCTCGGCCAGCGGGTGGTCGTACGTCCAGCCGAGCATCTCCTCGCCCGACAGTTCCGCGACCACCTCGTAGTCCTCGTACCGCCCCTCGCGGAGGACGTCCTCGACGCAGGGTTCGGCGACGTAGAGCGTCTCCGTCTCGCCCTCCGTGACCGCCTCGACGGCCTGATACGTCATGTCGGCGTCGACGGCGACGAACTCGTTGGCGGGGATGGTCCACGGCGTCGTCGTCCAGACGACCAGCGAGCCCTCGCGCTCGTTCAGGGGGAACTTCACGTAGATGGAGGGCGACTCGATTTCGTGGTACTCCACCTCGTTGTCGGCGATGGCCGTCTCACACCGCGGACACTGGTTGATCGCCCGCTTGCCGCGTTCGACGAGGCCGTTCTCGTGGACCTGCTGGAACGCCCACCACGTCGCCTCCATGTACTCCGGCGAGACGGTGCGGTAGGGGTCCGACCAGTCCATCCACGCGCCGATGGACTGGAAGTCCTCGTCCATCTTCTTGCGGTTCTCCTCGGCGAAGGACTTGCACTCCTCGATGAACGCCTCCATCCCGTACTCCTCGATGTCCTTCTTGGAGTCGAAGCCGAGTTCCTCCTCGACTTTCACCTCGATGGGGAGGCCGTGCATGTCGTAGCCGGGGCGGTCGGTCACGTCGTACCCCGACATCCGCTTGTAGCGGAGGATGGCGTCTTTCAGCGTCTTGTTCCACGCCGTGCCGAGGTGCATCTGGCCGCTCGTGTACGGCGGCCCGTCGACGAAGAAGAAGGGCGGGTCGTCCGCGTGGGCTTCCTTCGCCGCCTCGTAGGCGTCGTGGTCGTCCCAGTACGCGTTCACCGAGGACTCCACGTCCTCGGGGGTGTACTGGTCGCTGACGTCGTCGGCGTCGTCCATACCCGACCCAATTCCCGCGCGTATATCAAAACGGTGGTCGCGCGCGGCGTGGCGGTGGTCACGCGTGCCGTGTGGTGCCGACAGGGACGCACCACCGAACACCTTTATCGCCGACGTCGCCGAACGTGAGGTATGGCTCTGGACGTGGAAGTCCCCCCGCCGCCGGAACTGAACCAGGTCGATCCGAACGAGTACGAGGACGCCGAGGTGATCGGCGACACGGACTACAAGCGCGACGAAATCGAAGCGCTCCTGCGAGACGGCGCGTGGACCGAGGCGTTCACCGAGTGGGCCACGGAGACGGACATGGACGAGCGAACGTTCGACGTCGTGACCGATCTGGATATGCTTCGGCAGTTCGACTTCTTCTGGGACTCCTTCGCGGAGCGCGTCGGCTACCACGCGCCCGGCATCCCCGAGGACTGGAAGGAGCGCGAGTACCACCCCGACCTGGACTCGTGGGGTACCGTCTCGACGATCAACGCCGGCCTGACCGAACTCGGGCAGGTCGTCTGTGACGTGTTGCTCGACGACTACATCGACTGGGAGACGGAGTACGAGGCGCCGGACGACCTGCCCGACTTCGAGTAGGTCACCGGACGGAGCCGAGCGCGATTCGTCCGCCCGTCGACGGGACGACCGGTCGTGACGTCGGGGTTCCTCGACGCCGATCAGGACTCCATCCGCTCGACGAGTCGTTCTAGCTGGGCGGCCCGTTCGTCGAGGGCGGCGTCGCGGAGGCGACCCTCGTCCTCCGTCGGGCAGTCGAGGGCGGGGACGGGCGTCGGGTCGCCGTCGTCGTCGACGGCGACGAACGTGAAAAACGAAGAGGTGGTGGTGTACTCCGAGTCGGTCCGGGGGTTCTCCGCGCGAACCTCGACGGTGACCTCGATGCTCGTCCGCCCCGTGTCGTAGACGTAGGCCTCGATCACCACCACCTCGCCGAGGTCGATGGGGCGCTTGAAGTCGACGTGTTCCATCGACGCCGTGACCACGCCGTCGTTGGCGAAGCGCATGGCTGCGATGGCGCCGCAGACGTCCATCCAGTGCAGGACTGCGCCGCCGAGCGCCCGCCCGTGGGTGTTCGTGTCGTTTGGGAGGACGATTTCGGTCATCTCGGTGTGGGACTCCGCGAGCGTCGCCGTCTCGTCGGTCATGGGAGAGGGGTGACCGCCGGTCGTGAAAAGTTCCGGCTATCTGCCCGCCGTCGTCCCGGTTCGGGTGGCCACCCCGACGGGCCTCACCGCTCGTCGTCGAAGTCGTCGATCCGCTCGGGTTCGAACTCGTCCTCGTCGCGGCCGGCACGGTCGAGGACGCCGTCGGAGACGGTGATCGGGCAGTCGGCGCGGACCGCGAGTGCGATGGCGTCGCTCGGACGGGCGTCGAAGACGAACTTCCGGGGCTCGCCGTTCTCGTACCGCTCCACGTCGATCTTGGCGTAGAAGGTGCCGTCGGCGAGGTCGTCGATGCGGATGCCGTCGATGGCGCCGCCGAACTCGGTGAGCATTTCGACCAGCAGGTCGTGGGTGAGCGGTCGCTCGAACGGTTCACCCGAGAGCCCGAGCTGTATCGCCCGTGCCTGATCGGCCGTGATGACGATGGGGAGGTACTCCTCGCGGGCGGCCAAGAGGACCGCCGGGACGTTCGAGCCGTCCTCGCTCGTGCCCACCCCGATGCCGGTCACCTCGGCGGTGTGCTCCATGACCGACGTTTGGTGCGGGGAGTATGAATAGCTACGGGGCCGCGGTGGTCGTCGCTACCGCCGAACGTACCACGCGACGCCGACGACGGCGAGGACGAGGAGGCCGCCGAGGAAAAAGAGGAGGCCCGGCGGGAGCCCTGCGGCGGTGTCGGCGGCGGTCGGGGCGGCTTCGGTGCTCATCGTGCCCATGCCACCGCCGCTCCCGCCGGCGTCGGCACCGCCGGTCTGCGCGCCGAACGGTGGTCCCTCGACGTACCACTGGACGAGGAGGCTGGCGACGCCGAGGATGCCGACGGCGCCGAGCAGGTTCTTGAGCGCGCTCTGCAGGCCTCGGCTCTCCTCTTCGGGGCCGGCGAAGACGACCAGCGGTCGGTCGGCGGGCGCGTAGCGGTTCATCTCCCGGCCCTTCTCGGAGTAGACGGTGTCAGCGACTTCGATCAGTCCCGCGTCTTCGAGGTTGCCGAGGTGGTACTGGGCGTTCTGGAGGGACGTATCCACCCGGTCGGCGACGTTCGCGGGCGTGTCCGGTTCCTCGTGGAGGGTCGCGAGCACCTCGCGGGCGGTGTCGGAGGAGAGCGCCGACAGCAGGTCGTCGGCGTCCTCGCTGTCGAGGCCGATGACGCGCGGGTCGGCCTCCTCCGCCGCGGTGGCGTCGGGACGCGAGGGCAGCAAGTCTGCCATAGCCCCCCTACGACGGGGGACGGTACAAACTTTCGGCTCCGCGTCGCACCGGAACGCACGGCGCCCCACCGGCACCGACGGACGACACTCCCTCTCGTCGGAATCGGTGGAAGTCAGTGCCGGGGCACCGCCGGACGGGTAGAGGGGCCCGGATACACCGGGCGTTCTCAGTCGTCGGCCGGCACTTCGCTCGACGACTCGATCCCAATCGAGCCGACGAGTTCGGTGTGCGGGTACGGCATCCCGATACCCACCGCGTCGAATCGGGTCTTGACCGCCTCGACGAACGCGGCCCGCGTGCCGCCGGCGCTCGTCTCGCGGGGATCGATCCAGATGCGACCGGAGAGGACGACGGCCGAGTCGCCGAGCGCCGTCACCGGCGCGGACGGTTCGGGGTCGGCCAACACGCCGTCGAGGGCCGCACCTTCCTCGACGATACAGCGCCGGGCGTCCTCGATGTCGGCGTCGTACTCGATGCCGAAGTCGTAGTCGATCCGAAGCGTCTCGTTGGCGACCGGGTTCTTCACCACCGCGCTCGCCAGGTCACGGTTGGGAACGGTGAGCTGTTCGTTTCCGAAGGTGTCGAGTTTCGTGACGCGAAGCTGAATCTCGCGGACGATGCCGCTGTTGCCGCTCCACTCGATGTAATCGCCCACCTCGAACGGCTCGTCCTTGATGATGAACACGCCGGCGACGAAGTTGGCGATGAGGTCCTGTGCGGCGAAGCCCACCGCCAGCGCGAGCGCGCCGGTCAGGGTAGCGAAGGCGGTGAGAACGGCGCCGAAGCCCGCAATAGTGGCGGCGAGGGCGAACGCGCCGACCAGCGCGAACACGCCCGCGAGACTCGACCCAAGGCTGACGATGGCGGGCGAGAACTCCCGCGCGCCGAGCGCCCGCTTCGTCAGCCGGACGAGTACCGACCGCCCGACGAGGTAGATGACGACGAACGCGACGACGAAGACGAGCACCGTCACGGCGAACGAGACGAGCGCGTCGCCGTATCTCGCGAGGATTTCACCGCCACTGGTCGGAAACCCTTGCTGCAGTACTGTTGGGTCCATGCCTTCGTTCACGATAGCATGTATTATAAAATTAACAACAAGTCTACGACCGCCTCGTTCCCGCGCTCACGACGGTGTTCTCGGGCGATCTAGACGGGTCCTCCGAGGCCGTTATCCGTCGAATTCGGCCGTCTGAACGCGTGTGAACGGCTCACAGCGAAAACGGATAAGTGGCTGGAGGCCCAACGGGAAACTGCAATGAGCACGCAGAAATCAGTCCGACAGCAGGCCGACTCGGTCGAAGCCACCGAAGCGCTCCGGCTCGATCAGGAGAAGACCGAACAGCTCGTCGAGGCGCTGAACACCGACCTCGCCGCGACGTACGTCCTCTACCACCAGCTGAAAAAGCACCACTGGAACGTCGAAGGCGCGGAGTTCCTCAACATCCACGAGTTCCTCGGCGAGGCGGCCGAAGACGCGGAGGAGGCGGCCGACGAAATCGCGGAGCGCGCGCAGGCGCTCGGCGGCGTCCCGCTCGCCGGCGGCAAGCGACTCGAGGAGAACGCCCCCGTCGAGCCCGAAGGCGACGACGTCTACGACATCCGAACCTCGCTCCGTAACGACATGGAGATGTACGGCGACATCATCGAGACGGTCCGCGAGCACGTCGAACTCGCGCAGGGCCTCGGCGACCACGCCACGGCCGAGATGCTCCGCCAGAATCTCGTGGAGATGGAGGAGTACGCCCACCACATCGAACACTTCCTCGAAGACGACACGCTCGTCCTCGACTCCGCGACGAAGTAGTACGTCGGACAGGCGACCGTCGATCCTGCTGGCGGACGGGTTTCCCGTCCCTCGTCTCGCGGTATTTTTCGCACGCTCGCCAGCGACGCCTACTCCACCACCAACACCCGCAGATCGTTGACGTTCGTCCCCGTCGCGCCGGTGCTGAGGACGGCGTGGCGCTCGCCGAGGTAGCCGTACGCGTCGCTGTGGCCGAGCGCCTCGCGGGCGTCGCGCACGTCGTCCACGGTGTCGCCGTCGACGAGGGCGCCCGCGAAGTCGCTACTCCCGTCCTTGCCGTCGGTGTCGACGCAGGCGAGCGTCGCCGCGTCGGGGAGTTCGATGGCCGCCGCCAGCGCGAACTCCGCGTTCGGCCCGCCGACGCCGTCGCCGCGGACGGTGACCGTCGCCTCCCCGCCGGAGAGAACGACCGCCGGCGCGTCGAGGGGGTTGCCCGTCGCCTCGACTTCCTCCGCGACGGCGACGTGGGTGAGCGCGGCCTCCCGCGCTTCGCCGCGGACGGACGACGAGAGGATGCAGGTGTCGTACTCCCGTTCCGCGGCCACCTCGCGCGCGGCGTCGATGGCGGTGAAGCCGTCCGCGAGGACGTGGTTGGTCACCCGGTCGAAGACGGGGTCGTCGGCGCGGGGCGTCTCGGGCAGGTCGCCCGCCGCGCCGGCCTCCAACCGGTTCCGAACCGCCCGCGGCGGGTCGACGCCGTACCGGTCCAACGCGTCGAGGGCGTCCTCGTAGCTTGACCCGTCGGGCGCCGTCGGGCCGCTGGCGATGACGCTCAGGTCGTTCCCGACCACGTCGCTGAAGACGAGGCCGACCACGGTGGCGGGCGCGGCGAGTTCCGCGAGACCGCCGCCTTTGAGCGTCGAGAGGTGTTTCCGGACGGCGTTGAGCGCGCCGATTTCGGCGCCCGCGTCCAGCAGGGCGTCGGTCGTTCGCTGGAGATCGTCGAGCGAGATACCCTCCGCGGGTGCGGGAAGCAGGGCGCTCCCCCCGCCGGTGATGATGGCGAGGACGAGCGTCCGCTCGTCGGTTTCGGTCACGAGTTCCCGGATGCGGTCGGTGCCCTCCACCCCCGCCTGACTGGGGACGGGGTGGTGGCCGCGAAGACGCTCGATGCGGTGGTCCTCGTGCTCGCTCGGGTCGGGCGTCACGACGGCGCCCGCGGTGAGGCGGTCGCCGAGGACGTTCTCCAGCGCATCGGCGACGCCGTCCGCGGCCTTCCCGCCGCCGACGGCGACGATCCGATCCACGCCCGACAGGTCGTAGGTGGCGTCGGCGACGTGGAGTCGGTCGCCGTCGAGTCGAACTGACTCCTCGACGACGCGGTCCGGTCGCGCGGCGTCGATGCCGGCCCGGACGCAGGCCAGTGCCGTCTCCCGCGCACGGGTCGATGCCAGCGCGGCTTCGTTCTCGATGGAGACCATACCCCGCCTCTCTCCGACAAGGGTAAAAAGCGTGCCCCAGTAGCGGGCGGTGATGAGTGACGCCGCCGCCTCGACGGAAACCGAGGGTCGTGTCCGCGTCGTGGGCACGGCCCACGTCTCCGCAGAAAGCGTCCGCGAAGTCGAAGACGTCATCGAGGCCGACCGACCCGACGTAGTCGCCGTCGAACTCGACGAGGGGCGGTATCGACAGATGCAGGGCGAGACGCCCGACGACATCGAACCCGGCGACCTCCTGCGGGGCAACACCGTCTTTCAGTTCCTCGCCTACTGGATGCTCTCCTATGTCCAGTCGCGACTGGGCGAGAAGTTCGACATCCAGCCCGGTGCGGACATGCTCGCCGCGGTGGAGACGGCCGAGGACCTCGGGATCGACGTAGCGCTGGTCGACCGCGACATCCAGACGACGATCCAGCGCTTCTGGGCGCGGATGGGGCTGTTGGAGAAGTTCCGCCTCGTCGGCGGCCTCGCCTTCGGCCTCACCGACGCCCGGGGTCTCGGTCTCGCCCTCGGCGTCTTCGTCGGCGTGATCCTCGGCCCCCTGCTCGGCCTGTTCGGCCCCTCGCTCGGCCTCACGACCGCGCTCCTGACGCGGATCACGGGGGGCGTCCTGCTCGCCGTCGCCGTGGGCACCGTCGTCCACACGCTCGCCGACGCCGTCGTCGAGAACCCCGACGACCGCCTGCTCGCCGCCGCGAGCGTCGGCGTCGCGGTCGGTCTGCTCGGCGGCGTCGGCGTCGGCCTCGCCGACGGCGTCGTCGCCTCGCTCGGCCCGTTCGTCGCCCGCGTGGTCGGCAGCCTCACGCTCGGCCTCGCCGGCGGTGTCGGCGTCGGCCTCCTCGTCGGCGTCGGCGCCGACCGCGCCGGCTACGGAGCGACCGCCGACGAGGAGTTCGAGGAGTTCGACATCGAGGAACTCACCGACGCCGACGTGGTGAGCGTCATGATGGAGGAGTTCCGGACCTTCAGTCCCGCCGGCGCCCGCGCCCTGATCGACGAGCGCGACGCCTACATCGCCCACGAACTCGTCAGGCTCCGCGAGGCCGGCCACCACGTCGTCGCTGTCGTCGGCGCGGGACACAAGGATGGGATCGAAACCTACCTCGACGCGCCGGAGACGCTGCCGCCGTGGGAGTCGCTGGTCGGCACGGATTCGGGCGGCGGCGGGATTCCGTGGCTGAAAGCCGCGGGCGTCCTCGTCTCGCTCGGCTTCGTCGCTTTCTTCGTCCTGCTGGCGATGGCGGGTGTCCGCGACGGCTTCCTCCTTCGCCTCTTCGCCGCGTGGTTCGTCGTCAACGGCGTCTTCGCCGCCGGCCTCGCCCGCCTCGCGGGCGCCCGGTGGGACGCGACGCTCGTCGGCGGCCTCGTCGCGTGGATGACCTCCGTCAACCCCCTCCTCGCGCCGGGCTGGTTCACCGGCTACGTCGAACTCCGGCACACCTCGGTCAACGTGAGCGACATCGGGACGCTCAACGAACTCCTGAGCGACGAGGAGACGCCGATCCGCACGCTGATCGGGCAGATGTTCGACGTGCCGCTCTTTCGACTCATCATGGTCGTCGCCATGACGAACATCGGGAGCATGATCGCGAGCCTCCTCTTCGCGGTGTACGTCCTGCCCCTCTTCGCCACCGAAATCGGCGGCGTCGAGGGCGTCTCCCGGCTCATGATCGAAGGGGCGCGTAACAGCGCCGAACTGCTCTGGAGGACCGTCGCGTGAATCTGACCTTCAGTTCCCGCGAACTGCAGGATCTGGCCATCGCGTGGATCGCTCTCGGCGTCGCCTTCGCCATCTTCTTCGCCGGCGGTGGGAGCCGCGCCCTCTCGATGCTCGGCGACCAGGGGTTGATCCAGCCCCTCGTCGTCTCGCTCGTCACCGCCGGCCTCGGGTTCCTGCTCCACGAACTCGCGCACAAGGTGGTGGCCGTCCGGTTCGACCAGATCGCGGAGTTCCGCGCCGACTACGGCATGCTCTTTATCGCCCTCGTGAGCGCGATGGTCGGCTTCCTCTTCGCCGCGCCGGGCGCCGTCCACCACCGCGGCCGGATCACGGAACGGGAACACGGGCTGATCGCCCTCGCCGGCCCGGTCACGAACGGCCTGCTCGCTCTCGTGTTCACCCCGATCTACGTGGTCGGCCTGCTCCTCGGGTCCCCACTTTTCACCCTGATCGGCGGGCGCGGCGTCGCCATCAACCTCTTTCTGGCGGCGTTCAACCTCGTCCCCTTCGGCGCGCTCGACGGCCGGACCGTCCTTGACTGGAGCAAGGGCGTCTTCGTCCTCACCTTCGTCCCCGCCGCCGTCCTCACGGTACTCGTGGTGTTCGTCCTCGGTATCGGGTTCTAACGAACCACGGTCACTGTCGCGTCGGCCCGGCGGAGCACCCGTTCCGCGACGCTCCCGAGGACGAGTCGTTCGAGTCCCGCCCGCCCGTGACTTCCCAAGACGACGTGGTCGACGTCGTGGTCCGCGACGTACCGAACGATCTCCCGACCCGGACTGCCGGCGACCGTCGCGGTCCGGAGCGAGACGCCCGCGTCGGCCGCCCGTTCCCGCGCCCGGTCGAACAGCGCCTCGGTCGCCTCCATCTTGGATTCGTACCACCGCTCCGCATCCACCGGGCCACCGACCTCCGACTCGTAGATGGCGTCGAGTGGATCGACGACGTGGAGAACGGTCACCTCGGTACCCGGCCACTCCTCGAGGGCGTGATCGAACGCCCGCATCGCGAGCGGTGAGTCGTCGAGTGGCACCAGCACGCGTGTCACCATAGTAACCCGTTCTCGCCGCCGGCGTATATATGTCGGCGTCAAGGCTACGGCAGTCGCCGTGCAAGCCGGCGTATGCTCGATACGCTCCTCGGCGACGAGGTGACCGAACGCGGCCGGTACCTCCCAGAAGTCATCTACGGTGCCAACGACGGCATCGTCACGACGTTCGCCGTCGTCGCGGGCGTGGCCGGTGCCGCCCTCGACCCGGCAATCGTCCTCGTCCTCGGCGCCGCGAACCTCTTCGCCGACGGCTTTTCGATGGGGATGAGCAACTTCCTGAGTCGACGCTCCGAGGCCGACTACCACGACGCTCGGGGCACCGAAACCGACGACGGCGGGAAGTCCCCCGCCTCGACGGCGCTGGTTACCTTCGGCGCGTTCGTCGTCATCGGCGGCTTCCCACTTCTCCCGTATCTCCTCGTGGTGCGGCCGCTCTTCCCCGCCTCCGTCGCCGTCACCGGCCTCTCATTTTTCGTCGTCGGGGCGAGTCGGTCCCTCGTGACCGAACGGGGCTGGATACGCAACGGCGGGGAGATGTTCGCCGTCGGGATGGCCGCGGCGACGGTGGCGTACGTGGTCGGGAATCTGCTCGGCTCCGTCGCGTGATACGGTTTGTTGTAACTGTTTCCCGGCGGTTCGCCGGACCGTCGTGGCGAACCACCGGGAACGACTTACAACAAACCGTATGAGAGGACCGCCGTTCCGGCCGACGACCGCGACGACTTCCGAAGCCTTTTGCTGACTGACCGGTCAGTTAGCGTGTGAACGGCGATTCGCCCTCCGCCCCGACCGACGACATCATGTGTGCGACGTATCGTGCCCTCTGCCGGCACGGCTACGCCGACCTGACGATGCAGGACATCGCCGACGAGTGGGAAAAGAGCAAGGCCGCCCTCCACTACCACTACGACACCAAGCGCGGCCTTCTCCTCTCCTTTCTCGATCATCTCTTCGAATCCTACACCGAACGCGTCGTGGACCCCGAGGACGGGTCGCCGCGGGAGCGACTCCACGCCCTCGTCGCCGCCGCCCTCGATCCGCCGCGGGCGGATACGACCCGTGAACTCCGGACGGCGCTGTTCGAGGTGAAGGCACAGGCCCCCCACGACGACGCCTTCCGTGAGCGACTGGAGCGGTTCGACCGCTACCTCCACGCGGAGATTCGCGAGGTGGTGGGCGACGGCGTCGAGACCGGTGCGTTCCGCGCCGACGTGGACCCCGACGAGACGGCGACGCTGCTCGTGACGCTCATCAACGGTGCCCACTCCCGTCGGATCGTCCTCGGCGACGACGCGGGCGTCCCCGAGGCCATCCGCTCGTTCGTCGACGACCGTCTCGTCGCCGAGGAGGCGACACCCGAGCGATGAGCCTTCCCGACCTGTTCAAGTCCCGCGAGGAGTTCGACCTGACGTCCGGCGACGTGGGGAAGCCCCTGTTCTATCTCTCCCTTCCCATCGTCGTCACGAATCTCCTCCAGACGGCGTACAACCTCGCCGACACCTTCTGGATCGGGCAGTACAGCACGAACGCCCTCGCCGCGATCAGTTTCGCCTTCCCGATGGTGTTCCTGATCATCTCGCTGGGGATGGGGCTGGCGGTGGCCGGAAGCATTCTCGTCGCCCAGTACACCGGGGCGGGCGAGGAGGGTGAGGCGGAGTACGCCGCCTCCCAGACCGTGGGCTTCGCCGCCGTCGCCTCCGTCGTCCTCGGCGCCGTCGCCTACTTCCTCGTCGGCGACATCCTCGCACTGCTCGGTGCCTCCGAGGACGTCCTCCCCCTCGCCACGGCGTACATGGAGATCATCTCGCTCGGCATCTTCTTCATGTTCGGCTTCTTCGTCTTCGTCTCCCTCATGCGGGGGTACGGCGACACGATCACGCCGATGCTCGTCATGCTCGGCTCCGTCGCCCTCAACGTCGTCCTCGACCCCCTCCTCATCTTCGGGTGGTGGATCTTCCCCCGGTGGGGCATCGAGGGCGCCGCCATCGCCACCGTCTTCTCGCGCGGCCTCGCCCTCGTCGTCGGCCTCTGGATCATGCTCTCGGGCCACCGCGGGGTCCGTATCCGCCCCCGCGATATCGTCCCCGATATCGACTACGGCCGGCGTCTCGTCCGCATCGGCGTCCCCGCCTCCGTCGAGGGGACGGGTCAGGCCGTCGCGATCAACCTCCTCATGTTCATCGTCGGCACCTTCTCCACCCCCGTCGTGGCGGCGTTCGGCATCGGCGTCCGGGTGTTCTCCGTCATCTTCCTGCCCGCCATCGCCGTCGCGCGTGGCGTCGAGACGATGTCCGGGCAGAACATCGGCGCGGGCAAACCCGACCGGGCGGCGCTGACGGCCCGCGTCGCCGCCAAGACGACGTTCGTCGTCCTCGCCGCCGCGGGCGTCGTCACGTTCTTCTTCGCCGAACCCATCGTCGCCCTGTTCACGAACGACCGGGCCGTCGTCGAGGTGGGCGCGACCTTCCTCCGCTACGTCGCGCCCTCCTTCGGCTTCATCGGTATCATGCGCTCGTACAACGGCGGGTTCCGCGGCGCCGGCAAGACGCTCACCGCCGCGGCCATCGCCGTCACGATGCTCGGCGTCATCCGTCTCCCCATCGCGTGGGTCGCCTCGGGATCGATGGGGCCGCCCGGCGTCTGGCTCTCCTTTTTCATCTCGAACGTCGTCGGCGCCGTTATCGCGTACGTCTGGTTCCAGCGCGGGGGGTGGCGGTCGGCCGACGTGCGCGGCTCCCCGGTGGACGTCGCGGAGGAACCGGCGACCGACTGATCTCGATGCCCGAGCGCGCGAAGGCATAAGTGGCCGTTCGCCGTACGGCCGTTCATGTCAACCAGTCAGGGTCGTGATCCGACCTTCCGCATCTCGAACGGTGCCGCCCCGTCCACCACCGTCGTCGCCGGGTTCTCGGCGTTCGGCCTGGCCGGCCTCACGGCCGTCGACTTCCTCGTCGACTACCTCGAACTCGAAGAGACGGGCCACCTCACCGCCGAATACCTCCCGTCGATCACGCCGTTCGATGCGGGCCGCCCGCGACACCACTCACGCTTTTTCTCCCGGTCGGATCTCGATCTGACCGTCTTCGTCAACGAACTGTTCCTCCCGACCCCAGTCGCCGACTCCTTCGCCGACACCCTGCTCTCGTGGACCGACGAACACGACGTCGCGGAGATTCTCGTCCTCTCGGGCATTCCGTACGCCCACGGCCCGGACGAACACGACACGTTCTACGTCGCCTCGGACGACTACCGCGAGCACCGACTCGCCGACACCGACATCCGGCCCATGGGGCGGGGCTTCCTCGATGGCATCAACGGCGCGCTCATGTATCGTGGCATCGAGTCCGACCTCCGGACGGCCGTATTCATCACTCCCGTCCACGCGCAGGTACCCGACGTGCCGGCCGCCATCCGCCTCGTCGAGACGCTCGACCGGGTGTACGACCTCGGCATCGACGCCGGCCCCCTCGAAGAGTTCGCCCAGACCATCGAACAGTACTACAAAGACCTCGCCGCGCGACTCGAGACGGTCGACGAACGGCAACTGCCGGAGGATCGGATGTACATGTGACGATCACAGCCACCCTTCGCTCCGGAAGTACTGGAGCATGATCCCCGCCGTGAGCGCCATTCCGACGAGGACGGCGGGGTAACCGAAGCGCCACCCGAGTTCCGGCATGTTGTACGGGCCGCCCCCGAAGTTCATGCCGTAGACGCCGACGACGAACGTGAGCGGCAGGATGATCGTCGCGACGACCGTCAGCCGCTTCATCACCTCGTTGGTCGACTGTGAGAGCGTGTTGAGGTAGATGTCGCGGGCGCCACTCGCCAGATCGCGGTACGTCTCGACGAGTTCGACGTGTTGGACGAGGTGGTCGTACACGTCGCGATAGTACTTCTCCGTCGTCTCCTGCACCTGATCGGCGTCGCCGCGCGCGAGGACGCTCACCGCGTCCCGGGTCGGCCAGACGATCCGCCGGATCGACAGCAGTTCCCGCCGGAGGCTGTTGAGGATCTCGAGCGTCTCCGTGTCCGGTTCGTCGATGATGCGGTCCTCGACCGCCTCGATGTCGCGGCCGATTTCGTCGAGGATGGCGAAATACTCGTCGACGATAGCGTCGATAACGCGGTAGGCGGTGAAGTCGGCGTCGCGCTGGAGGAGGCGTGGCTCCTCGCGGCGCACCCGCTCCCACACCGTTTCGACGGCGGCCGTCTCCTCGATGGCGACCGTGACGATCCAGTCGTGACCGAAAAACACCCCCACCGGCTGGTCGCGGATCTCCTCCTCGAACGTCGTCTCGCCGCCACGCAGGCGGGCGGTCTTGACGAGGACGAAGGTGTGGTCCGGGAACAGTTCGACCTTTGGGTTGACGTTGCTTCGTACGTCGTCGATTTCGAGGGGATGGAGGCCGAACGCCGCGCTCAGTCGGTCGAGTTCGTCGTCGGTCACGTTCGAGGCGCGGATCCACGTCGTTCCGGTCGCGACGCGAGCCTCGCGAAGCGTCTCCGTGTCGCTCCCGTCGTGGGATTCGACCCGGTCGTCGGCGTAGACGAGCGTACGGATCGTCACGCGCCCGCCCTCCGATGGTCGCCGATAGCCGCCAGCGTGATGCCGACCATGATCGCCGTGAGCGAGACGGCGCGTCCCGGATAGGTGACGAGCACGCCGCCGACGTAGCCACAGACGCCGCCGAGGGTGAGACCGGCGCCGAGGATGAACGTCCGATCCATGGGCACCACTCCCACGGCAACCACCAAATACTGTGGCCTCCGCGGTGCCGGCAAACGGTGTGCTTTTGCGTTCGGCCGACGGCGTGTCGCGCATGAACGACGAGGACGAAGCCGAGGAACTCACCTACGCGGCGACCGGCGTCGACATCGCGGAGAGCGAGGCGGCGACCGCCGCGCTCGTCGGGGCGGTCGGCGAGAGCGCGGGCGACTACGCCGGCCTCCTCGACATCGGCGACCGATACCTCGGGCTGGCGACCGACGGCGTCGGGACGAAACTACTCGTCGCCGAGGCGCTGTCCGACTACTCGACCGTCGGCATCGACTGCATCGCGATGAACGCCAACGACCTCGTGGCGGCGGGGGTTCGACCGGTCGCCTTCGTCGACTATCTCGCGGTCGACGAACCCGACGAGCGCTTCGCCGAACAGATCGGCGAC
>Ga0207797_1001429_pt1 | contig 17251 bp, 12 predicted proteins | sample PRCRCaboRojoPR_6_FD_187275 | JGI IMG/M metagenome (GOLD analysis project Ga0207797, IMG submission 187275) | Marine sediment microbial community from Cabo Rojo, Puerto Rico - PR CR 10% Liquid 1 (SPAdes) | ecosystem: Environmental > Aquatic > Marine > Coastal > Sediment | place: Cabo Rojo, Puerto...
AGAAGACGAAGGGGTCGTCGATCTCGCCCGCCGTGTCGATCCAGACGCTTTTCGTCTGGAGGTACTCGTCGATCGCCTCCCGACCCTTCTCCCGGCCGACGCCGCTTCGCTTGTAGCCGCCGAAGGGGGTGGTCGGGGAAGACTGCCGGTACGTGTTGACCCAGACGATCCCGGCGTCGAGCCGCCGGACCGTCCGGATCGCCCGCTGGAGGTCGGCCGTCCAGACGCCGGCGGCGAGCCCGAAGGGCGAGTCGTTGGCCGTCTCGACGGCGTCGTCCTCGTCCGCGACGGGGATCACGGACAGGACCGGGCCGAAGATCTCCTCGCGCGCGATCCGCATGTCGTTCTCGACGTCGGTGAACACCGTGGGCGCGACGAAGCGATCGCAGGGCCCGACGGTCAGGCGCTCGCCGCCGGTGCGCAGCGTCGCCCCGGCCGCCTCCCCGGCCGCGACGTACTCCATGATCGACTCGCACTGGGCCTCCGAGACGATGGGCGCCAGCTGGGTGGTCTCCTCGAAGGGATCGCCCGGGCGGATGTCCTCGGCGCGGTCGACCAGGCGGTCGACGAACTCGTCGTGGATCTCCGCCTGGACGAGGAGTCGCGAGCCGGCGATGCAGCTCTGGCCGCTGGCGGCGAAGATGCCCTTGACGACGCCCGAGACGGCAGCGTCCAGGTCCGCGTCCGCGAAGACGATGTTCGCGCTCTTCCCGCCGAGTTCGAGCGTGACCGGCACCGCGCGGGCCCCGGCCGCCTCGCCGACCGCACTGCCCGCCGCCGTGCCGCCGGTGAACGCGAGCTTGTCGACGTCCTCGTGCTCGGCGAGCGCCGCGCCGGCCGTCCCGCCCCCGGTGACGACGTTGACCGCCCCGGGTGGAAAGCCGACCTCGGCCGCGAGTTCCGCCAGCCTGACCGCGCCGACCGGCGTGTGCTCGGCCGGCTTCGCGACGACGGTGTTCCCGGCGGCGATGGCCGGCGCGAGCTTGTAGGTGAGCAGCTTCAGCGGCGAGTTCCAGGACGTGATCGCGCCCACGACGCCGTAGGGCTCCCGCAGCGTGAGGTTGAACGACGCCGCGTCCTCGACGGGCACCGTCCGGCCCTCGACCTTGTCCGCGAGGCCGGCGTAGTACCGGAACCAGGCCGGCAGGGACGCCGCCTGGAGGCGCATCTCCCGGTAGAGCTTGCCGTTCGAGAGCGTGCCGATCCGCCCGAGTTCCGCCTCGTGTGCCTCGAGTTCGTCCGCGAGCGCGTACAGTAACTCGCCCCGTTCGGTCGCCGACGTCGACTGCCAGCGCTCGCTCTCGAAACACGCCCTGGCGGCGGCCACGGCGCGGTCGACGTCGGCCGGCGCTGCCTCGGGGACCGTCGCCCAGACCTCGTCCGTGTACGGGTACCTGAGTTCCCGATCCTCGCCCGACCCGGACACCGATTCGCCGTCGACGAACATCTCGTAGCGGGCCGGTGATCCCTCGAGTTCCGGTACGTCCATACGCCGTCCACTCGCCAGGCGATCAAGAAACGTGCGCCTGCCGGGCGCGGCCGTCGGCGTCGGCCTACAGCGCCGGGGCGACCTCGTCGCCGAACAGTTCGATCGAGGACCGAACGGCCGCGGGGTCCATGCCGGGGAACTGGGTCCGGACGAACAGGGAATCGAGGGCCATCGCCTCCCGGTAGCGGTCGATCTCGGCCGCGACCTCCGCGGGCGTCCCGACCAGGAACCGGTCCTCGCGCAGCCGCTCCCACTCGTCCTGGAAGGTGTCGTCACCGATGGCGTCGTCCTGTCCCCAGTCGGTGTAGCTGTCGTACTTCGCCATCAGGGCCTCGCGGACGGCGGCCTCGGCGGCCTCGGTCGTCTCGGCGACGAAGGCCTCCCGGAAGAGGGCCACCTCGCCCGGGCCGCGGTCGGTCGAGGCCCGTTCGTCCCGGAAGTCCTCGATCTGCCGCCTCGCCACGTCGAAGGGGACGTGCCCGCCGAGGAACCCGTCGGCGATTCGGGCCGCCCGCCGCACGCTCGACTCGTTGCTCGCCCCGACCCAGATCGGCGGTCGTGGCTCCTGGAGCGGCTTCGGGCGGATGGTGACGTCCTCGAACTGGAAGTGCTCGCCGTCGAAGGAGACGCCGTCCGCCGTCCAGCAGCGCTCGAGGACCGCCAGCCCCTCCACGAGGCGACCGGGCCCGTCGCTGCGGTCGACCCCGAAGACGTCGTACTCGGCCTCCCGGTAGCCCAGGCCCACCCCGAGTCTGAACTGGCCCCCGGTCAGCACGTCGACGGTCGCGCCGAATTCGGCGATACGAACGGGATTGTGGTAGGGGAGGAGGCACAGCGCCGAGGTGAGTCGCATGTCCCCGACCGCGTCCGCGAGGTGGGCGATGACGGCCTCGTTCAGGAGGTACTGGTGGTCGGTCGTCGCGTGGTGTTCGCTGACGCCGACGCCGTCGAAGCCGACCGCCTCGGCGAGTGAGACCTGGCGGCGCAACTCCCGGCCGATCCCCGCCAGGTCCCGGTCGCGCTCGAACTGACTGACGAGGAGGAGCTCGAGATCCATGCGGGCGCGTTCGCGGCGGGGCGAGATAAACGTCCTGACGGCCCACCCCCACCCCGTTCGGGGCAACTCGGAACGCACTTACGTCGACGCGGAAACTCCCCGACCGTGAGCGGGAGCGCACGCAGGTCCCGACCGCAAGCGACGAGTGGCAGCCCCGTTCTCCTCCTCACGGCGATCGGCGCCTTCTTCGCGACGATGGTCGCGCGGATCGTCATCAGTCCGGTCGTCCCGGACGTCATCGGGACCTTCGAGACCTCACGAGGGGCGATCGGGCTCGCACTCACGGGCATGTGGGCCGGGTACGCGCTCATGCAGTTCGCCAGCGGCGTCCTCGGGGCGACCTACGGCGAGCGGCCCGTGATGGTGGCGTCGGTCGGGCTGACCGGCGTCGCGAGTCTCGGCCTCGCCCTCTCGCCGTCCTACGTCGCGTTCGCGATCATGGCCGTCCTCCTCGGGGCCAGCGCCGGCCTGTACTTCAGTGCCGGGTCCACCCTCCTCACCCGCCGCTTCGAGAACACGGGACAGGCGCTCGGCTTCCACTCCACGGGTGGGCCGCTGGCCGGCCTCGTCGGGCCGCTCGCCGCCGTGGTCGTCGCGAACGCCTGGGGCTGGCGGGCGGCGCTGGCGATCGGTGCCGCCGTCGCCATCCCCGTCTCGCTGTTCCTGCTCTGGCGCGTCGAGCCGACGCCGCCGGCCGCGGATGGGCGGTCGCTCCGGTCCCAGGTGGACGTCCGGGAGCTCCTCGGCATCCTCCGGCGACCCAGTATCGCCTTCACGGTCGCCGTCGCCGTCCTGGTCTACTTCGTGTGGCAGTCCCTCTACTCGTTCTTTCCGACGTTCCTCGAGCAGCACTGGGAGCTCTCCTCGGGCCTGGCGAGCCTCCTGTTCGCCGGCGTCTTCGCCGGGACCGCCGTCAGCCTGCCCGTCGTCGGCCGTCTCTCGGACGTCGTCGGCCGGGACGCGCTCCTCGGGGGCTCGTTCCTCCTGCTCGCCGGCGGCCTGGGCCTGCTCGTCGTCGGCGAGCGGTTCGCCGTGGCGGTCCTCGGCTCGGCGCTCATCGCGGTGGGCATGGGCTTTCCCGGCGCCCTGAACTCCCGGTTCATGGACCACTTCGCGGTCGGCGAGCGCGGACAGGGGTTCGGGCTCGTCCGGTCGGTCAACCTGTTGCTCGGGTCGGTCGGCAGCGTCGTCACCGGGCTCCTCGCGGACGCGTACGGGTGGGTCGTGGCCTTCGGTCTCCTCGGGGCGGTCTTGCTCGCCCCGATCGGGTTGCTCGCGGGGAATCGCCTCCTGCACGGTCGATACTGACCGACGGCAGTCGGTGCTGGCAACTGTCACGTGTCGGCCGTGCCAGCAAGACTTAAGCGCCGGGGGACAATCAGGTAGAGCCGAATGGCATGTATCAGGTAAAGGTAGAGGATTTGGAGAAGCATTACGGCGACCTCGTGGCGATCAACGGCCTCAGCTTCGGCGTCGAAGACGGCGAGCTGGTGTCGCTCCTCGGTCCCTCCGGGTGCGGGAAGTCGACGACGCTCCGGTGTATCGCCGGCCTCGAGAAGGTCACCGGTGGCGAGGTGGAACTCGCCGGGAACATCGTCTCCTCCAGTAACGAGGGGATCCACGTCCCGCCCGCCGACCGCAATCTCGGGATGGTCTTCCAGTCCTTCGCGCTCTGGCCGAACAAGACCGTCCTCGACAACGTCAAGTTCGGACTCGAGGAGAACGACCAGGTCGACATGACCAAAGAGGAGATGGACGAGCGCGCCCGCGAGTTCCTCGAACTGGTCGACCTCCAGGGCTACGAGGACAACAACCCGCGCCAGCTCTCGGGTGGCGAACAACAGCGCGTGGCGCTGGCACGGGCGCTGGTCTACGACCCGGACGTCCTCCTGCTCGACGAGCCGCTGTCGAACCTGGACGCCAAGCTCCGGAAGGAGGCACGCATCTGGCTCAAGCAGATCCAGGAGGAGACCGGCGTGACGACGGTCTACGTCACCCACGACCAGGCCGAAGCCTCGGCGCTGTCCGACCGGATGATCATCCTCAACGACGGGGAGATCGAACAGGTGGGCACCCCCGAGGAGGTCTTCGAGCGGCCCGACAACCGGTTCGTCGCGGACTTCCTGGGGAAGGCGAACTTCCTCGGTGGCTCCTACCACGTGGACGGCGGTCGGCCCACCGTCAGGACCCAGCACGGCGAGGAGTTCGACGTCCGGGAGGCCGACGACGTCCGCGAGGGCGAGCAAGTCACGATCGCCATCTCCCCGGAGGAGATCGTCCTGCACGAGGACGGTGTCCCCCAGGGCGACGGCGAGAACGTCCTCTCGGCCACCATCGGCGAGAAGCTGTACTACGGCGACAAGACGGAACTGGTCCTCGAGGCCGACGGTCGGGAGATCACCGTGATCGTCATCGAGCGCGTCTCCAAGGGCGAGGGCGACGAGGTCGCGATCAGTCTCCCGCCACAGAAGTGTGCCGTCATCGCCGAAACCGGTGGCCCCGAGGAAGCGGCCTCCGTCGAATCGTCGACGGCCTGATACCGCACGCGACGCGAACTCGCTCGGCACCTTTTTGACGATCCTCGCTGTCCCGCCGCTATGGACGGGCTCAGCGGAGACACCGCCATCGTGACGGCATCGAGCAGTGGACTGGGCAAGGCGTCGGCGACCGCCCTGGCGCGGGAGGGGGCCAACGTCGTCGTCAACGGCCGGGATCCGGACCGCCTCGAGTCGGCCGTGGACGCGGTCCGGTCGGCGGCTGCCGACGGCGCCACGGTGGTGGGACAGCAGGGCGACATCACCGACCCCGACGTGCCCGCGGCGATCGTCGAGGCAACCGTCGAGGAGTTCGGCGGCCTCGATCACCTCGTCACCTCGGCGGGCGGGCCGCCGCCGGGACTGCTCCTCGAGACGACCGACGAGGACTGGTATGCGGCCTTCGACTTGCTCGTGATGAGCGTCGTTCGGTTCGTCAGAGCCGCCGCCGACCCGCTCCGGGCCGACGACGGCGGGTCGATCGTCAACATCACCTCCCGGACCGTCAAGGAGGCGAGCGACAGCATCGTGCTGTCGAACTCGGTCCGGATGAGCGTCATCGGCCTCCAGAAGACCCTCTCGCGGGAACTCGCCCCGGAGGTCCGGGTGAATGCGGTGCTGCCGGGCGCCCACGAGACCCGCCGGATCCGGAACCTGCTCGAGGACGCCGTCGATCGTGGCGAGTTCGACTCCTACGAGGCGGCACTCGGGAACCGCGTCGACGGCATTCCCGTCGGCAGGATGGGCGCGCCGATGGATCTCGGGAACGTCGTGGCCTTCCTGTGCTCGGCGGAAGCGCGGTACCTGAACGGCGTCGCCGTGCCCGTCGACGGCGGCGAACACCGGTCGACGCTGTGAATCTTTCCCCGGAAAGGTACCTGAAATGTATAAAGGTATATATGGGACTCCCAACAAGGGGTCGTTGGCGTATCGAAAATGAGTGGCGATAACAAGCGCACGTACGAACGATTCAAGGGTACCGACAGACGGTCGTTCCTGAAGGCAGGAACGGCCACCATCGCCGGCGTCTCCCTCGCTGGGTGTTCGGGTGACGGCGGCGACGGCGACGGTGGCGACGGTGGCGACGGAAGCGACGGCGGTGATGGTAGTGACGGTGGCGACGGCGACGGAGGCGACGGGGCAACGCCGGAGCCGCTCGACCTGGACGACGACGTCCAGGCGGTCCTGGACAAAGTCCCGGACTACTACCCGGACGACTACGGCCAGACGCTCCAGAAGGCAAAACAAGAGGGCACGCTGACGTTCTACACGTCCCACTTCGGCTCGTTCAGTGAGTCCTACACGAAGGCCTTCAACGAGTTCTGTCCCTTCATCGACGTCCAGCCGGTCAACCTCTCGACGGCGAAGGTCTACCAGCGGTTCGCCTCGGAGGCCGCCCAGGGCGTCTGGGAGCCCGACGTCATCCACACCTACGACGCCGTGGCACTCTCCCAGCTGAACAACCAGGGCCTCCTGATGAACTACGACTCGCCGGAGAAGAGCCACTACGCGGACAAGTGGAAGTCCGAGGACGAGACCATCCTCGCGGCCCACTACAACCCGTACTCCAACGCGTGGCACCCGCCGGAGATGAGCGACCCGCCAACGAGCCTGGAGGCCACGGCCCAGCGGATCTCGGACGACCCCGACGGGTGGGACGGGAACTTCGCCATGTACGACGGGCAGCTGTCCACGTCGATGTGGCAGACGATGCTCCAGTGGCAGGAGATCTACGGCGAGGAGACCATGAAGGAGCACGTCTCCACGCTCGCGAGCGCCAACCCGCGGACCTTCTGGTCGACCTCGACCATGGGCGAGTGGGTCGCCCGCGGCGAGGTCCAGTTCGGGATCGGCCTGGCACAGTTCATCCTCGACGCCTACATCGCGCCGGACTTCAGCAGCGACGAGATCGCGTGGGGCCCGGCCTCGGACATCATCTCGAACATCTTCCTGGGCGGCTACCAGGTCGTCGGGGAGCCGACCAACCCCAACGCCGCGAAGGTGTTCTTCGACTGGTTCCACTCGCCGCGGGGCCAGATCTTCTTCACCAACACGTGGAACATGGTGTCCACCCACGACCAGGTCGCCGCGGAGGACGTCGAGTCCGAGTACGCCGACCTCGGCAAGATGGTCCACAGCAACATCAGCGATCAGACCGAGTTCGTCTGGGGGTACGACACCCTCTCGAAAGCTGGTGCCGACAAGACGGACCTCAAGAGCTGGTGGTACCAGACGTTCGTCGGCGGCGGATAGTCGACACCACCCACCAGTCCCGCACAGTCTACGACCAACCGCCGTCCGTTCTTTCTTTCACCGTCCGCGAGCAACCGCTTCCGCGAGCAACTGATCCCCGAGTGCCGACGCCGCGGTATCCCGTCCGCGCACGATCGATGCGTGGGATCGATGGAGAGCGAACGGCGTGGAGCGGACAGGTCGGCATGGGGGTGCCGTCGATCGGGCGCTCTCGCGAGAAATCACGATCGGGCCCGCGGGGGCGACATGCGGGCTAGCGCGGGAGACGGGGCGGCGATCGGGTGAGGCGGGCGGGCCGCTGGACGGTCGGGCAGGGAACGAACGGCGTGGGGCGAGGAGGGCCCGCCAGAGCGGGATGGCCGAGACGGGGGTCAGACCGCCCGGATGTTCACGTCGAACAGCTTGATCAGCGCGAAGACCACCGTGAACGTGATCAGCACCTGCATGGCGGCCAGGGCGGCGAGGGCGCCGTACTGGGCCGTCCGCCAGAGCTCGAAGATGGTGACGGTGATCACGCGCGAGCTGGTGGTGTAGAGGAAGATCGAGGTGGACAGCTCGGACATGAACAGGGTGAAGAGGATGATCCAGACCGACATCATCCCGTTTTTCGCGTTGGGGAAGATGATGTGCCTGAGCCGGCTGAACAGGCTCGAGCCACAGACCTTCGCCTGCTCGTCGAGTTCCTCGGCCTGCTGGGAGATGAGGGAGTTGTTCATCCGGACGCCGATGGCGCTGAAGCGGACGAAGAAGGCGATCCCGAGGATCGTCACGGTGCCGTAGAGGCCGATCTCCTGGAACAGCAGCACCGTCCACAGGTACGCCAGGCCGAGCACGACGCCGGGCGTGGAGATGGGGATCCAGGCCATGCGGCCGAGGAGGCTGCTGCTCACGCCCTCGGTCCGGTTGATGATGTAGCTCATGACGCCGGTGACCAGCACGGCGACGCTGGCCGTGATGAGGGCGATCGTCACCGTGTTCTTGATCGCCGTCTTGAACGTGGCCGTGTTGTAGAGGTCGACGAAGTGGACCGGCGAGAGCTCGGCCAGGTTGAGGAAGCCGATCTTGCCACCCGTCGTGAAGCCGATGGAGACGATCTGGAAGATGGGGACGAAGATGAACAGGAAGATGTAGGCCCCGAGCAGCGCCGCGGCGGCGTAGCCCCACTTCCGGGAGGTGTCCATCGTTCGCTCGCGGCCCCGGCCGGTGATCACGGTGTACTGGGAGACGTCACCGATGATGCGGCGGATGAGCAACACGAGGACGAAGCTGACGAGGACCATGAAGACGCCGACGGCCGCCATCACGCCGTAGGGTGGCGGGACCATCGAGCTCTCCAGGGCCAGCAGGTACGTCGAGAGGACGTAGATCCGGTCGGGCAGCCCGAGGATGGCCGGGATCGAGATCTCCTGGAACGTGAGCAGGATCGTCAGGAACACGCTGGAGAGGAGGAACGGCTTGAGCAGCGGAACCGAGACGGCCCGGAGCACCTTCCAGTCGGGGGCGCCCGTGATGCGGGCCGCGTCCTCCATCTCGGGGTCGATGTTCTGGAGCCCCGCCGACATGAACGAGTAGGCGAAGGGCGTCAGCCAGACCGAGGAGATGGCCACCATGCCCCAGACGTTGTTGACCGCGACTTCCATGCCGAGGAGGGCGAAGAACTCGTGGTAGTAGCCACCGCCCGTGAACGCGAAGGAGACCCCGAGCGAGAGGACGAGCGGACTCACGAAGATGGGGAGGAACATCATCGTGTGGAACTTCCGGGCGTGTGGGACCTCCATGCGGGTGAGGATGAACGCGAACGTGAACCCGAGCAGGTGGGCGATAATGACCGAGCCCACCGAGAAGATGAACGTGTTTTCGATGGCGTCCCAGAACGTGCCCGAGTTCACGGCACTCTCGAAGTTCGCGGTCGAGAACTGCAGGGTGAAGTTCTGGATGATCGAGCCGTCCGAGACGGCCTGAATGATCAAGATCGCGAGGGGAACGATGGTCGCCGTCGCGAAGAACAGGATCAGGAACCACTGGAAGGCTGACTCGGCGTGTTCGACCTCGAGTCCGGTACTTCCGATCGCCTCCTTGAGTCTGCGTCGCGTGCTCGTGGACATTCGATACCGGTGGTACTGTGGTCTGTGTCTTAAGTGTTTATCCGGACGCTCACCGGCCGTGGAACGTCGGCGAGTCGTCCCCGCGGAAAGCCTCGACGGCCGCCCGGTAGTCCTCGGAGCGGCGGAGGCGCTCGTCCTCCCGGCGCTCGAGGCGGTCAACCCCGTCGGCCCCGGCCGCGTCGACGATGTCGAGGGTCGACCGGACCGCGAGGGGCGGCTTCGCGGCGACGTCCTCGACGAACGCCTCGACGCGGTCGGCGAGGGCGTCCTGGGGGCAGACCGTGTCGACGATGCCGTCAGCGCCGGCCCGCTCGGCGTCGAACCGCTCGCCGGTCACGCCGAGTCGCTTGGCCCGGCTGGGGCCCACCGCCGCCCGGAGTGCCGCCAGCCCGCCGCCCGTCGTGGGAATGCCGAGGTCGACCTCCGGGAGGCCGAACTCGCTGCGCTCGCTGGCGAACCGGAAGTCACAGTCGAGCGCGAGGACGAGGCCGCCCCCGAGACAGTAGCCGTCGATCTCGGCGACGACCGGCCCCGCGAAGTTGCCCGCGGCCTCGTAGACGGCCTCCGGCGTGGCCATGTCCGATCCCTCGGCGAACTCGTCGACGTCGGCGCCGACGCAGAAGGCCCGACCGGCCCCCGAGACGACGACGGCGCGGACGGCGAGCCCGTCGGCCGCCTCGTCCAGGCGCCGGAACGCCGCGAACGCCTCGACGTACTCCGTCCGGAGCGTCGCCGAGAGGGCGTTCAGGGAGTCGGGTCTGTCGAGTTCGATCCGGCCGACGCCGGTGGACTCGTCGAACGACCAGTCGATGGTCTCGAAGGTCGGTGTCATCGCCACGTGGGCAGGCCCCCCGCCGTCTTAGGCGTTGGTACTGCCGCGAGCCACTCGCGTGTGCCCGCACGCACGCAAAGATAGATTTCCCGTCGATGACGCGATGGACGCGAGGGTAACTTTATACGCGAATCGCCGGAATGCCCGCCATGGCCGAACGACTGCGGTGTCCGGTCGAGCTGTCGGACTCGCAAACGCTCATCAGGGACAACGTCCGGGAGATCTGCGCGGAGTTCGACGACGAGTACTGGCGGGAGAACGACCGCGAGGGGACCTACCCGAGCGAGTTCGTCGAGCTCATCGCCGAGCACGGGTGGCTGGGCATCCTCATCCCCGAGGAGTACGGCGGCGCCGGCATGGGGACGCCCGAGGCGCTCGTGATGATGGAGGAGATCGCGGCCAGCGGGGGCGGGTTCGCCACCGCCCAGGCCATCCACGGCGGGGTCTACAACTCGGCGCCGATCGTGAACTACGCCGACGAGTCACTCAAGGCGGAACTCCTCCCGGCGGTGGCCGAAGGCGAGACGGCGATCCAGGCGTTCGGCCTGACCGAGCCGAACGCGGGCTCGGAGTCGACGGCGATGGAGACCAGCGCCGAGCGCGACGGCGACGAGTACGTCGTCAACGGCCAGAAGATCTGGACCTCCCGGGTCGACCACAGCGACTACCTCCTCCTGATGGCCCGGACGACGCCGCTCGCGGACGTCGAGAAACACACCCGGGGGATCTCCATGTTCCTCGTCGACCTCGAGGACGCGATGGCCCAGGGCGCCCTCGAGATGGAGCAGATTCCGAAGTCGGTCAGCAACGCGGTCCACGCCTTCGAGCTCTGGTTCGACGACCTGCGCGTTCCCGCCGAGCACCTGATCGGCGAGGAGGGACGGGGCTTCTACCAGGTGCTCGACGGCCTCAACGAGGAACGGCTCGTCATCGCGGGCGAGTGCATCGGCCTCGGCGAGGCGGCCCTCGAGCGCGGCGTCGACTACGCCGCCAACCGGGAGGTGTTCTCCCGCCCGATCGGCAAGAACCAGGCCATCCAGCACCCCCTCGCCGACGCGTACATGCACCTCCAGGCGGCCAAGCAACTCGCCTACGAGTCCGCCGAGAAGGTCGAGGACGAGGCGGGCGCGGCGACCGGCACGCTCGCGAACACCTCGAAGTACCTCGCCGCCGAGGCCTGCTACCAGGCGGCCGACGCGGCCGTCCAGACCCACGGCGGCTTCGGCGTCGCCCGGGAGTACGACGTCGAGCGGTACTTCCGCGAGGCCCGGCTGACGCGGCTCGTGCCGATCACCCAGGAACTCGTGCTCAACTACGTCGCCGAGAACGAGCTCCGGCTCCCGCGGTCGTACTGACCCCGCCGCTCAGGCGGCCTGTGCCTCGCGGTCGAGGGCGAGGGCCGTCCGGACGACGGTCTCGACGCCGAGTTCGATGCTGGTCTCGTCGACGTCGAAGGTCGGCGTGTGGTGGCCCGAGGGGTGGTCGGTGCCCACGACGACGTGGGTGGCCTGGCCGCCGCGGTCGCTCACCGCGTTCATCAGCCAGGCGGCGTCCTCGCCGGTCCCGAACGCCGCCCGGCGAACGGGGCTGGTGACGCCCGCGGTCGTCTCGAGGACGGTGTGGACCAGATCCGCGAGGGCCTCGTCGCTGTCGGCGCTCGGGGCCTCGCCGATGGTCTCGGAGGTGACCGCACAGTCGTGTAGTCTGGCGCCGCCCTCGAGCACTCGCTCGGCCCGGTCCTGCATGGCCTCGAGGAGGGCCGTCGTCTCGCCGCGAACCTCCCCCTCGATGGTCGCCCGGTCGGCGATGAGGTTCGTCGCCCGGCCCGCCTCGACCGTGCCCACGTTCACCCGCGTCGGGCCGTCGGCGTGGCGCGGGATGGCGTAGAGGTCCGAGACCGCGGCCGTCATGGCCTGGATGGCGTTCCGACCCTCGGCCGGCGATTTCGCCGCGTGGGCCGACTCGCCCTCGAAGGTGGCGCGGAAGCGCTCGATCGCGTACATCCCCTCCATGCCGGCGACGACCGTCCCCGTCGGGTGGCCGAAGCCGACGTTGACGACCAGCAGGGACTCGACGCCCTCGGCGTGTGGCCCGGCGGCCATCGGCTTGCCGCCGCCCTCGATCTCGGAGGCGGGCTGGAAGAAGACCACGAGGGTGCCACCGAAGTCCACTTCCTGGACGCGCTCGAGCGCCCCGAGCCCGATCGCGGTGCTCGCGTCGTGGCCGCAGGCGTGCATCAGACCGTCATGTTCCGAGCGAAAGCCCTCGGCCGCCGGCCGATGGCCCGGGTCGGCGGATTCCTGCTGGTAGAGCCCGTCGATGTCGACGCGGAGCCCGACGGTCGGGCCGTCGCCGGCCCTGACGACGCCGACGACGCCCGTCGCGCCCCCCTCGGTCGCGGCGAGGACGTCCTCGCGGGCGCCCTCGCTCGCGGCCCGCTCGCGCCACTCCTCGATCGCCGCCCCGTCGGGGACGCCCAGCCGCTCGTCGACGTCGAGTGCGTCCCGGCCGACGTGGATCTCGTCGACGCCGATCTCCTCGAGCGCGTCCACGAGGAGGCTCGTCGTGTGAAACTCCCGCCAGAAGGGCTCGGGGTAGCGGTGCAGGCGCCGCCGGAGGTCGACCGGATCCGTCGCCGTGGCCATGGAACCGGTCCGGGACCGCGGGCCATAAATCCACGCTCGGGCGGCGAGAGCGCCCTCGACGCCGGCCGCTACTCGGGGCTCGGTGCCTGGATCGCCGCCTCGATCGCCTCGATGTCCGCGGCGTCGAAGCCCGCCTCGCGGAGGGCGTCCCGTGTCGCCCCGCCCAGGTCCGGGACGCCGCCGTCGATGGTGCCGTCGACGCCGCCGACCTCGACGGGGTAGGTGATCGCCGGCACCTCGTGATCGCCGTCGCGGACGCTCGTCGTGAGGTCCCGGGCCTGGACCTGCTCGTCCTCCCAGACCTCGAGGGTGTCCTTGACCGGGGCCGAGGGCACGTGCTCCTCGCCGAGGCGCCTGAACCACGTCTCGGCCGTCTCCTCGGCCAGAGCGTCCGTCAGGACCTCGTCGACCGCCTCGCGGTGGTCCCGGCGGGCGGCGCCGGTCGCGAAGCGCTCGTCGTCGGCCAGCTCCGGCCGGTCGATGACGCGACAGAGCCGCTCCCAGTGGTGATCGGCGACGACGACCACCGCGATGTACCCGTCGGCCGTCTCCCAGACGCCGTAGGGCACGAACTCCCTGAGGCCGTTGCCCATCCGGGGGTAGGGCTCGCCCGTCCCCCAGGAGTAGCCCGCGCGCACGGTGAGCCACTGGACGAGGCAGTCCAGCATCGAGACGTCGAGGTACTCCCCGCCGCCCGTCCGGTCGCGCTCGAGCAGGGCCAGCGCGATGCTCTGGACCGCGTACATCGACGAGGCGACGTCGCCGATGGGGACGCCCGCCCGGTGGGGCTCGCGGTCGGCCGGCCCGGTCATGCTCATGACCCCCGAGAGGGCCTGGACCACGATGTCGAGGGCGGGCAGCTCCGCGTAGGGGCCGTCCTGGCCGAAGCCGGTGATCGAGCAGTAGATGATCTCGGGATTGTGCTCGCTGACGGCCTCGTAGCCCAGGCCGAAGCTCTCCATGCGCCCCGGCGGGTTGTTCTCGACGACGACGTCGGCCTCCGCCGCGAGAGCCAGGAAGGCCTCGCGGCCGCGGTCGGACTTCAGGTCCAGGGCGACGGACTCCTTGTTCCGGTTCATCGCGGCGAAGTAGGCGCTCCGGCCGTCGACGAAGGGCGGGTTCGACCGCCCGAGTTCGCCGCCGTCCGGCCGCTCGATCTTGTAGACGTCGGCGCCGAGGTCGGCGAGTTGCATCGAGGCGAAGGGGCCGGACACCATCTGGGTCACGTCGAGAACGGTCACGCCAGTGAGGGGGGCCATGGCGTCCCGGATGTGGCGGGGGGTAATTAATCCCGGCGGCCGCCGCGGCGGGACCTCAGAAGCGGTCGTGGGCCTCGCGAATCTCCGCGAGGTCTGCCCCCTCGGCGACCATCGTCCCGAGTGAGTCCTCGTCGGCGAGGATCGCCTCGACGGTCTCCGCGACGGCCGTCTCGTGCTCGGCCGGAACGACGACGATCCCCGTCGCGTCGGCCACCACGACGTCCCCCACCTCGACGCGGACGCCGTCGACCGTGACCGGCGCGTCAGTGCTGGCGACCCGGACCCGACCCTGCCCGGACTTCGGCGTGGGCTGGCGGCCGAACACCGGGAACCCGCCCTCCTGGATCTCGCGCACGTCCCGATAGCCGCCGTCGACGACGGTCCCGGCCATGCCCTCCGACGCCGCGAGGGCGGATGCCTGCCCGCCCCAGTAGGAGATGTCGACGTCGGCCCCGTCGAGGACGAAGACCTCGCCGGGTTCGATCGCCTCCAGCATCGCGAAGGGGAAGTTCGTGAGCCCCTCGGTCCGGGCCCGTTCGAAGCGTAGCGGTCGGGCACGGCCGACGGCCGCGTGGGTCGGCGCCGCGGGGGAAAGTCCCGTGATCACGCCGTCGATGCCGTGGTCGTCCATGGCGTCCGAGACGACGCTGGTGTCGGCCCGCTCGAAAACGTCGAGTGCGTCCGAACTCATGTCTCGTTCGTCTCGGGGCGGTCTCCCTAACCTTTCGGTCCCGGCTCAGTAGGGCGGGAAGCCGGGACGGGACACCGACGGGATCGTCCGGGCGTCGAGGAACAGCGGCGTGTCGCCGTCGCGCTCGAGGTGCGTCTCGAGGACGTCGAGGTCGGCCCGGCTCCGGACCGTCGCGGCGTCGGCGCCCAGGCCCCGGGCCACGGTGGCGAGGTCCGGGGCGTCGTAGGCAGAGCCCGTCTCCCGGTCGAACTCGAGGTTCTGGCGGTGACGGATGATCCCGTAGCTGGCGTCGTTGTAGGCGACGAACACTATGTCGAGGCCGTACCTGACCGCCGTCTCGACGTCCTGGATCACCTGGAGGGCGCTGCCGTCGCCGGCGTAGCTGACGACCGGGCGCTCGGGAGCGGCGAGCTTCGCGCCGAGGGCCGCCGGAATCGCGTAGCCCATGCTCCCGAAGTTGCCGTTGACGAGCATGCGGCCGCCCGCCTCGATCCGGTGGAAGACGGCGGGGAAGCCGGTGTTGTTGCCCGAGTCGACCGTCGCGATGGCGTCGTCGGGCAGGCGGTCCGAGACGGCCACGGTCAGTTCCCGCGGGTCGATCCGGTCGGGGTCGTCCTCGAAGGACAGCGCCGCGGGCTCGTCGGCCGCGGCGAGGCGGTCGCGGACGGCCTCGGCCCGGGCCGGGTCGGGCGTGACGGCGTCGGCGAGGGCCTCGACGGTCAGTCGGGCGTCGCCGAGGACGCCGACGTCGACCGGCTGGTGGTGGCCGATCGCCTCCCGGTCGACGTCGATCTGGACCATCGTGGCGTCCTGCCAGAGGTCCCCGAAGCGGGTGGTCTTGCCCGCCAGCTGGGCCCCGACGACGAGCACGGCGTCGGCATCGGGGACGACCGCCGCACTCGCCGGCGGCATGAACGTCCCCGCGATGCCGCTCACCATCGGGTGTGACTCGGGGAGGACGCCCCGCCCGTAGAACGTCGTCGCGATGGGCGCGCCGAGGGTCTCGGCCAGCGCCTCGAGGGCGGCGCCAGCGCCGGCGGCCGCCGCCCCGCCACCGGCCAGGATCAGCGGGGCCTCGCTCTCCGCGAGTGCCGCGGCCGCCGCCTCGACGCGGTCGGGTTCTGGCGGGCGCCGACCCGACGCGAGCTGGCGGGGCTCGTAGGGAATCTCCGGGGCCGGGGCCGCCTGGACGTCAGTGGGAACCTCCACGACGACCGGGCCGGACCGCAGACGGGCCTTTGCGAAGGCCGAGCGGATCCGTTCGGGCAGCGTCCCGGGCGACTCGACGCGGGTTCCGTAGACCGAGACCGGCCCGGTCATCTCCAGGTGGTCGAGGTACTGCAGCGACGTCTCCGCCCCCTGCCGGGCGGTGTCGCCGACGAGGACAACCAGGGGGACGTTATCGCGGTCGGCCGCGGCCAGACCCGTGACGCCGTTGGTCAGGCCGGGGCCGTGGGTCAGCGTACAGACGCCGACGTCCCCGGCGATCCGGGCGTACCCGTCGGCCATCATCACCGCCACCTGCTCGTGGCGGGCGTACCGGTAGTCGAGGTCGGCGTCGTTCGTGCGGTCCACGAGGTGACTGTTCCCCTCGCCGATCAGGCCGAAGAGCGTCGAGACGCCCTCGTCGACGAGCGCCGACAGCAGGTAGTCACTGCCCGTTCCAGTCTCGCTCACGGGTGGCTCCCCTCCACGGCGATACGGTCGTCGCTCGGGCGGCGGCGCATACGCCCGCTCCGACAGGAGTTCGGTTAAATCTTCGGACCCGACCGCCTACGCCGAGTCGAGCGGCTCGAGCTGGTCGGCGGCGAAGCCCGAGCGCCTGACCCGACCGGGGTCGACGGCGGCGAGCCCGGCGAGTTCCCGCTCGGTCGGGGGATCGATCCGCGTCGGGTCGGCAAAGTCGACCGCCCAGCCGGTCCGCTCGGCCACCGCCGAGCGGGTGGCCCCCGGAAGCAGCGAGACGACGCGAAGCTCGCCGTCGCGGCGCTCGAACTCACACAGCGGCGTGACCAGGTACGAGAGGTTGCCACTCGCCGTGACGAAGTCGACGGTCTCCGGCAGCACGCGCCTTGAGTGTTCCGTCCGCCAGGCGTAGGCGTCCCCGACGAGTGGGAGGAGCGAGCCGCTCCCGCCGGCGCCGCCGAAGCGGACGGTCGGCCGCTCGAACTCGCCGATGACGCTCCCGTTCATCCGGCCCCGGCGGTCGATCTGTGCGCCGCCGACGAACATCACGTCGATGCCGCCCCGGGCGGCGAGGTCGAAGGCCTCCGGCGAGGTGAACCGGCCGGTCGACCCCTCCACGAGGTGCTGGTCCTCCGTCGAGACGGGCAGCCGCGCCGGCTCGCCGTCGACCGCGCCCGACGCGCTCAGGTGGGTGAGGTCG
>Ga0207797_1001430_pt1 | contig 17251 bp, 16 predicted proteins | sample PRCRCaboRojoPR_6_FD_187275 | JGI IMG/M metagenome (GOLD analysis project Ga0207797, IMG submission 187275) | Marine sediment microbial community from Cabo Rojo, Puerto Rico - PR CR 10% Liquid 1 (SPAdes) | ecosystem: Environmental > Aquatic > Marine > Coastal > Sediment | place: Cabo Rojo, Puerto...
AGACATCGGCGAGAGAACGACGGTTTTCGTCGAAGCCGAGTGGCCCCAGGATGCTCGTGAGCTCTACGATCACGGTGCTCACTACGTCGTGTTGAGCCCTCAACTCACCGCCGAACGGCTCGCGGAGTATCTCGATGCGTACTTCGAGGATCGAGAGGCGTTCGGTGAGGCGGCCGAGACCGATATCGTGAACTCACGACGGTCTGGGCCGGCCGGGAATTCGGACGGTGGTTTCGGTGAGTGAACTCCTCACGGCGCTCTCGGTGGTCTTCGTCGTCGGCGGGGCGTTCCTCTTCGTGGCAAACCGATTCGAGCTACCGGTCGTCCCCTTCTTTATCTGTGCAGGACTCGTCGCAGGGCCATTCGTCGCGGAAGACCTGACACTCGAACTCGCTCGCTATGGTATCGTCCTGCTCGTATTCACCTTCAGCGTGCAGATCCAGTTCGAGTCGGTCAGAACGGTGCTCAGTGACAGCGAAGTTGTCGCCCTCGGCCAGACGTTGGTTCTCGGAGGGCTTGGCGTCGTGGTCAGCGTTTCGATTGGCCTTCCGGCCGATCAGGCGCTCTATATCGGTGTCGCTGCTGCACTCTCCTCGACCATCGTCGGGACGGGGCTCCTCCGGACGGGACGGTACAGAAATCTCGTCTACGGACGGTTAGCCGAGTCGATCCATTTCGTCCAGGATCTAATTGCCATCCTTCTCATCCTCGTCTTGAGTGCCGAAACGTTTGCCGCCGACCCTGTCGCAACGCAACTGGGGTACGGTGTCGTTCTGATCGGGGCCGCCATCGTCGTCAACCGACAGCTCTTCGACCTTCTCGGGCGAGTCGCGGGCGGATCCGACGAACTCATGCTCGTGAGTGTCATCGCGCTTCTCATCGCGTTCCTCGGCGCGGCCGAATTAGCCGGCGTCTCTCTCGCCGTCGGGGCCTTCGTCGCTGGCCTCGCAGTCCGCCGGGATCCGACCGAACATCTCGGGATGCTCAACGGCCTCCAATCGATTCGGGACTTCTTCACGGCCATCTTTTTCGTTACCCTCGGGACGCTCGTGGCCGTTCCAACTGCCGAGGTGATCCTCGTCGCGGGGCTTCTCACGATCCTGACAGTACTCGTCAAACCAGCAGCCACTATCGCCCTCTTACTGTACAACGGCTACGAGGCGCGGTCGGCGACACTGACGAGCCTCAATCTCGCGCAAGTGAGCGAGTTCGCCCTCGTCATCGCCATCGAGGGACTGGTGGTCGGGAGGCTGGCGCAACCAGTGTTCGATGCAATCATTCTGGCAGCGACGGTGACGATGTTCACCTCTAGTCTCGGCAGTCGCTATGACGAACGAATCTACCGGCTACTCTCCGACCGTGGGCTTCTGAGAAAACAGTATGAGAATGTCGACGAACGAAGCGCCGTGCCCGACGATATTGCCCACCACGTCATTATCGTCGGCTACGGCAGACAGGGGCGACGCCTCGTCGAAACGTGTGACGCACGCGATAGACCGTACGTCGTCGTAGAGAACGACCCCGTCCTGTTGCAGGAATTGGAATCGCAGTGCGAGGCGTACGTCTTCGGTGACGCGATGGAGCAGTACACCTGGACGAAGGCGAACGTCGAACGCGCAGAACTCGTCGTCTCAACTGTGGACTCGAACAGCGTCTCGGACTGGATACTGACGCTTGCAGAGGATGGAGACGTCGACGTCGTCCTTCGTGCTCGAACGGTTTCGACGGCCCGAGACCTACTAGAACGGGGAGCGCTCTACGTGAGTGTCCCAGAGGTCCTGGCTGCCGAGCAGCTCGTCGAACACGTAGAGGCGGTGGCCGCGGGCGAGATTTCGGGGCCGGAACTACGAGCGGACTCTCTAGCGGAACTCGAACAACAGGCAGAGTCTGAGTATTACACTACGGCGGACGAGGTCAAGGCGATGCGATGAGGGTCCGCCCGCGAATCCGTCCGGGCGCAATCGACGACACGGAACCCGAGTGTTCGTCCATCTGGCCGACCGCGGACGTCCTCGTCCCGAGTCCGCGACAGCAGGACTTTCATTCGGTATCTTGTCGCACGGTTAGGACGGGCGCCTCGCTCGTGCGCAAGACCCTCTCCGTGACGCTTCCGAGTAGATGACGGCGTATCCCCGAGCGGCCGTGGGTTCCCATCGTAACGAGATCTATCCCGTAAGCGCTGACGAAGTTGTTGATCACCTCGTGGGGTGTCCCGGGTTGAACGTGAGTACTCAGGGAGATGTCGCGTCCAGACGCTTGCTCCGCTACGTTCTCGACTACCTCGACCGCTTCGTCACGGAGTCGATCACCGAGCGGTGGAAGCCCCGTTTCGCCTTCGATCACACAGAGCACGCGTACCGAGGCGCCCAGTCGTTCTGCAATGGATATTCCGTGTTCGACTGCAGCCGTCGCGGCAGGACTTCCGTCCGTCGGGACGAGAATCCGGTCGTATCCCTCCCGCTCGCGCCCCATTGCGTACGGTGGCACTGCTAACACGGGATCGTTGCTCAACCGAACCACGCGTTCAGTGACACTCCCAATGAGGACACGACTCAGCCCATGCCGTCCGTGAGTGCCCATTACGACGAGATCAACGTCGTTCTCCGATGCGTAGGAGAGGATCGCTTCGTGCGGACTCCCCTGCTCGATGACTGACTGGAAGGAGAGGTCTGATTCCTGCTCGAAAAGTTTCTCAAGGGTAGATATGGCGTCTCGAGCCTGTGCTTTCGCGAGTCGTTCACCGCGTTCTTTCTCACTAGTGACGCTAATGAGGTGAACGGACGCGTCGAACGCTTCTGCGATCACGAGTCCGTGGCGAGCGGCGGCTTCTGCAGATCGACTTCCGTCGGTCGGCACGAGTATTCGGTCGTACATAGGGGGTCCTTGGCGACCCTCGTACTACGTTCTTGTGTACCACGCGTTGCGGACACGTCGTCCGGGTCGAAAGCGCGAACCGAGGTAACTCACAGAGATGTGAACGAGCGAGGGAACGCAGATCACGATTATCAGTGCCTGGGAACATGTGTGGGAGATTGTATTCACTGAGCGAGTCGAACGAAACAGTACCAGTAACGCGGAATACCCAAACCATGTTCGATCAGATCCTCTTTCCAACAGATGGGAGTGACGGAGCGGCGGTCGCTTTCGACCACGTGTTAGATATCGCGACTCGCCACGATTCGACAGTTACCCTCATCCACGTCGTAGACACGACACAGGGGAGCGTTCTCCACATCCAGAGCGACAGCGCTGACCTGCTCGAAGAGGAAGGTGAACGAATCGTCAACGACGCAGCAGACCGTGCCAGTCAGCGGGGAGTAGACACCATCACGGAGGTCGTCCGAGGTGAGCCGTACCGAGAAGTCCTCGACTACGCCGACAAACACGGGGTCGATCTCGTCGTAATGCCAACGCACGGGCGCCGAGGACTTGAACGGTTTCTCCTTGGTAGCACGACCGAACGGGTTGTACGCCGAGCGGACGTCCCAGTACTCACGATTCGGCCAGACGACGACGCCGAGGCCGCCCACCCCTACACGGACGTACTAGTCCCGACCGACGGGAGCGACTGTGCGAATCAAGCGCTCGCTATTGGTGTTGACGTGGTAGACGCCGAGGGGACGGCACTGCATCTCCTCTCAGTCGTCGCTATCTCGGCGTTGGGAGCAGATGTTCGTCCAGACCTCCAGATGGAGATGTTGGAGGACAGCGCCCACGAACTTCTCGACGAGGCCGAGGCGTTCGCGGCGAACGCTGGCGTCGAAGCAGTGTCCAAAACGGTCGAATACGAGCCATCGATTCACCAAGCGATCCTCACGTATATCGACGACCACGACATCGACCTCGTCGTCGTCGGCACCCACGGGCGAACCGGCTTCGACCGATACGTGCTGGGGAGCGTCACCGACTATCTCATTCGGACATCACCGATCCCGGTCCTGACGGTCCGAGCACCCGACCCCGATACGTAGGCTGTGTACCTAAACCACCAGCAACGTGGCGTACTCTCCGGGAACGGTTTCAGTCTCCCCGGTGTCGCTTCCCGTAACCGGGACACCCGGCAGGTCGAGTCGCGTACGTTCGAAGAGAGACCAGACCCGCAGGCAGTGCCTCCCAGCAAGACCCTGTCGATAGTATGACGCGCTCTGATTTGGACACGGCCCGCTCGGAATCCTGGCACGCTACACCGGCCGACGACGTATTCTCAGCAGTAGCCACAGCGGTGGATGGATTATCGTCTGATGAAGCGGATCGCAGGCTTTCGGAGTACGGTACGAACGACATCCACGAAGCCGAACGGACGTCGATCCTCGGTCTACTCGTCTCTCAGTTCCGTGATCCCCTCATTTATCTCCTCGTCGTGGCGGCGCTCCTGTCGCTCGGTGTCGGGTTCATTCCTGGCGGCCACCCTAATTACACCGAGACGGCGTTCATCGTCCTCATCATCGGGGCCAACGGACTGTTCGGGTTTGTTCAAGATTATCAGGCCACCAGATCTATCGAAGCACTTCGTGAACTCGCAAGCCCGGACGCGACCGTTCTCCGCGACGGACGAAAACGGACCATCGACGCAGAACAGGTCGTCCCGGGGGACGTCATCTATCTCGAACAAGGTGACTCGGTTCCTGCCGACGCCCGAGTACTCGACGCTAACGAGTTGCGGACGAACGAGTCACCACTCACCGGGGAGAGCACACCCGTCGAGAAGGTACCCGAGACCGTAGACGAAGACACACCACTGGCCGAGCGCCGCAACATGGTCTACAAGAACACGACCGTCGTGAAAGGCCGAGGCAGAGCGGTCGTCGTCGAGACCGGTATGGAGACGGAGGTCGGTGGGATCGCCTCCCGGTTAGACGAGGCTGATGACCGGCAGACGCCGTTCCAAACCGAGGTGGAACACCTCGGTAAGCAGATTGGGGGACTGGTCGTCGGCTTGATCGTCCTGGTCGTTGCTGTTCAGTTCCTGTTTACCGCGACGGAACCGGTCGCGATTCTCCTCGTCGGTATCACCCTCGCCGTTGCAGGCGTCCCAGAGGGACTGCCTGCAGTCGTAACGTTCACACTGGCGCTAGGAGCACGAGAGATGGTCGACCGGAATGCTCTGGTCAGACGGCTTCCAGTCGTCGAAAGCCTCGGATCGATAGATGTGATCGTCACCGACAAGACCGGCACGGTCACGGAAAACCGAATGACGGTGACGCGTCTCTACGCCTCGGGCTCCGTCGTCGACCTGTCTGAGTCGAACTCGAAATCAACGGACGGCGACGACGGGCAGGGGGTTACTGCCGATACCAACGGACAGTTCAATCCAGCACTCACCCCGCTGTTGCGATGTGGCGCTCTCTGCAATAACGTGGACCGGACGGAGGACGAGTATCGTGGTGATCCGACCGAAATTGCGCTCCAGCGGGTAGCGGACGAAGCGGACATCGACCCGGCTGGAGAACGAATCCGGGAAATACAGTTCTCCACGGATCGAAAGCGGATGACCGTCATCGTCGAAGACGGGGAGCCGACGGCGTACACGAAGGGGGCACCGGAAGTCGTCTTGGAGCGATGTGACTCCATCCTCGAAGACGGCGACGTGCACGAACTCACCGACCAAAAGCGTCAGGAGATCCTCGAGCGAACACAGTCGTTCGCAGAGGACGCACTCCGAGTGCTGGGATTCGCATCGAAGGCCGTCGAGGACCCGTCAGCTGACGCGGAGCGGATCGAGGACGGGATGGTGTTTCTCGGCCTGCAGGGGATGCTCGATCCACCCCGAGCGGAAGTCGAGAAGGCAATCGCTGACTGCCAGTCGGCTGGCATCCGGACTGTGCTGGCGACCGGCGACAATCTCACCACAGCAAAGGCCGTCAGCGAGCAGATCGGACTCGACTCCGACGGTGCACTCACCGGTAGTGACGTCGTCGAACGATCCGACGACGAGTTGAGCAGAACTATCGAAGACGTCGATGTGTTTGCACGAGTGACGCCGGAGCACAAGGTCCGCATTCTGAACGCGCTCCAGGACAACGGACACAGCGTCGTGATGACCGGCGACGGCGTCAACGACGCTCCGGCACTCACGCAGGCCGACGTCGGAGTGGCGATGGGACGGCGCGGTACCGACGTTGCTCGGCAGGCGTCCGATATGATCCTCCAGGACGACAACTTCGCGACCATTCGTGACGCTATTCAGGAGGGGCGTGGCATTTTCGAGAACGTCCGCAAGTTCGTCAACTACCTCGTCTCGACCAACACCGGCGAGGTGCTGGTGGTGTTTCTCGGCGTGTTGCTTGGGAGTTTACTCTTCCCAGCACGCTTCTCGGGGACGTCGCAAGCGCTGATTTTGACGCCGATCCTGATTCTCTGGGTCAACCTCGTCGCGGATACGCTTCCCGCCCTCGCGCTGGGAGCCGACCCACACGCTGAGGGTCTTATGGATCGCCCTCCACGGCCCACGGACGAAGGAGTGATCGACACCCGCGTGCTCGTGTCGATACTGACAATCGCAGTTCTGTTAGCGGTGACGGGGCTGGGTATCTTTTTCTACGCCCTCGAACGCACGGGTTCGCTCCTCCGTGCTCAGTCGTTACTGTTTACGTTTATTGTGGTCGTTGAGTTGATCCGCATCCAAGTCATCCGTTCGCGGTACGACCAGTCGCTGCGTTCGAATTTGTGGCTCGTCAGTGCTATCGGCGTGTCGCTTCTCGTCCATCTCGCAGTCCTGTATACGCCGCTTCACGATTTCTTCCAAGTGGTTCCCCTCACCCTCGACGAGTGGGGGTGGATCGCTGTTGGATTCGGCGTGTTCCTTCTACTCAACGTAGTCGTATCCGCGCTGAATAGCCGGATCTTCGAATCACGGGCGTCGAATTAACTGCAACGAGATCACCGGGTCGTTATCCGATTTCGAGTTCGCCACCGTCTTCTCCATCTTCCGGCCACTCGAGTTCGAATTCGACGCTCAACGCTTTCGGTCCGTTGGTCGGTCCTTCGCGTTCGGCTTTCACCTCGAACGTCGGTTGAGCGGGTGGATCGAGAGTCACGGAGTCGCCTCCTGCCCGAAGCGTAACCGCCTCACCAGCGTTGAGTTTATCGACGACCGTCTGGAGATACGATGCGATTTGTTCCCGGCTCATGCGCTGCTCCGATTTGAAGAGGACTTCCTCTGGCATACAGTGAGTAAACAAGTAACGGGGATAAATAACTTCGACACTCGCTGAACCAGGCGTAGAACGCTCTCACGGAGCAGTTTGGAACTGGGTACCTCGGCTGGCTGATAGCGTGCCCGACCCGCCGCGGCTTCGCCGCCACGGTCGACGAAACTGCCGTCAAAATCGACGGCGAGTGGTCTTGGCTGTATGCTGCGACAGACCTCGACACGACGCTGATCCTCGACAGCGCGTCGTTTGGGCGGCGTGGCACCGACCCGACGGCTGTGTTCCTGCATGGCCTCGACGAGAAACACGCTCTCTCAGACACCGTGTTTCTCGTCGACCGGTTCCGCTATCGGACTGCCCTTGCGCAATCTATAATGTATTCCAGATTATGGTTTTTCTTGGTGAATTCAATGCCAATCGAAGACCTCGCTCGGAGCGATGCCGTCACGGCGCCTCCTGAAACCCCCGTCACCGAACTCGCAGCGACCATGGACGAGGAAAACGTCGGGAGCGTCGTGATCACGGATGGCGAGACGCCTGTTGGGATCGTTACGGACCGGGATCTGACCGTTCGCGTCCTCGGAGAACAGGTCGATCCGGGCGATCAGACGGCTGAAGACGTGATGACCACCGATCTCTGTACAGCCCAGCCCGACGCTGGGTTCTACGAGGCGGCAAACCTGATGGCCGATAACGGAATTCGGCGGCTCCCCATCTGTGAAGGTGATTCCCTCGTCGGAATCATTACCGCCGATGACATTAGCGAGCTGCTCGCCGACGAACAACAACACCTCGGAAACATCCTCCGGGCGCAGCGGCCCGAGTACTGAGTATCGATGCCAGAAGAAATCCTCTTCAAAACCGAGGAACAGGTCACGAGAACGGACATCGCTGAAGCGTTACGCGACGCTGCAGAGCAGATCGAATCGGGGGACGTCCAGTTAACGAGCGACACAGAAGAACAGACCGTGACCGTTCCGGAGAGTCCTCGATTCGAGGTCGAACTCGAACGACTCACCGATTCGGAAACCGGAGACCAACGGTACGAACTCGAGTACGAAATCAGGTGGACGAAGTAGCGCCCTCGCTGTGCCGACTCCACCTCAACGGAGAGAGAAGAGTTGTTCCTGATCGATCACTCGGGCGAATCCGATGCGTTCCCGCCTTCCCCCGCGGACTCCCCCTCAGGCTCCTCTATCGGTTGAGGCCCCCCACCCGTCTGTGCCTCTTGGGCGTCTCCCCACCCACCGGCGTCGATGACGGCGAAGAGCTTGCGCCAATTCCCGTCGTCTTCGCTCTCCGGGAGCGAGTTGCGGAGTTGTTGCAGATCTGACGGCGGTACGAGCGTACCCACGAGGTCCATGATGACCTGCGAGTGATAGGCCGCCTCCGGCCGATCCGCTCCCTCTATCTCGCTAACGCGTGAGACGAACTCTTTCCAGTCGAATCGCTGACCGTGCTCGTGGACGGCCCCGGTGAGGTACCACTTGATCTCCATCGGCAGTGAGGCGGCCAGGTCCTCGGCGTTCTCCTCCGGAATTCGCTGACCCAAGGTCAGTAGCGTCGCTCGAATCGCACGGACAGCCTCACCTGTGCCCGGAAGTTCGAGGCGGTGCTGGACCTCTCCTGTGAATTCGTCGAAGTTCATGATTTCTCTCCGTGCGAATTCGTGCTCCTACGACATAATTACTCGGCTGCTGCAGTCTCCGGCGACGGTGAAGAGCGTAGGGCTGGAACGAGAACGTAGAGAACGCTCGACCGAATCGTCATGGCAGTCGGGGAACGACTCGGCTGGGCAATCTTCAGCGTCGACTGCTCGAGAGTGTCGTCTCGTCCGTTCTTCGGACGGCCGACGTCCCTGTTCTGATCGTTAAAAGGGAGAACGATCTGTGAGGCGGCCTGTGGCGTAGAACTGCTGACTCAGTCCGAATTCCTCAATCGTGCGGTAATGACCGGTGCGTCGCTTGTGCGTAATACGTTCTCTGTCACGCTCCCGAGGAGATATCGCTCGACTCCAGACCGGCCGTGTGTCCCCATAGTAACCAGATCGATACCGTGCTCGGAGATGAAATTCCGGATCCGGTCGTGTGGGGACCCGGCTTGGACGTGCGTCTTCACCTCTCGTCCCCGCTGATCTGCCTTTTCGGCTACTCCTCCGACGATTTCCTCGGCCTCGGTGCGTGCCGGATCTGACGGACTCGGTACCCCCCGCCCGCTTCCCATCACATAGAGCACGTGAATAGTCGCTTCAAACCGGTCAGCGATAGCTACTGCGTGAGAGACAGCAGCGTCAGCAGCAGCGCTCCCGTCGGTTGGAATGAGTATCGACTCGTATTCGACCGCCTCTTGATCGCCCAGGGAAGGCGGCACTGCCATCACAGGAACGTCGCTCAGTCGCACCACCCGTTCGGTAACGCTTCCAACCAGTAGCCTGTCGAGCCCCCCTCGCCCGTGCGACCCCATCACGGCGAGATGGATATCGTTCTCGGACACGTAGTTGAGAATCGTTTCGTAGGGAACGCCGTGCTCGATGACCGACTCGTACGGAACGTCCGACGTCCCATCGATGATCGTTTCAACGGTTGTCACCGCATCTTTGGCCTGTTCTTCGAGCGCTGTTCGACGTTCCCGAACAGCTTCATCGAGATCGGCAAGCTGATCGCTATATGCGCCAGTATCGACCACGCTCAGTACGTGGACAGTCGCGTCGAATTCGGCCGCGAGACGGCACCCGTGGCGAGCGGCTACTTCCGCATGTCGACTCCCATCGGTTGGGACGAGAATTCGGTCGTACATGGCTAGTTCTAAGTGACTATCGTACTATGGTTTTGTGTACCACGCAGTGCGGGTACACGGACTGGATGGGAGACGTGTGTCGAGGGTTGCTGCGGAAGACGCGAGCGAGTAAGGAGTGGCCTCAGTTCCTCGTGTCGGACTCGCAAGCGACGTAGGGACCGTCGTTCGACGTGCCGCCCGTCGCCTCTGCGGTAAAATGACTCCCTCGGCCGCCGATCTCATCGGGCGATACTGAGCTATAACAGGCCGGAAAATGAAGATGTCTTCGGAATGGACCTCTGGTCGTCACGCACCGGTTTCATCCTCGCTGCCACCGGTGCAGCCGTCGGTATCGGGAACATCTGGCGCTTCCCGTCGGTTGTCGGTCGAAACGGCGGGGGTGCGTATCTGATTCCGTTTCTCGTCGCAGTGTTCGTCTTCGCGGTACCGCTCATGATACTCGAAATCAACAGTGGCCGACAGACACGGGCCGATATCGTCGCCACGTTCCGTGGCGTTCGTCCGTGGTTCGGGATCTTTGGCTGGTTCGTCGTCGCTATCGTCATTCTGATCCTCAGCTACTATCTCGTCATCACGGGCTGGATACTCGCGTTCCTGGGGTCCGCGATAACTGGGAGCGACATCTCGTTGGCTCGCTTCACCGCGTCGTACACGCCAGTGCTGTTCTTTACCGTCTCGCTCGGTATCGTCGCGGCCGTCCTTTCCCTCGGGGTGCGAGAGGGAATCGAACGATTGACGACCGTTCTCATGCCGCTCGTGTTCGTGATTCTCCTCGGCATGGCGGCCTTCTCGGTGACGCTGTCGGGGTTTTCGGAGGGTGTGGCGTTCTTCTTGACGCCCGACCTATCTGTGCTCGCTGATCCGCTCATCTGGAGCGCCGCGTTCGGGCAGGCCTTCTTCTCGCTATCAGCAGGCATGGGGATTCTGCTCACGTACGGGAGCTATGTGGGTGAAGAGATGGACGTTCCCGAAGCCGTAGCTATCATTGCGGTGGCGGACGTTGTCGTCGCCGTTTTGGCCGGCATCGTCATCTTCCCTATCGTCTTTACGTTCGATCTCGAGCCATCTCTTGGAACTGAACTGGCGTTCTCCACCCTCCCTGCAGCGTTCTCGCTCCTCCCGGGTGGGCGGATTGTTGCTGCGGCGTTTTTCGGGCTCCTCTTTGCGGCTGCGATCACCTCTGCTGTCTCGATGATGGAGGTGGGAGTTTCGACTGTTCGTGGGGCAACACGGTTCACACGGGGCCAAGCGACGACACTCGTCTCTGGCTTGGTGTTCCTTCTCGGGATGCCGTCACTGCTGAGTTACACGCCGTTCCAACTATACGTGTGGGGGACGCCCTTCCTCGACCTCCTGGACACCTCTGTCGGGACGCTCGGGCTGCCAGTCACAGCGCTCATGATTTCGATCACGTTCGGCTACGTTGCAAGACACGAGGAGGGACGTGTACTGCGCATCGAGCGATTGACGGCTGTGTCCACGAAATACCTCCTTCCCCCGGTTCTCGTCGTAATCATCGCCTCTCAACTGCTCCTCGGGGTTGATTTCCCTGGCTGGCAGACGCTCCCCGGCAGTGCGCTGGACCGAGCGCTCCTCTCCGCCGCCATCGTCGTCACTGTTGGTGTGTTGGTTTACCTCCTGCTTCGTTTCCAAAGAGCGGCGGTCAAGTGATTTCTGATCACGATTCTGACGAATCGATTCCGGTTCCCTCGCGGGTGGCCCACGCTGTGAACTCGCCGTCGAACTCGCCGGTACAATCGCATCACTGCGCAGCGTGGCAGTGTATTTTCGTCACGTTACCCACCCCCTTGCAGATGACTCGACGCTGGAGGATACCTCGGTTCTTCTCCAGGACGACGATTCTCTCTCCACTGAACGGGATAGTAGTGTAGAACCACGACCTCACCATCCTCGGCGTGATAACGAGAGCCGCCGCATCTCGATCAGATGGCTGTTCGAGTCGAGTGCACGACGGACGAACGCCTATCAGTTCAGTTATCGAACGGCTGGGTATGCCCGTTCAGGAACCCGTCGAGACTCCAGTAACGGAGATAGAACTGGCGGTGCGGGACAGGAACTGCTTTTTCGTTCGTCTCTCGGCCGAAACCGACTGTCGCATTCGACTCGAGGAGTTGATACACCGGGCGGACGGGAACCTTCTTCAATACTTCAGTATCCGTGAAACCTCTTCGGAGGAAGTCCTCGACATGGCTGCGAGCGAATCCGCGATTGCAGAGGCTCGTCTCGTCAGGAACGGTACCGACGGAAACCTCTTCCAGTTCGTCGTGTCCGGGCCATGTGTCACCGCGACGCTCGCCGACACCGGAGCAATCACCCGTGACGTGTCGGCCGCTGGCGGTGTCGGCCGTGTCGTGGCAACGGTCCCATCTCACGTCGCCGTTCGAACCGTGGTCGAGACGTTCCAGACGCGTCACCCGGTGTCCGAGTTCCTCGCGCGGCGGGAACGTGATCAGTCGACACCCGTCCGAACGAACGCGGGTGTCCACACTATCCTCGCCGACCGACTCACCGAGAAGCAGTACGAAGTACTGCGAACGGCGTATCTGAGCGGCTACTTCGCGTGGCCGCGCGAACGTACGGCTGAAGAGTGTGCCGACGCGTTGGGTATTGCTCAGCCGACGTTCAGCCAGCACCTCCGAACGGCTCAGTCCAAGGTGTTTACCGCTCTCTTCGACTCCGCGCTCGACGAAACGTGACCGGGTCGTCGAGTCCGTTCACGACCGAATGGACCGTAGTTGTGCTACCTATCCCTATAGGCAGCAAGCGTTTGCCAGTAGAACCGGAATCTACCGACGGGTGATTCAGGATGCCAAGCTATGCGGAGTGGACTGCGGCACAGGAGACGGCGACCGTCACGGTGGACGGACACGAACTCGACGTCGCCTACTACGACGAGGGAGCGGGAGATCCAGTCGTCTTTCTCCACGGGATTCCGACGAACTCCTACCTGTGGCGGGACGTGGTTCCGCCGATTGCAGCGGAACGCCGCGTCGTCGTTCCGGACATGATCGGATACGGCAACTCGTCGATGTTCGACGGGTTCGATAGGTCGATCCGCGCACAGGAGGAGGCGATAACGGAACTGCTGTCGACGCTGGACGTCGGGAATCCCTCGCTGGTCGGTCACGACCTCGGTGGCGGCGTGTTCCTTCGATACGCGGCCCACCATCCAGATGCTGTCGACGAACTCGTCCTCTCGAACGCCATCGCGTACGACTCGTGGCCGATCCAGTTGATCACCGACTTGGGACTCCCGGAGACGGCACGGGAAACCGGTGTGGAGGAGTTGCAGGCGATGCTCGACGATCTCTTTCGGGATACGCTCTACGGATCGGAGCACAGCGAAGCGTTCCTCGACGGCATGACCACGCCGTGGAACTCCGAGGCCGGCGTTACGTCCCTCGTTCGAAACGCGATCTCGACGAACACGAATCACACGACTGAGATCGATCCGAAGAGGATCGAGGCCCGGACGCTCCTCCTGTGGGGGGCGGACGATCAGTTCCAGTCGATAGAGTGGGCCGAGCGCCTGCATGAGGATATCGAGACAGCCGAACTGATCGGACTGGACGACGCGAACCACTGGGTGATGGAGGATCGTCCGGACGCTTACCGGGACGAACTGGCCGACTTCCTGCTCTAATCCGAGCGATCCGTTCGGGCCGAGTCGAGGATGACGGCCACGACTCGCAACCTTCGCCCGCAGAGGCACCCCTAACGACGGGTCGTCAGTCGTGCCCTCCTCCGGACTCTGCTACTATAAATATGTTACTCGTATCGGATGTCCGTCTTCACACTCTCAGAATAGTAAGAAACGTCGAATCGGATTGTACATCCGTGAACGACAAATCGTGTATCAGCAACCGAATCCCCCGACCGAACGCCGATCACCAATAACGGTTACCAACAGAGACTCATGAGCACACATCCAGAATCGAGTGACTCGAAACCGACGTCGGTCGTCACACCGCGCCAGTCACAGGAGACGCTCATCTCCATGGCAGACGTGCTCGGTCGTAAGTGGCACTTGGTCATTCTCCACGAGTTGCTGACGGAGGGCGCGATGGGATTCGGCGAACTGAAGCGGGATATCGATCGGATCTCGTCGAAGGTACTGTCGGACAGTCTCGACCGGCTCGAAACGGAACACGACCTCGTCGAACGCCGCATCGTGAGCGAAAAGCCGGTGCGCGTCGAGTACGCGATGACGGACCGCGGCCGTAACCTCGCTCCCATCGTCGACCGCATCCACGAGTGGGGCGTCGAACACGCCGTGAGGGAGTAGGCGCGGTGAGGTCGGGGTAACGTATCGACCGGATAGTAAGCGAGTGACGCACCGGTTACTACCTTACAAGCATGATACAGCTGAAATATAGTGGTGGGGCGTGACGTGGTACTGTGGCCCAATAGGTGCAGAGCCGGGCCACACGGAGCAACCAATGGATCGACGCAACACACTCAAGGCCATCGGAACGGTCGGTGTCGCGGGGGCGCTCGGACTCGGGACGACCGGAACTGCGAGCGCGGATCGAGCCGATGCTGCCGACGGCGGCGGCGGTACCAACCCCGGACGGATCGGGAACTACGGCGGTGCGAAGACGCTCACCCCACCGGATCTCGGCGGATTCGACCACGTGCTGGTCTATCTCGCCGAACCGCTCGTCGAGGGCGACTGGAGCGTCGTCGAGAACGCGGAGCGATTCCAGCGCGAGATCATGGGGCGAGACGAGGAAGCCGTCGAGGCGGATCGGCGAGCGGCGGAATCGTTCTACGAGGAGCGCTTCGGACTGACGTTCGAGGGAGACGTGGGCCTGTTCGAACCGGAGGAAAGCACCGACGGATCAGCCGTGCTGAATCCGTTCTACCAGGATCCCGACGTGGGCTACAACGCGTACGCGGTGTCGGGACGGGCGATGCCGAACAATCACGACGACGGTGCGACCAATCGCGACGAGATGCTGGCCGGAAAAGTCAGAGACGGCGGCTGGATCGTCTCGATCACCGAAGACACGACGCTCGGAGGGAGCTACGGCGGGAGCGACGGCTTCGATATCGGCGCTGGCGGAACGCTGGCGTACGGTCACTACAACATCAAGATGGGCGACAACGAGGATCCCATCGTGATCCGATACGAATCCGAACACCCGATCCTGCCGCTGGACATGCCGGTCGCGTTCAACTGCGACCTGTTCCACGACGAGTGGGGTGAAGGGCAGGTTCGCGGGACGACTAACATTCCGGGTGGTGGCATCCGCAACGTTCTCACGTTCCCGCCGTCGCTGTAGTCGAACCCCGTCCCCATTTTTTCACCTTAGCGAGGGTCGCCGACCCGGCTAGCCGCGCCCCGGGTCGTTCCCTATTCGGCCGTCTCGAAGTCGAATCACGTGGAGTTACCTAATTTCGGTAGGTAACTATTATACTATCCCCGTCCGTACGAGGGAGATATGAGCAACGAGACGGAAGAGGTGGCTGCTGCCAAACAACTCGAAGTGTGGTGTGCTGGCGAGGACTGGTGTCCAGTCACGACGACGGCGTCACTCATCTGCAAGAAATGGCACCCGGTGATCGTCCACCGACTGCTCGAACACGGCCCCAGCGGGTTCAACGAACTCAAAGGCGACGTCGACGGCATTTCGAGCAAAGTGCTTTCGAGCAGCCTCGACGACCTCGAAGAGAAGCAACTCGTCGACCGCGAGATCATCAGCGAAAAACCCGTTCGGGTGCAGTACTCGCTCACGGACCACGGTCGCTCTCTCGAACCGGTGATCTTCGCGATGCGCGACTGGGGCCTCGAACATCTCACGAAACCCGACGACGATTCGGAGGACCTCTAGGGCGTGGTTGCCGAGGGTGACCCGTCGCCTTGACTCGGCTCTCGACGGCACGTGCTCGTCCGGATCGTCGGGAGTTCTAGTCCTCTCCACGAGAGCCGCCTGATCGGCCCAATGCGCAACTGTTTACGGGGGTTACGAACGCGTTACCTGCTGAGCCTGCGGTTGTCCGAGATTGATTACGAGAAGAAACTAAGTTACGGGTAGTTATGCCAATCGACGACATCGACAGGCGCACGCTCCTCCGTCTCGGTGGAGCCGCAGCTATCGGCGCACTGGCGGGTTGTAACGGTCAGCAAGGTTCCGATGCCACCTCGACGGCGACGACGACCCCCTCAGTGACTGCGACGGCGACGGCCACGGCGACGGAAACGTCCGGGACTACCCCGCCGGGTGCGGATCAACTCGGGGGACCCGACGATCTTCGATCCTCGGCGACGGTGGAGGCGACGATGCTCTCCTCGGATCAAGGTGCGGGTCAGCACGTGAACACGCCGGCCGTCGTCTGGGTCGAACAGGGTGCGACCGTGACGTGGAACGTCACCGAGGGCTCGCACTCGATCACGGCGTACCATCCCGATTTCGACCGATCACTCCGGATTCCCGACGAGGCAACGCCCTTCGATTCCGGGATTCTTCCGGCCGGCGAATCGTTCGAACACACCTTCGAGACGCCGGGCGCCTACAACTACTTCTGTCGCCCGCACGAGGGACTCGGAATGGTCGGTCTCGTCGTCGTCGGTCAGCCACAGGGCGGGCCGGGGACGACGGCCGTCGACGACGTCGAACTGAGCGCCGCCGCTCAGTCGCTCACCCGACTCCTCGACGTAGCGGGCATCGTCTCCAGCGAGGGCGAGGGGACGAACGCGTACGCGTGGCAGGACGCCACCTGGGACTCCTACTGGTACTCCCTGTACAACATGAGTACCAACATCGCCATGAGCGGCAACGGCGTCCAGTTCCCGCACAACGACGCCCAGCGACGACAGTTCGAACGGCGAGTGCCCGCGATGTTGCAACACGCCGACGTCGACGAGCCACCGATCAAGAATCCCAACCTGAACATGGCCGCGTTCACGGAGGGCGACCCCCACTTCACCCAACAGCCCGTCTTCGATTCCGGCGACGGGCGACCCGACGCCTCGACGCTGACGTGGGACACGTCGAAGTCATCGAAGGTCGTGAGCCCCTCCTCCGTCGCGTGGACGCACCTCAAGGGTGTGACGTGGGCGAAGAACTTCCAGAAACACTTCGAGACGCTTCCACCGGGGATCGCGGCGAAGTTCCGCGCGCAGATGCTCACCACCCTCGCACAGATCGGGACGAACGCGACGCTCATCGCCGGGGGGCCGGACGGCAACGGAGCGCTCACGAAAGGCGACTCGCTCGAACTCGTCTCCGAGTTCCGACCCGGCGACGGCACGGTCGTCGACGAGACGGCGCGTCCCAACC
>Ga0207797_1001431_pt1 | contig 17244 bp, 12 predicted proteins | sample PRCRCaboRojoPR_6_FD_187275 | JGI IMG/M metagenome (GOLD analysis project Ga0207797, IMG submission 187275) | Marine sediment microbial community from Cabo Rojo, Puerto Rico - PR CR 10% Liquid 1 (SPAdes) | ecosystem: Environmental > Aquatic > Marine > Coastal > Sediment | place: Cabo Rojo, Puerto...
CGGAGTCGAGAGCGGCTGCGCGTGCTCTTCGATCGGGCGCCGGACGCCATCGTCATTCACGACGCCGACGGGGAGGTGCTCGAGGTCAACGCCGAGAACGTCGAGAACCTGGGCTACACCCGCGACGAACTCCTGTCGATGAACGTCGCCGACTTCGACGTCCACTCCCGGGCGGAGCTCCGGGAACTCTGGGCGGACATGGCGGTGGGGCGGACCGTCAAGGTCGAGAGCGAACACGAGCGCGCGGACGGATCGACGTTTCCGACGGAGATCTGGGTCAGCAAGATCGAGGTCCAGGGCGAGGAGCGCTTCCTCGCCCTCGGGCGGGACAGCACCGAGCGCAAGGAACGCGAGCGGGACCTCGAGGAGTACCGCACGCTCGTGGAGGCCGTCGGCGACGCGATGTACGTCCTCGACACGGACGGCTACGTGCGGATGGCCAACCAGGCCATGGTCGAGCACCTCGAGGCCGACGCGGACGACGTCGTGGGGAGCCGGATCAGCGAGTTCACCACCGAGGCCGACTTCGAGCGGAGCACGGCCCTCCTCGAGGAACTCCTGGCCGACCCCGACCGCCGGCGAGGGTCCCTCGAGATGACCGCCGTCACGACGACTGGCCGGGAGATCCCCGTCGAGACGCACGTCGCCGTGCTGACGGACGACGCCGGAGATTACCGCGGCAGCGTCGGCGTCGTCCGGGACGTCACCGAACGCAAGGAGCGCGAGCGAGAGCTCGAACGCTACGAGACCATGGCCAACACCGCCGGTGACATGGTCTACATCCTCGACCGGCGCGGCCGCTTCCAGTTCGTCAACGACGCCACCGAGCGGCTCACCGGCCACGCGAGCGAGGCCATCGTCGGCGAGCACGTCAGCCTGATCCTGGGAGACGACGACATCGCCGAGGGCCGGGAGATCATCAGGCGGCTGCTTGCCGCCGAGGACGGCGTCACCAGCGAGGCCTACGAGATCGACCTCCAGCGGGCCGACGGCAGCACCGTCACCTGCGAGTCCCACATCACGCTCCTCCAGCAGGATGGGGAGTGGGCGGGGACCGTGGGCGTCGTCCGGGACATCACCGAGCGCAAGAAACGGGAGGAGCAACTCGAACGGTTCACCGACATCGTCTCCCACGACCTGCGGAACCCGCTGAACGTGGCGGACGGCCGCCTCGAGATCGCCCGGGACGACTGTGAGAACGAGCACCTCGAGAAGGTCGGCGGGGCCCTCGATCGGATGGAGACGCTGATCGCCGACCTCCTCCGCCTCGCGAAGGTCGGCGAGGAGGTCGAGGCGGAACCGGTCGATCTCACGACGCTGGTCGAGCGCTGCTGGGACCACGTGCCCACGGCCGACGCCAGTCTCGTCACCGAGACGGACCGGGCGATCCGGGCCGACCGGAGTCGCTGCCAGCAACTACTGGAGAACCTGGTCCGGAACGCCATCGATCACGGTGGGGCGGCCGTGACGGTCACGGTCGGCGAGCTCGACGACGGGGACGGATTTTTCGTGGCAGACGACGGCCCCGGGGTCCCGCCGGACGAGCGCGAGGCCGTCTTCGGGAGCGGCCACACGCAGCGGGAGGACGGCACTGGGCTCGGCCTGGCCATCGTCCGCGAGATCGCCGAGGCCCACGACTGGACCGTCACCCTGACCGAAAGCGAGACGGGCGGGGCGCGCTTCGAGTTCGGCGGCGTCGAGTACGTCCGCTGAGGCCCCTCGGTCAGTCCTCCCCCGCCTGGCCGGAGATCGACTGGGAGACGTACTGGCCGCTCGTGATCTCGGGAATGACGACCTCGTCCGCCCCGGCGCGGCGGGCGAGTCGGGAGTACCGGTCGTTGCCCACCCTGACGATCACCCGGACGTCCGGCGAGAGCTGGCTCACGAGGATGGCGATCTCGATGTTCGCGTTCGAGTCGTCGATGGCCGCGACGACGACCGACGCCCGCTCGACGCCGGCGTCCCGCAGGGTCCCCTCCATCCGGGCGTCCCCCTGGAGCGCCGTGACGGCGTCGTTCTCGATGTGATCGACGTTGTGTTCGTCCCGTTCGATAGCCACGACGGCGTGTCCGGCGTTGGCGAGCGTGTTGGCGATGGTCCGCCCGAAGATGCCGTAGCCACAGACGATCGCGTGGTCGGATAGCTCGTCGAGTTGTCGTTTGGTGCGCACGCGTTTGAGTTCCTCCTGTATCTGCCCGCCGAACGCCGCGCCGACGACGGTTTCCCCGATCCACAGCGCCGCGAGGATGAGCCCGAGGAAGACGACGAGGGAGAACGCCCGGACCCCGTCGCCGACCCCGTGCAACTCGATGCTCGTGGGATCGAGGAGCCAGAACGCCGCCTCGACGACGGAGACGCCCTCGAGGAGCACGAATCCCGCGATGCCCACGGCGGAGACGGCCAGAAACGCCACGATCGGGCGCAACGCGTTTCTGATCAGGGGCCGGTCGGCGGCGAGCACCTCCGATGTGACAGGGTGGCCCCTCAAAACGGTTGTGGTCGGGGCCCCGGCACAGTCGAACGGCCTCGCCCCATTGCGCTGTCGGTTCCCAGTGACAGTCGCGTAACAGGCTGGGGCGGCCCGCTGTCCGGCGTTTTTCCCGGAACTGAGAGCGAGGGAAATCGTTTTTATGACCCCTGGAAAATCTTCGATTGTGGCGGTCACAATGAGCAGGTCGACGCAGGTGGCAACCCCTGCTCGGGACGCTACCACCACGCTCGTCCTCTACGTCGACGCCGACGAGTCGACGGCCGAGCGGGTTGCCGAATGGCTGGAGGACCGTAACGCGTCGCTCACCGTCGCGACCGAGCGGACCGGCGCGGCGACGCTCGAACGGCTGCGGAGCGATCCCATCGACTGCATCGTCAGCGAGTACGACCTCCCCGACACGACGGGGCTCGAGTTCCTGCGAGCCGTCCGCGAGACCTATCCCAACCTCCCGGTGTTGTTCTTCACCGACCGGGAGGAGACGGTCGTCGCGGAGGCCATCGAGGCGGGGGCGACCGATTACCTCGAGAAGGACCACGACGAGAGCTGCGAGTTACTGTACTCCCGCGTCCGGCGCGCGGTGAGCCACACCCGGTCCGAGCGCCGGGCGAGGGTGGCCCGGGAACACCTCCAGGAGGTCTTCGAGCGCATCAACGGCTTCCTCGCCGTCGACGCCGAGTGGACGGTGACCTACTGGAACGAACGGATGGGAGCCCGGACCGGCCGGTCCGCCGACGAGGCCCTCGGGGCGTCCCTCTGGGAGGTCTACCCGGCGATCGCCGGAACCGTCCTCGAGGAGCGGCTTCGCCACGCGATGGCGGCCGGCGAGCCGATCGAGGCGACGGCCTACCTCGAGGCGAGCGACCAGTGGCTCGAGGTCCTCGCCTACCCCGTCGAGGACGGTCTCTTCGTCCAGTCCGAGGACATCACCGACGAGCACGAGCAACTCCGTGAACTCGAACGCCGGAACCAGCGCCTGGAGTCGGTGGCCCGGACCCTCTCACACGACCTCCGGACGCCGCTGAACGTCGCCGAGGGGCGCCTGGAACTCGCCGAGGAGACGGGCGAACTGGGCCACCTGGAGGACGTCGCCCAGGCCCACAACCGCATGCAGAACCTCATCAACGACCTCCTCCGCCTGGCCCGGGCCGAGGAGATCGAGGTCGAGCCGACGCCGCTCCGGGACGTCGTCGAGCGATCGTGGTCGTTCGCCGAGGCCGACGGCGCCGACCTGGCCCTCCGGGTCGACGGCGACGTGCACGTGCGCGCCGACGGCGACCAGCTCCAGCGGATCTTCGAGAACCTGTTCGAGAACGCGTGCGAGCACGGCGACGCCTCGACGGTCAGCGTCGGCCTGCTCGGGAACCAGGCGGGCTTCTACGTCGAGGACGACGGGACCGGACTCCCGGAGGAGGACCCGGGCATCTTCATCTCGGGCGTCTCGACGGCCGCGGACGGGACGGGCTATGGTCTGGCGATCGCCAAGCAGATCGCAAACGAGCACGGCTGGCAGATCGACGCCGCGGCCGCGGCCGACGGCGGGGCCCGGTTCGAGGTCACGGGCGTGGACTTCCTCAAGGGCTCGTAGGGAGCCCCGGGCGGCCGATCGGCGGCAAGCCCCGCCGACCTGGCAGGATTCCTCGACACCGTCGAACCGGGGAATCGATACCGCGTTCGTTGCGCGATGAGTCCGCCAACCTGACCTGGTTCGTGCCTGAAGGCAGGTCCATCCACTGGCCAGAAATATCAGTATTTTATTACTCATATTAAATAAATTTTGATATTTATAGCTCAGGGACCCTGCCGCGTATGAATCTAAGATATTTATAATTTTAATCCTATTTTCTACGTTATATACATTAAGATGAAGATATATCGTTTACTCAACCTCCTATCGACCAATCGTTGGACCCGCTGGAATCTCGGGATTTTCCTTATATCAATATTCAAATATAAATATACCCAATATTCCGAGTATTCAATGGCAGGTCCAGATGTGCACCCGAGCGTGACGATGGGGACCGAAAAAACGCCTAGATCCACGGGTCGGGCAAGGAGCACGGCGGCATCAGAACCTTCTACCGAACGGGCCGCCGTCCGTACCCGCCACCGACCTACAGCGACGGCTCGTCGAGGTTGACGTAGACTGACTTCGTCCGGCGGTAGTGGTCGAGGGCCTCGCGGCCGAGGTCCTTGCCGATGCCGGACTGCTTGAAGCCCCCGTAGGGCGCCTCCGGGCGGATCGGCCCGTAGTCGTTGACGTAGACGACGCCGGCGTCGAGATCCGCGGCGGCGCGGTGGGCCAGGTCCGTCCGCTCGGTCCCGATCCCCGCGGCGAGGCCGTAGTCCGTGTCGTTCGCGAGGTCGATCGCCTCCTCGTAGGTCGAAAACTCGATGATCGTCTGGACCGGACCGAAGATCTCCTCCTGGGCGATCCGCATGTCGTTCTCGACGTCGCCGAACACCGTCGGCTCGACGTACCAGCCGTCGGCCAGTTCCTCGTCGGCCGGTCGGCCGCCGCCGGTCAGCAGCGTCGCCTCCGATCGGCCGACCTCGACGTAATCGGTCACCTTCTCGAACTGGTCCCGGGAGGTCAGCGGTCCCAGGGTGGTCGACTCCTCGAGGGGGTCGCCGATTTGGTAGGACTCGGCTTTCTCGACGAATCGCTCCGTGAACTCGTCGAGGACGTCCTCGTGGACCAGGGCCCTGGCGAAGGCGTCACAGATCTCGCCGGTGGCGTAGAAGATCCCCGACGCGACGGCCTCGACGGCCGTCTCGAGGTCCGCGTCGGGGAAGACGAGAAACGGCGACTTGCCGCCGAGTTCGAGCGTCACCGGCGTGACGGTGTCGGCGGCGTCGTGCATGACTCCGCGCCCGACGCCGGTGCTCCCGGTGAAGGACAGCTTGCGGACGTCCGGGTGTTCGGTCAGGGCCGCCCCCGCCGTCGAGCCAGTCCCCGGGACGACGTTGATCGTCCCCTCGGGGAAGATCCCCTCGGAGAGTTCGGCCATGCGGATGGTCGACAGCGGGCTCTGGGACGAGGGTTTCAGGACGAGGGCGTTGCCGGCCGAAAGCGCCGGGCCGAACTTCCAGGCGGCCCCCCACGTCGGGAAGTTCCAGGGGACGACCTGGCCGACGACGCCGTAGGGCTCGTGGCGGGTGTAGACGTGGAGGTCCTCGCCGGTCTGGAGCTGCCGGCCGGCCTGGTCCCGCGAGAGCGCGGCGTAGTACTCGAGCGTGTCGATGGCGCCCTCGACCTCGCCGCGGGCGTGGGCGATGGGCTTGCCCGTCTCGATCGTCTCGAGCAGAGCGAGTTCCTCGACGTGGTCGCCCAGCCGGTCGGTCCACTCCAGAATCGCCCGTCCGCGTTCGGCCGGGGCCGTCTCGCCCCAGGCGCCGTCGACGGCCGTCCACGCGGCCTCGACCGCCCGGTCGACGGCCGCCGCGTCACAGGCCGTGACCGTCGTCACCGGCCGGTCGACGGCCGGGTCGCGCGTCTCGAGTTGCTCGCCCGTCTCGTGTCCCGCCCCACCGATCCACGCGTGAAAGTCGCTGATTGCGTCGACCCGCCCGTGGGCGTCCAGGTGCGCCTCGAGGAGGTCACCGCGGTGCTCGCCTGACGTCATGTGTCGCCTCTCGGACCGGGGCACCAAAGCCTTGGGTGGTCTCCCCGCGGGGCGGGCCGGGCCCCGTCAGTAGCTCTCCCGGGCGATCTCGAGGAGGTCGTCGGCGTCGGCCCCGCGGGGGTTGTCGTGGATCTCGGAGGTGTCCATCGACTTCTCCGCGATGGCGGGCAGGTCCGCCTCGTCGACGCCGACCTCGCCGAGGCCGCCCGGCAGATCCACCTCATCGATCAGGGCCTCGACGGCCTCGACGGCGCGACGGGAGGCCGCCTCGTCCGACATGCCGGAGACGTCCTCGCCCAGCCACGCGGCGACGTCGCGGTACAGCCCGGGGACGGCGTCGCGGTTGTACTCCATCACCGCCGGCGTGAAGATGGCGATTGCCTCGCCGTGCGGGATCTCCGGGTACATTCCGCCGGTCACCTCGGCCAGGGAGTGGATCGCGCCGAAGCCCGCCAGGTTCTCGCCCATGCCCGCCAGGTGGGCCGCGAACATCATGTGCTCGCGGGCCTCCATGTCGCCCTCGTGGTAGGCCCGGGGCAGGTACGCGGCGACGCGCTCGGTCACCGCCCGCGCCATCGGTTTGACCATGGGCGGCGAGACCGCGGAGACGTAGTTCTCGAGGGCGTGGGAGAAGGCGTCGAAGCCGGTCGCCGCGGTCTGTCGCGGCGGGAGCGACGCCGTCAGCGCCGGGTCGACCAGCGAGACGGTCGCGCCGAGGTAGGGGCCGCCGGGATACAGCGGCGGCTGGCCGAGCGCCATCTTGAACTCCCGGTCGGTGTCGGTGATGACCGACCAGAAGTCCACCTCGCTGCCCGTCCCCGCCGTGGTCGGCACCGTCACCAGCGGGACGGAGTGGTTCTCGATCCGCCCGGCCTCGACGTCGTCCGCGGTCACCACCTCGTAGTCGGCCACCGAACCGGGGTTGGTCGCCATCGTGCTCGCGGTCTTGCCGACGTCCATCGAGCTGCCGCCGCCGACGGCCACGATGACGTCACAGCCCTCCGCCTCGAGGGCATCGACGGCCGCCTCGACCATCGCGACGGTCGGGTTCGGCTCGACGCCGTCGTAGATCGCGTAGTCGATCCCCGCGGCGGACAGCGACCCGGTAATCCCGTCGATGAGTCCCGCCTCGACGATCCCCGGGTCGGTGACGACGAGCGCCTTCTCCCACCCCTTCGTGGCGGCGATGTCGCCGACCTGCTCGCTGGAATCCGTTCCGAACTCGACCCAGATCGGGAAGGTGTACGTGTACGGCTCCATGGTATCAGGCGACAACTCGGCCGACGGCGGCGTCTGCTCGGGACGGTTCGATCGCTCTCGACCCTCGTACTCGCATATCGTCTTGCAGTGCTGGCCCTCGTTTTAAAAATCTTGTCAGGCTGCCCCACGGGGCGGCGCCCGCCGGATCGAAACTTTCTTTCTCGGCAGCGTCGACCTTCCGCGGGTGTTGCCGTCGGGCTGGCGATACCGGCACACCGCCCTCGTCGTCTGCACGCTGGCGTACTTCGCGACCCGGGTCGAGCCGGTCGTGGTGGGCCCGCTCGTTCCCGACATCGCGGCGGCGCTCGAGGGGTCCCAGCTCGCCATCGGCACGGCGATGACGGGATTCTGGGCGGCCTACGCGCTGGTGCAGCTACCCAGCGGGCTGCTCGCGGGACGCCTCGGCGAACGCCGCGTGGCACTCGTGGCGCTGGCAGCGGCCGCGTTCGGGAGCCTCGCGCTCGCGCTGTCGCCGACCATGATCGCGTTCGCGATCGTCGCCGCGCTGCTGGGCGGCGGCGTCGGCCTCTACTACAACGTCGGCGTCTTCCTGCTTTCGGACGAGTTCGAAGGGACCGGCCGGGCCATCGGCATCCACCGCCTCGGGAGCCAGGCCGCCGGGCTGGTCGTCCCGGTCCTCGCCGTCGCCGTCGGGGCGCGGTACGGCTGGCGCGTCGCGCTCGGCCTCGGCTTCGTCGCGGCCCTGCCGACCGCGGGACTCGTCGCGCTGTCGCTCCGGTCGAGACGCCCGGCCGAGCCCCCGACAGTCCGGGAGCAGTTCGACCTCTCGACGGCGGCCGACCTCCTGGCCCGTCCGGCGATGCGGACCGGGACGGTCCTGGCCGGCGTCGGCGAGTTCGTCGCCGTCGCGAACCTGACGTTCCTCCCGACCGTCCTCGTGAGCGTCCACGGCCTGGATCGGGCGGTCGCCGGCGTGGCCTTCTCGTTTTACTTCCTGGTCGTCAGCCTGACCCACCCGGTCTCGGGCTGGTTCGCCGACCGCACGTCACCCCAGGCGGCAGTGACCATCGCGATGGCGGCGGGCGTGCTCGGCCACGCCCTCCTCGTCGCGGCCCCCTCGACCGTTTTCGCGATCGCCGCGGTGGGCCTCGCGGGGCTCTCGATGGGCTACAACGCCCCCCTCCAGTCCGGCCTCATCGCGAGCCTCGATCGCGCCGATCGGGGCGGCGGCTTCGGGTTGTTCCGAACCGGCTACGTCCTCGTCGGCTCGCTGGGCGCCGCCGTCGTCGGCGGCATCGCCGACCTCGCGGGCTGGCCGGTCGCCTACGGCGTCAACGCCGGCCTGTTCGGCCTCGGGCTGGCCGTGCTCGCCGTGGCGGCCACGGGCGACCGCGACGGGTTCGTCTGAGGCCGTCGGCCGGCCGGCGTCACCACAGCCAGAGGAGTCCCGTGGCGCCGACGCCGACGCCCACGAGGGCGAGGCTCGCCATGGCCGCCGGCCGCACGAGGGAGCGAGCCAGCGACGCCGCGATCGCCACCTTGACCAGCACGCTCGCCCCGACGCCGACGAGCACGCCCGCGGTCGCGACGTCGGTCGCGAGCTTGCCGGACGTGTAGAGGACCACGACGGTCGTGGTGACGGCGCCACTCGAGAGCATGCCGCTGAAGAAGCTCGTCAGCAGGAAGCCAGACGAGCCAAAGAGCGCCCGGGCGCCGGCCGAGAGGAGCAACACGCCGATGAAGATCCCGCCGAAGGAGAGGGCGGTTCGCAGGTTGAAGGGCGAATCGAAGGTCAGCTCGACTTCGGCGTCCCAGTCGCCGACGACGTACGAGAGCCCGACCCCAGCGAGGGCGATCGTCACGAGCGGCAGCCCGACCGTCGGGACGAGTGCCGGGACGAACCCGCCGACGATCACGAGGTCGCGCAGCGCCATCGCCGCGTCGGCCAGCAGGATCGCGCCGACGCCGATCGAGGTGATGTCGCTGTTCGCCCGCGTCCGGGACGCGATCGCACCGATGACGGCCGTCGAGTTGACGAGCCCCCCGAAGAAGCTCGTGATGGCGATGCCGGTGGTCCCGTAGCGCTGGACGATCAGGTAGTTCGCGAACCCGATCGCGCTGACGGCGACGACCAGCAGCCAGACGGTCCGGGGGTTGATCGCTCCCCACGGCCCGAGCGCCTCGTCCGGCAGGATCGGATAGACGACGAAGGCGAGGACACCGAACTCGATGGCGCTCCTGATCTCGGCCTTCGAGAGGTTCTCGGCGAAGTCGTGGAGCTCGCGCCTGGCGACGAGCAGGAGGGTGGCGACGATGGAGATGACGACCGCGGCGAAGTACAGCCCCTGGCCCACCATGACGCCGACGCCGTAGGTCACGACCATCGCCACCGACGTCGTGAGGAGGAAGCCGGTGTCCGCGAGCAGTCCGCGTCCGGCCAGGATCATCCCCTGGACGACGACGAGCGCGGCGCCGAGTGCGACGAGCAACCCCTCGCCAGTGACGGTCGTGACCGCCCCGGCGATGGCGATGAACGCGAAGGTTCGCATGCCGGCTGGCTTCTGGGACCACTCTCGCTCGGTCCCCAGCAGGACGCCGAGGGCCGTCGCCAGCAGCAGCTTCACGACCGTGGGGTGGGCGGCCAGCAACGCCTCGTAGTCGAGCGACGGGGGAACCACCGCCGAGAGGGCGATCATCCCGGCCGACATAGGGTATATGGGCCCATATAAGTACGGGAGGCCCCGGCCCTACTTCGTCTGGATGTTGAAGGTCTCGAGCAGCGGCCGGTGCATCACGACGAGGATGATCAGCGCCGGGAGCAGCGCGAGCACCGTCCCCGCCATGATGAGTCCCCACAGCGGTTCCCCACCGGCCTGGGCACCCTGGAGCTGCTCGAGGCCCACCTGGACGACCTGCTTCTCGTCGGACCGAATCGCGACGAGTGGCCAGAGGTACTGGTTCCAGCCCCACACGAACGAGATGACGAAGAGCCCGATGATCATGCTCTTCGACATCGGGAGCAGCACGCGAAACAGGAACCGGAACGGCCCGACGCCGTCGAGTTTGGCCGTCTCGACGAGGGACTCGGAGATCGACCGGAAGTGCTGGCGAAGCAACAACACCGCCGTCGGGCTGGCGAGGTACGGTAACACGAGCGCGTACATCGAGTCGTGCCAGCCGAAGTTGACCATGAGCTCGAACAGCGGCACGATACGGACCGGCACCGGCAGCATGAGCGTCAACAGGATGAGGACGAACAGCGTCCGCTTGAACCGGAAGTCATAGAAGACGATGGCCAGTGCCGCGAGCATCGAGATGGCGATCTTCCCGACGGCGATCAGCGACGCCATCACGAAGCTGTTGACCAGGTAGGTGCCGAAGTTGCGCTCGGTCAGCACCTCCACGTAGTTCGACAGCCCCTGGCTCCCGATCCCGAGGAAGGTGAAATCGAGCACCTCGGTGTTGGTCTGCGTGCTCATCACCGCGACGAGGACGACCGGGAGCGTGAGAAACAGGAGCGCGACGATCAGGCCGACGTGCACCGCCCACTCCCGTCGGAGTTCCCTGGCGGTGGTCCGGACGCGGTGTCGGAGGCCTTCGGGGACGTCACTGACGGCCATCTACATGCCACCTCCGTAGTGGCCGTACCGGTCCGAGAGGTACAACTGGAGCAGCATGAGGCCGCCGACGAGGACGAACAGGACGATCGACTGGGTGGCAGCGAGACCCATCTGGTTCGAGCCGAAGGCGGTCTGGTACAGTTCGTAGATGAGGATGCTCGTCGTGTTGCCGGGCCCGCCGCTGGTCATGATGTCGATGACGGGGAAGGGCAGGAAGAACGCGTAGACGGTGTTCATGATCACGAGGAAGCCGATCGTGGGCGAGATCAGTGGGAGGTACACCCGCGTGAGCATGCGGAAGCTACCAACGCCGTCGAGGCGCGCCGTCTCGTTGATCGTCTGTGGGATGCTCGAGAGCGCGCCGATGAGGAAGATGACGTTGTAGCCGATCATCTTCAGGATGGTCGTCACCGAGACCACCAGGATCGCCTGTGGATCGCTCGACAGCCAGTCGAACGTGATCCCCGTGGTGGCCTCGATCACGTAGGTCGCGATGCCCACGGTCGGGTGCAGGAGGAAGAGCATGATCGAGGCGATGATCGCGAAGGAAAACGAGTACGAGACCATCGAGGTCACGAGGTAGAACGAGGTCCCGGAGGAGACCCTGTAGATCAGGTAGGCAACGAGGATCGAGATCACGAGCGTGCCCACGACGACGATGGCGGCGAACACCAGGGAGATGCCGAAGCTGTAGTGGTACCGCGGGCTCTCCAGCAACCAGACGAAGTTGTCGAGGCCGACGTAGACGGATCGGGCGCCCGCGGCGACCGTCTTGTAGAGGCTCAGGCGGAAGGTGTCGAGCGCCGGGTAGTACAGGAAGACGCCGCTCGCGAGTAGCGTCGGCAACAGGAGCAGGTACGCCTGCCAGCTCCGCGTGTAGACCTCCTTCATCGGTGGGGCCGCCTCCGGTCGATCCGCCTCATTGTGTGCCTGGGTAGTGACTCAGGCCTCGGTACCAAAAACGTTCGGGCGCGGCAGGTTACACCCGCTCGTACCGTTCCAGTTCGCGGTTGCCGTACTCGGTCAGGTCGGTGAGGGCCTGGTCGATGTCCTTGTCCTGGAGCATGTTGTCGGACTGCCGGGCGACCTCCTCGTAGATGTTGAAGGCCGGGCCCATGAGGATGCCCTTGTTCATCGGGTACTCCTCCCACGCGTCGAGTTGCTGGCGGGCCACGTCGTAGGTGTCCGGGTGGTCGTCGAACCAGCCGGAGTCCTCGAGGTTGGTCAGGGACTCGGTGTGGGACGGGAAGTAGCCCGTCTGGCGGTGATAGAGGGCCTGCAGGTCCGGCCCAGTCATCTCCTCGAGGAACGTCGCCACCGCCTGGCGCTCGGCCTCGGATCGGTCCTTGTCCGAGACCCAGACAGCCGCCCCGCCCATGCTGTGGCCGATCCGGTCGCCCGGCACCGGCAGCCCGCCGACGCCGACGTTGATGTCGTTCTCCTCGAAGCCCGAGAGGCTGTAGGCCAGCGAGCCGGTCGAGTTCATGTGCATGGAGGCGACGCCGTTCTGGAAGGCCTGCTCGGAGGAGCCCCAGTCCTCGATGCCGGGGTTGTGGTAGGCGTCACCCAGGTCGTTCATCCACCAGTCGAAGACGGTCTGGCCGGCGTCGCTGTCATAGAGGACCTCCGTGGGCTCGCCGGCCCGGCCGTTCTCCTGGTCGGAGACGAACTGCTCTTGCTCGGCCAGCCAGCTGTTGATCCACCAGGCGTGGTTCGGCCAGGAGACCCCGTAGTCGGCCACGCCCTCGTCGACGATGGTGTTCGCCATCGAGGAGAGGTCCTCGAGGGACTGTGGCGGCGTTTCGGGATCCAGCCCAGCCGACTCGAAGTGGTCCTTGTTGTAGTAGAGGATGATCTGGGAGTTGTTGAACGGGATCGACCAGATGGTCCCCTCGATGATGCTGGTCCCCATCGCCGGGCCGAGGTAGTTGTCCGGGTCGACGTCCGGCCAGACCTCCTCGACGGGCTTGAAGAAGCCGCTGTCCTTGGCCACGATGGCGTTGCCCTTGTCCAGGTGACCGACGTCCGGCGGATCGCCCGCGTTCGCGGCGTTGAACAGGGCGTTTTTCGACTCCCGGTAGCTCCCCTGGGCCGACATCTCGACGGTGATGTGGTCGTTGCGCTCCTCGAACGTCGAGACCATCTCGTTGAACGTCTCCTCGTAGTAGCCACCCCAGGCCGGCCAGAACGAGATCGTCACGTCCTGGACCGGGGTATCGGTCGAGGCGCCACCGCCGTCGCCGTCACTGCCGTCGCCGCCGTCCCCGCCATCGCCGCCGTCCCCGCCGTCGCCGTCGCCGTCTCCGCCGTCGCCGGTACACCCCGCCAGCCCGACCGCGATAGCGGCCCCGCCGGCCTTCAGGACGGTACGCCTCGAACGGCTGGTCCGCTCACCGCGTGAACCCTCAACTGTCATGTCGGATCGTCCCACTGGTTTCTGACGAATTATAATAAACGTTGTCCCCGACCGAAATTCATACGACCCCGTGGCGAGTGGGCCACATCGATGCGAACCGGATTCGTGAGCTTCGACCGGCGACCGTACGACGAGTCCATCGCCACCGCGGCCGAACTCGGCTTCGACTACGTCGAGATCATGATGGACGGGGACTCCCACCGGGACGTCCTCGAGGCCGAGCGTGAATCGGTCGTCGAGGCGCTCGAGGCCGGCGGCGTCGACGCGCTCGTCCACTTCCCGTTCCCGATGCTGATCGGCTCCCCGCACACCCACCAGCGCGAGGGGGCGATCGAGGAGATGAAACGCTGCATCGACGCCGCCGCGGGCGTCGGGGCCGAGAAGGGAGTCATGCACCCTGACTCCTACGGCTGGGTGCGCGTCTGGGACGGCGACGAGGTCGATCCGATCATGGTCGAGGCCGTCCGCGAGCTGGACGAGTACGCCGCCGAACGCGGCCTCGAGGTCTGCGTCGAGAACCTCTTCCAGGGCTACCTGGACATCTACGAGTTCGACCTCCTCTTCGAGAACACCGACGTCTCGATGACGCTCGACACCGGCCACGCCGCGATCGTCGACATGGACGAGTCGGAGATGGCGACCTTCGTCGACGAGCACCGCGACCGCGTCTCCCACCTCCACCTCAACGACACCCGGCACCTCGACGTCGGCTACCGGAGCAAGGACGAACACCTGCCCCTCGGCTACGGGACGATCGACTTCGAGACGATCCTCGAGCCGCTCCTGACGGACTGGGACGGAACCGTCTCGATCGAGCTGGACACGCCGAACTTCGAGTACCTCCGCGCGAGCAAGCGCCGCCTGGAGTCGATCCTCGAGAGCGCCAGGTAGCGGCCTCAGGCGGTCACTTCCGCCGAGGCCTGGCCGGAGTGGTACACCGCCTCGCCGTCCTCGGCGTCGAAGAGGTGCAACCGCTCCGGGTCACAGTACAGGGTCAGCGAGTCGCCCCGCTCGACGGGCTCGTGGGCGTCGAGCTGGACGGTGAACTCCGTCCCGGCCAGGTCCCCGTACACCAGGAGTACGTCGCCCAGCGGTTCCGTCATCCGCACGTCGAGGGGGAACGCCAGTCCGGTCTCCCCGCCAGATCCGGACAGGTGAATGTCCTCCGGCCGGATTCCGAACACCGCCTCGCCCTCGGTCACGGCCGCGGCCGACGCCGCGCCGGGGAGGTCGATCTCGACGTCCGCGTCCCCGCGGGGGGTCACGACCCAGCCGTCCCCTCCGGACCGGACCCGGACGGGGAGCGTGTTCATGGAGGGGCTCCCGATGAAGCCCGCGACGAACTGATTCGCGGGATAGTCATAGAGCCGCTGGGGCGGGGCGACCTGCTGGATCTTTCCGTCGTCCATGACGACGACGCGGTCGCCGAGCGTCATCGCCTCGGTCTGGTCGTGGGTCACGTACACCGTCGTGGTCCGGAGCTCCTCGTGGAGCGCCGCGAGCTCGGTCCGCATCTGGATGCGGAGCTTCGCGTCGAGGTTCGACAGGGGCTCGTCGAGGAGCAGCACGTCCGGGTCCCGAACCAGCGCCCGTCCGATGGCGACCCGCTGGCGCTCCCCGCCCGAGAGTTGCTTTGGCTTGCGGTCGAGGTGCTCGGTGATGTCGAGCGTCTCGGCCGCCTCGCGAATCCGGGACTCGATTTCCTCGTCGGTGAACGAGCTGTTGGACTGCATCCCGAAGGCCATGTTCCGACGCGCCGTCATGTGCGGGTACAGCGCGTAGTTCTGAAAGACCATGGCCACGTTCCGGTTCTTCGGCTCGACGTCGTTCATCAGTTCGTCGTCGAAGTAGAGTTCGCCAGCGGTGATGGGCTCGAGCCCCGCGATCATCCGGAGCGTCGTACTCTTCCCACAGCCACTGGGCCCCACGATGACGACGAAATCACCCTCCTCGACCTCCAGGTCGACGTCCTTGACGGCCATGAGCGACCCGTACCGCTTCCGCAAGCCCTCGAGCCGGATCCGGGTCTGGCTCCCTCGCTCGTCCATCGCCTTGCACAATCGGAGGGACCGGCTTAGCTTTTTCGCCAGCGGGAGCCCCATCGGGACTGACGACCGCGGTCACCCGTCCCGCGAGACGGTCGCGGGATCCGCCGCCGCGAGGTGCTCCTCGAGGGACTCGGCCGCGGCCACCAGCGCGTCCGGAATCTCCTGCTCGAGGACGGCCCCGGCCATCCGGTAGGCCGGCCCCGAGACGCTGAGGGCCCCGAGAACCCCTCCATCCGGGAGCGAGACGGTGCGACTGATGGTCCGGAGCCCCTCGACGTACTCCTCGTCGCTGAGACCGTAGCCCCGCTCCCGGGTGCGATCCAGGTCCGCGAGGAGGGCCTCGACGTCGGTGATGGTTCGCTCGGTCAGCGCCGGCAGCCCCCAGCGGTCGACGACCTCGCGGACCGCCGCCTCCGGATACGTCGCGAGGATCGCCTTCCCGGACGCGACGGTGTGCATGTAGTAGCAGTCCCCGATGTTGACCCGGTAGCCGGACTGGGCCTCGTGGTACTTCTCCCACTTGTGGTAGGCCTCACAGAGCGTATAGACCCGGCCGTTCTCCTCGACGCAGAAGTCCACGTCCTCCTCGGTCCGCTCGCCGAGGTCGGTCACCGCCTCCTGGACGAGGCTGTAGCAGGGCCACCGCGTCCGTGCGAACTCCCCGAGATTGAGAAACCGGAGTCCCACGTGGTACTCGCCGGCGGACCGCGTCAGGTAGCCCCGGCGTTCCAGCGTCTTGAGGTGTTTGTGGGCGGTGCTCTTGGCGACGCCGAGTTCGTCCGCGACCTCCGTGGTCCGGGCGCCGCCGAGGGCCTTGACGGCCTCGACGACGTCGATCGAAGTCTCCGTCGCCTTGATCCCCCCGTCCGCGGTACCCCGTGACATGGACCGACATGACTCCCGACTCCACTTAAATGTTCGGCATAGAGAAACGCCAGGTCGATTCGGCAAACACGCCGAACAGGCCCCCAAAGGACCGAAGGTCGAATTTCCCGCCCTCCGAAGCAACCGCGACCCGAGGTGGACCGGTCACCGCCGGATCCAGTCGAAATCAGGGGGTTCGTGGCTGCATCGCCCCGCTCCCGGGCCGAGGACGTTCGCCGCCGCCATGTCCGGACCCGCGAGAGCCGCCCAAAACGGGGCCGTCGTTTCGAATGAGGAAACGCCGTCGCGCAACGGCGTCGGGCCCCCGCCCAGCGGCGAAGAAAACGGCGACCCAGCCCGTTCGAGGCCGGCCCCGGAGCACCGATCCAGCGGCGTGTTTCCTCATGCGAAACTGGCTCCGGACCCGGCTGCCCAAACCACAGCCGTCATGCGACGGTCCCGCGGGCACGTAACGGTGGCTGCAGATCCTAAACGTGACACTGTTAATGACGTCACGGGAGACCGGCATCCGCTCGACTGACCTGCTCAGTTTCGAGTGGGATATAAGATGATCAAATATTTGAGTGAATATAGTATTATCCATTTATTCGTTATGACTTCGCCGTCAGGTCATTTGAGTTTCCGGTGAAATATTTATAAATAATTCCTACTATAAAACCACTAATCGAAATAATATCGTGGAATATTCAAATATTTCGCCGATTTAATTTCCTCAACCAACCTCCTCCTTCGTCGGGAGTGTATTATAAATATCGTATTTTCATCTATGATGAAATTATTATATTAGTCGCCTCCCCAGCCATGCGTTGGCCGTCTCTGAAGCACTCCACTGACTCGAGTCGTGCCCGGAAAATGGGCGGACGGCCGAGAGCCTGGATTTCCGACTGGCCGAGTGCCAGCCCGGCGGGTCGAATGGCCGGGTGTTTTCCCGTTCGGGCTT
>Ga0207797_1001432_pt1 | contig 17234 bp, 17 predicted proteins | sample PRCRCaboRojoPR_6_FD_187275 | JGI IMG/M metagenome (GOLD analysis project Ga0207797, IMG submission 187275) | Marine sediment microbial community from Cabo Rojo, Puerto Rico - PR CR 10% Liquid 1 (SPAdes) | ecosystem: Environmental > Aquatic > Marine > Coastal > Sediment | place: Cabo Rojo, Puerto...
AAGATGAATGGCAGAGGCAATGGGATATTTAATCCCTACCCCCAGAGGCACAACAAGGCTCATGTTGCTGCCGGTATGAAAGCCGTCGCTACTTTTCAGATCCTGCAAAGGAGTGACATCAAAATAAGTAAAACCCAAACCCCCGAAAACATAGGTATTCAATGAGGCATTATTGAAACTCAATCCATCCCATAAACTGCTCATCCTGTAATTGATTGGATATTGCTCGGGGATGATACAATATTCATAAACACCCGTAAATTCATATACTGAGGTACTAAAAGCATAGTTCCGGGCTTCATTTTTGGAATTGAGGTCGTTGCCCTCCAAATAACCAAATACAAGATTGGCCCGTACATTCATGTTTTCATTGATCCGGTAGCGGCCCCCAAAATTTACATTGGGTCTTGTGGTAAAAAGATCAATATCTCTCAGGCCCAGCAAATTGTTCTCACTTTCGGCCCCGCCAATGTCTCCAAAATAGTGGGTCGAGCCCAGGCCTACCGTGGCTTCGATCCTTCGTCCGGTAAGACGGTATTGCTGTGAAAAGGACAGGACCGGCAGGAGCAACAGCAGGATCAACAGTTTATACTTCAAAGGTGCAGCCATTAAGAGATTCTTTTCATTAAAGCCTATCGCGCAATCGATTAACAGCTTATAAATAAGAGTTAAAAATATAAAGATTATTTCATTTTGCAAAAATTAATTTCTCTTATCCACTCCCCACATCAGTTTAGAACGCAGGGTAGAATAGAAGCTGGTGTTGTCCAGGCTCAGTACTTTCATAGCAAAAGCGGCTTTGCTGATGTGTATGTCGGTGGTTTTTTCAATGACCCGGGAACGATGATCCATAGAAGCCAGGTAATGGGAACATCTTCCCTCCGGCCGCAGCAATATGCGGCTGTCATCGGGCACCACAATGGGCCTTACCGTAAGGGTGTGGGGAGAAATGGGAGAAATGATCAAGTTCCTGCTGTTGGGCAAAACTATGGGTCCTCCAACACTCAAAGAGTAAGCGGTAGAGCCTGTTGGTGTCGCAATGATCAACCCATCGGCCCAGTATGTATTTAAAAAGGTATCATTCAGATAGACATGAACGGTGATCATTTCCGAGGACTTCTTCTGGATGGTAATATCATTCAGGGCATACCCAAAACCATCCACCAAGTCCTCCTGCGATTGCATGGACAACAGGGTACGCTCCTCCTTGGTATAGCGGCCATGATAGAGCGCTCCTATGGCCTGTTTGATATTGTCCTTGGAAATGTTGGCCAGGAAACCGAGTTTACCTGAATTGATGCCAATGACTGGAATGCCGGTATCTCTTACCAGGGATACGGTATCCAGAAAGGTGCCATCCCCTCCAATGCTGATGACAAAATCAATGTCATTCCGGATGTCTCTATACCCTGAATAGGTGCCGGCAAAGGAAGGAATATATTCAAAACGCTCTTTCAGAAAATCAAGGAAAGCCTTGTAAACATAGACTTCAAAACCGTATTCTCCAAGCCAGTGAAAGAAATCTTCGATATGCTGAAGGAAGTCCTGGTCAAATGTTCTGCCGTAAACAGCAACTTTCATGTAATTTGCTTTTATATCGGTTTTATGCAGCCTTTCAAAAGTTTCGTGTATCCAGCTTTTACGCCAAACGCTATGTATTAAGGTATCGCATCAACAGCTCAAAACGGGAGCTGTAAAGATCCTCCTGCTGGTCCTGCTCCATAAATGAGGCTTTCACCTCATAATCATACCGGTTAAAAGTCTGTATGACGGATGTCAGATCGGAAACATTCAACTTCAGGGTGACTTCCATTCTCACGGAATCGGGATACATGTATACATACATGCTGAGTATTTTGGCATCGTTGGCCTCTACGATCTGGGATATCTCGCTCAGGGAATAATCATTGACATGCATGCTCAGCACAATGATGCCTCCGGGCTTTTGAATGGCGGAGAGTTTGGCAAAATAGTGCAACAAATCCACCATCTTGATCAAACCCATATATTTCTTTTCCTCGCTGACCACCGGCACCACGCTGAGGCGAAGCCGGGAAGCTACCTCGAGGACCTCGTATAAATGTTGGTTGTTATAGACGAAAGGGCGGAACAAAGAGAGATGATGATTGCCAATGGCTTCTTCCGGGTTGTTCAGTTCGTAGATGTCATCCTCTGAGATCAAGCCAAGGAATTCCTCATTGTTGACCACCGGCAAATGGCTCACCTTAAAAAAAACCATCCAGTTCAGGGCTTCCAGCCCTGTTTCAGAGGTTTTTACCGGTGAGAGCTCATAAGACATTAAATCCTTGGCGATCATACAATGTTGCAATAAAATGGTTAATTTTGCTTCTCTGAAAACGAAAGTCTGTGTTGTTCTATTTTTAATCCTGCAAAAATCATGGCCAGATTAAGTGTAAATATAAATAAAATTGCGACATTAAGAAACGCAAGGGGTGGAAATATCCCCAACGTGCTGGAAGCCTCCATGAACTGTGAAAGATTTGGCGCCCAGGGCATAACGGTCCACCCTCGTCCAGATGAACGGCACATACGCTATCAGGATGTCCGAAATATTCGTCCTACCATCCGTACCGAGTTCAACATCGAGGGCTATCCCTCAGAACCTTTTCTGAAGCTGGTGGAAGAGGTGATGCCTCACCAGGTGACCCTTGTACCCGATGCTCCCGGCACTTTAACCTCCAACCGGGGGTGGGATGCCGCCGGCAACAAGGAGCTGCTTAAAGGGATAATACGTGACCTCCAGCGAAGGGGCATCCGTACCTCTCTCTTTGTGGAGACGGATACCGACCACATCGGTCATGCCTCGGAGACCGGTACCGACCGGGTTGAGCTTTATACAGAGCCCTATGCCCGCAATTATCCCAATAACCGTGAGCAGGCCATAGAACCGTTTATCCACGCAGCAGAAAAGGTACAGGAAACAGGCATGGGTTTGAATGCGGGGCACGATTTGAACCTGGACAACCTGGCCTATTTCAGCCGTAACATACCGGGCCTCCTGGAAGTTTCCATTGGTCATGCCCTAATCTCGGATGCCCTCTATTACGGGCTCGAAAATACCATTCAGTTGTATCTAAGACAACTCCAATGACCACCGGCCTTGTGAATCCCGCATGCAAGGACTTGCACAACAAGGCAATGAACCGAACCCGCGTAAGCGGGTGGGCTCACCGAAGGTAATAAATCATGCGGATTCCATGGCAGGGGTTGCCGGAACAGCCAAATGATACATTTTTATTATACTGAAATACAGAACCTTGATTAAACCTGATACCCATGGAATTGAACTACCGCGAGATGGGGGAAGGCAATCCCCTGATCATTTTGCACGGATTATACGGCTCTTCAGACAACTGGCTGAACATAGGCAGAAGACTCTCGGAAAACCACCACGTTTATCTGGTGGATCAGCGCAACCACGGCAGATCCCCCCACAGCAACACGCACACATACCCGGCTATGCGGGACGATCTGCTGGAGCTCATGTACAGCCTCGGCATTGAACGAGCAAACCTGCTGGGGCATTCGATGGGTGGTAAAACGGGGGTATACTTTGCCGTAAGCTACCCCGAACGTGTTAAAAAACTGGTTGTGGTGGACATTGCCCCTACGGGTTACCCAAAACTCGACGAATCCAATCCCCAGGCCCTAACCCATCTGAACATCACCAATGCCTTATATAACCTGGACATCACCCGAATCAAAACATTGAAGGATGCCGACCAGGCGTTGGCGGAATCCATTCCCTACCAACAGGTAAGGCAGTTCCTGCTTAAAAACCTGAAAAAAAACAAACAGACAGGTCAATACCAATGGCTGCTCAATGTATCTGCCATACGAGACCAGCTGCCCGCCATTATGGACGGACTGGATCCGGAGCAATTCAATGAGGCCGACCGGATCACCTCAATACCGGTGATGTTTGTAAGGGGGGAGAAGTCTCCTTATGTACAGGAGGAGCACATCAGGGATATCCGGAAGATCTTCCCCCAAGCCCGCATCGAAACTGTTGAAGGAGCAGGCCACTGGGTTCATGCCGAGAAAACAACGGAGTTCCTGAAAGTGGTCAGGGGTTTTATGGAAAAGGAGCAAGAATGATAACCAATTATCCCTCAGGCATATTCCACATTCGACTGATCGATCAATGCCTCTCCTCGATAACGCAAAAATAGCTGTGCCACGGTCAGGGTGTCCTTCTCGCAATAACGCACGATCCGCTCCAGGTCACCCTCATCATGGTAAACACTGCCCACCATGCTGCCTTCTATATCATCCTTTGGGGTGGGTATCTCGAAAAGATAAGCCAGCAGGTTGAGGCTGGTGTAATGTTTGTAATCACCGAATTTCCATAATTCGAGGGTATCCAGGAAAGATAACTCCCACGGCTTCTTCCCGGGAATATTCAACAACTCAGGTACAGGCAAGCCATTCACCAGCAGCCGCCTGATAATATAAGGAAAATCAAACTCCTTTCCGTTGTGGGCGCACAGATACGTTTGGTCCTTCTCAGCAAATTTCCTGAGCATGTCGGCAAACTCTGACAATAAAACCTTTTCATCATCACCGTAAAAGGACTTGATGCGAAAACCGTACTGTTCACCCTTGTTAAGGATGAGTCCCACCGAGATACATATGATCTTACCAAACTCAGCATAAATGCCGGCACGTGGATAAACATCCGCTGCCGTCTCCTCCTCATTGCGCAAACGTGAGGACTTCTTCTCCCAAAAGGCTTGTTCTTGCTCATTCAGGTCTTCAAAAGAGGGTTTCTTCGGTACGGTTTCAATATCCAGAAACAGAATACGGGTAGGTTGGTATTGTTCAAGCATACAAGTCATTCATATAAATTGGGTTCGTCATAAAGGCTCTTTTCAATTATTGAAGTCAAAATGCTTATAGCCACCTTATTCTGTCCACCCTGGGGGATAATAATATCAGCATATCTTTTTGTAGGTTCTATAAACTGCAGATGCATCGGTTTAACGGTCTTTTGGTACCGCTCAAGCACATTTTGTACCGACCTCCCCCGTTCCTCCATATCCCTGGATATAACCCGCACCAGGCGGTCATCATTGTCGGCATCCACATAGACCTTGATATCCATTAAATCGCGCAGACCGGGATGCTGAAGGATCAGAATGCCTTCGATGATGATCACATTCTTGGGCTCTACCAGGATGACCTCTTCGGAACGGGTACAACTCAGGTAGGAATAGATTGGCTGTTCAATGATTTTTCCCTCCCGAAGATGCTGAATATGATCGATCAACAGCTCAAACTCAATGGAACTGGGATGATCAAAATTGATCTCCTCCCGCTGTTTCACAGGGACATGACTGTTATCCCGGTAGTAGGAATCCTGGGGAATCACCGCCACCTCATTCTCAGGCAATCGTCTGATCACCTCCCTGACTACAGTAGTCTTGCCTGATCCTGTGCCTCCTGCGATTCCAACAATTAGCATACTGTTGTGGATTAGGTATGGGCCGGCTTCCGGAAAGCCGGGAACTAAAACAATCCCCCGCCAGCTTTGCGCTTAAGCTTTCTAAAGTCACGCTTCAAAAAACCATCCGGCCTTCTGTCTTTGACTACAAAATGATAATCGAAATAATAGAATTTGGCATTTTTAGCCCCCATCAAGATCTTGTAACACCTGGCCCGGTGTCTGGATCCTTGTGGACCGACCTTATGAAGAAAAACCACATCTTCCCGTGCCTCTTTGATGGCCTCTGCCACTTGGTCACGGTTCACAAGCTTGAAATCATAAGGATAATAATCACGGATCTCACCCCGGGTGTCCACCTCATCGGACAGCTCATCCTTGACAAGATAGAGGGTTTTATCCTTGATGTCTTCCATGTTCTTGTTGTAATATTCCAGTACATTGTCCCCTATGAGCTCGGGATTCTCTTTCATGGTCATGATATGTTTTTTAAAGAAGCGAAGGATCACACCAATCTTGTATGCCCAGTACTCCTGGTCTACCTCCCGGTAGGAAAGAGGAACCGACACCAGGGTGGGCATATCTTCAAGACGGGCACGTTTCTCACCCAGTATCAGGCTCAAAAAACGATACCGGGCCTTGGTCTTGTCCTTCTCAAACACCACGATATCCTCCATTAAAAATGAATATCCCGGATCATTCCTCAGGCTCTCAAATTGATCATAGCTTACAAATTCATATTCGGTCAAATCCCAGTTGTTCTTAACCGCCTCCTTCAGCTGAAAGTTATAGGCTGAAATGGGATTGGGGTCCAGCACCACGTAGGTTTTGGTATTGAAAAACCTTTTCAGATCCTCTTTGGTGGGCACATGGTCCTGGGAGAAGGCGTTCGCAGATATCAACACCATGATCAACAGGAATAATCGCTTCTTCATATCACAGGTTTTTTTAAATTTATAACCCAACAAAATTAATATAACCTTGAAATTTATAAAGAAAATCCATTAATTTTACGTGGTGAATTATAAGGGAAGGCATCTATATGAGGTTTTTCAAAAAGATCATCCACTTTGTAAATCAAGACAGCCCGCTCATCCAATCAGAAGATTTCAACCAGTCTTTCTTCGTCAGTCTATTCAGCATTGTCGCCATTTTGGTCATCTCCTCTTATGGACTGGAAAGCTTCCTTGAAAAAAAGAGCATAGCGCTCAACACCTTCAGGATGGCCTCAGCCGGGATATTACTGATCAACCTCCTGCTGCATCATTTGACGAAGCGATATTCCGTCCAGCTTGCAGGCATTATAATGCTGGTAATACTAACCGCCTATCTCCTGGTGATGGTTTACCTTGGGGAGATGGAGGCTTACAGCCTTTTCTGGCTTGCTTTCTATCCCCTCCTGCCCATGCTCTCAACCAGTAAGAAGGGCAATCTATTCTCCGTCGTATTTCTGTTCGTCATACTGGTGGCCTTTTTCCTTTCGGCATCCGGAATTTACAGGGAAGAGATAGGATTCACCCATAAATTCGGTTTTCTGGTTACCTACATGGCCGTTGGAACCCTGGCTTACTATCTCAAGGAGATGATCAGCAACATTGTATCGGAACGCAATGAACAGGTTTCCCGGCTTCAGGATGAATTAAAGGACAAGGAAGAGTTTATTTCCAAGATATCCCATCAGATACGCACGCCGCTGAACAACATTGTGGTAGTGTCCAATATGCTGGATCCCAATGAGCTAAATGAAAAGGAGAAGGATTACTTTGACACCATCCTGGCCTCCACCAACAATCTTGTGGATGTGGTCAACAGTTTCACGGATATTTCCAATGTTGATATACAGGAGCGGAGAAAATATGAGATCCGTTTCGATCTGAACAGCACCCTGCAAAACACCAAAAACTTGTTTTTGGACAAGGAAAACCGCGGGGAAGATCAGCCAGTGACCATCCAGTCGGGGGTCGATGATTTTTTGATTGGTGATCCCGTTAAGATCAAACAGATCTTTTTGAACCTGATTGAGCAGATACTAAAGAATTCGAAGACCAGGCGGCTGGAGATCAAAATATCTCCTTTGAAAGAGATATGGGAAGGTTCCGGCTTAAGGGTCAGGTTTGAAGTATCAACCATGGGCTTGCAACATCTGCTGCAAGACATCAGGGAAAAATCTCAAAACGCCCGTTCAAGGAGGATCATTGAGAAGCTGGAGATCCAAATAGCCAGGCGCACCATTGAGTCGTTGGGCGGTGAGCTTCATGCAACACCCGGTCCGGAATTCCTCATTTTCCATTTCGAACTTGATCTGAAGAAAGCGGAAGAAAGATCCGAACCCACAGAGCAAGAGATATCCATCGAAAAATCACAGGAAAAGGTTGATCTGAAGGACGCCAATGTATTGCTGGTGGAAGACAACCTGATCAACCAGAAGATCGTACTGCTTAGCCTCAAGAAGGTGGTGGGGAATGTGGATGTGGCCAACAACGGCAAAGAAGCCCTGGATAAGTTTGGGTCGGTGAAATATGACCTCATCCTGATGGACATTCAAATGCCTGTGATGAACGGCATTGTTACCACCAAGAAGATCCGTAACCTGGAGAAGAGCTCCCATACCCACACACCCATTATAGCCATCACGGCGAATGCCCTTTTGGGCGACAAGGAAGAATGTTTGGCTGCCGGTACCGATGATTATATCAGCAAACCTTTCCAAATAGAGACCCTGCTCGATAAAATGAACAATCTGCTGGAATAGGCAAGGACCCGCATCTATTTGGGGTTGCTTCCCACTGACCCGGCGTTGAATCCAACAATCAGTATATCGTCAATCTGTTCCTGATCGTCCTTCCAGTCCTCGATACTTTGGTTCAGGTATTGTTTCTGTTGTTCAAGGGGTAGTTTGTGTATGGTGAGCAACAGATGTCGGAACCGGCGGTATTTGTATTTTTTCCCCTCCGGACCTCCGAATTGATCGGCATATCCATCGGTAAACAGGTAAATCATATCGTCATCCCTGAGTTTGATCCGGCGCTTGCTGATATCCTCCTTGCCCATGGAATCTTCAAGCATTCCCACCGAAAACCGGTCGCCCTTGATCTCTTCGATCTTATTCTCCCTGATCAGGTAGAAGGGGCGAAAAGCCCCGGCAAACTCAAGCTCTTTTTCCTTTTTATCGATCACACAAAGGGCCACATCCATACCATCGCGAATGGTATTACTCCGGTGGTTACCCTTGGTAAGGGTCAGGGATACTCCCCTGTTCAGATCATACAGGATGTTGTCGGCTTCCGTGATCTTTTGTTCGTTGGTAATATTATCCAGCAACTCCACACCGATGATTGACATGAAGGCCCCGGGCACTCCGTGACCGGTGCAATCCACCACCGCAACGAACAACTTGTCATCGACCTCATTGATCCAGTAAAAATCTCCGCTGACAATATCCTTAGGCTTATGAAGTACAAAAGAATCATGCAGAAGGCTCTTGAAAGTATGATCGGAAGGGAGCAGGGATTCCTGTATCCTTTTGGCATAGATAAGGCTGTCGGTAATGTTCTTGTTTTTAATGCTCAACTCCTCCTTTTGTTTGGCCACCTGTTTCGCGATCACCTCCCGTTCTTTTAGATATTGATTGGCTTTGCGCAGGCTGTTGGTTCTCCATCGTATGATCAATAAAATCAGCAATACCCCTATTAAACTGTAAACGATGATGGCAAAGCGCGACCTCCATAAGGGTGTCTTGACAACAATATAAAGCAATTCGGGCTCGTGACTCATGACGTTATCCGTATTGGAGGCCTTCACATTGAACACGTATTTGCCAGGGGAAAGGTTGGAAAAGGTGGCATAGCGGCGACTTCCAATATTCACCCACTCATTTTCGGCACCTTTCAGCTGGTAGGCGTACTGGATCTTTGAGGGTGCTATCAGGTCCAAAGCAACGAATTCCACGGTCACCAGGTTGTTGTTATAGGGCAGGACCAGTGTATCGGATCCAAGCAGGTTATGGGTATGTTTTTCGCGGTCGGTGATCACTTCGGCAGAGGTAATCTCTACATTAGGGACATAGCTGCTCTTCTGTATGCTATCGGGATAAAAAGAATTCAGGCCGGAGATACCGCCAAAGAACATCTCTCCGTCGGGGGCTTTGAAGGCTGCCAGATGGTTGAATTCATAATCCTGCAACCCGTCATAGATCCCATAGTTGACCATATTACCCGTAGCGATATTCATTTGGGTGAGGCCTTTGTTGGAGCTGATCCACAGGTTTTCATGGTCATCTTCGAGTATGGCATATATCAGGTTGTTGGGCAGGCCATCCTGCTCGGTATAGGTGATCATCCTTCCGGTTCGGGGATTGTAACGGTTTAACCCCCCCACCGTACCAATCCAAATATTGCCCCGGGCATCCTCATGCAAACAAAGGATCTCATTGCTTGCCAGGCAGTTGGAGCAACTCAGGTCATTGCGGATAAACTTCTTAAAACCCTTTCCCTCTCCCAGGTATCTGTTCAAACCCTTATTGGTGGCCACCCACACCCTGTTCTTGCTGTCGACCATCACATCATAAATAAAACTTGAGCTTAAGGAAGTGGTATCATATTGTTTGTTGAAAAAACTTTTCAGCCGTGAACCATCGTAAACATGCAATCCGTTGCGGGTGGCAAACCATATTCTTCCCTGGCGGTCCTCATCCATCGAATAAACCCGGTTGTTTTTGAAGATCTGTTTACGTTGGTTGGTGGAAAAGCGATGGAAATTGCCATGGCGCAGATCATACCAAACCACTCCCTGGTTGGTGCCAATCCACAGGCGCCGGCGGCTATCCTCAAAGAGGGAATGAATATCATTGCTGGGGATGTAGGGATGTTCACGGGTGTAATGGGTGATCTCATTATTATCCCGGTTCAAAATGAAAAGCCCTTCATCCCAGCTGCCAACCCATATCAGGCCCTGGTGGTCTTTATAAACAGATGCCACCAGGTTATCGGTGAAAAGTGGCTGGTTGTTTTCGTCATTCCGGTATAGCTTAAAATCCTTGAGATTTTTTTGAAGTTTGTTCAAGCCCTGAAGGGTCCCTACCCACAACACCTTTGATCTGAACTGCTCCAACTCCTTGATGTTGGCATTCCGCAGGTCATTGGATTCATGGATCAGGGAAGCGGGACGGGAAAAACTCTCTTTCTCCCGGTCAAAGAGAAAGACCCCTGCATTGGTGGCCACCCAAAAAAAGCCTTCCTCATCCACCAGGATATCATTGATGGAATTTTGATCCCTGGTTTGCTGCCGTTCGGTGATATAGTAGCGTTCAAAGGAATCTGTTTCAGGATCAAACCGGTTCAACCCATTGTCTGTTCCGATCCACAGGTAGCCCCGGCTGTCTTCATAGAGGTCCTGCACTATATTGTTGCTCAAAGTGGTATGATCGGAAGGTTTGTGTTGATAACGCTTAAAAACCTCTATCTTGCGGTTAAAATAATTCAGCCCGTCTTTGGTCCCCACCCACAACTTCCTCTCGCGGGTCATCAGAATGTCAAAATTGTTGGTGCCGTCGAAATAATTGAAATGGTCATTGAAATGTTTATAGCTTTTAAATGCTCCCGTTTGGGGATTATAACGGGTCAAAAAATGCAGCGTCTTGATCCAGATCATGCCCTGCGGGTCTTCATAGAGATTCAGTATTTGATTCTCAGGCAGCCCGTTACCGTCAGGATCGGACAGAAAGACTTTGAAATACCCATTCCGGGGGTTGTAGCGGTTCAATCCATAATTGGTGGCAATCCATATATATCCCTTGCTTGAAGCGACCAAATCGTTCACAAAATTGTTGGAGAGGGAATTGGTGTCGGAAGGATTGTGCTTATAGGTTTTAAACTGGTAGCCATCAAAGCGGTTGACCCCATCCTGGGTACCTATCCATAAAAAGCCCTTATCATCCTTGTCGATACAGGTAACATTGGACTGGGAAAGGCCCTGGTTAACTGTATAGGAGGTTGAGTGAACCACCTGGGCCAAACCATGCACATAGTGAATGAATAAAAAAAGGACAGTGAATACTATACGGTAATCCATCTTCATGATGGGGCATGCATTATAAACAACCAGTTGAGGATCTTTGCCGGTGTCAGGGCCACAACCTCACAAAGTACACTAAAATAAATGAAATTCTCCACATTTTGATGCGATGATCCACGAATTTCATCTTTCCGGGGTTCAGCCATCTGCTTCACAAGCATACAGCATACCAATGCGGTCCGTTATCTTAACCAAAAGCCTCCGGTTGATGGCATCATCCTTACAATGTGTTTTCAAAACCCTGAGAAAAAAGCAAGCCCTTCAGAATTTTTTATCTCCGGAATTCCAGGGATAAAGACACGCATCTTCCCCTTAATCCATTGGGATCTAAAAAAGATCCTGAAGCGCTTCTGATGAGATCCTATTTGATATATCTGAAATCTCTGCCGTTAAACTTGCCTGAAGCACCCAGCATTTCTTCGATACGCAGGAGCTGATTATATTTGGCAATGCGGTCAGATCTTGAAGCCGAGCCTGTCTTGATCAAACCGGTATTCAGGGCAACGGCCAGATCGGCTATAGAGGTATCCTCCGTTTCACCTGACCGGTGGCTGATCACGGAAGTATAAGAGTTCAGGCCTGCCATCCGGACTGCATTAATGGTTTCAGTGAGTGTTCCGATCTGATTGACTTTAATCAGGATAGAATTGGCGGCATGCTCCTGAATACCTCTGGAAAGGCGTTTGGTGTTGGTTACAAATAGATCATCGCCAACCAACTGTACTTTATCGCCAATGGCTTCATTGAGCTGTTGCCAGCCGGTCCAGTCGTCCTGATCCAGACCGTCTTCAATGGAGAGGATGGGATACTTTTCAGACCATACTTTCCAGTAATTCACCATATCCTTGGAGCTGAGCTCCTGGTTGGTGGATTTGAGGAAATATATGCCTTTGTCCTGGTCATAAAATTCTGATGCCGCGGGATCAAGGGCAATGTAAATATCCTTGCCTGGGGCATATCCGGCTCGCTCTATGGCTTTCAACACGGTTTCAATCGCCTCTTCATTGGAATTCAGATTGGGGGCAAAGCCGCCTTCATCTCCAACATTGGTTGAATGACCATTCTCCTTGAGCACACTCTTAAGGTTGTGGAAGACTTCGGCGCCCATCCTGAGGGACTCACTAAAAGAATCGGTGTTGAGCGGCATGATCATAAACTCCTGGATGTCGATGTTGTTATCCGCATGCTCCCCCCCATTGAGGATGTTCATCATCGGAATGGGAAGGGTATTGGCGTTGACCCCACCTATATACCGGAACAAAGGCATTTCAAATTCAATAGCTCCTGCTTTGGCAACAGCAAGGCTGACTCCCAGGATGGCGTTTGCGCCCAGGTTGGCCTTATTTTCGGTTCCATCGAGATCGATCAGCTTCTGATCGATCAGGTTTTGCTCTTCAACGTACTCTCCGATAAGCTCTTCCCGTATCTTATTGCGTATGTTGTTGATGGCGTGGGTAACACCTTTACCCATATAACGGGATTTATCACCATCCCTTAATTCTACGGCTTCATAAACGCCGGTGGAGGCGCCTGAGGGTACAGCTGCAGAACCTACACTTCCGCTCTCGGTGATCACATCCACCTCAACCGTTGGATTGCCTCTTGAATCCAAAATCTCTCGGGCAATAATATCAACTATTTTGCTCATAGTAGACAAAAGTTTAATTATTAACAAATTCCATTATCAATACTTCAACCAAAGTTATTCATTTCCAATGATATTTCAATGATATGCTTTCATATAAAATAAAAAAAAGGGATGATATGAATCAATCCCTTTTTGTCTTGGCAGGATGGTGTGTAACATCAGCGTGCTATTCTTCTTTCTTTTCTTCACCGGAAGCATCGGAAGAGGTATCCTTCCCTTTCTGATCTTCCGGTTTTTCCTCCTCTTTTCTTTGCTGTGTGCTTGCTGCTTTTGTCTCTTCCTGGGTTGGTTCTGCTGAAGTGTCCTCTTCCTGTTGCTGTTCGGCCTCCCGGGTACTTTCCTGAGCTGTCTCAGCGGCTGTTTTCTGTGATTTCTTCTTTCCCCCTCTTCTTCTTCTGCGCTTGGAGGATCCAGTTGGTTTGCCTTCTGATCCGGTATAGGTTTCATTATAATCCACCAGTTCGATGAAGCACATCTCGGCGTTATCACCCAGGCGGGTTCCTGTTTTCAGGATCCTGGTATATCCCCCGGGACGTTCTCCCACACGCTCAGCCACATCACGGAAAAGCTCACTTACTGCTTCTTTATCTTTAAGATAACTAAAGACGGTCCTTCTGGAATGGGTGTTGTCATGCTTGGCCTTGGTGATCAAAGGCTCTATATAGGTCCTCAAAGCCTTGGCCTTGGCCGTAGTGGTTGTGATGCGCTTGTGCAATATAAGTGATGAAGCCATATTGGCCAGCATTGCCTTCCTGTGCGCACTGGTCCTGCTGAGATGATTGATTTTTTTTCCGTGTCTCATTCTTTTACTCTTTGTCTAATTTATACTTTGAAACATCCATGCCGAAGCTCAGATTCATCTTGTCCAATAGTTCCTCCAGTTCGGCAAGGGATTTCTTTCCAAAGTTCCTGAACTTCAACAAATCATTCCGGTTGTATTGGACAAGGTCGCCCAGTGTTTCCACTTCGGCAGCCTTAAGACAGTTGAGTGCCCTGACGGAAAGATCCAGGTCGGTCAGCTTGGTCTTCAGCAGCTGACGCATGTGCAGGGCCTCTTCATCAAACTCTTCCGACTCATATTTGCCCTCATTGTCCAGGGTAATCTTCTCATCGGAAAAGAGCATCAGGTGATAAATAAGAATCTTTGCTGCTTCTTTGAGGGCATCCTTGGGATGTATGGAGCCATCGGTTTGTACATCAAAAACCAGTTTTTCGTAGTCGGTCTTCTGTTCAACCCGGTAATTCTCGATGGAATACTTGACATTCTTGATGGGTGTGAAGATGGAATCGATGGCGATCAGACCGATCTGATCGTCTTCCGATTTGTTCTCCTCTGCCTGCACATATCCTCTCCCCTTGTTGATGTGTATTTCCATCTGAAGTTTTACATCGGGCTCCATGGTACAGATCCGCAGATTGGGATTCAAAACCTCAAAGTTGTTTAAAAACTGGTTCAGATCACCGGCTTTGAATTCTTCCTTGCCCGAGATGGTCACATTGACCTTTTCATGGGTGGTATCATCTGTGACTCGCTTGAGCCTGATCTGCTTAAGATTCAGGATGAACTCGTTCACATCTTCAATCACCCCGGTTATGGTTGAAAATTCATGCTCAACCCCTTCGATCTTAATCTTGGTAATGGCATATCCTTCCAGTGAGGACAGCAATACCCTCCTTAAGGCATTACCAACGGTAATACCATATCCCGGTTCCAGCGGACGAAATTCGAATGTACCCTGGGTATCATCCGATTCAATCATTATAACCTTTTCGGGCTTTTGAAATTCCAGTAAAGCCATAAATATCTCGTTATTATTATTTCGAATACAATTCAACAATCAACTGCTCCTTGATCCGCTCAGGGACCTCCTCTCTGGTGGGGTTATGAACAAATTTGCCAGCCATTTGGCCTTCATCCCATTCCAGCCAGGAATATTTGCCCACATCGCTGGAAGCCAGTGATTCGGTAATCACCTCCAGGGATTTGGATCTTTCTCTGACGCTGATGATGTCGCCAGGTTTTACACTGTAGGATGGCACGTTGACCACGGTACCATTGACCACAATATGGCGATGGGTTACCAGCTGACGGGCTCCCCTTCGGGTAGGGGCAATGCCCAGTCGGAAAACAACATTATCCAGACGGCTTTCCAGCATGATCAGCAGGTTCTCACCTGTAATACCCTTTTTCTGGGAGGCTTTCAGGAATGTATTGTAAAACTGCCGCTCCAGCAAGCCGTAGGTATATTTGGCTTTCTGCTTCTCCAGCAGCTGCATACCATATTCGGAGAGCTTTCTTCTCTTTTTGCTGGCACCGTGCTGACCCGGCGGATAATTCTTTTTGTCGAAAAACTTGTCCGGTCCGAAAATAGGCGAACCCACTTTTCTGGCTACCTTTGATTTTGGTCCTCTATATCTTGCCATGTCTCGTAATGATTTTGCGCTTATGGTTGAATTAGACTCTTCTTCTTTTGGGGGGACGACATCCGTTATGCGGCAATGGTGTTACGTCGACGATCTCGGTCACCTCAATACCTGTATTGTTGATGGTTCTGATGGCCGATTCTCTCCCGGAACCGGGTCCCTTAACATATACTTTTGCTTTCCGCATTCCCAGATCATAGGCTATCTTGGCACAGTCTTGTGCTGCGATCTGAGCAGCATAAGGGGTATTTTTCTTGGAGCCTTTGAATCCCATCTTGCCGGATGAGGCCCACGATATGGTCTGCCCCGTGCTGTTGGTCAGGGTAATGATGATGTTGTTGAAGGAGGCATGAATATGGGCCTGCCCGGTCGGTTCTACCGCAACCTTTTTCTTCCTGGTGGTTCTGCTTCTCTTTGCCATAGTATCTTATTATTTAACAGCTTTCTTCTTGTTCGCAACAGTTTTCTTTTTGCCTTTTCTGGTTCGGGCATTGTTACGGGTCGACTGTCCCCTGACCGGCATACCGGAACGGTGCCTTATACCCCTGTAACAGCCTATATCCATCAGGCGCTTGATGTTCATCTGCACCTCGGAGCGCAGTGAACCTTCCACCTTGTATTGCTCGTTCAGGATAGTACGCAGGGTTGCTATCTGATCGTCGCTCCAGTCCTGAACCTTTATATTTTTATCAATGCCCGATTCTTCCATGATCTTGGCAGCGGTGCTCTTGCCAATGCCATAGATGTAGGTCAGGGCAATCACGCCCCGCTTATTCTTCGGTAAATCGACTCCAACTATTCTAGCCATATGTTTAAAAATTAGGGTGCAAAATTAACAATATTATCCTTGTCGCTGTTTAAGCTTCGGATTTTTTTTGTTGATCACATACAATCGCCCTTTCCGGCGTACGATCTTACAGTCACTGCTTCGCTTCTTTAAAGATGCTCTTACTTTCATTTTGCCGTATTTTTATTATTTGTATCGATAAGTTATGCGTCCTCTTGAGAGATCATAGGGTGACATTTCCACCTTAACCCGGTCGCCGGGAAGGATCTTGATATAATGCATACGCATCTTCCCGGATATATGGGCAGTAATGATATGCCCGTTTTCCAGTTCTACCCGGAACATTGCATTGGACAATGCTTCTACTATTGTACCGTCTTGTTCAATGGATGGTTGTTTAGCCATATATTGTTTTTCAGGTTTTTATGTCGATGGATGATGCTCTATATAATCAAAAGTTGACAGAATATCAGCCTTACCGTTCCTGATGACCAGGGCCAGCTCATAATGAGCCGAAGGCTTGCCATCCATGGTGCGGATGGTCCAGCCGTCGCGATCCTGCTTGATGCTGCGCGAGCCCAAGTTGATCATGGGCTCGATACAGATCACCAGTCCGGCTTTCAACTGGGTACCTCTTCCCCTTTTCCCGTAGTTGGGGACTTCAGGGGACTCATGCATATTCGAGCCCAAACCGTGTCCCACCATCTCCCGCACAACAGAAAATCCGGCACTTTCAGCATGATACTGCACGGCATGGCTGATATCTCCGACCCGGTTTCCTGCCACGGCTTTCTCTATGCCTTTGAAGAGGGATTCTTTTGTGGCCTTCAACAAGGCCA
>Ga0207797_1001433_pt1 | contig 17231 bp, 13 predicted proteins | sample PRCRCaboRojoPR_6_FD_187275 | JGI IMG/M metagenome (GOLD analysis project Ga0207797, IMG submission 187275) | Marine sediment microbial community from Cabo Rojo, Puerto Rico - PR CR 10% Liquid 1 (SPAdes) | ecosystem: Environmental > Aquatic > Marine > Coastal > Sediment | place: Cabo Rojo, Puerto...
CGGCAGCGGGCACATCTCCTCGCAGACGATGCAGTCCACGTGATCTCCCCATGCGATGCAGCGGTCTTCGTCGATGGTGGCCTGTCCAATGACGCGCTGCCGCTTCTCCTCCAGGCTCAGCGGCGGAATCGCCTCCACGGGACAGACCTGTCCGCAGGAATTGCACGAGTAGTCACAGTACCCGGCCCGGGGCACCAGCACCGGCGTCCACAGCCCCTCCAGCCCGGCCTCACTTACCGCGGGCTGAATGGCACTCGTGGGGCAGGCACGGTTACACTCGCCGCAGCGGATGCACTTCGACAGGAGCTCGTTCTCCCGCGCTCCCGGCGGACGAATGAGACGGGCATGTTCGCGATTGGCGAGAAGGTTGCTCTTGAAAAGCCCGATGCCAGCGATCGCCGCGCCCAACGATGTCACGACATGCCGACGACCGGGGTCGTAGGCACCCCATGCTGGGGCGGAGATGCGAGCGGGGAAGCGAATGGCGTTCGCCGGGCATGCGTCCAGGCACTCCAGGCACATCGTGCATTCACTTGGATCGCTGGCGTACCCCTTCCCAGACTGAATGGTGCCGGTGGGGCAGGCGCGGGCGCAGGCGTCGCAGTGCGTGCACCGTCCGTTCACCTCGCGCTGTACAAGCGCCACCTTGCTCAGAAGTCCCAATAGCGCGCCCAAGGGGCATAGATAGCGGCACCAGAACCGGGGGGCTATCAGATTGAGCCCGATCAAGCCCATGAAGATGCCAGCGTAGAGGGCCGTATACCGGTAGAAGACGGGATCGATGGGCAGGATGACGGGGCGCACGACCCCGTCGAACGCACTCACAGCCGGCTGCAGAAAGGGAACGCCATAAAAGGCCCTCTCAACCGCGGTGACAATTTGATCGACCGACGGCCACACCGCGGTCGATAGCGTGCGAAAGAGAATGGTCAGTGGGTCGAATATCAAGAGCGTCAGATTGCCGAGAACCGCCGCCAATAGGATGGTCAGCAGCAGGCCGTGCTTCGCGCCCCGCCATGTGTCGGACACGGCGGCGCGTCTGTCGCGCCATCGGCGCAGTGGCAACCAGTCGAGGAGCGTGCCCAGTGGGCATAGCCAGCCGCACCAGACCCGGCCCAACAGGAGAGTGAGCACGACCACACTCAGCGCCGCCGCGGATCCCGCCAGGAAAGTGCGGCTAGCAAGTAGGTTAGCCAGCATAGCCAGCGGATCTAGGCGCATAGGGGCGTTCACCAGGGTCGCCGGCCATCCTCCCCGGCGCGACCAGACGAAGAGGACCAAGAAGGCCAGGAACGCGGTCGCCTGAACGAGGCGCCGGAGCCAGACCCACCGCGCGGAGCGTTGGGCCCGCAATCCACTCCTATTGCCACCCTTCTCATTCCGCGAACTGCTTTTACCCGCCAACCCGGATCTCCTCAATCTTCAGGCTGTCCAAATCGCTACGGCCAAGCCCCATCTCCGCGCCCGCGCGCACGTAGGCCAGATCCTCAGGGGCGAGCTCGAAAAGCGTCGCCGCGTAACTATCGGTCGCGACGATGTCCGGGCTGACGATCACCGTGTCTGCCTGCTTGACGTCGTCCAGGCTGCCCCCGGTCGGCCCGTTCCGCATCAGCATCCGCACTGCGTCGATCACGGTGAGCGTCGGTCGCACCCGGCTGGTTAGGTCCGCGAGGCGCTGTCCTAGATTCCGGTGCATCTGAGGACGATTGTAGATCGTGCCCATCAAGTTTTTCATCCCAAGGGTCAGCCGCGCAAGACTGTGGTGCTTGGCAATAGGGATGTTGATCACCACATCAGCGTTGAGCACGCCGTCATAAACCTTACACGTCCTAAGATCGACGCCATCAGGGATATCGGTATCCAAGAACTTGAAACCGGTCATCACTTCCATCTGTCCGCCCGCCTTCTCAACCTGCTCCTTGATCCCGCTCTTAGCGTACGCCTGCTCAGGGCTACCTCCAAACGGGTAGTCCATGACTCTTACGCGACGAGCCCCAGCCTCAAGGGCTAATCTAACCATCTCGCCTACAATCCAGGGATTGGTAGTCGCAGCATACTCGTACGAGTGATAGGCGACGCAGATATTGGGTTTGACGACGACATCATCCCCTTGCTGGACAAACCGTTCCATCCCCCCCAGCGCTGCCATCGCGCGTCTGACCAATTGCGCCGGCTCCCCATTGCGAGCCACGACGAGGTCAGGATAGCGCATCGCGGTCGGGGTGACCGTCGGCGCCCTTGTTTCACCAGACTCCGACTTCATCGACTTCAGAGTAGCCGTCGGCGTTGGATCGGCAGGAGGTACCGCTGAAGCCCTGGATACCTCCGTCGGATTGGGCGAAGGCGTCGGCGACGCCATCCGCTCGGCTCCGCACGCCGCGAGTAACCACCCGCCGCTTGCCAGTCCAAGCCCGGCAGCAATTCGGCGCAGAAATGCTCTACGAGTCCAATCAGTCACAATACCCTCCACTTGAGCTCGTGGTCCCCTCTCCGAGGCGTTCCCAGAACCCACCTTCCTAATCCCGGCTGCCACGCACTCTCCCTGCCGCGAGAGATGTTCCGGCACTACACGTAAGCCCCCCTTGGGCTGATGTCTTCGAGGACCGCATTGGGTGGCTCTGATGGTTGGCTCACGTCACTGCTCACACCACATCAGCCATCGTCTGCGCCATTCCTATTCAGTCTTTCCTTGAACGCATCGAAGTCTCGCTCAATACGCTGCTGCCGTACCCAAATCGAGAGCACGAGAATCAGCGTGAAGGCCCAGAACACACCGTAGGCTGCAACCAGGTAAACAGACACTGTCAACTCCTTCAAAGTAGACTAGGGATTCGAACCGTGTTCCAGTCTGACCCGCAACTGCGCGAGTTCGTCACGGGCTTGTTCCAGCGAGACCCGGAGGCGAAGGAGGGTCGCGTATAGGAGCGTGAAAGCCGTGATCGTCACTAGCAACGTCTGGGTCATGCGTGGTGTGACAGCCATACCTTCCCCTCCAGTCAGGATGTCCGGATGTATCGTCCGCCACCACCGAATCGCAAACCAGGACAGGGGAACCGTGACGAACGCCACAATGCCATACACAGCGCCGAAGCGCGCTTTTTTTTCAGAACTGTCCAAAGACGCCCGAAGCATCCCGTAGGCTACGTAGATGAGCAACTGGACAGCCGAGATCGTCAACCGCGGCTCCCAGGTCCAGTAGGTTCCCCACACCGGCTTGGCCCACAGCGCACCCGTGACGACCGTCATGGTGATGAACGTCAGACCTGCCTCAACGGACGAGAGTCCCACAATATCCCACAGCCGCCTGTCCGTCGCCAGATAGCCAATTCCCGAAAGGAACGTAACGAAGAAGGCGAAGAAGCCAATCCAGGCGGAAGCCACGTGAAAGTAAAAGATGCGCTGGACCTCCCCCATTGTCACCTCGCGCGGGGCATAGAGGAATACCATACCCAGCGCGACGATCACGGCCACCCCGCTCAATCCTGCGAGCAGAACGCCCAGCCAGTATCGCCTCGAACTGTCCATCTACCTACCTTCCTTCCTACTAACCTTCGACCACGTACCCGAAGGTCAACAATGATACCGCCCAAATCACCAGGTCGTAGACCACTAGAATCCGGACCCACCCCTCCACCTCCCCTAACGTCCTCCCCTCTACCAATCCACCGGTCGCCCGGACGGCCCCAATCAAAACCGGCACTGCGAGAGGAAGGAGAAGCACAGGAAGCATCACCTCTCGCGCACGCGTGTTGACGGCGATAGCCGCCAACAGCGTTCCCACCGCGGCGTAGCCCATCGTCCCCAAAATCAGGACGATCAGCACGCTCGGGCGCAGCAGGGCGACGTCGAACAAGGCAGCGAAGAACGGGAGCAAGATCACTTCCACAACCACCATGAAGAGCAGGTTCCCAATTGCCTTTCCGAAGAAAATCGCCGAACGATCCACCGGTGCTAGAAGAAGGCCGTCGATACACCCTCCTTGCTGCTCCCGTGCCAGTGACCGGCTGAGACCCAGTGTCCCCGCGAACGTAATTGTCGCCCACAACACCCCTGGCGCCGCCACCTCTGCCATCTCACCCCGCAGATCCAACGCGAAACTGAAGATCAACAGTGCCAGTACGGAGAAGACGAGCATGGCGCTGACCATCTCCTTCGTGTGGAGTTCAGCGGCAATGTCCTTATCGACGATAGCGAGCACTTTCCGCAAGAATTCCAAGCGCTTGACCTCGAATACCAACGACTAGACCGTGATAGACTGGTAAATCTCGGCGAACGTGTCCGGCGAAATCGCCGTCTGCAGCTCGTCGTAGACTAGTCGCCCGTGGTGGAGAACCAACATCCGCTGTCCAACAGCCAGGCCACGGTTCATGCGGTGCGTGGTGAGCAGGATCACACGTCCCTCTCCAGCCAGCTCCAGGAGAAGATCTGTCAACGTCTGAGCAGCCTGAGGGTCCAGCCCCGTGTACGGCTCATCGAGAAGCAAGACCCTCGGCTTATGTAGCACTGCTCTCGCGACTGCAAGGCGCTGCTTCATGCCACGCGAAAACGTCTGAACTCTGTCGTGGCGCCGCATCCCCAGCCCAACGCGGTCCAACAAACCTCTGATTCTTGCTGACCCCTCAGGAATGTCGTACATCCGGGCGTAGAAACGCAGATTCTGATCCGCGGTTAGATCATCGTAGAGCAGGGTGCGATGGGACAGAAAGCCGATGCACCGACGAATCTGCTCCCCATCACGCTCAGCATCGAATCCGCCAATCTGCACGATTCCAGAGCTAGGACGGCTCAAAGTGGCCAGGATGCGAAGCAAGGTCGTCTTACCAGCCCCGTTGGGACCCACCAACGTGACGAACTCACCCGACCCGACGGAAAGATCGACCCCCGCTAGAGCGGTGCGGGGGCCAAAGGACTTGGTGAGCTTCCGGACTTCAATCACTAGCTTTGGTCCGATAGTGAATCGCGTAGCCGCCGCTTCAGAGTTCGGCGCTTCTTCCGATACGCATCTTGATGGATGCGTCCTTCCTCGAAATCACGATCCAAAGCAGCGATTGCCTCCACCCGAGAACGGGCCTGGGGCGGAATCTCCTGCTGAAGCGGGGATCGCCACAGCCAGAATACAGCGCCACCCGCCACAGCCAGCGCAATAATGCCTACCATCAGGCCATTCGACGAAGCACGCCGTGTCACCGAAGCAACAGTCCCTCTCGAAACAACCGTGAAAGACAAAGAGTCGCCAGCTTCCAGAGGACCAGCGGTGTACGACACCGCCGGACCCATCTGGGTCTCCAGAGTGCCTTCTGAGGATAGACCCGCCCCTTCCAGCCTCAAATCATCCCCGGGCAGCACCAGGACGACAGATCTCACAGGCACGTCGAATGCCTGCTCAAGTCGCAGGCTCTCAGGGGAGTAGGGCACATCATACGTAAAAGAGGCTTCGACCCCCGACTGTCCTGGCGGGACGGCCCTCGTGTCTTCGAACCCATCCTCGGTAGCGACAAAGCGTCCTCCCAGCCCCCCGCTGTCAAAGCGCAAGTTCTGGGCGCCACTAGGTAGTCTCACCGACCAGGTCGTGTCAATACCGGAGCCGGCAGCCATTGAGCCTACGTACGTCCGATCTCCCATGTTCGAGACCACACAGTACTGCCCAACCTGGAGCCGTTCCCCGGACCGCTCGAGGAAGACGTGAAGCTGAGCGACCGACACGTTGCTCCGATCGTCTGTCGTCTCATAGATCGTGACGGGCAGGGCCATCTCCTGCTGGGAAGGCTCGACCGGGGTTAATTCCGAGAAGTATGGCACACCGTCGTAGACCGTGCGGGCAACAAGGGTCTCTCCCTCGTCAAATGAGACGTTCTCGAAACGGAACGTACGATCCGACGCCGCAGTGGTGGTATAGACACTAGTCTCCTCAATACCAGAGAAAGCATGCAACGTTACCACAAGTTCGTCCGGAACTGCTCCGGCGGGCGTCCCATTTGTGACTTCACCAACCACAGTTCCCCCGCTGCTCTGCATATCGTAGGTCCAGGCCATCGACAGCGAAGCCGCGAGCAGAGCGAAAACAATCAACCCGAGACGAGATGGCCCGCGCTCGCTACCTTGCAGGAATCGCCAGCCAATCACGCCGAACCCCCTCGCAGCCGGTCGCCACACCCGGAGCAGAATCGGTCATCAGCTGCAACTCGACGTCCACACTGCGGGCAGAAGTTGATCGGCGCGGCTTCCGCGTCTGCGCTCCCAGGATGCTCCCCGCGTGTTTCAGTTCGCCCATTGTTCTTTTCTCCACCTCGAGCGCGAGCGACCCAAGCTTCGACTACCCGATCCATGTCTCCGCTGCTGGCCGCCGAACGAAACGGTCGTGCGACGTATGAGACGACCACCAGCAACGCACCAATCCCGACCAATATCGCACCAATACTCATCGTCACGCTGTCACTCCGCCACCAACGTATCCAGTTCTGTTCTCAGCCGATCGGCGGTCACCGGACCAATATGGACATATATAACGCTGCCCTGTGGCCCGATTATGAAGGTCTCCGGAACCCCCGTTATGCCATAGTCCACCGGCATCACCGCGTCGAGGCCGTTCAGGTACGTAATTCCAAACTCAGACACCATCTCCCGGGTGCTGGCCTCGAGATCCGGGAAGCTGACCCCGAGGAACGCGACTCCCTTATCCTGGTATTCCTCCCAGATGGTCTGGAGATCGGGCAGTTCATCCTCACACGGTTGGCACTCGGGTGACCAGAAGTTGATCACGGAAACCTGTCCACGTAGGTCCGAAAGGCTGAGTGTCGAGCCGTCAAGCAGATCCACGCTGAAATCAGGTGCCGGCTCGCCGACGCGCGGCCTGCTTCCCCGACCCGCCGCCAGCCCCAGCCCGCCCTGTTCAGAGCGGCTGGCAGACGCGGCCGTCCCTTGTGCCGGCCGCCACATGGCCCACACGGCGAGGGCCAGCAGTACCACGCCGACAATCAACCCAACAGTGCTCCAAACCCTGCGCTTTCTAGCCGCAGGCTCTCCCATGCGTGCTTTCCGTGTCGATGGCCAAACGGCAATAGTCCCGCCAGCCATGAAGACCAGTCCGCCAAGCCAAAGGAAGGAAGCCAAAGGATTGATGAAGATCTTGACAGTGGCCTGCGCACCTTCGTCGGTCCAGCCAGCTAAGACAAGGTAAAGATCTTCCCTAATCCCCGCGCGGACTGCGGGCGCCGCCACAGTCTGACGGAAGCTACTGTACTCGTCGAGCTTGGGCCCCAGAGTACCTAACTGCCTCCCGCTTCGGTATACAGAGATCAAAGCCTGGGTCGTCACCCTGTCGCTGAGCACGTCTTGCTCTAAGTCCTCGAAGACCAGCCGATATTCTTTGACGTCTATGGACTCGCCCCTCGTCAACACGGCCTCTGTCTCAAACGGATAGAACCGTGTGCCAATCACGCCCACAGCCATCAGAATCACGCCAGCGTGCACCAGGTATCCACCGTACCGGCGGCGGTGACGTCCAAACAATCGCCAGATAGCTGCCGGTACACTCTCTCCCTGCCGGCTCCGAGCAGTCACCCCGCGCACAATCTCAGCCACGGCAGTGCCCCCGGCCAGACCAACGAGAGCGAAGCCGATGAGTGAAAATGGACGCGTGAAGCCAGCCACAGCGCCGCCCACGGGAGCGAGTACCGCCCCCAGAGCAGGTGCGATACCCCGCTTACCGAGCCTGCGCACCGTCCCGACAGCCTGTCCGAGCAGAGGGCAGACACCCATCACCAGCACCAAAGCAGCGAACTGGGGTCCGGTCACCCGATCGAACCAGCTTGGCCCAGCCTCAAACCGCTGGTTGGCGAGCGCTTCGGTAAGCGTCGGCAATACGCTGCCCACAAACACCGAACCGGTAATAGTGAGAAAGAGAATCAGGGTCAGCGTGAACATCCCCTCGCGGGAGAACAGATCCTCCGACGCAGTGGGGCCACTGAGAAGGGATCGTCGACTATAGAACAGAGCCAGGGAGCCGAAGAGGGTCACGCCCATAGCCGCCAAGAAGTAGGGCCCCAGGTTGGAGCGGGCGAAGGCGTGGACGGACTGAATAAGGCCGCTCCTGGTCGTGAAAGTGCCGAATAGAACCAGAACGAACGACAAGAGCGCCAAAGTGACATTCCACCAGCGGAATCCCCGTCGCTGATCCTGCATTACCAGAGCGTGGAGCAAGGCGGTAGCTGTAAGCCAGGGCATCAGGCCAGCGTTCTCCACGGGGTCCCAGCCCCAGTATCCCCCCCATCCCAGGACGTCGTACGCCCACCGCATACCTAGCAGCAGGCCCAGTCCCAGGAAGAGCCATGCCGCCAGAGTCCAGCGACGGGCTGCCCGCGGCCATTCTTCGATGCGCCTCGTGATCAACGCGGCGAGCGCCAGGGCGAACGGGACCGCCAGCCCAACGTATCCCAGATACAGAGCCGGTGGGTGGAAGACCATGCCCGGATGGCGCAGGAGTGGATTCAGACCCTGTCCGTCAACCGGTACGCTCTGAGATATAACGAAGGGATTAGACAGAAAGAAGGTAACGGCCACGAAGAAAGCCGTGATCAAGCTCAGGAAGACGGTCGCCCACGGCACAAGCAAACCCGGATCCTTCGATGATCGGCTGGCCAACACTGCAGCGAAAACGGCTTGGAGAAAGGCCCAGAGTAACAGCGACCCGTTCTGTCCGCCCCACACTGCCGACACCTTCAAATACAGCGGAAGATCTCGGCTTGAGTGCTGCATCACGTACCGGATGTAGAATTGATCGTCCAAGAAAGCAGCTAACAAGACGGCCACGCTCGCGCCCAGAAGCCCGGCCGTGGCTAGGACTCCATTGCGGCTGCTCTTCCACCAGCGGCGATCATCTCTACGAGTAGACCAAAAAGCAGCTCCCGCGGCATAGAGAATCGTTGCCAAAGCGAGGCCAGTAAACATCGACCCAATCTGAGCTAGCATCAAGACTCCTCAGGCTCCCCGGGAACGCCCTCTTCATAGCGCGTGGGACATTTGAGTAGTACTTCCTCAGCGTAGAAGCGCCCATCCTGTTGGAGCTGCCCGCGAATGATGGCCTGGGACTCGTGCTGGAGCAAGTCCGGTTTGATATCCTCATACACAACTTCCAGGCGCGGAGCATCAGGATCGGTGACGGCATCGTGGAGCACTTCCGCCAATCCACCGCCGCGCTCCACCTCTCTCGGATCGCCCGGAACGTTTACAATGGTGAACGTCACCTTCGGCTGAGAGGCATCATAAGAGATCGTCTCTCCCAGAACGGCTCCGGAGATCGTGACTGGGCGACCCTGAGCATCGCTTCCCATACCTTTGAGCTCATCGATGGTCAAGAAATAACGAGCCGTGCTCCCAGTGCTGGTCACGATCAGATAGATCACCGCGGCGACAATCAGCGATCCTGCGACGATGTACTTCATCTTACCTGTCATCACTCACGCTCTTCAATCTATTGTCTCATCATCGAGGTCATTTGCAGGAAATCTACCACGACTGATAGGCACTGTCAACGTCCCTCACGGCCTACCCTAGGGCAATCGCATATCGATTTGTACATCCACCAACCTGTCATTCCGAGGAGCGCAGGAAGCGCAGCGGCTGCAGCGACGAAGAATCTGGCTCCCACAAGCCAAGCGCAGAGATTCTTTGCTCCCTCCGGTGGCTCAGAAAGACGAATCCGACACTGAGCCCGCCAAATGCGATTGCCCTGCGGCCTACCCTTCCCGCAAGTAGCCGATCAAGGGATCGCTGATTAGGGGCACAATCTCCGGCAACATCTTCGGCATCAGGTTGTCCATCGCCATCGGCATCAGATCGGGCATCTGTTCCTTCATATGCTCTGGCATCGGCACACGTTCTTCTACGGCCTTCAGCATGTCCGGCATCACATCGGGCATCATAGCCGGCATCAGTATTGGGAAGAGCGTGGGGAAGAGCGGCTTCATAGCCTTGAGCACCGCGCCGCCCCCGGGCATCCGCCCGAGAGTTCGCATCATCTTTCCCATACCATACGGCATCGCATCGACCATCTGTGGCAGCAACTCGACCATCATATCCGCCATCGGCTGCGGATTCAGGAGGTTGATCATCGCCTCGAACGTGCCCCACATCTCCAGCGCGTACGCGCTGGAGTCGGGGTGCTTCACCCCAGCCGCCTCACACGCAATCGCACCCAGATCAATGATGGGAAGATCGCGATTCGTCTTCTCGGCTGTCACGCGGAGCTGCACTTCGCAGCATGGACAGGACGTGACCACTGCGTCGGCTGCCACGTCCTCCGCCTCACGGAGTCGGACATCCCCAATGCGCTTGGCAGCTGGTGGGTCCGCCACCAAACTCATCACCGAGCCACAGCAGTGACCTTCCTCTCGATTATGCTCCATCTCTACAAGCTCCAGGCCCGTTACTGCACGAAGGAGCTCGCGGGGCGGGTCGTAGATGCCCCCAGCGCGGCCCATATGGCAGGAGTCGTGCCAGGTCACTCGCATATCGAGCGGCCGGTCGAAGACTAGGTCGCCAGATCGCACGCGCTCAGCCAAGATCTCGGAGTAATGCTTGGCTTCAAAGGGGTAGTCGATGGCCAACTTCTCCGCCCACCGCGGATAGTACTCCTTCCAAACCAGCCAGCAAGCCGGGCAAGAGGTAACAACCGTCTTGACGCCCCGTTTCTTCATTGCCCCTATGTTGTGGCGCATAATCTCTTCCCACGTGTCCCATAGGCCCGCCATCAGCATAGGGATACCACAGCAAGCTTCGTCCTCGCCCAGATAGGTGAACTCGACGCCCGCCTTGTGCATCAAGCAGGCGGTGGACTGAGCGATATCCTGTTCCACATAGGAAGCGGTGCATCCCGGGAAGTAGCATATATCGGCCTCCTCCGGCAGTTTGTCAAGCCCGGCCGCAGCCCAATCTGCACGGTCGCTGCGATAGGAGCCCCAGATGTTGTGTTCTTTCTTCAAGCTAGCTCGCATAATCTCGAACGGCGGGAAGGTGAGCTCTCCACGCTCTTGGATCAACTCGCCTCGCATAGTGAGCCAGCTGGGCTCGTTTGGCAGCTCCAAGGGGCACTCGACGTTGCAAAGCTCACACGTGGTACAAGCGATGAACTTGTCAACCCACTCCTGCGTCAATTCGGCTCGCCCAGCCATATACTCCTTGAGGAAGAACCACTTCGCCCTCGGCGACTCAGACTCCCATCCCCGACCGTAGAACTGGTCGCAGGGATCCACGCAGTAGCCGCACTGAGCACACGTATAAGCATACCAGGCCACGTCGTCGGGTATGCCCCGCTGGCCCGCCCCGGCCCGCCGCTCTCCAACGGGTACTCTGGCCAGGTTGCCAACGGCGCCAATCAAGGGCTCAAAAGCGCCAGCCAGTTGCATGAACCGACCGAGTATACCGCCATTGACCAGTACCTTGCCGGGGTTCAGCACACCCCGCGGATCGACCGCCTCCTTGAAGGACCGGAGACGCTGGATCCGCTCGGCACCCAGGACGTGCTCAGCCTCGTGGGCGAAGTACAGCCCGCTGCCGTAGACCCGGCCTCCATAGTTCTTGGCCCTCTCAACAGCCGAGAGGGAGAGTCCAAAGGCAAGGTTGTAGGCGAGGCTGCGCTCGTCGTGAGGAATAAACCCTAACAAGATCACCTCGGGCTCGTTCATCCCTTTTGCCACCATACCCTCAATGACCAACGGCAGACGTATCCCGCCTTCGATATCGCTCAGAGCCTCATCCAAGCTATCCAGGGGCACCACGACCTCCGTGGGGATCAACGAGGGCCCCAAGCGCTTGACGTGCATGATCGAGAACCGTTCATCCCACTCGTGGGTGGCCAGATCGGCGTCAAGCGACGTGCCGCCGCCGCTGGCGATGATGGCTTTCAAATCCTCTTCTACCTCCGACGCCCGCGAGGTCGGGAAGACGAAAACGGCCACATAAGCTTCCGGAAGCTGAGGACGGTGCTCCTGCACCGGATTTCCATGCACTAGCTTCGGTGGCCGCTGGTTCTTCATCTCAGCCATCTGCGGATTGATGAAGCTCACAGACCAGAGGGGCAAGTCGTGATCTGCAATATCGTTTAATGCTGTTGCCAGCTGATCGACTGTAGCGAAGCGGGCGCCCACCACGGTCTCCGACTCGCAGGGGCGAATCTTGAGAGTCACCTGCGTGATAATGCCCGTAATCCCTTCCGCGTCGGCGATCAGATCGAGATCGTCTCCCATGAACTCGCGCACCTCGCCGCTCGGTAGTACGACGCGGGCGGAGACCACATTCTCTGGGAAGGCACCGTACTCAAAACTACCGTAGCCGAAGCCCCCCTGGGCCATCCAACCCCCCACGGTCGAGGAGGGCGCACTGGATGGATACAGACGCAACGCCAGCTCGCGTTTGACTAACTCGCCCTCTAAGTCCTCCCAGACGATGCCTGGCTCCACGGTCACTGTCAATACCTCCCGGTCTACGTCCAGGAGCTCTCTCATTCGCCAGAGGTCAACCGTTACCCCTCCTTTGACAGGAAGCACTCCGCCGTAACCGGAGGTCGCCTTGCCGCGCGGGATCAGTGGTGTGCCCGTGTCGTTGGCCCACCGCACCAGGGCCACGATCTCGGACTCGTCCCGCGGTTGAACCACTGCATCAGCAATCGCCTTCCCGATCAACGGCTTGACCAAGGGTGGCATAACGCCAACGTCGTGGCTGTATATCTTACGCTCCATCAAGTCGGTGCTGAGTCGATCCCCAAACCGCCGGCGCAGCCAAGCCTCCTGTGTAGCAGCGAGTCCCATCCCTATTAGCCTCCTATCTCGACTTGTTCCGATTCTTGAGCTCCCTGTATCAGTTGCGCCCGGTGTGCCAGCATATCAGCCAGCATCATCCGCAACGTATCCAGCGCCTCGATAATCCGGTGGTCCGTCAGCGAGTAGTAAACCGTGGTCCCATCCTGCTCCGCTGCCACCATCCCCCGTTCGCGCAGCACTTTCAAGTGGTAAGAGATGGTCGGTTGCGGCACATTAAGGGCCTCGGCCAGATCGCTAACGCACTGCGCGCCCCGGTCCAACGTATAGAGCAGCGCGATACGCTTCGGATCGGCCAATGCCTGGCAGACCTGTGCGTGGAGCAGGCGGATTTCTTGGCGGAGCGAGGATTCGATCATAGAATCTTTGTCCATTGATATGTTTGAATATTTGAGCCAGAGGATTATAACCGATCCTCGAGAGTATGCAAACCCGGGGCCTATCTCGGATGGCGATTCAGATCCAACCTAGAGACACTTTGCTCGGATCCAACCCAATTCAAACCAAACTCAACGTATCATTCAACCCATCCCAAACGGTCTACACGAGTTTCTATGATACACTAGAGCAATACAGATCAAGACAGACGGGGTGTTCCATCTGTTCTGCTATCATCACCCCAGCGCAGGCGCTCCTTGACACGGTTTCTTCGCGCACTCTGTGGTCGATCCTGAGATGACACTCCCACTTGTGTCCTTCTGAGTAGTTCAGTATAATCGTGGGTGGAATCCCCCACGTGCTATGGAGCTTCCATGCCATATCACAAGACTCAGCATGTTTTGATATTTCTACAGATGGGATTGAACGTGGACATCTACCAGCTTTAGCAGATTAAGCATAGGTTCACATCACGATAATGGAAGGAGGTGTCCATAGACCGGTCCTACAGTCCACTGCGACCGTTTTTCGCATCAGATCACATTCCACCAAGGAGGCATGATGAGTGAAACCTGCAAGAAGGGGGGCTGGCTGCTCCCAGTGCTGCTCTTGGCAGCAGCGTTGACCGCCTGTGGACCGAGTGCGACCGGGACACCGTGTCCACCCACACCTGAGTGTCCTGAATGTCCCCCGACCCCAACCTGTCCGCCCCCCCCACCTGAAGCCGAAGGGGTGGAAGTTGAGGTGCCTTTCCTGGGCCTCTGGGATGGTTCGGGGCACGCGGACGAGACGGCCGAAGCGTTCACGCATTGGGACGCGGACGACCCACCGGAAGTTCCCACCGATTGCGCCAAATGTCACAGCGCGCCTGGCTACAAAGACTATCTTGGAATCGACGGAACCGAGGCCGGCGTTGTCGACAACCCGGCTGAAATCGGCACGGTGGTCAACTGTACGGTCTGCCACAACGAGGGGACGCTCACGATGACCAGCGTCACCTTCCCATCTGGCATTGAAGCAACTGGCCTGGGTGACGAGTCTACTTGCTACCAGTGCCACCAAGGTCGGGCTTCCACCCAGGATGTCAACAGCGCGATCGAGGAAGCCGGCGTCGACGCCGACACGGTGAGCGAAGACTTGGGCTTCGTAAACATCCATTACTACGCCGCAGCGGCCAGCAGGCTCGGTACTATGGTCGATGGCGGATACCAGTACGAGGGGAAGTCGTATGACTGGAAGTTCGCTCATGTCAACGAGTTCGACACCTGCTTCGAATGCCACGATCCCCACTCGCTTGATGTCAGGGCCGGATCCTGCAGCGAGTGCCATACCGACGTAGGGAGCGTCGAGGATCTGCGGAACGTCCGACTGCAGGGATCCACAGAGGACTACGACGGGGATGGTGACCTCGCAGAAGGCATATACTATGAGATCCAGGGGCTGCAAGAAACGCTCCTTGGAGCCATCGAAACGTATGCCAGCGACGTGGCCGGGACAGCCATTGTCTACGATTCAGCCTCATATCCTTATTTCTTCGTCGACACCAACGAGAACGGGGAAGCTGACGAGGACGAGGCGAACTTTGGAAACCGTTATGCCTCCTGGACACCCCGCTTGCTCAAGGCCGCCTACAACTACCAGACGTCCGTCAAGGATCCTGGGAACTACAGCCACGGCGGTGACTATCACATCCAGCTCCTCTACGACTCCATCGAGGATCTGGATGTCGGTCTGGTCGACGGTCTGACGCGCGATGATGCCGGTCACTTCGACGGCTCCGCCGAGGCATTCCGCCACTGGGACGAAGATGGGGAGGTACCAGGCGCATGCGCGAAGTGCCACTCGGCCACAGGCTTGGTGACCTACTTGGAAGATGGTACCAACGTATCAGAGCCTATCTCCAACGGCTTTCAGTGCCGCACGTGTCACGACGCCGTCCCTGGCTACAGCTTGCCTGCCGTCAATCAGGTCGCGTTCCCGAGCGGCGCGCAGCTCAGCTTCGGCGAGGAAGCTCCATCGAACCTCTGCATGGAGTGCCATCAGGGCCGACAGTCTACGGACAGTGTGCGCGACGAGATCAGAGCTCTTGGAGTTGACACTGTTTCGGAGGATATGGGATTCGTCAACGTTCACTACTTCGCCGCCGGCGCCACGGTCTTTGGTGCAGAGGCGAGAGGTGCATACCAATACCAAGGCCAATCCTACGTCGGGCAGTTCGCGCATGTCGATGGGTACGACGAGTGTATCGAATGCCATACCGCTCACGGCCTCACCGTCAGAGTCCGGGGCTGTACTGGATGCCACGAAGGTGTCGCGAGCGCGGAAGATCTGCGCTCCATCCGTCTGACGGGCACAGACTTCGACGGCGATGGCGATGCAGAAGAAGGCATCGCGGATGAGATCAGCACGATCCACGACGCCCTGTACGCCGCGATCCAGGCCTATGCAAGAGAGGTGGCTGGCACGCCGATTGTCTACAGTTCAGCTTCCTACCCCTACTTCTTCATCGATACCAATGGTAACGGCGAGCTGGATCCCGATGAGGCGAATTTCGGCAACAGGTACGTCACCTGGACGCCGCGATTATTGAAGGCCACCTACAACTACCACTACGTGGCCAAGGATCCCGGCGCCTACTCCCACAACCCAATGTACATCATCCAGGTTCTGCAGGATTCGGTGGGCGACCTGGGGAGCTGGGCAACAATCGATCTGGCCAGCCTAACCCGTCCCGCTGGTGAGCAGTAGCCGAGACGGAAGTAAGGCTAGCGAGATCGAACTTAGGGGGAGCGGGCCGGCGTTCGGCTCGCTCCCCTACGTATTGCGCGTTCACCCCAAGTGGGATGTCGGCTTCGCGACAGCGGCGATTGACGGCTTCTGCTCTTTGCTGTAAACTTGAATCGCGATGGGTTCAACCTGCAACATCTGCGATTTCTTCATTGCTAATCTGACGAAGATATACTTCGTATACGGCTTGGCGTTCTTCGTCACCGGCATCGTCGTCTCGCTGGAGGCGACCCGTCATTCACGCCTCCAACTGGCTCAGGCACTACCATACTTGGCTGGCTTTGGGATGCTCCACGGCGCTCACGAATGGCTGGAGATGTTCGAGAAGATCGGCTCGGAGCCGGTAGGTGCCGGACCGCGGGTCTTTCGTCTGATGGTACTCATTCTCTCTTTCATTCCATTGGTGGAATTCGGCCTTCGCCTGGGCGCCTTGGCCGGAGGGAAACTATGGCGATTGGCCCGCTGGATTATCTTGACCGTCTTCTTCGGAGGGGCAGGTCTGATCTTTTTCCGATGGGGACCCCGAGGCCGTCAGACCTGGATCGCGGCCATCGACGCTTGGTGTCGCTACAGCTTGGCCATTCCCGGCTCTGTACTGGCAGCAGTCGGACTGTATGGATACGCGATGCGGGTGAATGACGGTAAGCAGGGCTTCCCGTGCAATCTCCAGATCGTTGCTCTCGCATTTCTCTTCTATGGCATTCCAGGCCAGGCCTTTACTGGTCCAAGTGTCCTCCCTCCCTCAACGGTAGTCAACAGCGGACTGTTCCTGGCCACATTCCACTTCCCGGTGCAGCTGCTTCGCACCGCTATGGCGATAGTGGTCGCTCTCTTTATGGGCCGCGGCGTGCGATGCTTCGAACGCGAGCGACAGCGCCGGGTGGAGCAGCTGACCCGAGACCGCCTGGAGGCACAGCAGCGGCTTACCGAGGAGATGGCCGAGCGTAGGCAGCTTCAGCGGGAACTCCTCCATCGAACGGTCCAAGCTCAGGAGGAAGAACGGCGCCACATCGCACGGGAACTTCACGATGAGACCGCTCAAGCCTTGACCGCCCTTTCCCTCGGCTTGGGAGCGGTGGAAGACATAGTCGAGCAGAGCCCTGAAGAAACACGCGCTCGACTCAGGGAGCTACGAGGCTTGGTAGAAGAAATGATGAAGAAGGTCAATCAGTTGACCACTCGATTGCGCCCGACGATGCTAGACGACCTCGGTCTGGTGCCCGCGCTGATTACGTACGCGGATGAGGCGGCTCG
>Ga0207797_1001434_pt1 | contig 17221 bp, 14 predicted proteins | sample PRCRCaboRojoPR_6_FD_187275 | JGI IMG/M metagenome (GOLD analysis project Ga0207797, IMG submission 187275) | Marine sediment microbial community from Cabo Rojo, Puerto Rico - PR CR 10% Liquid 1 (SPAdes) | ecosystem: Environmental > Aquatic > Marine > Coastal > Sediment | place: Cabo Rojo, Puerto...
AACACCCAGCCATCCCATTCACTTATCCATACAACCAGCATCCCATTCAACTATCCATACAACCAGCATCCCATTCAACTATCCACACAACCAGCCATCCCGTCTGTCTGCCCACCCAACCCCTCTACCCAATCAAGCGACCACCCCAAACCATCCACACTAGCACTGCACCATGGGAGATATTGACTGGCACTCCGAAATATATTGGATTGGTACTTACGTATATTACAATAATGGGTCCAGGTGCCGCATCGGTGACCCAGCCGACGTGGCAGGTTAGCGCTGGGCGTCGCGGCCCAATCCCAAGCGTATCCCCTCGGCGGGCCGGGTCGGCCCGTCTCCCTCCCATTCTTTGGCGGCCGTCCACTGGATACTCAGTCCGAGTCGCGAGCCTCTGGGGCGACGGCCTGTGGGCCTCCAGTCTCGGCATCGGTAAACGAGTGCCGCTCGATCGATCCCCAGGACGTGTCGTCCCGCAAGAATTCGACGAGTGCCCGAGCCGAGACCAGTGCTTTCCACTGCCGGTAGCCGAAATTCTCGAGGACAGCGTTGCCGAGGAGGATCGCGATCTGGCGCGGTCGGTCGTAGCGCCGGTAGCTCCAGACCTCGCTGAAGATGCCGAACCACGACAGGAACACCCCGATACCCACGATCACGGTCATGAAGGTCAGGAAGAAGGGCAGATTCAGCACCCCGTACGCGAACGCCACAGTCACGAAGACATAGCCTAGGGTCTCGATGATGGGACCGATTCCCTCCGCCAGGAAGAAGATCGGCATCAGGACGGTTCCGAGGAGTCCGTACCGGGGATTGCCCACCATGTCGCGATTCCGCGAGAATACCTCCAGGAGGCCACGATACCAGCGCCGACGCTGTGCGCTCAAATCGCCCAGACGCTCCGGCACCTGGGTCCAGACGATCGGTTCCGGCACGAAATCGATACTGTAGGACTGGCCGGTCTCGCGCATGTGCCGGTGGAGCCGGACGACCAGATCCAGGTCCTCGGTCACGGTGTCGAGGCGATAGCCGTCGATGGCTTCGACCAGGTCCGTCCGGAACAGCCCGAAGGTCCCGGAGATGACCAGCAGGCCCTTGAGCCGACCAAGGCCCAGCCGCCCGGAGTAGAATGCTCGCAGGTACTCGATTTCCTGCAGGCCGACGAGGTTGCGCTCGGAGACCGAGACGTCAGTGACCTGGCCGCCTTCGATATCGCACGCGTTGGCGACGCGGACGGTCCCGCCCGCCGCGATGGTCTCCGAGGGGTTCGTGAGAAACGGTGTGACCACCCGGCGCAGCCCGTCGCGATTGATGAGGGAGTCCGCGTCCACCGAGCAGAAAAGCGGCTGGTTCGTCAGGCCGATGCCCGCGTTCAGGGCATCCGACTTCCCGCCGTTTTCCTTGTCGATGACGAGCAGGTTCTCGATCCGCGCGGACTGATAGACGCCGTGAACCGGTTCGCTCGGCAGCTCCCATGGAGGCGTGTCATGCACCTTTTCGAGGTCGTAGGCGTCCGCGAGCGCATCGAAGGTCCCGTCCGTCGACCCGTCATTGATAACGAGAACGGTGGTATTGGGATACTCGATGTCGAGGAGCGAGCGGACGCTGTCGACGATTGTCGCGGCCTCGTTGTACGCGGGGACCAGGACGGCGATGCCCGGGAGAAAGTCACTTTCGTAGTCCTCGTAGGCGGGGTCGTGCCCTCTGGCCTGTAGATCTTCGTGGAGTTCGAGCAAGGAGAGCCCGTGGATCAGGAGATAGTAGCCGTTGATCACGACGTAGATCCCCAGGATCATGACCGAGGAGCCGACCAGGATTTCTAAGAGGAGTTCGCGGATCATCGGAGTGGGTCGGGCTGGGTCGCGATCACGTGTCTGATATCCGCCCACGAGCGATCCGCGGGGGAGAACGTTCCTTCGGCTTTGAGTTCCGCGATGGACTGGGGACGCTGTCGCTGGAGCGCGCGAGCGATCTGGACCCGCGCGTGGTCGTCGGTCTCGCGTGCGGCCGACTCGGCGAGGACTCGCCTCGCGGTCTCGTCGCCCCATTCGTCGAGCATCCAGTACGCGGCGGTCCTGACCGCCGGTACCGGATCAGTCACCAACTGGTCCAGGCGCTCGATAGCCGTCGATCCCGCCGCGCCTTCGAGGGCTTCACGGACTTCGGGATGCCAGCCGTACGATCCCAGCACCCGGCAGGCCCGCTCCCGGATCAGCGGATCCTGGTTTTCGAGTGCCTCGAGGACTGCATCCATCGGCGGATCGCCCCGCGGGACTCCGGCTTCGGCCAGGACGAGCAGGGCCTGGGACCGGAGCCGCTCGCTGGAAACCGTGCGCTCGGCCATGAATGTCAGGACTGGCGCGGGATCGTCCCCGATCAGCGCGTGCAAACCGTCGAGCCCGTAGACAGTCATCGGCTGCCCCTGGAGGAGTAGTTCGAGACCGATCTCGGTCGCCCGAGCATCGGACTGCTGGGCGAGGAGTTGGGCTGCTGCTTCTCGTTCTGACCGGCGATCGTCGATCTGGTCCCGGACCTGGTCTGAGTCTACAGCGGCCTCGATGCGCGTGAGCACGTCAAGGGCCCGAAGTCGATCGAAATGCCCGCCCGATTCGAGAGCCGCGCGGGCGTTCCGGTCCAGATCGAGCGCGGCGGCGAGCGCCTGTAACCGGTCCTTCTGTCGCCCCTCGAGGATTCGAAGGTCATCAAGCACCAGGTCGGCCGCGACACGCCGTTCGAAGCCAGAGAGTTCCGTCACCCACGCCTCCCAATCCGGGTCGTCCTGCGAGGAACGCCGACGTATCGCCGGGCGTATTCGGCGTTTTGTCTCCTCGCGACGCCTGTCGGCCCGATACTCCCTGACCGATTTCCCCAGGGTAAGCGCCCCCGTGGTGATCAAGATGGCTAGCGTGCCGATTCCGAGCCAGACGATGACCGTCGCCGTGAACCCGGCGCCGGTCCAGAGGTTCGGAAGTTCGAGTTCCCACCCGCCGAGTAGTGCCGGCGAGAAGCCACTCGCGACACTCGAACCGAAGTGCCTGCTGAGCCCCTTGGAGGACCCTGTCGCGATCATTCGCCGACCTCTGTCGGGACGTCCGAACGCTCCGGCCAGGACTGTCGCAACTCCGCCTCGCGGGCGAGGTTGAGTTTGAGCCGGGCAGTCAGCACCTCGGGACTGAACGGTTTCTTCACGAAATCGAGGGCGCCGAGGTCGAAGGCCTGGAGTTGTTCCTCCTCACCGTCGCGACCGCTCAGCACGATGACGACGACGTCGTGGCCTTCCTCCTGGATTCGATCGAGGGTCTCGAAACCGTCCATCTCCGGCATCGAGATGTCAAGGAGGACCGCGTCGACGTCCACGTCGTCACCGCGTAGCGTCTCCAGCGCTGCCCGGCCGTTCGACGCGGTCTCGACGACGAACCCCTCGACCTGCTCCTCCAGATAGTGGACCAAAAGCGACCGGATGGACTCGTCGTCGTCAACGGCGAGGACTGTGTACGGCGGCTCGATCCCGCGACTGCTCCCCCTCATGACTGTGTTGGCTGTGGCTACCGTTGGCAAATGCGGATGATAAATATGTGGGCTCCATTACCAAATTTCATAATCCCGTCGAATCAAGCCGTCTCACCCCCGATTACAGGACACCCGGGAGCTCAACGTCGGGCCCGCTGCGAAGGGCCGGGCGCATTCCCAAGCCAAGCCCTGTTGCCCTGACAGATGAATTTCGCCAACTTGCGGCTCTGGCCAGCCGACTACCTCGACACTGCTAGAGTTCCCGCCTGGCTTTGGCCCTTGTCAGGCCATTGGCCGAACGCCGATGGAATTCCAGTCTGGCTTTGGTCCCTGTCAGGCCATTGGCCGAACGCCGATGGGGTGCTTGCCGGTCGCCGATGGAGGCCAGCCCAGTTCCCAATCACCTGTTGGCCTTCCAACAACATATCAGCCGTTCCAGACGAAACAAAGGGGGCGAAAGCCCTAATTAGCTCGGCGTGGTAGCTCCCGACACGCCCGGCTCGGAGGCGTGGTCCGAAAAATATCCGGGCGCGGAGTGTCACATCGGGTCCCGGGCCCCGACCCGGGTTCCGTCCGCTTTGTCTCGACGACATTCGACTCTCCAGGGGAGAGAGCAAAATTCTTCCGCTCGTGTCATCCCTGCGTCATACGCTCGTCGTCTCCGTTGCCAGTAGACCCCACCAAGAACTCTCGTCTGTCCAAAGCTTTCCGAGCCACCAGGCGCTCGGCCAGAAGCCTGTGGAACGCTGCCGTCGTTTGCTGGAATGGTATGCGACCGATCCGAGTGCTGTTCTGGGGCAAATATATCAGTACAATTATACCGACTTTCCCATTATTTATAATGGTATCTTCTTACTAGCACTAGTAATACTCAGTACTTGTACAAAACAGTCAAGGTGTCGAGCCCTGTGGGCGTGTGCATGGGGACTGGTTCACTGTCGAGACGGACGCTCCTGAAAGGCGTCGGCGCCGGTGCGGTCACATCGTTCGCGATTCAACCCGCTTCGGGAGCGGGCCCACCGGACCGACACAACGTCGGGACGGAATCGCCGGCGGCGAAGAACGCTGCGCAACGAGCAGCCACGTCGGTCCATCGGGTGTTGGACTGGGAGAACGGGAAGCAGACGATATCGGGGCGGTTCCCCGAACGGGCCCTCGATCGACTCCGCGACCGCGACGACGTCCGGTACGTCGAGGCTGACGGGACGATGGAGGCCATCGGCGAGACCGTCCCGTGGGGGATCGACCGCGTGGACGCGGACGTGCTCCACGCAAACGGGGACACCGGGTCCGGGGCTCATATCGCTATCATCGATACGGGCATCGACGACGACCATCCCGATCTGGCGGCGAATATTGGGGCCGGGAAGGCCTATGTCGACTGCCAGGGTTCAACCTGCAACCAGCCCTGGTCGGACGACCACGATCACGGGACTCACTGCGCCGGCATCGCCGACGCGGTGGACAATTCCCGGGGTGTCAGGGGTGTGTCCACGCAAGCGACGCTCCACGCCATCAAGGTCCTCGATGCGGACGGCTCCGGCTACTTCTCGGACGTGGCCGCTGGCATCGAGTACGTCGCGAACCAGGGGTGGGACGTCGGCTCGATGAGCCTGGGTGCGTCCTCCGGCTCGTCCACGGTCAAGGACGCGTGCCAGTACGCGACCGAAAACGGGGTCCTGCTGGTCGCCGCCGCGGGGAACGACGGGCCCTGCCGGGACTGTGTCGGCTACCCGGCAGCCTACTCGACCGTCGTTGCGGTCAGTTCGACGGACAGCGACGACTCGCTTTCCTCCTTCTCCTCAACGGGCCCGGAGGTCGAGTTGGCCGCGCCCGGCGGCGGCATTTACTCCACAATCATCGACGGGTATGCCACCTACTCCGGCACCTCGATGGCCTGCCCGCACGTCGCCGGCGCCGGTGGGCAGTTGATGGCGGATGGGGCGACGAACAGCGAGGCCCGGTCGACTCTGGCGGACTCGGCGGAGGACATCGGGTTGTCCGACCGAGAGCAGGGCAACGGCCTGCTCGACGCCGAGGCCGCCGTCATGGGTGCTGACGGGTCACCGTCCGTGGCCTGGGCCAATCCGACGGATGGCGAGACCATCTCCGGCACGATCACGGTCCAGATCGACGCAAGCGACGCAGAAGACGCGGACGACTCGCTCACCGTGACCTACGCCGTCGACGGCGGGACCGCGAGGGCCACGACCTACGACTCGACCTCGGGCACGTACGTGGACGAGTGGGACACCTCGGGCGTCGCCGACGGCGATCATACCCTCGAGGCGAGTGCGACCGACTCCGCGGGCAACAACAGTACGACGACGATCGCCGTCACGACGGACAACACCCAGAGCGCGCCGACGGTCGACAGCCTCTCGGCCGCGGAGGTCGAGACCGACGACTCGGATGCCGAGTTCGACGCCGACTGGTCGGTCAGTGACGCTGATGGGGACCTCTCGTCGGTCGAGCTGGTGTTGACCCAGGACAGCGACGGGTCGACCGAGGATACGGCCACCGTCAGCGTGGACGGTGACGCTGCCAGCGGGACGACGCGGCTGGTCGCGGCCGGCGACGACGGGTCCGGCAATGGATACTCGGTGGAGATCACGGTCACGGATGGAACCGGGGCCACGGCTACCGATAGCACTGCCGTGACGGAGTCCGAACCCACGACCACCGCACCCACCATCGATAGCTACACCGTCACGGAAGCCGGCTCGCCGAACCCGCACGCGGAGATCACCGCCGATTGGCAGGTCAGCGACGCCGACGGCGACCTGGACACCGTGGTAGTCGAGGTCTTCGACTCCGGTGGATCCCTCCGTGATTCCGCGAGGACCGACATCAGCGGGTCGAGCGCCGCCGGGAGCGACCAGTTCAAGCTCAAGCACGCACAGGGCCAGCAGTTCGACGTCACCCTGACAGTAACGGATCTGGCGGACCAGTCCGCGTCCGCCACCCGGACCGTCACCGAATAGGCACGGCCGGACACGACAACCACTTCATCCTCCCCGTCGAACTCGGCGTCAATGACGCTCGCGGGGGACCTCGACGTGTCGGTCGAACCCGGGGAAGTTGCATTCGCGTTCACGGTCCGCAACGATGGAACGGACCCACTCACCCTCCAGTTTCGTAGCGGCCAGACCGCCGAGTTCGTGGTCTATGAGGACCGGACCGAGGTATTCCGCTGGAGTGACGGCCAGATGTTCACCCAGGCGCTGCAAACAGTGCCACTCGGCCAGGACGAATCGGTCATATATACCGGGACGTGGCCGGACCCGGAGACAGGGACGTTCAAGGTGGTAGCGACGCTGGAAGCCGAGAACCAGGACCTCGAGACGAGCGCAGAGTTCTACGTCTACTGAGACTCCGACGTCGGGCTGTGAACCACGGGCGCCAGCACCTGACAGCGACCCCACTCCAGGCGGTGCGGCCCGCGGCATCGATACATTTCTCGCCGCAACATCCCGACCTCTTGTCTCCTCGGGACACTAGTATACGAGTCCGAAGTCCCAGAGCGACGCAGCCGCTATTCGACCGGAATGCCCTCGCTCTGGATTTCGAACAGGCGGGCCCCACAGTCCTCGCACGTCGCGGCGATCACATCGATTTCCCGGCAGCATGATTCGACGGTGTCCTCCTTCAGGGTCACCGGCCCGCCGCAGGTGGGACAGTCCTCGATGAAGAGTCGCAACCCCGAAAGCAGCTGACTGCGGCGCTGGATGTCGAAGGAAGTCCAGGAAGGATACCGTTCCCGTAGCTCGCGTGCCGCGGCCATGTCCGCGAGGAACGCGGGCCGGGATTCCCACTGACCGATTCGGCGACCGTCAATCATCGCCACGAAGGCGTGCCCGTGTTCCTCGAATTCGAGCCCTTCGGCGTCGATGTCGAGCATCTGCGCCAGGTCCCGGCGGGTCGTGTCATCGTCGTCGAGTCGAGCCATGCCCTCCTCCCACGCCTCGGCGAAAGAGTCACTGAGACAGAGGTCCTCGACGTCCTCGCACTCTTCGAGCGCTCCTGTCTCCAGCAGAATCGCCTCGGGATCGAACGCTTCCTCGTCCGCGAGCGACGGGTCCGCCGACCCGCGCATCGTCGCCGGATCCTTGTCGAAGAAGCGCAGCAACCAATCGGGGAAGTACCGCTTCGTCAGCGTCGGGGTACCCGGAACGAGATAGCCGCGCAGGTAGATCGAGACCAGCGAGAGGGCGAACACCCCGGCAGCGACCGGGACGGAGACGGCCGCGAGTGCTGCCGCGACCGCGACCGCGATGACCACGTTCGTGACCGTACAGGGGATACAACGGTTCTCGCCGGTGTATTCGGGTCTTCGGATCGCTGCAACGGGGTCCATGGCTCTCCTGACGGCACTTCGGCGGGCGTCCTGATTAGCCTTGCCGCCGTCTGCCGTGCCCCGATTGATAGTGTCCGCGATCCTGGGGCCTCCGGCGTGTCGCGTGGCTACCGAAATTGCTGTCACTCGATAGTGGGGGTTCGGCCAATCCTCGCCAGCGGTGGCCAGGTCAGTCGTGCTGGTGCTCGGTCGCGGGGATCCACTCGCCCGGCCACCCGTCGTCCGAGGACTTCGCGCTCGGGATCTGCACGTCTTGCATGGCTCAATCGGCTCGATTCCGGTACAAGTATCTTCTGGGCCGATTACAAGACGCGATAACCGCAGCGAGCCACCAATGCCATCTATCTCCGCCGACACTGATGCCCTTCCACCTATCTCCGCCTTGCACGGCCGCCCCCAGCCAGAGCACCCAAGTAGGGGGCCCGAGTCCTCTCGCGTGGATGGCTTCAACGCCCATCGACGTGCGCTCCCGGGACCCGTACGACACCGAGCAGTTCCGGATCCACGAGGAGTATCGCGAGGATCTCGACCAGGTCCTGGTCTCCAACGGGGAAATCGAGGACCGCATCGCGCAGATGGCCGACGACATCTCCGCGCGCTACCGCGAGAACCCGGACACCGAACTCTACGCCATGTGTATCCTGAAGGGTGCCCTGCGCTTTTTCGGCACGCTCACCCCGCACCTCGAGCCAGGAGGCCCGTACCGCGAAGGCGTCGTCCGGGCCACCCGCTACCTGGATGGCGAAGGCCAGGCGGAGCAGGCAACGGTCCGGTTCCTCGACGAGGACGCCATCGAAGGAAAGGACGTGCTCATCGTCGAGGACATCATCGACGAGGGGTACACCCTGGAGACGATCCTCGAGGAGATCGAGGCCCACGATCCGAACTCCGTGGAGATCGCGGTGCTGTTCGACAAGGTCGCCCGCCGGAAGACCGACGTGGACATCTCCTACACCGGATTCATCGTCCCGGACGTTTTCCTCGTCGGCTACGGGTTGGACTACGGTGAACGCTACCGCAATCTCGACCACCTCGGGACCCTCGATCCCGCCGTGATCGAGTGACCTGAAGCACCCGGCAGCCGGCATGGGGCTGCTCGACACGCGAAGACAAAGCAGTATACCGCGATATCGACTGGTCCAGCAAAGCGAGCACAGTTTGTATCGTATTCTTGGCTGGCGTCGACCCAACCTCTCCCAGCCAGGTACGGCGACCGGTCCCTCGCTCCAGATAGTGACTGCCTTGGCGGAGAGTCATGAACCCCTGGCCACTGTTCCGCGGATGGCAGGTCGGTCGCGGACCGCCAGCCCCATGCCGGCCCGAACTCGTTCGGGTGGCTGGCCCCGCGTGCCCGTCGGCCCGCCGAATTCATTCATTAATGATGAACTACACTTATGTGGCCTCGCCCGCAGTACGTTATCGGAGGGGGACACGTTGCAATCGACAGGCCCGCCGGCAACTGGCGAGGGCGCGGGTGCCGGGGTCGACAGCGGAACGGACCAGCCCCTTTCTCGAGAAGACATCTTCGAGGTCCTGAGCAATCGGCGGCGACGGTACGTCCTCCACTATCTCAAACAACTCGAGGGAGGGACCACCACGCTACCCGAACTGGCGACACAAGTCGCGGCTTGGGAGACCGGGGAATCGGTTCCAGCGGTCTCCTACGACGACCGGAAGAGCGTACAGACGTCGCTGTACCAGCTCCATCTGCCGAAACTCGACGAGAAGGGGCTCGTCGAGTACGACCGCCGTGCGGGCGAGATCGAGCGCACAGACGCCACGGCGGCCGTCGAGATGTATCTGGAGGCGGTCCCCGAGCGGGAGGTGTCCTGGCCGTGGTTCTTCCTCGGACTCTCGGGACTGGTCCTGCTTTTCGCCATCGCGGTTGCATTCGATGCCGCGGGTTTCGGTTGGTTTCCCGATGCAGTCGGGTTCGTCGTCGGCGCCGGGGTGTTCCTGGCGGCCTCCACCTGGTACGCCTACCACCATCGTTTCAAGATGCGGCTCGGAACCGAGGGCCCTCCCCCAGAAACTCGCCGGTGATCGCCAGGCTGGCGAGAAAAGGACAGAGGACCGGTTCATTCGGGATGCTCCCGTCCAGAGTATTCGTGGGCGGCGACCATCTTATCCTGAAGACATGTACCGGCGGAACGCCTGGGGTGTCCGCAACTTTATCTGTCAGGCCGATGTTTCATTGAGTCTGCGGGGAAGGGGACAAATGGCAACACACCGCCCGGTAATAGAGCGGGGGTCCGACGAGCACGCGCCTGGAGCCGTGGCGGAGCCAGCGACGGAGGCGTTGACGCGCGAGGAGATGTTCGAGGTGTTACGCAACCGGCGGCGACGCTACGTCATACACCACCTCAGATCGCTTGCGCCGACGGAACACACCACGCTGCCCGAACTCGCGAGCCACGTCGCCGCGTGGGAGCAGGGCGTCGACGTGGATGCGGTCACGTACGAGGACCGAAAGAGCGTGCAGACGGCCCTCTCACAGTGCCACCTTCCCAAACTTGAGAAGAAGGGTGTTCTCGAGTTCGACCCCGAGACGAAGACCGTTCGGGGGACCGACGGGACCCACCAGATCGACCTCTTCCTCGAGACGGTCTCGAAAGACGAGGTGTCCTGGAGTCTGATCCTTCTCGGCGTTTCCGGCCTGGCGACGCTCTGGGCGGTTCTCCTTGCTCTGGGGATCATCGGACCACCGTTCCTCCCGGCTGCGGGGTGGCTGGTTGTCAGCGCTGCCGTCTTCCTCGTGACGGCGGCGGCATTCGCCTGTGACCACTACTGCCGGAATCGAGTGCGGACGAGTGGGGACCCGTCGGCCGACGTTGCTGGGCCGGTATTCGCGGACGAAGAATGAGGTACCCCCCGACGAGGAAGCGCTGTTACATCCATTCACGGAGCCGCCGGGCCGCGAGCCGGAGCTGGGCGCGCAGCTGATACCCCGTCGAAGCCGCGATGATCACCAGGAACAGGCTCACCCACAGGACCGAATCGACACTCGAGAGGACTGGTGCCCCCAGGTCCGCAGCAAGGAGGAACAGCAAGGCGAGGAGGCCGACGCTCCGATAGTACTCGCCCCAGGTGATCCCGTAGTCGGTGACGACGTTCATGTATCGATGCAAGTTGCGCGTGTCGTTCAGCGCCACGCGTTTGCCCCGCTCGTCGTAGTCGACGATCTCCCGGTCGTCGAGTTTCGGGAGATGGGTCTGGTGTAAGGCGTTGTACACACTCTCGCGCTTGGACCGGGGTGGTGGCGATTGGTCGGTCTCCCGCTCGGCGATCCACTCGGCGAGATCCCCCAGGGCCACGTCCCCCACACTGGCCCGCAGGTAATCGAGGACGTGCCTGCGGCGGTCGTTTCGGAGGATGTTGTATGCCTCGGTCTCGCTGAGACCGGGTCGACGCTCCCTAATCGCCATCGCGAGACCCTCCCCCAGGTCCCCTCCCTCGTACTGGCATATGGGATAGGCATGGATGGCCGCCGTGTAGGTATTAGCAGGTTGTGGTGGCGGGGGCCTGCCCCACGGTGATTACACCCTCGTGCCAACGAGTCATTCGCCGTGGCTAGGGTCGGGCTACGGGCATCACCATTCCCGATTGGGACCAGGCCCAACCCATGAGAACACCCCACAATGTTTGATTGCGCCACGCTAATCGGCGAATTACCAACCCCCTCCACCGTGTACCCCCTTCTCATGGACGCGGGGGCGGGGGAACGCGCAAGCGACGCCGGCCACGGACCACCGAGCGATGGCGAGAGCGCTCGGTCCACGGCTCGAAACGAGAGTACCGACCGCCACGCTGCCGAAGACCAGAAAACCACCGACGGAGAACAGCATGGGGCCGGTCACTCCCGCCGGCGATTCCTCGAGCGGGCCGTCCTGGGCGGCAGCGGCGTCCTCGCCGGCGTCACTGCCGCAGGAGTACTCGCCGGCCGAACAGGCGTCCTCGGGGAAACGGCCGACGTCGAATCCGTCCGTGGCGCCGTCGCGGCCGCCGCGAGCTTCGAGCTCGAGACTGCCTGGCTGCACGAGACGGGGGACCGGACCACGACCGTCCCGCGCCAATCCACGGCGCAGTTCCCGGCCCTGTATCAAACGGAGGCAGCGCCCCAACTACGATTCGACGACCTCGACCCCGGTTCGTCGGGTCGACTGCTCGGCGCCTTCAGGCTCGTCGGTGCCCCTGGGGAGGTGCGCTGTGCTGGTCGCCTTTCCGGCAGCGAGGGCCTGGCTGAGCTCATCGAGATCGAGTGCTGGCACAGCGCGGACTGGGACCTCACCGCATCGGGACACGACGAGGTCCTCTTCTCGGGACCGCTCTCGGCGTTCCCGAGCGAGCCCGTCGGTGCCACCGAGTGTATCGAACCCAAGACACCCAGCGGGGTCGGTCTCGCGTACCGACTCCCCGAACTCGAAGCACAGGACCGTCGCCGCGCCGTCGAGGGAGCGTCGCTGGACTTCGTCTTCGAGCTGATCGCCACCCAATGTTGAGCAACTCGTCCGTCCGTGCGGGTTGGGCCGGCACACCCACCGGGAGTGGCGACCGAACCGGTTCCGCCGGAAAACAGCGAGGGTGGCGGTGATGACTCGTCGCATCTCCCGTCGACGGCTCCTCCACGGCCTGGGCCTGATCCTTCTGGTCGGGTTGCTGGTCCCCTTCCTCCTCTACGCGGTGCCGGGGGCCATCGGTGCGGACGCCAGCCACGTCGTTCTCTCGGGAAGCATGGCACCGGCGATCGAAGCGGGCGACGTGGTGATCGTCCGCGACGTCGAGGCCGGGACCATCGAAGAGGGTGATATCATCACGTTCGACACGCCGACAGGCGGCCTGCCCACCACACACCGAGTGACGAAGGTCCTGGGGACGGGGGCGGACCGCACCTTCCGCACGAAGGGTGACGCAAACGAGGACCCCGACCCCCAGCAGATCAGTCCCGCTGACGTGAACGGCCAGGTAATCTTGACCCTCCCGTACATCGGCCACGTGATTCTCTTCGCCACCACACCGCTGGGTCTAATCATCTTCCTGGGACTGCCCTTCGGGCTGCTCATCGTCTCGGAGGCATGGCTGTTCGCGAAGGAAGCTGGACGCGACGCCGCTGACCCAACCGAGCCCGCTGCACCACGCCGTCTGTCGGGGCGGACCCACGACGGGGCGGATGCGATCGGGTCGCTGCTGTCCGGCCCGCTGCCGACTCCGAGTTCTGACCACCCGACGGCTGCCGATTCGAGGGCCGATGAGCGGTCCGCACCCAACTCGGATACGGGAACGCGGACGATCACGCTCGCCACCGACGACCTGCGATTGTCCCTTCTCATCACGGGGCTCTTCCTCGCGTACGCGGTGTATATGGTCTACCAGCAGTGGATCGTCGTCGGTCAGCGTTCGCCGGTTCCGGTGGCGGTCGCGGTCGGGACCCTCGGGACCTTCGCGATCGTGGGTGGACTCTTTCTCGGGACGAAAACGGGCGCAGACAGCGGCGAAACCGACTCGAGGGTGGCGGATCGACCCCGCGGCCAGCGGCGGATTCGTGCTCCCGCGTCCCCATCCACACCCGCACTCACCAACCGACACCCGCTCGCTTCGGAGGACGACGAGGAGCCTGACCTGGCCAGGGATGGCGGGGGACGGCAGCCGGGGACCGCCCGGCTGCGGCCCGACAACGACGATGGGACTGGTGACGTGACTGTTCGCGGGCCACGAGGTGATGAGCGATGACCCAGTCCGGGGAGCTACGAGCACTCGCCGTCCTCGCCGTGGTCCTCATCGTCGCGATCTCGGCCGGAACGGGTTCGCTGACCCAGTCCCGGTTCTCGGACGTGGACGCTGCGTCCTTGAACATCAGCGCTGCAGCGAACATCTCGGCTCCGACGCCGTCCGCTTCCACGGGCGGGAATGGGAGTGGCGGACCCAACGCGAGCGTCGCGAACAGTTCGAGCGGCAACGGAACGGCCCCGAATGCCACCACGAACGGCTCCGTCGCGAACAAGACAGCAGTCAACGGATCCGTGGCGAACGCCACTACTAGGAACGAAACAGCGGCCAACACCACGAGTGCCAACGGGACCGCAACCAACTCGACGCTGACCAACACCACGACCGGCAACACGACCGCCACAAACACCAGTACCGGGAATACCACGACGAACAGCAGTGTCAGCAACTCGACCGCCACGAATACGACCGATAGCAACCGCACCGCTTCGAACGCGACGGCCGACGGCTCACCGACGAACGAAACGGAGACGAACAGCACCGACACGAACACGACCGTGACCAATACCACGGATACAGACCAGACGAATACGACTGATTCCACCGGCGGCGAGACCAACACCACGGAATCCAACACGACCGACACGGATACGAACGAGACGAATTCCAGCGAGACCGATACCAGCGACACGAATACCACCGAGACGAATTCTAGGGACACGAACACCTCCGGGGAATCGGCACTCGCCCCGCTTCCGATCGAGGATACACCGCCCGTGGGAATGCTCACTAGTGGCCAGTTGCTGGAGTCCTCACAACCGTGGGCTGCACTACGACAAGAGCAGGCCAGGGGAGCGATGGCCACTGTCCAGGAGGCAGTAGCTCGTCTCCTGGCGGTTGGGTAAACCCGACGCGATACTCGGCTATGGGCAAGAATGGAGCCGCTCCGGCGACTCGAGGCTCGTCCCCGTGCCGACCCAGCAATCAGCTCGGCTCAGGCCAATATCGGGCGTTCGTACCAATATTATATAATAATAGGGCTTGGGCACCGATCCAATCTGCGTCGTCACCGTCTCGGGCCTCAAATCGCCCGAATAACGTCTCGTTTGGAGTTTCTAAGCACCGGTTCGATCCCCATCAGTCGCCCGCCACGAGCCGAGAATATCAGCAATCCGGCCATTAGCTAAGCCCCTGGCTATGCATCGCCATACCAAGTCCGGACCCACCGCACGGGTGCGGACGGGAGAAGTATGACAGACGGCAACAAACTCGAACTGTCGCGACGGAAGGTCCTCGGTGGTATCGGCACCATCGGGATCGCCTCCGCCGGCGCGGGGCTCGGAACCTCCGCGTATTTCAGCGACGAAGAGACGTTCAAGAACAACACGTTGACCGCGGGCTCGCTGGATCTCACCGTCGACTGGGAGGAGCACTACTCCGACTGGTCGGACGACGAGATGATAATGGTCGATATCAGTGATGAGGGGGAGAGCGAGCAGCTAATCGAGGGCGTGAAGATGACGCTGGAGTCGGGTGACGACGAGGCGAACTGGAATGCTGTGCCGGATACCGAGAGTCCGATGCTCTACGTCCATGATCTGGCCCTGGAGGATTTCATGGCCGCAACGTCGCTGGAAGCCTACCCGGACGGGAACAACGACGGCATCCAGGACCCCCTCGTCTACCAGGAAGGAGATCAGACACAGTACGTGGCGTGTGAGGACTTCGCGCAGACCCCACAGGATCTCGACCCTGACGGCGGCAAAGAGCTCAGATCACTCAATGCCGATACCGTTGCAAATTGGCCGCTTGAAGATGGAGATGACGCCGAACCTGCTCCATTGGTCAATCTGCAGGACGTCAAGCCCGGGGACTTCGGGGAACTGACACTGAGTTTCCATCTGTGTGATAACCCCGGATACATCTGGCTCACCGGTCAGTTGGTCAACGCGAGCGAGAACGGGATTACGGAACCGGAAGCAAAAGACCCCGACGAGGTTGAAGGCAAAGTCGAACTGCTCGACGCGGTCCAAACGATGGCGTGGTACGACGAGGACGGGGACAACGTCTACGAGCCAGGCGGCGTGGGAGGCCAAGCCGACATCGTGCTCGTCCTGGACGATTCGGGCTCCATGAGCGGTGGGGGTCTTTCGGATGCCAAGGACGCGGCCATCAACCTGATTGACGCGGTAGGTGCGAACGCCCAGATCGGGGTCGTCGGGTTCGACAGTCAGGCACGGATGGAACAGGTCCTGACAACGGACAAGCAGGACGCACGTGACGCCGTTAACGGACTTACCGCCGATGGAAGGACGAATATCGAGGAAGCGATCGACATCGCCCACGAGGAACTCGACGGCCACGATGTGGCCACGACCTACACCGCGAGCGGAAACCACCGTGACGACGCCCAGCCGATCATCGTGCTCCTCACTGACGGTGCTCCGAACGAGGGCTACGAGAGCCAGGGTCTCTCCGAACCCTCACACGATGACGACACCGACAGCGCGACGACCGACTTCAGTGGATTCGGAGGTGCGAATCCGGCGGACAACGCCGAATTCCTGAAGGAGAGTATCCACGACGTGACGCTGTACACGGTTGGATTCGGCGGAATTACCTCCGGAAGCACCTCGGGAGACCTGCTGGAATACATGGCTACGAGCGATGCCGAATCCTTCATCGGTGCCCAGGACGAACTCTTCGACATCTTCAGCCAGATCGCCCAGCAGATCGCTGGCGAAGAGGCGTTCTTCCGCGGGTCGCTGCGAGAGTTGATGGGCGAACTCGGCATGGGTAGCAACGGCATTCCGCTCGACGGCAACCGCACGACCGCCTTCGATGAAGTTGCTGGTGATGGACTGAACGACTCGGCTCCGAGTGACCCCACCGCAGCTGCTCGTGATTGTTTCGTCCCATCGACGACGAACGCGGTCGGACTCGCGTGGTGGCTCCCCGTCGATCACGCGAACGAGATCCAGTCCGACGGCGTGAGCTTCGACCTCGGCTTCTACACCGAGCAGTGCCGGCACAACGAGGGTGCCGGCATGGGTGAACTCACCCCCACTCGTAGCGGCAATGGGTTTGCCAAACTCTCCGAAGCGACGAACCAGAGCGCAGGGTACGGTTCCGACGGGGAGAACTTCAACGGAGACGAGACCATCAGCGGCGGAGCGCGCGCACGGTACGGGAACAACGGGTCGTCTGGGGCCTGGGAGCTGGCGGCCGGTGACGAACCGGGAACTGGTGCCTTCAACCAGGCGAATTACGTGTGGTCCTCCGGAGATTCTGTCGACTGGATGGTCAACTACGATGAAGCCACCGACGAACTCACCTTCGAGTTCGACGGGACCTCCGTTCCCACCTTTACCCTTAGCGACCAGCCCGATGGTCGCATTGCAATTCAGGGGAAAGCCAACGACGCCACTGTCGAGGCCTCGATCGAGGGACTATATATTGATGGTGAGCACCGTGAACTCAGCGGTGAGAACTCGGTGATGGCTTCGAACGACGGCGACGGTCGTGACATCCAGTACCTGGTCCTCAACACGGACCTCGACGGCGATACGTCGTTCACCATCCAGGGCTCTGCCACGGTCACAGTCCAGGGTGACTACGGCGGTTCTGACGAAG
>Ga0207797_1001435_pt1 | contig 17220 bp, 16 predicted proteins | sample PRCRCaboRojoPR_6_FD_187275 | JGI IMG/M metagenome (GOLD analysis project Ga0207797, IMG submission 187275) | Marine sediment microbial community from Cabo Rojo, Puerto Rico - PR CR 10% Liquid 1 (SPAdes) | ecosystem: Environmental > Aquatic > Marine > Coastal > Sediment | place: Cabo Rojo, Puerto...
TGGCCTGCTCCTGAAGGCATCCCGCCCAGAATGCGCGCAACGCTCGGGGCGAATACTCGGCCGAAACTTCGGAATTCTGGTCAAATGCGATTGCCCTGGGCGGCGTTCAACTTGACCTCGTCAATCTCTGATGATATAAGGAGGCGCGCCCCGTTTCGTCTAGCAAGGGACAACGACATAGACCTTAGCCACGTTTTCAATAGGAGAGACAACGATGACGACATCTCGCTACTGCACTCATTGCGGCGTGCCTATCGACCCGGATCAGCGATTCTGTGGTCAATGTGGGCGAGCCGTTCAGAACCCAAAGGCAGCGCCTCGCCCGCCGCAACCGTCTCCGCCGGCTCAGGCTCCAGCTGGGCCACCGCCTCCACCACCTACAGAGCAGATGCTGGGCTTCGTCGCTGTGGGGAAGTCGAAAGGTCTGCTTGGTATGCGCCAGGACAGCTACAACATGATCGTCACGCCTACCCGCCTCGTCTTTGCCTACGTCAGCCCGGATCTGATGAAGGCGGCGGCGAAACACGCCCGGGAGGAGGCGAAGCAGCAGGGCAAGGGCTTTCTCGGACAGTGGGGCGCTCAGCTGGCTTGGCTCGACGTGCTGCATGGCAAGTACCAGACCATGACGGTGGATGCGATACTCCGTCAGTACCCAGGCAGCTTTGCCATCGCCAACCACCAAATTCGCCGCGTTCGCTACAACAGTAATTGGGATGGAGAGGGCGGTCAGGGCAACGATGCCTTCATTCTTCGCACGAGCGATGGCAAGTACCGCTTCACGCTGCTGGCCGGCAACCTCGGTCAGGTCAAGAAGCTCCTCCGGAAGACGTTGGGCCGCGTCGCCTGAGGGTAGCTGCGTCTTGGGTCTAGGTGTATGTATCAGAGATAATGGTCTACGACATCTGCGAGCTAAGCCCCCTCCTCTTCCAGGACGATGCGGGTCCGTCGGTAGCGGGCGAAAGCATCGCCCATGCCGAGCACGTCGAGCACCGCCTCCGGCCGACCGGTGGCGCCGGGGCGGGCTGAGAGGCGCATGTTGAGGACTGCGTTTCCCTCCGTCACGTCCTCCAGCTGGAGGTCCTCGATGAGAGGGCGGAGGTCGTAGCGTTTGCCCCGACGCTCGTGGGGCAGCTCCTCCGCGGCCAGAGCCCGCTCGACGTGGTCCTGCGCTGCCTCCGCCGAGCCATCCCATTCGACGATGACGCGGTATTCGGTGGCCACCACCCGGGTCTGCATGGCGGGGGCGCGGGGGTCGACCTCCTGCACCCGCTTGACGCGCAGGCCGTCCGGCAGAACGGGAACCAGGGACCTGGTGAGCTGCTCCAGAGAGACGGGCTCCTCGAGCCAGATGTCGATCAGCTCTTCCTCTCCGACGTGTCCCAAGGGGAGGGCTCTCGCGAGCTGGAGCTTGGGACGCGGATTGAAGCCACCGGAGTAGGCGAGGGGGGTTGCAGCACGGCGCAACGCTCGCTCCCACAGGCGCATCAGATCGAGGTGGGAGGAGTATATCAGCCAGCCTTCTTTGGAAAACGTGATACGTAAGCGCATAATCCTCTTTGCATTCCGCAGGGCCTATCCCCAGCGGCGTTATTCATCTCACTGTGGTTCCGCGCCCCAAGACGCGGGTGATACACCCGCTGGGAGCCTAGGCGATGAATCGCACCTAGAAATCGATGACGAATTTGCCGTCCTCGTAGAGCAACTCGTCGTCGACCCAGATCTGCCCGCCTTCGCGGAGGTCGCAGATCATGTCCCAGTGGATGGCCGACTCGTTCTGGCTGCCGGTCTCGGGATAGCCGGCGCCCAGGGCGACGTGGAAGCTGCCGTTGATCTTCTCATCGAACAGGATCTGGCTCGTGAACTGGGTGATTCCCTCGTTCGTCCCGATGGCGAACTCGCCCAGATAGCGGGAGCCTTCGTCGGTGTCGAGAGTCTTGAGCAGGAAGTCCTCGTTCTTCTCGGCGGTGGCCCGGGTGACTTTCCCTTCCTCGAACCAGAGCTGGACGCCGGTCACCTCGCGACCCTGGTGAATCGCCGGGTAGGAGAAGGTGACGTGGCCCTCGACGCTATCCTCCACCGGTCCGGTGAAGACCTCGCCGCTGGGCATATTGTTCTTGCCGTCGCTATTGATGAAGGTCCGTTCCGCGACGCTGAGCTCCAGATCCGTATCCGGTCCGACGACGTGGACGTGCTCTTTGCCCTCGAGCCAGTCGATGATCTTCTGCTGCCAGGCCGAGAACTCCTGCCAGTAGCCGACGGGATCGTCGAGGTTGGGCATACAGGCGCCATAGACGAAGTCCTCGTAGTCGCTGAGGCTCATCTCGGCGTCCTGGGCGTAGGCGTTGGTGGGGAATAGGGTCCCCACCCAGCGGAGCGCGCCGGTGGCGGAACGCTCCATAAAGGTCTTCATCAACTCGGTGTGAGCCTGGTTGCGAAGCACCATCTTCGACGGGTCGACGTTGCTGAGGGCCTTCGTGTTCGCAGCCCCCCGGACGTTGATGCGCACGTCGTAGGTCTCGGTGATCAGCTTGACGGGCGGGTCTATGTACTCGAGCTGGTCGTCGGATGCGTACTGATAGAGGAGCTCTTCGACGCCGGGTAGGGAGGGGAGCATCAACGGATGCCCGCCCGCCTGGAGGACCCGGACGTAGACCGCTTTGAGCAGGGGCGCAGCTGGCGTTCCTCCGGTAATGAGCACCCGGTCGCCTGGTTGTACACCTGTGGAGTAGTCGACGAGCACTTCGGCTAGCTTCTCGACGCGTGGATCTTTCATTATCTCTCCCAATTCATATCATTCAAAGGAAACCCTACGAGCCTCCCGCAGTTGAGGCTGGAACCGGGCCGGAGCCGGGCTCCAGCTTTGCCTTATGTACTACTCGTCGGACGCTCTGCAGGTTCAGGGCAGGTCCATTCTTCCGTGCGGGCGCCTTGGTAGGTGGCGAGGATGCCGCAGGCGTGACATCCCTCGCGGCAGTCGGTGAGCACCTCTCGACGCTGGCTCCGTTCGTACTCATCCAGCAGGAAGCGCTTCTGCACGCCGGTGCTGACGACCTCCCAGGGGAACTGTTCGTCCGGAGACCGTTCCCGATAGGCATAGAAGTCGGGATCGAGCCCGGTCTTGGCGAAGGCCCGCATCCATGCGCCGAAGTCGCGCTGGTCGTCCCAGGCGTCGAAGCGGGCGCCCAACTCCCAGGCGCGCTGTACGACCTCCGCCAGGCGGCGATCGCCCCGGGCCAGCACAGCCTCCAGGAGAGTGGCTTCAGGGTTGTTGTAGTCGAGCTTGATGCCGCGGCCCCGGATCTTGCGCCTTAGCAGGGCCTGTTTCTGGCGAATCGACTGGCTGGAGGCCAGGGGCACCCACTGGAACGGCGTGTGCGGTTTGGGGACGAAGGTGTTCACGCTGACGTTAACCTGGGCCTGGCGCCCGTGGACGCGGCGGCCGATGATGTGGACCGTGTTCGACATCTCGGCGATGGCCTCCACGTCCTCCATCTCCTCGCCGGGGAGTCCGATCATGAAGTAGAGCTTGATGGTCTGCCAGCCGCGCTCGAAGACCTCCCGCGCCACGTCGAAGACCTGTTCGGACGGAATGGTCTTGTTGATCACGGCGCGCATACGGTCGGAGCCAGCCTCCGGGGCGAAGGTGAACCCGGTGTACCGGCCCCGGGCGATGGCTTCGGCCAGGGTGACGGAAAAGCTGTCGGCTCGCAGGGCCGGGAGGGATATGGAGAGGTGTTCGTCGCTGAAGCGCTCGACCATCTCCCCGACCAGTCGATCGATCCCGGTATAGTCGCTGGGGGAGAGGGAGAGGAGTCCGATCTCGTCGAACCCGGTCTGGCGGAGGATTTCCTCCGTCGCCTCCAGGATCTGCTCCACCGGACGTTCCCGGATAGGGCGAACCACGACTCCGGCCTGGCAGAAGCGGCAGCCCTGGGTGCATCCGCGACAGATCTCGATGGCAGCGCGGTCGTGGCTGATCTCTACCGTGGGGACGATGAGGCGCGTCGGCGGCGGCGACATCGCGGAGATGACGCGTTTGACGACGGGCAGCTCGGCCTCCGGGACGGTGGCCTCGATGGCAGTGATGGTGCCTTCCCGGGCGGTGTCCGTCGAGGGAGCGTGGGTGCGGACGTCGTAGAAGCGGGGCACGTAGACGCCGGACAGCCGGGCCAGGGCCCTCAGCTGGTCCTCGCGAGATTCCTCGCGACTCTCGCGGACCGCTTCGACGATCTCCACGATGGCCTCTTCGCCGTCTCCGATGATGAAGGCGTCGATGAAGGGCGCCATTGGCTCGGGGTTGAAGGTGGCGTGGCCCCCGGCGACGATGAGAGGGTGACGCGCGTCCCGCTCCGCGGAGCGGAGGGGGATCCCGGCCAGATCGAGCATCTCGAGCACGTTGGTGAAGATCTGCTCGTAGGGCAGGGTGATGCCGATCAGGTCGAAATCGGCGAGGGGCCGTTTGTTCTCCAGGCTGTAGAGCGGGATCTGAGCCTCGCGCATGGCGGCGATCATATCCACCCAGGGCAGATACGTGCGTTCGGCCAGGACGTTCGGCAGTTCGTTGAGGGCGCGGTAGAGGATCATTAATCCCAGGTTGGACATCCCCAGATCGTAGATGTCGGGGAAGGCCAGACAGACGCGGGTCGAGATGGCGTCCCAGTCTTTGATGACGCTGTTGTACTCGCCGCCGACGTAGCGGCCGGGTTTGCGCACCGCGGGCAAGATGCGCTCTAGTTTTTCCAAATCAATCTGCATAGTCGTTGAACTCTGTTTCTAAACCAAAAACTCCGGGCAACACTGCAGAAGCAGCAGTGCTGCTTGATACGGTACCGTTCAAGCCAAGAACGAGGAGCTGACGATTCTGTGAGAGGGCTTGAAGGGAGTGCTTGGGTGTACCGCGTGTTACCCCGCGATCACCTTGACGTGGACCTTGCGGGTCCGCGGGCCATCGAACTCGGCCAGGAAGACGCCCTGCCAGCGGCCGAGGACTAAGTCTCCCCCGTCGACGGGAACGAACTGCGCCGCGCCCACGAGGGTCGACTTGAGGTGGGCCGGGGAGTTCCCCTCGCCGTGACGGTACTCCGGGCGGGATGGGGAGATTTTGTTCAGCCCCACGCCCAGGTCGTGCTGGACACTGGCGTCCCAGTTCTCGTTCAGTACGATGCCGGCGGTGGTGTGGGGACAGAACAGATAGCAGATGCCGTCCTCCACCCCGGTATCCCGGACGACGCTCTGGATCTTGTCGGTGATGTCTTGAAAGGCCTGTTTTCCCTGGGTCGAGATCTGAATTGTCTCCATCGGTACCCTCTCCCTTTCCGCTTCAACAAACGAAAAGGCGCAGCCTCCTGGTTGGTGGGCGCGCCCTGATGGTTAGACAGCAATCTAGTATAACACGGGATGGTGGGTTTAGCAATGTGACGCGGTCGGGCAACGTGGTTCTATCATTTTGGGTGGAGAAAGGTGACCGACACTGGCTTAGGGCTTGCCTGGGAAGGCTGGTCGCACGCGGCTTAGCTTCGCACGCGGCTTAGCTTCGCACGCGAGGCGAGTGCCGGTTGATGTGGTAACTCTTGGAATCAAGGTGACCGGCACTTGAACGACGCCTGCGGCAAGTGCCGGTCACCATCGTCCGTGCGAGAGTGGTTAGCTCAAGGGCGGCGTCAGTAGGCGCCGTTTCCGAAGAGGACCTGGGGGATGGTGCGGAGAAGGATCTTGAAATCGAGCCAGAGGGACCAGTTCTCGATGTAGTAGATGTCGAGGAGACACTGCTCATCGAAGCTCACCAGGCTGCGTCCGCTGACCTGCCAGAGGCCGGTCACGCCCGGACGGACCTCCAGCCGCTTCTTGTGCCATTCCATATACTCGGTTACCTCGGAGGGGAGGGGGGGACGGGGTCCGACGAGGCTCATGTCGCCGCGCAGGACGTTCCAGAGCTGGGGCAGCTCGTCGAGGCTGGTGCGCCGCAGGATCCGCCCCACCCGGGTCACCCGGGGGTCGTCCTTCATCTTGAAGATCGGTCCGTCGACCTCGTTGAGATCGCGGAGCTCGTCGAGCTCTTCCTCGGCGTCCTCGACCATCGAACGGAACTTGTACATCTCGAAGTGCTCCCCATTGGCACCGACGCGGGTCTGACGGAAGATGATGGGGCCCGGGGAGTCGAGTCGGATCGCCGCCGCGATCAGCCCCAGGAGGGGGGCTCCCAAGGTGAGGCCCAGAGCCGCTCCCACGATGTCGATGGCGCGCTTGATGGTCCGGACCTTCTGTCCGAAACCGACCTCCCGCACGCCGACCAGGGGTACGCCACCGAGATCATCGACGTCGACGCGGCTGAGACTCATCTGGAAGAGGTCAGGGACGATGTGTACGTTGATGTTCTTTCGCTCGCAGGCGCGGACGACCCCCATGATCTTCCGGTGGTACATCCAGGGGAGGGTGATGATGACCTCGTCGACGTCCTGCTCCTCGATGAGGGTGGGGAGATTCCGAATCGGCCCCAGCCCCTCGAAGCGACCGATGTTGCTGTTCCCTTTCTCCGGGTTGTCGTCCACGAAGCCGACGATGCGGTAACCCAGGCCGGGCCGGGCGACGACGGTGCGCATAATGGTGCGCCCGACCTCGCCGGCGCCGACGATGATGGAGCGCTGCGCGCCGATGCCCTGTTTGTGAAGTTGGCCGATGACGGAGTTCTGGATCGCCCGGGACGTACCCAGCAGGGTGACGGCGATGATCCCGGCCTCAACGAGCAGGAGACGCGAGTATTCCAGCGGCTGGAGGATGAAGGTGACGGCCAGCATAATGACCGTCGACTTCGCGGTGGCGTTTATGATACGGTAGGTCTGATCGAGCCACTGGTGTCCAGTCCAGCGCTGATAGACCCGGTCCATGCGGAAGGTGACGAGCATCAGGAGGGTGAAGAGGAGGGCAAAGGGAACGTAGGCCGAGAGCGGGTGGTAGTAGCTGATGTCACGGAACCACTCCAGCTCATAGCGGGTCCAGTAGGCTATCGCCATACTGGCATTGAACAGCGTAACGTCGGAGGTGATGACCCACCAGGGGGTGTCTCGGTGCCCTCTCATAGAGCTCTCCCTTGGCGTCAGGCCAGTGCTCGGCGGTAGACCTGCACCGTCTCTCTGGCGGTGCGCGACCAGTCAAACGTTCGAGCGTGAGCCAGCCCTCGTTCGGTGAGGGCCTCGCGGAGGGAATCATCGTCAAGAATCCGCGCCAACCCGGACGCGATCGCATCGACGTCCTCGGGGTCGACGAGCAACGCTCCCTCTCCCCCTGCCTCGGGCAGCGACGAGGACGTTGAGGTGAGGACCGGCGTGCCACAGGCCTGGGCCTCCGTCACAGGCATCCCAAAGCCCTCGTAGAGGGAGGGGTAGGCGAAGGCGGTGGCGGCATTGTACCAGAGGGGCAGCTCCGCGCTGCGGACGTACCCAGGGAATAGAACGGCGTCGTCCAGGCCCAATGCCTCGACTTTGGCGAAGAGGTCCTCGTAGAGCCACCCCTTGCCGCCGACCAGGACGAGCTTGGCCCCATCCCGGTGGAGGCGGGCGAAGGCCTCGATCAGCCGCTCCAGGTTCTTGCGGGGCTCGAGGGTGCCGACGAAGAGGACGAACTGATCGGGGAGCTGGCGGCGTCGGCGGAAGGCGGCTGCCTCCTCGGCCGGCAGCGGACGGAAGGCCGGATCCACGCCATGGTAGACCACGTCGATCTTCTCCCGGGGGACGCCCAGCAAGCGTACGGTCTCGCTGGCGGCGTGCTCAGAGACGGCGATCAGGCGTCGCGCGCGGCCGGCGGAGAGGCGGGTCATGACCGTCAGGTAGAAGCGGTTAGCCGGAGGGAAGAGATGCGGGAAGCGGATGAAGCTGAGGTCGTGAATGGTGATGACGACGGGACAGGGGGCCACGAGCGGGCCGACGAAGACCGGCCCGTGGACCAGGTCGGCCTCGACGTGACGTAAGACCCGGGGCTGGATCAGCTGCTCCCACAATACGCGGCGCGACGGCCTGTCGGTCTGCCAGCGCGAGCGCATCAGCGGGAGATCCGACTCGGGTGGCAGGGCGTCGGCGCCCAGGAGGGCCGAGAATCGCATACCGTCGTCCACGGCGCCCAGGTGGCGCAGCAGGTGGAGGATGTACTGATGGACCCCGGCGCTGCGGTAAGAGTCTTGCCCAGATAGGAGGTGCGCGTTAATGGCAATGTGGGCATCCTTCTTCGCGGCACTTTGCATAGCGGGATGATTATATCACGTTGCCTTGAGGCGACCAATTCGCCAGAAAAGAGTCAAGCGCTCGCCCGGGCTGACTTTCGCCGCCAGATCCAGCCAGCGGCCCCGGCCAGGACGGCCTCGACGACCAGAAGTCCCACGATGGTTGCTGCGATGTCGATCCAGAAGCGGATGGGAAAGAGGCGGATCAGGGTGTCTGAGGGAGGGAAGAGCCAGGTGCTGCCCTCGAAGAAGAGTCGATGGAACGTAATGAAGAACTGTCCCCAACTGACGAGCATGAACGCCCCGACGGCTGTGATCAGTCCCAGGGTGAACAGACTTCCACTGACGAGGGCGGCCGGGACCAGATGCTCAAGTCGTCCGGTGGATGCCGTGATGGCAATGGCTCCGGCCCAGAGCAGGGCGGCGACAATCCCGGCGATCGTCAGACCCTGGTAGACGGTCTGGACGTCGGCCATATGGCGGAGCTCCCGCTGATTGAACGCCGGCTGACCATCGGCCAGCTCCAGATCGGCCAGCAGGGAGATGTCGGCGTTCGATGCCAGGTAGTCCTGGCATACCTCGGCCAGACGGATACGCTCGGACGTGGAAAGACCGAAGGGATCCGGCGGGAATCCGGCCCTCCGGTACTCCCAGCGCACAAACCAATGCCCGGTGACGAGGCGCAGGTTGGCGGCGAGTAGAAGGAACGGCAGGGCCAGCACGAGGAGCCACTGAATCCACCGGGACCATCGGTTGAGGGTCATTTTCCGCCTCCTAGGATGAAATCGAAGAGGAGCGCGTTGGTCATCCACTCGATGGAGGCACGATCATCGGTGAAGACCACATCGCTCGGTTCCGTCGGATGGAGGTTGTCTACCGCATTGAGAAGGGTGGGACGGAGGAAGGGGTCATCCTCCACGAGAGGGAGGTTAGCCTCCAAATTCACCGCTTCGGTGGGTTGGACGGTGGCAACCACGACGGCATTGAAGCTTTGCGGCACGTCGATGACGTGGGCCGACGGGAAGACCTCCAGCAGCGTTGCCACCATCGCTCTGACCAGACGGTCGTCGTCCCCGGCCCGCCCGACGTTGATGGCGACCACCCCGTCGGGTGTGAGGTGGTCCCGCACCGTCTGGAAGAACTCGACGGTGGTCAGGTGGGGGGGGATGTAGGGTAGCCGGTAGGCGTCGACGCCAATCACCGTGTAACGGTGGTCCGTGTGGGCCAGATAAGCGCGCCCATCGGCGACGATGGCGTTGAGGTTCGGCTGATCCATGGCGAAGTACTCCCGTCCCACACGGACGATTGCGGGGTCGATCTCGACGCCGTCGATAGGCAGCGGCCCGTAGACCTCGGTGAACTGCCGGGCGGTGGTGCCCGCGGCGAGCCCGACGAGGGCCACGCGCTCGACCCGGTCCGGAGGATAGGGCGGCGGGTTGAAATACGGGGCGATCAGGAAGTAATCCCACGGCCCAGGCGTGCGCAGCTCATCAGGACAGTAGACGGAATGGATGCCCCCGCCTTCGTTCAGCAGTAGGTGCCGACAGCCGTCGCTCTGCTCTATGACCTGGATGTAATTATAGCTCGACTCGGTGTCGTAGATGAGGGTCCCGTCGGTCGCGGCCTTCACAGACTGGCCGCCGAGAAGCACAGCGAGCAGGATGATCACGAGGGGCATGGAAAGATAGAGGGGGAGACGTCGTTTGGTCCGGGATGAGAGGCGGATGAGGCCAACGATGGCCACGCTCAATAGAATGAGGGACATAAGGACGAAGGTGTTGCGCGTGCCGATGGTGGGGACGAGGAGCAGGTCGGGAAGGAAGGCGCCCAGAAAGCTGCCGACGGTGGAGATGGCGTAGACCCTTCCGGCGGTCTCTCCGGTGCTTCCCACGTCACTGACGGCGAGCCGGATGACGAAGGGGGAGATGCAGCCCAGGAGGGTGACGGGGATGCTGAACAGGAGCAGGACGGCGACGAAGGAGCCGCCGAGAAGCGCGATTCTGAAGTTCGTGAATCCCGGGGAGGCGAGCGAAAGGACGGGCTGGGCGACGAAGGGGACGAGCCCGACCGAGAAGCCGGCCCAGGCCACGATCTGGTAGAGGGTGGTCGGCCGGGGCGAGCGGTCGGCCCAGCGGCCGCCGATGAAGTAGCCAGCGGTCAGGTAAAGGAGGATGAGGCCGATGATGGTGGCCCAGACCAGGTTGGCGGTGCCAAAGTGGGGGCGCAGGAGGCTGGAGGCAGCGAACTCGACGCTCAGCGAGACCAGCCCGCCGGCGAACGCAGTCAGGTAGAGAAAGGGTTTTCTCTCTCGCATCGGGGTGATTATACCGACTTTGACCGCTGCGGCAACCAAAGGGACGGGCAAAGGTCCCTTACGGCTATGGCAGGGCGTCTTGGCGGGGTCTAAGGCTGCCGGCGGCGTTATCTCCTGCTCCTCAGCCAGCGCCAGGTGCCGACGCCGATCCCGGCGAGGAGCAGGGCGAAGCTGGCGCTGAGGAGGATCCACTTGGTCAGGGTGAAGACGGGGGCCAGGAGGTCGACGACGGGCGTGCGAGCGGGATAACGGAGCATCACCAAGGAGGTGGAGACGTTCTCCAGGTAGTCGCAGCCCGCTGCCAGCAACGGGGCCATGTTCGCGAGCTGCCACCGGCTGCGGGGGGCGAAGGCCCGGCGGTAGATCCAGCTGAGCGTCGTGATCAGGAAGAGGGCGTAGACGAGGGGCCAGATCGCGTCGAAGGTGAATCGTGTGCGGACGTAGAGGCGGCGGCCGTCGTCGCCGTACGCCCCGGCGACGCGGTAGAGGTCGGCGGGCGAGTAGAAGAAGGACGTGTCGAGCGAGCCGGCGTCCCGGGTGTACGTCTCTGCCGTGGCGGCCTGCCGGGGGAGGACGAGGATGGTGAAGAGGATGAAGATGACCAGGGCAGCCAGGGTCACCCAGGTGGTCGAGAGCCGGTGGAGGGACTGAGAGATCTTTCTACACATTTCGGTTCCAGGACTGCCAGCAGCGGCGAGTTGAGTTCCTCTGTCAGGCCTCGGGGTTCTCGTCCCAGGGGTAGATCTCCGTGCCTTCGGCGGCGGCGCGGATGGCTGGATCCTCGGAGTAGTGGCCTCGCTTCTCCGGGGGGATGAGCTGGGCGATGCGCTGCATGATCTCGTGGCCGATGGCGTCCAGCTTGGGACGGCGCTCCCGTCCCCGTCCCTCGGCCTGGAAGGGGCCGAAGGGCTTGCCGATGCGGATGTTGATGCGGGCCCGTCGGCCTCTACGGAAACTGGGAAAGATCTCGTTCAGATTGGCGAACCCCATGGGGAGGATTCGTGCGCCGGTCCGCACGGCCAGGAAGGCGGCGCCGGGGCGTCCGGGGCGGAGCACGGTGGCCCAATTCCCAGCCTCGGGGAAGATACCGAGCACGCCGTCCTGCTCCAGGATCGCCTCTGCGGCTCGGAGAGCGTCCGTCGAGAACGAGCCCCGGTGGACGGGATAGTACCCCCACACTTTGGGTAGCCACTTGACGGCGGGGGGCGCGTTGGGCATCTGGAAGCCGCCGACGAACTCGATCGGCCAGGGGACCGCGCGGATCATGGCGACGGGGTCGACGAAGCTGAAATGGTTTGCGACCACCAGGAGAGGGCCACCGTTGGGGATATTCTCTCTACCGGTGATCTCCAGGTCGGCGAGGATGGCGAAGGCCGCGCGAATCAGTTTCTGACACGTCTTCCGTAGCAGGTATCGTCGCGGGTACGGGTACTTTTGGTGCGATTCCTTCATGCATTTGTCCTTCGAATTAGCGTTCAAGCTTTGGTTGACCGAATCTCTTGCGGGTTGCGCTGTGATTATGGACGGAAACGGGGATTTGGCAATCCCCGCGGCGAGTCCTATCGCTGAGCAGGCTCAGGAATCAGCAGCGATCCGTCCTGCCTCTTCGTCGACGAGAAGGAGCAGGACGAGCCCGATGACCAGGAAGGTGACAACGGTGAAGAGGGCGAGGCGGTGACCGGCTTGCTCGGCGGCCAGCGGCGTCATCTGCCGGGCGGTCTGATACCATTCGGTCGCCTCCGCCGCTACTATCCCGAAGATGGTGGGGCCGATAAAGGACGACGTGCGTCCGGTGACGGCGAAGAAGCCGTAGAACTCGGCGCTCTTGCCGGGCGGGCTGAACATCCCCACCACGGTGCGACTCACGGACTGGACGCCGGTCAGGGCGAAGCCGGCCAGCCCGCCGATGACGTAGAACTCGAGGCGGGAGTAGCTGAAGTAGAGCCAGACCACGGGCACGATCATCAGGAGGAGCGAGACGATGAGCGCGCGTTTTCCACCGAAATCATCGGCTATCAGCCCGAAGAGATAAGCGCCAGCGATGCTGGTGACCTGGACGATGACCATAAAGATGATCAGCTCTTGCTGCTCCATCCCAAACAGGACGGCCCCCAGGATGGCGGCGAAATTGAGCACCATCAGAATTCCGTCGTTGTAGATCAGGAAGGCGACGATGAACTTGACGAACTCCTTGAACTTGCGGATGGTTCGAAAGGTCTCTCCCAGGCGTTTGGAGGCCACGGAGAGATAGGTCTCGCCGTCCGGGAGCTCCTGAGGCTCGGCGCGTTCTCTGACCCAGAGGAGGATGGGGAGGGAGAAAGCGGCAAAGAAGAGGGCCGTGAACACCAGGGAGAACCGCACGACCAGCGGATTGCTACCGGTCAGGACGATGGGAATCAGCACGAGCAGCAGGCAGAGGATGCCGCCGAGGGATCCGATAGCCCAGCCGTTGCCGGAGACCCGGGCAATCTGATCGGGGGCGGCGATCTCGGGGAGGAGCGCGTTGTAGAAGACCTGGGAGCTACGGTAGCCGATCTCGGCCAGGATGAAGAACAGCATCCCGGTAAGCCAATCCCCTTTCTGGACGAAGAACAGCAGGGCGCAAAAGGTAATGGTGAGGGCGGTATAGAAGAATAGGAAACGTTTCTTGGCCCCGGAGAAATCGGCCAGGGTCCCCAGCACCGGCGATGTCACGGCGACGATGAGCATTGCAATGCCGACGGCGATGCCCCAGAGCCGCGAGCCCTCGGCCCCGCCGACCACCGTTCCTTTAAAGTAGGCGGAGTAGACGGCCAGCAGAACCACGGCGGCGTAGGCCGAGTTACCGAAGTCATAGAGGTACCAGGCCCAACGCTCTCGTCGGGAGGCACCCGTTGCCGAGGGGGCTGTAGTCATTATATCGGTCTCCTTGTCTTTGGTGGCTTCGTTGTGAAATCCAATAATACGGAGTTTATAACACGCCGGATGAGGAATCGTTACAGGTGTATGGAGAGATTGTGCTCGGGACTCGCGCTCGAGCCTCGTGGCGCGAGAACTACCCGGGCTGTCGATTGAGCCATGCGCCGAGGGCGGTAACGAGAACGACGACGCCCGTCATCACCCAGGCGGTCGTCGCGACGATGGGGGTGTCCGTGTGCTTGACGGAGATGCCGACGAAGGCCCAGACGATGACCAGCCCGTAGGCGACGTCACCCCGGGTGATGGCCACGGCGGCGGTGATGGCGGTGGCGGCGCCGAGCATGATCAGGGTCCAGACCTCGGGGCTGATGCCCCAGCCCCCCCAATTCAGATAGACGAGCAGCTGCGACGCATTGGCGACGGTCGCCACGGTGACCCAACCCAGGTAGATGCTGAAGGGCACGCGCACGAACCACCTCTCGGCCGCGGAGGCCGGAGTGCGGCCGATGCCCAGGCGGACGTAGATCCCGATGAGCAGGAGGAGAAGCGCCACCATTGCGACGATGGTCAGCGGAAAGCGCTCGTAGTGCCAGAGGAAGAGCCATGCCACGTTCGCCACACAGCTCAGGGCGAAGAGGTACCCGACACGGCGGAGCGCGGGGTTGTCGCGCTGACCGGGGAGCGCTTGATAGACCACAAAGGCGCCCAGGCTCAGGTAGATCAGTCCCCAGATGGAGAAGACGTACCCGGCTGGGACGAAGTAGACGTCGAATCGATCCGATATCTCGCCCGTCGTCTGGCCGTTGAGGGGCAGGGCGTTTGCCAGTCCGTTGGCGACGACCGTACCGACCAGGGCCAGCACGTTGACCGTCTGCCTGACGATGTCTGCTGTCGTTCCGCTACTTTCTTTCATCTCGCCACCTCCTGATTTTTCTAGACCGTTGAATTAGATGGTTGAAGTCAGACGTTTGAAGGGGTATCGATCCGCCCCCCTACGGCACAGGATCTATTCTGGTGTCTGCTGCTCGACCAGCGCGGGGATGGCCCCCAGGCGTTCCATCTCCGCGTCGGCCGGGACGCGGTCTGCCACGCCGAGAATCATCCGCTCGTCTCCGGCGCTCTCCGCCACCGCTTGAGCGACGGCTGACTCGAATCGCGCCTGGGTGTAGGTGTCGAGGACGGCGTCCTGGGGAATGCCGCCCCATAGCGTCACCGCTGGCCCGACGATCCTGCGCGCTTCGGAGAGAGACGCGTCGCTCTGCGGCGGGCCGCAGATTCCCTGGATCCCGTCCACGCCGGTGGCGGCCAGGGAGTCGAGCAGTCGCTTGATCGGCCCTCCGACGTGGACGACCAGGTGCTTATCGTGGGCGTGGAGCACCTCGGACGTGCGGCGGTAGCTGCCCGCCAGATGGCGCTCGAAAGCTCCCGGTGAGATGAACTGAGCGTCCAGGTTGTCGGGCGAGAGGACGATTTCTCTGGGAAGGTCGGCTATGAGTTCGACGAGGCTCTGCAGCTTCGACTCGAGGAGCGTCAGCATCTTCTCGACGGCTGGCTCGCCCAGCAGGAGCAGCCCCTCGCTCCAGCCCAGGAAGCCGTGGAGGAGCTCTGAATAGGGGCGTTTGGGCAGCTCCAGGGCTACGATGCCGCTATCCCCGACCTCCGTTCGCAGATCCGAGAGCCTGGATGGGGCGAGGACATACCGGCGGGACTCGACGATCTCGAGGGCGGCTTCAAGGTGGCTCTCGGACTTGACAGGGTACTCGATCTGCCACCAGTCGCCGTCGGGTCCCCGGGTCCAGCGGGCGACCAGGGTCTCAGTCGAGGTTCTATAGCGGACGGTTTGCTCGTCACCTTCCTCGTCTGTCAGCACCTGGACCCCGGGCGTTTCGATCTCCCAGAGCTGCGCGGGTAGCCATATCGGAGCGCCGAGGGCTCGAGCGACCTCGGACAGCGGTTGCTGGGGCTGGTGTCGTTCGTACCACACGGTGAGGTCGGGGACGAAGAGGGGCTGATGGGGAGCAGACCCGGAGAAACGGGCAAGCAGGGCTTCTCTTGGTATCATTCTTTGGTGATCCTTTGCCGGACTTCCAGCCTCCAGGCAGTGATAGACGGCGGCATTGACCTCTACGGGTCTTCTAAGCGTCGCAATCGACGAAGCGCGGCCCGCCCAGCGCGTAGGTTCTGATCAGGATGCGGGCTGTTTTGACCATCATCTCCGTGACGTCCAGAACCTCCCCGGGGGTCGCTCCCAGGGCCACCAGGCCGTGATTCTGCAGCAATAGCGCGCGGGGGGGCTTGCCACGGGCGTCGAGGGCGGATTGGAGCGCCTGTTGCACGGCCCGCCCCAGGGGTTGACCCGGCGATGCATAAGGGACGAAAAGGGGCTTCCCGCAGACCATCGACTCGGCGGGGAAGATCGATCCTGAGAAGGCGTCCCGGGCGTCCCTCGCGCAGAGGATGGCGTTGACGGGCGTCGGATGGGTGTGGCCTACGAAGGTCGCGCGACCCAGGGACAGGCAGAGGGCGTGCAGCGCTGTCTCGATGGAGGGGACCCCGGAGGCATCAGGATCGACTTTGGCAGCGACCAGGTGCTCTCGTACCTCTGATTCTGGCAGAGTGGGTCCGTCCAGAAGGGCGAGCACGTCGTCGGTGCGCACCCGCACGAAGTCTTCCGCATTGACCTGGTGCATATGGCTGCCGCTGGCCTTGACCCAGAACGTCTCTGCGTCGGCGCGTACGGAGGCGTTCCCTTCGCTGAGGATGACGTAGTCCCGGTCGGGCTCTCCCAACGCCCGGGTCATGCGCATCAGCTGCTCCAATTGTCTTTCCATTGGCCTCTCGGTCGTCAATGATCCCACATGCCTGCCGAAGTAGATCCTGGAGGTGCAGGACAAAGCTACGTCGTGCGGTGAAATGCGAAAGAGCTTTTGAAGGCAATTTCAAGTTTACCACAGGGTGGGTTGGGGGCAAGGACGGAGGCAGAGGGGCTTTCGCAGGGACGCATTGGGACATGGTCTCTTGACCGTTGGTCATTGCGCAAGTATAATAGGTGGTGACGTTGCGTCCCCATCCTTCTTGGTTACCCGGAAGAGGAAGGAGTCCTCGACAGATAATGAACACCATTCAAGCCGCAGTTCTGACTATCAGTGACAAGGGATACACGGGGCGGCGGGAGGACGTGAGCGGTCCGATACTGGCAGACCTGGTGCGCCACATGGGCGCCGACGTCGTGCGGCAGGCGATTCTCCCCGACGAACGAGACGAGATTGTGAGATCATTGGTGACCTTTGCGGATGAGATGGCATTGGATCTGGTCATAACGACGGGAGGCACTGGTTTGACACCCCGGGACGTCACGCCGGAGGCGACGAAGGCCGTGATCGAGCGGGAGGTGCCCGGTCTGGCCGAGGCACTCCGCTTCGAGGGGTACCGACAGACACCGCTGGCCGTCATCTCTCGCGGGATCGCAGGCGTGCGGGGGAAGACGCTGATCATCAATCTCCCCGGCAACCCCCAGGCAGTGCGGGAGGGTATGGAGACGCTGACGCCGATCCTACCTCACGCCGTGCGAATGATCCGGGGTAAGGATACGGAGCACGATCATGAGGAAGCGTGAGAGGCGGAGGCGGGCCGGGTTTAGGTTGAGGAGTGGCAATGGTCAGATATAGACAGGGACGTCCTGTCCTGAGCGTGGAGGAGGCCCGGGAGCACATCCTGTCGACCGTCGATGTGCTGGAGTCCGAGTTGGTCCCTCTGCTCGAGGCAGCCGAGCGGGTTCTGGCCGAGTCCGTGGCTG
>Ga0207797_1001436_pt1 | contig 17216 bp, 16 predicted proteins | sample PRCRCaboRojoPR_6_FD_187275 | JGI IMG/M metagenome (GOLD analysis project Ga0207797, IMG submission 187275) | Marine sediment microbial community from Cabo Rojo, Puerto Rico - PR CR 10% Liquid 1 (SPAdes) | ecosystem: Environmental > Aquatic > Marine > Coastal > Sediment | place: Cabo Rojo, Puerto...
CGGGGGTGGCGTCGGCATCGGGGGCGGCGTCGGCATCGGGGGCGGCGTCGGTGTCGACACAGAGGGCAGTGCTACGCGACCCGGTGCGAGGACCGTTCACGTCGTCGATCGGCCCTCGCGGTGGTCCGCCCGTCCGTCGCGGTGGCCCGTCCGTCCGCATCGTCAGTCGTCCGCGCCCGCGTCCGTCCCGGCGACCGGGCGGCCGCCGCCCGCGCCCTCGCGGTCCCGGTCCCGGTCCCGGTCCCGGTTCCGGCTCCGCGAGCCGTCGTCGTCCAGGAGCGGCGTGCCGTCCGCGCGGGGGCCGAGCGTCGGGCCGTGCGGGCCGTCGTCGGGATCGATCCGGCGGACGGTCCGGTAGTCGGTCGACCGCTCGGCGGGCACGCGACCGATCGCGGTCACCATCTCCACGTAGTCGTCGAAGCTCCGGAACTGGCCGTGGCTCCCGCCGGCGCGGGTGGTGATCTCCTCCGAGAGGATCGTCCCCATGAAGTCGTTCGCGCCGCAGTTGAGCGTCTTCAGCGCCTTCTCGTCGCCGAACTTCACCCACGAGGTCTGGACGTTCTCGACGTTGTCCAGGAAGAGCCGCGAGACGGCGATCAGCAGCTCGTCCTCGTCGTCGGTGGCTCCGCCGTCGACGAGCCCGCGGTCGTACAGCGGCGTCCGCTCGTGGACGAAGGAGAGTGGGACGAACTCGGTGATCCCGCCCGTCCGGTCCTGGAGGTCCCGGATCCGTTCCAGGTGCCGGATCCGGTGGGCCTCGTTCTCGACGTGGCCGTACATGATCGTCGCCGTGACGTCCAGGCCGGCCGCGACGGCCCCCTCCATGGCCTCGATCCACTCGCCGGAGGTGATCTTCCCCGGGCAGATCACGTCGCGCACCTCGTCGACGAGGATCTCCGCGGCCGTCCCGGGCGCGGAGTCGAGGCCGGCGTCGCGGAGCCGCCGGTAGACGGCCTCGTAGTCCCAGTCGGTCCCGCGGCGCGCGTGGTACGCCTCCTCGGGCGTCATCGAGTGGACGTGGACGCCGCCGACGTTCATCGCCCGGAGCTGCTCGACGTACGTCCCCGGCGAGGTGACGTACGCCTCCGGCGGCCGGTAGTTGACCCGTTCGGGGCGGTCGTGGGCCGCGAGGACCTCCCGGTGCTCCTCGTCGAGCGCGAACGCCGGGTGGAGCCCCGAGACCGAACAGACCTCGTAGACGCCGCGGTCGACGGCGTCCTCGACGATCGCCCGCGACTGTGCGGGCGTCTTGGTGAACGCCCGGTCCTCCGGGTCGAACTCGAGGTCGCCGGCGTCGGCGTCCCGTTCGAAGGCCGCCGCGGGGTCCTTGAAGTTACAGAAGAGACAGCCCGTGTTGCAGGCGGTCGTCACGTTGTTGTTGACGTTGGCGACGAACGTCACCTCGTCGCCGACGACCTCGGCCCGGCGGCGGTCGGCGAGTTCGAGGACCTGCTCCTTCCGGGCGGGGTCGATCCCGTCGACGTCCGTGCCCGTGGTGAGCAGCTCGATCCCGTCGGCGACCGAGAGGCGACGGCCGTCGCGGGCGTTCGACAGGGCGTTCTCGAACGACTGGTCCGTCTCGGGGACGACCTCGAACTCGAACGCGGCGTCGGAGCTGGAAGCGGAAGCGGAGCCGGAGGCGGACCCGGACCCCGAGCGGGAGCCGGAGCCGGTGTTCGCGTCCTCCGTCGAGCAGTCGTCGCCCGACCCAGTCGTGCCGTGACTCATCGTTCGGGTCTGGCGGTCGGGGCCCAAAAGTCGGTCGGTCGCGGTGACCTGGACGGGGCACCGCCGGTCGCCGACAGCACACATAAATCCCTCTGGGCACACAGACGAGCCACCACACATCATGACAGCGTCTCCTCCGTCACACGACGTCTCCTTCCTCGACGACCTCGCACCCGACCTGGACGGCCGGATCTCGTACGGCGACTCCGAGCGCGCGAACCGCGCCGGCGACTGGTCGACGCCCGTCGACGAGGAGGTGACCCCCGACGTGGTCGTCTGGCCCCACTCGACCGAGGACGTCTCGCGCGTGCTCGCGGCGGCGAACGACCGCGGCGTCCCGGTCACGCCCTACGCCGCCGGGACCGGGCTGGAGGGGAACGCCACGCCCGTCGAGCGGGGCATCTCGCTGGACACGACCGAGATGGACGCGATCCTCGAGGTCCGCCCGGACGACCTCCAGATCGACGTCCAGGCGGGCGTCATCGGGAGCGACGTCGACGAGGCGGTCGCCTCGCACGGCCTCTTCTTCCCGCCGCTCCCCTCCTCGGGCGACTTCTCGACCGTCGGGGGGATGATCGCCACGGGCGCCTCGGGGATGCAGACGGTGAAGTACGGCACCGTCGCCGACTGGACGCTGGAGCTGGAGGCCGTGCTGGCCGACGGGACGGTCGTCTCCCTGGGCAGCCGTGCGGTCAAGTCGTCGTCCGGCTACAACCTCCGGGACGTCGTCGTCGGCAGCGAGGGGACCCTCGCCGTCGTGACGGCGGCGACGCTCCGGCTGTCGGGGATCCCCCACCAGAAGCGTGGCGGGCGGGCCGTCTTCGACTCGCTCGACGACGCGACGACCGCGATCTCGGACGCGGTCACGTCCGGCGTCGACGTCGCCAAGATCGAGCTGGTCGACGAGCAGGCCGCGACGGTGGTCAACGCCTACAGCGGGACCGACCTCCCGGACGCGCCGACGGTGTTCGTGGAGTTCCACGCCGACCACGGGATCGACGAGGAGGTCCAGTTCTGCCGGGCGATCTTCGAGTCGCACGACGTCCGCTCGTTCGAGGTCTCCGCCGACGAGTCGGAGATGGCCGACCTCTGGCAGGCCCGCAAGGACTTCGGCTTCGCCACGGAGGACTGGGACCCCGACCTCGACGCGACACACCCCGGCGACGTCGCCGTCCCGATCTCGGAGTACCCGGCGCTCGTGCGGTACATCCGGGAGCTGGCCGACGAGCGCGACCTGCTCGCCCCGGCGGTCGGTCACGCGGGCGACGGCAACGTCCACTGGGTCGCGATCGTCGACCGCGACGACCCCGACGAGACGGCGAAGGTCGACGACCTCTACCGCCGGGTCGTCGAGTTCGCCATCGACTGCGGCGGGACCGCAACGGGCGAACACGGCGTCGGCCGCGGCAAGCGGGAGTTCCTCGTCGCCGAGCACGGCGCCGGCACCGTCCGCGCGATGAAGGCCCTCAAGGACGCGCTCGACCCGAAGGGGACGCTCAACCCCGGGAAGGTGTTCCCGGACGGCGACCCGGCGACGTGGGGCGACGGGGCGTAGCGCGGGCGAGCGATGGGGGCCGGCGGGCGCGGAGTCCGTTCGGCTCCGAGCGCGGCTGACCGTCGGGACCGACGGTCGTTCGGTCGAACCGACCGGTTCTCCGACGGCGAGAATCCCCGGCGGGGATTATGCTCCGACGACACGTACTCGGAGGCATGAGCACGAGCACGAGCACGACTCCGAAACTGACCACCGACGTCGAACAGTCGACCGCGATCAGCGCCCTGATCGGCGCCGTCGTCACGGTCGTGACCTCGTTCGTCCCGTTCTCGCCGATCGTCGGCGGCGCGGTCGCCGCCTACCTCCGGCGCGGTGGGCGCCGGGAGGGCGCCCGCGTCGGGGCGATCTCCGGCCTGATCGCCGCGATCCCGATCGTCCTGATCCTGGGACTGATCTTCGGCGGCCTCTCGATCGCGACGATCGTCGACCGGGCGGTCGGGGGGTTCCTCCTGTTCGCCGGGCTCCTGGTGATCTCGACGGTCCTCGTGGCCGGCATCGTCGCCGGGCTCTCCGCGTTCGGCGGCTACCTCGCCGCGGTGCTGTTAGAGCGGGAACGGGCCGCGGGCGACCGCGAGTGGACCGCGGCGGGTGAAACCGGCAGTGAGGAGCCGATCGGCGGCGACGAGGCGACCGGGACCGAAGTGATCGACCCTACCGCCGACGCCGACGTGGCGCCCGGCGTGGAGGAGACGACCGACCTCGGCGACCCGAAGGGCGGCCCGGTCTGAGCCGGACGGCCCCGCCGTTCGAGCTGGACGGCCCCGTCGACCGTTTTCCACGTGTTCCCGGGCAGTCACCCGAGCGGACAACACCGAGTCGGGACGTCACGAGCGGGAGCGCTCGACGGCGATCGGCGGCCAGCACGCACCCGCCGTGGACTCGTCCCGCGGCCCCGCGCCGCCGCTCAATCGTGCACGAGGACGTCCAGCACGTCCGGGCCCGGCCGGGCGAGCGCCTCCCGGACCGCACCCTCGATGGCGTCGGGATCCTCGACCAGCCGGCCCCGCGCGCCGTGGCTCTCGGCGTTCGCCGGGATGTCGACCGGCGGGGAGAAGTCGACGCCGGCGAGGGGACCCGCCGCGTCCTCGCCGACGGTCACCCGGTTCGCGTCGTCCGATCCGCCCTCGTCCGTCCCGTCCCCGTCGTCGGTCCCCTTGCCACCCTCCCCGTCAATAGCCTCGAAGTCCGCCAGGTCGAGGTCCTCGAATAGCTCGACGGCGTTCTCCTTCAGGATCCGGTAGTTCCGGTTGTCGGGGATCACCACCGTCAGGTCGAGCCCGTACCGGGCGGCGGTGTAGAGGGCGTGCGGGTAGTAGAGGTACGAGCCGTCGCCGACGAACCCCAGCACAGACCGCGGGTCGTCCGTCTCGGCCTCGGCGATCGCCGCGCCCAGCGCCGCCGGCAGGCCGTAGCCGAGCCCGCCGCCCTTGTTCGAGAGGTACTGACGGGCGTCCAGCGGCCACCTGGTGAGCATGGCGTACTTCGCGGTCACGCCCTCGTCGACGACGTACGCGTCGGGCGCAGCCGCCCGGATCGCGTCCACGAGGTCCGCCTTCGACGCTCTCGGATCGTCGCCGCCGGCACCCTCGCCCATCTCGGCCACCTTCGCGGCGACGAACGCCGTCATCGACGCAGCCCGCTCCAGCCGCGCGTCCCGCGCGTCGGCGTCGAGGCGGTCGCCGACCCGCCAGGCCAGCTCCGCCAGCACGTCGCCGGGGTCGCCGACGATCCCCACGTCGGCCGGCTGGTTCTTGCCGACCTGCCAGGCGTCGTCCGAGACGTGGAGACAGGTCGCGGTGTCGGGCACGAGCGGGCTCTCGTGGCGCGTGAGCGTCGTGTTCGTCGAGCAGCCGGCGAAGACGAGCAGGTCCGTCGAGAACAGCGTCGACGCCAGCCCCTCGTCGGGCGGGACGTAGGAGGCCCACTGGTCGTGGTCGGCCGGGAAGTTCACCTCGCAGGCGAGGATCTCGCCGTGGACGCGCGCGCCGGTCGCCTCCGCGAACGCCACCGCCTCCTCGACGGCGTCGGCCCGGGCGACCCCGTCGCCCACGACGAGCACCGGGTTGTCCGCCGCGACGAGCGCGTCCGTCGCCGCCGCGAGCATCGCGGCGTCGCCCCGGCCGGCCGTCGGGATCCGTCCCAGTCGCTCGGGCCCGGCGTCGGTCTCGTCGGTCATCACGTCCAGCGGGAGCGCCAGGAAGACCGGCCCGGTCGGCGGCGTCAGCGCCGTCCGGACCGCCCGGCGGACCATCGTCGGGACCGCCGCGACGTCGAGCACCTCGGCGCTCCACTTGCAGAACTGGTCGGCCATCCGGACCACGTCGCCCGAGAGGATCGGCTCCTCGTGGCGGAAGTCCCGCGAGTGGTTGCCCGCCGTGACGAGGACCGGCGCACCGGCGACCGAGGCGCCGTAGAGGTTGCCCAGCCCGTGGGCCAGCCCCGGCGCGACGTGGAGGTTCGCGACGCCGAGGGGGTTGACCGGCTCCGGGTCGCGGTCGGAACCGGGGTCGGAGTCGGTCTCGGCAGTGGCGGACCCCGCGGCGGTATCGGCGTCGGCGCCGTCGCCGGCAGCGCCCGCGCCCGTCGACCGCGACGGCGCCCCGAGCCCGAGGTCGTGGGCGTGGTACCGCCGCGTGGAGGCGTAGCCGGCCGCCGCGCCGACGGCCACGTCCTCGTGGAGCGCGAGGACGTACTCGAGGTCCGACTCGGCGACCGCCCGGACGACCGGCAGCTCCGTCGTTCCCGGGTTGCCGAAGACGCGCGTGACACCGTACTCCAGGAGGGCGTCGACGAACAGCTCCGCCCCCGTGCGTGTCTCGCTCATGGGGAAAGCGGCGGGGGCGGACACAAGAAGCTACCTGCGGGGGAGGCGGCGTCACGTACTGGAGGGTCCAGCCGCTTCGGCTCGTCCCGGGGACGAACGTCCGGCGCGTACGCGAACGGCACCCGGGAGTCGATCGAGCGTTCGGGAGCCCTCGTGCGAGACACGAGGCGTAGATGCAGCGGAGCGGTCCTGGTCCCGCGGAGTCGGCACGGACTCGCTGGCGGGTACTACTCGACGTGGACCGTTCCCGTCATGCCCAGGTCGTCGTGGGGGACGCAGACGTAGTCGTACTGCCCGGGCACGTCGAACGTGTGCTCGTAGGTCTCGCCCCTGGGGACGAACGACCCGTCCGGCGACTCGTCCGGCCCGTAGCTGGCGAACCCCTCGGCGTCGGCAGGCAGGCTCGTTTCATCGTCGTCGGCGGGCCGACAGCAGACGTTGTGGCCGGCGCTCGCGAACCCCCAGGTGACGCGCTCGCCGACCGCGACCGTCAGCGCCGCGGGCTCGAAGGTGTTCCGGCCGTCCCCGCCCGCGATCACGTCGGCGTCCGGAAACGACGGGCCGGAGAGACACCCGGCGAGGCTCCCACCGAGGCCGACCGGGACGGCTGTCAGGATCCGCCGTCGAGGGAACCTCCGCCGGCCCGTCACGCCGGACTGTCTCCGTGCGGAGTGGTGCTGGCGACGATCGTCGGATCCGGTCCCGGTCATGCGGTCGGATCGGTCGGCGTTTCGACCCCGTCGGTCGGGACGTCCGTGTTCAGGAGCACGATACCGATGCCGAGGTACGCCGCCAGATTGACCACGTTGGCCACGAAGCTCGGCAGCCCGGTCAGTACTATCCGGACGAGGGGAACGGATACGGCAGCGACCAGCAGGAGGACGCCGACGGCCTTCGGATGGACGTCCGCGAGGAGCGCGGAGATACCGAAGAGCGCGTACCCCAGGTACAACGTTGCCATGCCCACGAACGGAGTCAGCACGAGCGGACCGGGTGGCCCGGTGAGAACCCCGGTCGGTTCCAGGATGCCCGCACCCACGACGACGATGGACCAGCAGACGGCGGCAATCACCACCAGGACGGCGGCGGCGCGGGACAGGTACGGTCGCCGCTCGGCGAGGACGGAGTACAGTCCGAGCAGTCCGAGTGGGACGAGAACCGTCGCAACGGACGCGAAGAGCTCGGCCTGCGGGAGAGACGTCCCCGTGTAGGTCGCGAGGATTTCGCTCGCCACGAAGACCGCGTAGAGCGCTGCCCCCACGAGGAACAGGTTCGGGGCGTTCGCTTCGAGTGATCGTAACCGGCCGGGTTCCGACGCCATACCCCACCGTATCCGGATCGGACGTTATAGTTAATCTATACGACATTATAGTTGGTTTTCTGATAGGCTTGCGGAGGCGTCCGTCGGGCAGGGTCGATCGGCGACTGGTTTAACCGCGCCTCCTGCGAAGGACGTGTATGACTGCCGACAACACGTCGACGTCGGGGCTCTCACCCGACGAGGCGTTCGCGCTCGTCGCGGACGAGACGCGCCTGGAGATACTGCGGACGCTCGCAGCGGCGGGCGAACCGCTGGCGTTCTCGACGCTGTTCGAGCGCAGCGACTACGACACGAGCGCGAACTTCAGCTACCACCTCGACAGGCTCGAGGGGCACTTCGTCAGCCGGACCGACGAGGGGTACGCCCTCCGGCAGGCGGGCCGGCGGGTCGTCGAGGCCGTCATCTCGGGCACGGTGACCGACGACCCCGTGGTCCGCCGGGAACCCACCGACAGACCGTGTCCGTTCTGTTCGGCGCCGATCGAGGTGAGCTACGAGCAGGAGCGAGTCAAGATGTACTGTACGGAGTGCCCCGGCGTCGGGAGACAGGACGAGCCGAGAGCGCAGTTCGCTACCGAGGCCGGCACGCTCGGTCACATCTCGCTCCCCCCGGCGGGCGTTCGGGAACGGACACCGACGGAGATGCTCGACGCAGCCGGGGTCTGGGACAACCTCGATCTCCTGGGCGACAGTGCCGGCGTCTGTTCGCGCTGCTCCGGCACTGTCGATCACTCCGTGACCGTCTGTGAGGACCACGACGGTTCCGAGGGCGTCTGCGATCACTGCGAGCGACGATACGCGGTGCTCTTCGAGGTCGAGTGTGCGGCCTGCCCCAACAGCAAGAGCGGCATCGCCGTCGTCTGCCTGCTGGCAGAGACCGAACTGCTGTCGTTCCTCACCGACCACGGCGGTAACCCTCTCGTGCCGGACACGTACGACGTGGCGCCGGGAGCACTGGCGAACTACGGGGAGGACGTCCGCTCGGTCGAGCCGTTCGAAGCGGCGTTCACGTTCACGATCGGCGACGACAGCATCACGTTGACGATCGACGAGGACGTGTCGGTCGTCGACGTGACGAGGGATCGGGGGTCCGGATCGACCTGAGAGGCACACGCTCCGTTTCGGTCACGGAGCTCCCGACGAGTACCGAGCAGTTCGCAGTGTCTGTGCCGAACGCGTCGCTCAACCTGCCACGAGGCGGGCTCTCGTCGTTAACGTCACGACCTCCGGTACTGTCAGTCGCCGCCTACCAGATCGACTACTATACCATCGTATGGCCGTCATTTATCACGAATACGATAGTGTACTGTCGTGTGCCAACGAGGCGCATTGGGGAACGATGACGGATACGAAATCGATGTCGGAGGACACTGACGTACAGGGAAGCCAACTGCTGTCGACGTATATCCGATGGGGTGGACTTGCGGCGATGCTAGGCCCGCTGCTGGTACTCGTTGCGAACGGATATGGGGTGTGGCGGGACTTCGGCCCTGGACCGGAAGGCGTCGTCGAGGCCGCGACGACGACACCGTATATCGTGTTCGGCGGAGTACGGTTGCTCGGCGGTACACTCCTCGTGTTCGGGCTCGTCGCCCTCTACGCGTACCAGGTGGAGGCCGCCGGCCGGCTGGGGGTAGTGGGGTTCGTCGTCAGCACGATCGGAACGGTCCTCCTGACCGGCTCCGCGTGGTTCCAGCTCTTCGTGGTGCCGGCCATGGCCGCGGAAGTCCCCGCGTTCGCCGAGGCAGCCCGGGCTGCGCAGGTGGGACAGTGGCTGACAGTCGGGCTGATCGTGCCGCTCCTCGCACAGGCGGTCGGCTGGGTGATCTTCGGGGTCGCCACCTATCGAGCGGGGGTCTTTCCACGCTGGGTAGCTGTTGCCGTCGTCCTCGGGGCGCTGCTCCTGTTCGTCCCGGTCCCGGGTATCCCGATCGTCTTCCAGCTGGCGGTCGCCTCGATGGGGTTCCTCCTGTTTTCAGGACGGGTGGATGCCCCAGCCCAGGAGCCGGCTGCCGATCGTTCCCCGTCGGAGTCCGTCGGCGGGTGAGCGGTGGTCGCCCCCCGTCCGCACGAACGTGTCGGAGGGGGTCGATGACGTCACGAGCGGGGGCTCGCGGGCCGGGGGTCTCTCGGTATCGGCCACGGACGGGACCGCGTACTGGCGCGGAGGGGGCAAACGAGGTTTTACGTTCCCCTCCCGGACATGCGAAGCCATGACAACCGGTACAGGCGACGGCGACTCGCCCGGGGTATCACCGGACGATGCGTTCGCCGTGCTGGGGGACGAGACGCGTCTCGCGATCCTGCGAACGCTCGGGAACGCCGACACGCCGCTCGCCTTCTCGGAGCTGTACGATCGGATCGGGTACGACACGACCTCGAACTTCAACTACCACCTCGGGAGGCTCGAGGGCCACTTCGTCCGGCGGACGGAAGCGGGGTACGACCTCCGACAGGCGGGCCGACGGATCGTCGAGGCAGTTCTCTCGGGGGCAGTGACCGACGCCCCGGAGCTGGAGCCGACACGCATCGACGTGGACTGTCCCCTCTGTGGCGCTCGAACGGCGGTGGACTACGAGCAGGAACGCGTGGACATCTACTGCACCAGCTGTTCGGGGATATTCGGGACGGTCGACACCATCCCGCACCTGTCCGCACCGGGGGAGTACGGGAGTCTCGGACACATGTCGCTCCCACCTGCAGGTCTCCGGGGACGGACGGCCGCGGAGCTCCTGGGAGCGGCGTGGGCCTGGAGTTACCTCGAGTTCATCGCGAGGGGGAGCGGTCTCTGTCCCCGCTGCTCGGCACCCGTCGAGCAGTCCGTAACCGTCTGTGAGGACCACGAGGAGACCGACGACGCGTGCGACAGCTGTGGCCGCACCTACGCCGTCCACTTCCACACGTCCTGTACGAACTGCATCGACGACTGGCACGGGATCGTCCCCGGGCTCCTGTTGGGTACGACCGATCTACAGGCGTTCCTGGCCGCGAACGGTATCAACCTGATCGCACCGGACACGCTCGACCGCGCGATGCGAACGCTCGGGAACTACGAGGAGGAGGTCGTCTCGACGGACCCGTTCGAGGCACGGTTCACGTTCACGATCGACGGCGACGCGCTTGCGCTGACGATCGACGAGGACCTCTCGGTCGTCGACGTGACTCGAAGCCCACCTGACGAGACTGGCTGATGTGCACGCCCTCGTTTCTCGCACTCCGCCTGTTCGGCGTCGCTCGCGTACGGGCCGACGTGGCCTCACGTGCATGCAGCGTCTTCCCGAGAGCGCTCGCCGCCGCGTGGACCGTCTGGATCGCTGGCATCGTGGGTCTCCTCGGTTCGGCCCCCGAACGGACGTCCGCCGTCCTCGGCACGCTCTTTGCGGCGATCACACTGTCCATCGGCGCCGTCATCCACGTCGGGGGCGTCCCGAGCCACCGTCACGCTCCTTCCGGTAGCCCATCCATCGAGTGAGACCACCCGACACCGAGTCGGGTCTTCGACCGAGGGGTCAGACGCCGCTCTCTCGAGGGGTTCCGGATCCCCGAACTCTCGTCACGTCGACGGAGAGGTCGTCGGCCACGCTCAGGGTGATGGCCTCGTCGTCGGCGGTGAACGTGAAGCGCGCCTCGAACGGCTCGACGGAGACGATCTCCTCCTCGAATTCGGTCAAGTGGAAGGCGTTCGGCTGGATCGGGTCGATCCCGTGATCGACGAGGAATCTCATCAGAGCGGTGTTTCCCAGGAGGTATGCGGTAAACACGGATTCCCTGCCGAAGAGACAGTTCGTGCAACTGGTGGTGGTCGTGACGCCGAACCGTTGGTCACAGGCCCCGCAACGTCCACCAGTCGGGTCGTGGTTTTCGCAGACGTTCACCGAACGATCGATCGGCGCCGAACACCGCGGACACACACCCCTCGCTGACGCCTGCCCGTGGGCTACGCTCCAGATCTCACCGGCCCGCAACAGTTCCGACGGCTCGCGGTTACGAAGCCCTGCCGGCGGGAGTCCAACTCCCCCGACGACGTCCTCGGCCGACTCGGTCGCCGGTTCTTGCGTGTCACTCGATCGCCCCCGTGTGCCGCCACAGTCGAGACAGAACACCCGCACCGATTCCTGACGGTAACTGATCTCCATCTGTCCGCTACAGATGAAACACGGCGTGTCGACCGGCGTTCGCTCTACGACGGGAGAATCGGTCACGGCACCCGAGAGGATCGCTTCGACGATACGGGCGCCCGCACGCTGGAGGACGTATCCGTCGTCGGTCTCGCGGACGAAGTGGCCGTCCAGTCGATCGAGGTGGTAGCTGAAGTTCCCGGAATCCTCGTACTCGATGCGGTCGAACAGGTCCGAGAACGCCAGCGGTCCGTCGGCTTCCCCGAGCGTCCGGAGTATCCCCAGGCGGGTCTCGTCCCCAACGACGTCGAACGCCTCGTGGGGAGCGACCACGTTCGTCTCGTCAGGATTCACCTCGGTTGTCACGTTTCGGCGTACGAGAGGCGGGATCAAAGTTCCTCGTCCGTCAATCCCCGTTCGAGAGTCGCACGGGTCCCCGTACGGGGGGAGGGATCGACCACCCGACTGCCGGCTCACCGCACAGGTAAACCGTATTACTGTATCGTCATACAGAGTACACTCATTAGCGTCGCGCCGGGTTGGTCTGCTGTCATGACCGTACGTGGTCTATCGCCGTGGGAATCGCTCGAACCCCGGAGTGCGACGGCGTTTTTCGTCGGCGGACTCCTGTGGCTCCTCGATACGACGCTGCTCGGAGCCGAGCTGTTCGCGGGCGTCTCGGTTCTGGGGACACCAGGGCCGCTAAATCCCACGCTGTACATATCCGGGACGATAGCGGCCTGTGTCGGTCTGCTCGGGTTCTACCCGGGGGTGGCCGACCGGGCACCCTGGACGGCGCGGGTGAGTGGCGGAGTCGTCGGCGTTGCAGGAGCGGCCGTACTGTCGCTGCTGCTGTGGTTCGTCGCGGCGACGATCTCGAACCAGCCGGACCCGCCGTTCGTCCTGTTGATCCTGGGTATCCTCGGGGTTGCTCTGGGCTTCGTCCTGTTCGGGATCGCCGGGGTGCGGACCGGCGTTCCTTCGCGCACGGTTGGCCTCCTCCTGCTGGCCGTCGTCGCCACGATCGTCGGCTGGCTAGCTCTCGGTCTCGTCGTCTACGGCGGGACACCGCCCGACTGGACCTCGCCCGCAGTCGGTGTCGTGATGTCCGGCCTCCTGCTCGTGATCGGGGGCACCCTGCGCTCCGCTCCGTTCCACGCGAGCCGCGAGGATCCGACGCCCGACTCGGCTGCGAGGTGAGAACTGGACGAGCGTCGATGAACGGTGTCGGACACCTCGATACCCGGTCGCCTGTCGGTGGAGTCCTGCTCCATCCGCTCTCCCGCGGGCCTCCCCGGATGATCGGCCGTTCTCCTCGGAACAGCAGGACGCTCCGTCGATGTCACGAACCGGAGTCCCCGAGCAGGCGAGGCGAGGCGAGTGGTCCTCGCCGTGGCGGTCGCCTGTACGATCGTTTCGTCGGTATCATCGTCGGAACCCAGCGTTCCCCGTCGTCACCGCGCTGCTGACGTCCTCGGTCACTCGGGGACTGGCGATCCCGGGCTCGGAGCGGTCGAGAGCAGCGTCTTGCCGACGAGGACCGCAGCGACGACGCCGAGTCCGGCACAGCCGAAGTAGACGGCGTCGAATCCCACCCGTGACGCTGCGGGGATGGCAACCATCGGTCCCAGAATCGACCCGAGGTCGCCGAAGGCGTTGTACGCACCGCCGAGTTTGGCGACGTCCTCCGACGGACTGATGTCACCGAGGTACGCCTTGAGGACGGGACTGACTGCACCACCCCCGACGGCAGCGACGGCGCCGCCGGCCACGATGCCGGCCAGCGTCGGCACCATCGCGACCGTGACGAAGCCGACGGTCATCACGCCCAGCGAGGGGAGGACGAGGGAGATCCGGTCGTCGAACGAGTCGGAGTACCGTCCGGCCAGCAGGGTCGACCCGCCGGCAGCGAGCGTGACGAGTGCGAGCACGAAGCCGGTAACACCCATGTCACCGAGGCCGCCGAGTTCGAGGCCGAGCTCGGCGGCAAACACCACGACTGTCGTCAGGAAGGCCCTGCTGAGGAAGCTCATGATACCGTTCGTCGTTCCGATGAACGCCAGACGGCGATCCGCCCCGACGAGCGCGGGTATCTCGCGGAGCCCTCCGTCTCGATCGACGTCCGGCGAACGATCCGGAACGGCTACGAGGAGGATCACCACCGAAACGAGACTGACGGCCCCCCCGAGCAGGAACGCTTCGCGGATCCCGTACACGTCCGCGACGACCCCGCCAACGACCAGCCCGATGGGGAACCCGAGTCCGTACGAACCGAGCATGTATCCCAGCCACCGACCGCGGTTGTCCGGCGTCGTGATGTCGGTTATCATCGCGTAGCCGCCGACGAGAACGAGCGCGGCCCCGACGCCGGCGGCGGCCTGTGCGACGAGGAACACGACCGCCGGATCCAGCGGGACCGGCCCCGGATCCATCCCGAGCGCGTACCCGAAGGGCGCGACGCTCAGCAGGACGAACCCGGCGATCAGCGGCCGGCGCGTTCCGACCCGGTCGAGCAGACTCCCGACGGGTGCGTTGCTCAGGAGGCGGACGCCGCTATCCGTCGAGAGGATGAGCCCGACGACCGCCGGCGAGAGCCCGAGGACGAGTTCGAGTCGCGGAAGCGCCGGGAAGGAGATGCCGCCCGCGACGCTGGGCAGGAATATGCCGACGACGAAACTCGCGGCGACGTATCCGACGCCCGGATCTTCTCGGTGAGCAGGCAGCCGCATCCCCCTACGTTCAAAAGGCTATCATATAAGCGTTCGTCGAGCGGTGATCGGAGGCCACTCACTGCTGAGATGCGGGGCGCGACCGGTGCAGTTCCTACCAGAAATAGAATGTGTAGGGGTCCGTACTGAATTGACGACGTGCATGCAGCGGAACGGTTCCCGGCCCCACGGAGGGAGTACGAACGTGCTGGCGGGCACTACTCGAGGGGGACCGTTCCCGTCACGCCCGGACGGTCGTGTGGAATGCAGACGTAGTCGCTCCGCCCGGACGCGTCGAACGCGTGGTCGTGAGTCTCACCCGGATCGTCACACCCTGTGGACGAACGGCCGATCCGGCGACCCGTCCGGCCCGTAGCTGGCGAACGCCTCGGCGTCCCTGGTACCCCACCTCGTCGTCGTCCCCGATCCGACAGCAGACGTCGTGGCCGGCGCTCGCGAACGCCCACGTCGCGGGCCCGCCGACCGCGGCCGGCAGCGCCGCGGACTCGAAGGCGTTCCGACCGTCCGCGCCCGCGACCACGTCGGCGTCGGGGAACGACGGGCCGGAGAGACACCCCGAGCGGTCCCCGACGACCCCGGCTCCCAGGACCGCGACCGTCTCGCGCCGGCCGAGACGGAGGGACCCCCGCCGAGTTCGCACCGGGACCGGGGACTGTTCCCGTCGGGCGGAGTGCCGGCGACGACGCCCGGGGGCGTTCGCGGTCACGCAGCCGGGTCGGCGGTGACTTCGGCCTCGGCGGTCGAGCCGTCGGCGTTCCGGAGCGCGACGCCGATGCCGGCGTAGACGACCACGGCAAACACGCCGGAGACGAACTCCGGAACCCCGCTCAGAACCGTCATCCACAGCGGGAACATCGCCGGGTACACCAACAGCAGGACGACGAGGACCCCGGGATGAACGTCCGCGAGGAGTACGGTGACGCCGAAGAGTGCGAACGCCAGGTAGAGCCCGACGAAGCCCACGAACGGGGCCAGCGCGAGCGGGCCGGGTGCCTCGGTGACGAGCCCGGTGGGCTTCAAAAGAACCTCGGCCACGAGGACGAGGGACCAGCAGGCGAGCGGGATCACCGCCACGGCGGCGGCGGCGCGGGACAGGTACGGTCGCCGCTCGACGAGGGCGGGATACAGTCCGAACAGCCCGAGCGGGACGAGAACCTTCCCGAGGGCCGCGAAGGTGGTGTCCGCCCCGAACGGCGTCCCCGTGTACGTCGTGAGTATCAGCCCCACCGTACCGACTCCGTACAGCAGTCCGCCCAGGAGGAACAGGATCGGTGCCTTCGCTTCGAGCAGTTCCAACGTGGTTGGTTCTGACGCCATACTGTAGTTCATCCGGATGGACGAGTTATAGTTAAGCTATATGACATTATAATCGGGGATCTGATACGTTTGGGGACGCGTGACAGCAGGGCGGGGCCCGTGGCGGACCGGGGTTTAATCTCCCCTCCAGTGAAGAACGGGTGTGACCACCGACGAACCATCGACGTCGGGGCTCTCACCCGACGAGGCGTTCGCCCTCGTCGCGGACGAGACGCGTCTGGAGATACTGCGGACGCTCGCAGCGGCGGGCGAACCGCTGGCGTTCTCGACGCTGTTCGAGCGTAACGACTACGACACGAGGTCGAACTTCAGCTACCACCTCGGGAAACTCGAGGGCCACTTCGTCAGTCGGACCGACGAGGGGTACGCCCTCCGGCAGGCGGGCCGGCGGGTCGTCGAGGCCGTCATCTCGGGCACGGTGACCGACGACCCCGTGGTCCGGCGGGCGCCCACCGACAGGCAGTGTCCCTTCTGTTCGGCTCCGATCGAGGTGAGCTACGAGCAGGAGCGCGTCGAGATGTACTGTTCGGAGTGCGCCGGTGTGTTTCGACCCGAGGACTCGGGGGAGCAGTTCGCCACCGACTTCGGTACCCTCGGCGCCATCTCGCTCCCCCCGGCGGGCGTCCGGGGACGGACGCCGACCGAGTTGAAAGACGCCGCCGACGTCTGGACGAACCTCGATGTCCTGGCCACCAGCGCCGGCGTCTGTTCGCGCTGTTCCGGCACGATCGAGCACTCCGTGACCGTCTGTGAGAACCACGACGCTTCCGAGGGCGTCTGCGATCGCTGCGACCGACGATACGCGGTGCGCTTCGAGGTCGAGTGTGCGGCCTGCCACTACGACAACAGCGGGATCGCCGTCGTCTGCCTGCTGGCAGAGACCGAACTGCTGGCGTTCCTCACCGAATACGGCATGAACCCCCTCGTCCCCGAGACGCGCGAACGCGCCCCGGGCATGCTGGCGAACTACGGGGAGGAGGTCCGCTCGCTCGACCCGCTCAGAGTGGCGTTGACGTTCACCGTCGACGACGACGCCCTCACGCTGACGATCGACGAGGACGTGTCGGTCGTCGACGTGACGAGGGATCGTGGGTCCGAACCCGTCTGATCCCGGCACGAGGACCGACCTCGTCCCCAGCGGACGCCCGTCGAACCGCGGCCCCACCCGAACGGTTAACCGCCGGACCGTCGAGCGAACACCCATGTCGGACGACACCTATCCACACGCCGACCACCGGAAGGCGGAGCTCTACCTGGCGGGGCGGGCGGGGGACGAGCCCGACTACCCGATGTCGTACGCGGCGCTGCGCGAGGCCGCCGAGGCGACGCTCGGCGACGAGGCGCGGGCGTACCTCTCGGGCGGGGCGGGCCGCGAGCGGACGATGGCCGCGAACCGCGAGGCGTTCGAGCGGTGGGCGCTCCGGCCGCGGATGCTCCGTGGCGTCGAGTCGACGGACCTCTCGACGCCCCGCCCGAGGCGAGCGACGCGGCCGAGGCGGCGGCCCTCCAGCGGCTGGTCCGGACGTTCGGCGACGCCTCCCTGACGTGGTCGGACCTCTCGTGGCTCCGCGAGCGGACCGACCTGCCGGTGCTCGTGAAGGGCGTGCTCCACCCCGAGGACGCCC
>Ga0207797_1001437_pt1 | contig 17193 bp, 11 predicted proteins | sample PRCRCaboRojoPR_6_FD_187275 | JGI IMG/M metagenome (GOLD analysis project Ga0207797, IMG submission 187275) | Marine sediment microbial community from Cabo Rojo, Puerto Rico - PR CR 10% Liquid 1 (SPAdes) | ecosystem: Environmental > Aquatic > Marine > Coastal > Sediment | place: Cabo Rojo, Puerto...
TCGATGTTCATTAAAGAAACCCGCTTTCCTCCATTCTCACCTGCACACTTTCTCACTTTCTCCCGCTGCTCCTCCTCCCTGCTCACTTTCTCCCATTTCTCGACGTTCTACTCATCCCTCGTCTCCCCCTCCCCCTCTTCTTCCGACTCCAGCAAGGCTCCGGTGGCCCGGGCGATATTGGCGATGGTGTCCCACTCCACCCGGATCCGTCGCATCGCCTCATCCCAAGGACCGGCGGCCTCCTCTTTGGACCGCCGGAAGTCTCCCGCCAGCAGGATCTCGTATCGCTCTAGGGCCTTTTCGGCACATCGGTCCTTGCCGAAGGAGCGCGCCGTACGACGGGCCCTTTCGTTCAAAGCATGCCGCTCCTCATCTGACAGGGAAGCCACCCATTGAAGGGCATCACAAAAGGCGGCCTCATCATCGGACGGCAAAAGTCGGCCGTTTGAATGATCCACCACCACCTCCCGGACCCCCGAGGCGTCCACGCCGACGACCGGCACCCCCGCCGCCATCGCCTCCATAAGCACCAATCCCTGGGTCTCCGTGTGGGAGGCAAAAGCGAATACATCCAGGGCGTGATAGGCGTTGATCAGGTCCTGACCTTCAAGGGTTCCGAAGTAATGGAATCGCTCGTCCAGCCCTTCTTCCTGAAAGATTCGCATCACATCGTCTTCCGACGGACCGCTTCCGACCAGAAAAAAATGGGCCCGATCTTCCTTTTTCAGGAAAGCGGTGACAGAACGGCAAAGAAAATCCATGTTCTTTTCCGGAGCGATTCGGCTGATAAAGCCGACGACGAAATCGTCACGCGATACCCCGGCCTCCTTGCGAAGAGGGGATCCGTCCCCCTCGGTAAACCGATCGTAGTCGATTCCCGTTGGGACTACCTCGATCGGGTGCCTGACGCCCCTTCTGCGCAGTTCTTCAGCGACGCTCTCGCTCGGGGCGAATACCTGATCGGCGAGGTTGGCATATCCCGCGCAAAGGGCTGCCGTAAAGCGTTTCAGGGCCGGCGAATCTCCCGGAACGTAGTGTGTGTAGCGTTCGTAGAAGGTATGAAAGGTGAATACCAGCGGCGTATTGTGCTTGGCCGCCACCCGCCGTGCAGTGTCCCCGATGAGATAGGGATGGTGAGAGTGGACGATGTCGGGTTCGAAGTCGGCCAGTGCCGACGACAGAACTCCGGGAATCGGCAGTCTTACGGAAAAGTCGGTCCCGTTGAAATGCTGGATGGCCGGAATCCGGACCACGCCCTCCTCGTCTTCGGGCATGTCTTCGTAGGTCGGGGCGACGATGATAACCTGATGTCCCCTCCGGCGATATTCCCCGGTAAACGTCTCCACCGATCGCTCCACGCCGCCCACGAAGGGTGTATATGTGTTGGTCATCATCAGGATATTCACGGCTGGGTTCCTTTATATGGCAATCGGACGTGGTTTTCTCCCGGGGCCGGCGTCACGGATCGCCGTCCGGGAAAACGGACCTCCACACCGGGGGGTCGCCCATACCATTCGCCCTCCCAACTCACTGTCACTTCCTCGCCGTCCCGTTCCACATGAAGGCGAACCTTTCCGAAATCGGTGGGAACCGGACCGAAGTTTATGGCCCCGTCTTTAAACCACTCCGTCTTAACCCCGGAACAGAGTAAGAGGTGGTTTGCACCCACCTCCCGAACCAGGCAGTTTCTCACCATCAGGAGCCATTCCGCGGCCGCCCATACGTGTTGGCCGTCTCCCATACATCCGCAGCCCGTATGGGGGTGAATCGCCTCCGGCCACTGACCGGTCGGCGACGCCAACGTCTTGATCGTCTCCATCAGATGGGCAAATCGGGCATCTCCGTATTTCAGAAAAACCTGCGCCAGGTGCAGCGTCAGATAGGGATTGATGCCCGAATGGGCGATGTCATGAAAAAAACCGCCGCGGCTGACGCAATGGGTGGCCAGGAAGTCCGCCGTGAGATAGAGCCGCGGGTCGTTGGGGACAAAGAGGTCCAGAGGATAACCGGCGACTATGGAGCCGATGGCTCCGCTGTCCAGCCGCCGGTAAGGGGAAGCCGGCATGGCGCTGGATCCAATTCGCGTGGCAACCGTCTGAAGACTCCGCTCTATGGACAGCATGAGGTCCTCCGATTCCCGTTGGGCCGCCCGGGCATGGTCCGCTTCCCCCAATTGGCTCAAGAGAGACGCCGCGGCATGGAGTCCGCCCACACTCCAGAAATCGTCCCAATAGTAATAGTCGTTCGACCCGAGATGTTCGGCGCTGAAACCGGCCGGCAGAAGACCTTTGTGGGGTCCGTCGCCTTTCGTGGTCCGACGCTTCTTTTGAATCCATTGATATCCGCGAAATAAAATCCCCCGCCAACCGGGTTTGGGCCTCTGGTTCGTTAATCGGCAATACCGGCCCATGAGCCACAGTACCTGCCCGTTTGAATCCCACTCTCCAAATTGGGACACGAAATACCCGGATCTCTCTTGACGGGGAAGGATCAGATCGAGGATCTTCCCGGCCCGCTCGGAAAGTCCTGCACAGAGCAGGGCATGAAGTATGAAGGCAGCATCGCGAAACCAGAAGCGCTTGTATGTGTAGGGCCCCGCATAAACATCCCCCGGTGTATGGAGTACCAGGGTCCGCAATGCGGCATTATAGAGATAGACCATTCGCTCGTCGTTCATCAGGAGCCGACTATGTCCGGTCAGGTTGGCAGACCAGCGAGCGAGCGACAAGGCGGGGTCCATTTGCCTTTTCTCGTCTTTTTCTTCCGGCAGCGACACCCGAGCAGTCACTTCCCGCCCGCCGTCGGCACTCAGCCGAAACGCCGCGGCCGCCGAGGCCATTCCTACCCGACAGCGGGCGTGGTGACCGGAGCCCGTTTTCCCGGATCGAATCTTGTGGTAAACATCTCCCTCATAATAGGTGGACATGTAGTAGTTGTCCGCCGGGGAGCTCAAGGCGACTTCCTGTTCCTGATTGACGTTCCAACCGGCCTGTCCGCTCGAGAGGGCGACTTCGTTGATGAAGCTGATGCCTTCGGGATTGTACGGACGGAGCGACAGGACGAGAACGGCAGCCGGATCGTCGCTGGGGGCCGCCTGGACGGTGATCTCCAATACGGAGCGGCCGTTTTCGGAAACGACCCGCGCCTGAGAGGAGAGCGCGAAGTCGGCGGTTTCACAATGGGTAACCACCGAGAGGTTTTCTTCCATCTCCAAATGTTGACGAACCGCCGGGGCGCGTGATGGGACGAGGCAGTCCCTGTCGGGCGACACGATCCACGCATCCACAGACCAACTGTCGAAAAACGGCATGACCAGCCCGCGGGGATCGACCACGGGCATCGCCGTGGACCCGGGAGTCCCAACGGCGGTCCAGTTTCGGTGGGTCAGATTGATGTGGGTCAAAGAAAAGGCCCGGGGGATGAAAGAACTGCTTTCAGGATTGAATTGCTCTTCCACCCAATAGGGCCAAATCCAGTCCATATTGTGTTGGATCGCCTGGCTATTGATCAACCCCCGGGCATGCAGGACAACCCCGGCTCGCAGCAGTTCGACGGGAGCAATCACCTCCGCCGGTTGGACGAACCGGGACAGCCTCGCCATCAAGGAAATGGGATCGACAAAGCCCTTCGCCCTAGCCAGACGGCGGAGGATGAATTTCCAGGGGATCCATTTCAGCAGCAACATGCGCGTTCATTCACTTCGTCTACCCGATCTTGTCCGGGTTGATGACCATGACCGGAACGGGAGCCTGTTTTACGACCTTCTCGGCGACACTGCCGAAAATGAAATGCTCCAGTCCCCCGCGTCCGTGCGTGCCGACGACGATCAGATCGATGTTCTCGTCTTTCGCGATTTGCAGGATTTGCTGGGCGGGATCACCGGACACCAGCCGCTTGACCAGTTTCGGATAGGCATCCAGCTGTTCTTTGCACAGGTCGTCCATCAGCTTCTCCGCCTGTTCCATCGCCTGCCGGATGATGTCCTCCCGGTGCGAATAGGGCATGTAAACGCCGCCCCAGCCTTCGAGATCGTCGACGGAGTGAAATACGTACAGTTGGGCGTCGTACTTCTCGGCTGCGGACAAGACATACGGAACAATCTTCTTGTTGGCATCGGTAAAATCGCAAGGGAAAAGAATCTTTTTGAATTCGATCATTGGGCTTACCTCCATTCTTTGTGAATCGTGTCCGCGGACAGGCAAAAGCCATACAGCCGTTTCTTGAATATAGAAAGCACTATACCCGCAGAGATTTGTCATGCAAATACTCCGGATCCTGTAGTCCCGTCTTCTAAATCCTGTATTTATTGCCCCTTGTGGGGCTTTTTGTCCTCGAAAACCGCCTTTCTCGGTGGCACATAAAGGCCCGCACTGGAGTGTCGGAGTCATAACAATAGGAAACTGCATTCCAGCGAAAGCAGAAACCAGTGCAATATCGACGGTTTTTTTCTGGACGCCGGGTCGAGTCCGGCATGACGTGATGGGAAAAGGCTCATATTCGTAATTGCGACACAGTCTCACCGGATACACGATTTCCCTTATTTTCAATTCGCTGATCAACACGTAAGATATCCGTAATGCAGACGACAACCCATTCCGCAGGAGGGGAAATGATGCTACGAAGCCTTAAAGAGATCATCAAGTACGAATTGTCGGCCAAGGACGGTAAGCTAGGACGATGCAAGGACTTCCTCTTCGATGAGGAAACGTGGACTCTTCGGTATATCGTGGCGGACACGGGCAAGTGGCTGCCCGGCAAGAAGGTGCTCATATCGCCCATTTCCCTGGGGACCGTGGATTCGAAAGAGAAGACCTTGTCGGTGAGACTGACGAAAAGCGAAATCGAAGAAAGTCCGCCTTTGGATGAAGACGCCCCGGTGTCCCGACGGTATGAACAGCAATGGTTACAGTACTACGGTTGGCCGAATTACTGGTACGGAGACAGCCTCTGGGGGCCGACCGATTACCCGGTAGAACTGTATCTGGAGCGGAAACAAGATCTCGACGAAGAACTGGAGCCGCCGGAGGAAACGCATTTGCGTTCCGTCTGGGAAGTGACCGGCTACCGTATTCATGCCGTCGATGGAGACATCGGACATGTGGAGGACTTTATCGCCGACGACACCACCTGGGTGTTGCGCTACATGGTCGTGGATACCCGCAATTGGCTCCCCGGGCGGGAGGTCCTGATTCGCCCGGCGTGGATTCAGTCCATTTCCTGGATGGAGAACAAGGTTCATGTCGATGTCACCGCCGACGCCATCCGGAACAGCCCCGAATATGATCCCGACCAACCCATCAGTCCCGAATACGAATCCCGACTGCATGCGCACTACGGGAAAAACGAGTAAGCATACCCCGCAGGGACGCGGAGACGCTGAGTTTCGTGGGCTTCGCCCACTTGGAATCTAACCTGTTCGGAACTCTCCACTCCGAATTCCGCGCCTGAGGAAAACGGGGGCTCTCGCAAGAGGGCTTCGTGCCCGCATTGCTCCGAAGCTCACTTTTCCCCTTGCCCTTGATGTTCGACACTCGATGTTCATCTATTCTGGTTCCCTCCCCTTGTCTCCATTTACCCCTCTTTTTCTTTCTTTCTCTGCGTCTCTGCGTCTCCGCGCGATGCATTCTTTTGTTGCGTTTCAAACATTCGTTTGATACGATTGTTTAAATCCAAGGAGGACGGCATTATGGCTCATTTCGGGACCGAGGCGGCGGATCCCACTGCGGAACGTTTGTTAAAAGAGGCGGAGGCCCTGTTCGCCAAGAAAGGCTACGAGGGCGTCAGTGTTCGAGAAATCACCAGCAAGGCCAGGTGCAACCTGGCTGCGGTGAACTACCACTTCGGAAACAAAAAGAACCTCTACGTGGAAGTCTTTCGCTGCCGGTGGGTCCCCCGGGCCCAACGGCTGCAACAATATTTCAATACCGAACTGCCGCCGGAGCCTTCTCTTCATGACCTGGTGGAAACGCTGGCGCGGGCCTTCCTGGCCGGTCCCATGCCCGATGAAGACCGGTGCTGCCATTTGCAGCTCATGTCCAGAGAACTCGGCCAACCCACCGAGGCCTTCGATCTGGTGGCCGACACGGTCATGCGTCCCTTTTTTGAAGACCTGGCCCAGCGCTTTGCTCCCTCACTGGGAGGAAACCAGGAAAAAGAATCCCTTGTCCTTAATCTGCTGAGCGTCTTTGCGATGGTTCTCTATTTCAATTTCGCTCGGGAAGCGGTTTCTCGAATTACCGGTCGTAGCTACGATGAGGCATTCAAGACACGCCTCGTCAAACAGATTACGGCCTTTTCCCTCCAGGGACTCCGGGGAGGAAGATCTTGATGGATATGCCGGTCCGACATCCACGTCCCTCCGCATCTCTCGTTACGGCGATCGGTCTGGTGGCGTGCGTCTTTGCGTTATCCGGTTGCATGAAACTCGGTCCGGACTATCGACGACCGAACCCGGCCTTTGACTCTCCGGGGCAATATCAACACGCCGACCATGCGGCGCCCGCTCCGGCGTACGAGGACGAGTGGTGGACCGTTTTCGGGGACGGCCGATTGAACGATCTGGTCGACGAAGCACTGAAAAACAATCTGGATCTCAAGCAGGCAGCCGACAGGATCCTGGAGGTGAAAGCCCAGTTCGTCCAGGTCCGGGCGGACCGCTTTCCCGAGCTGACTCTCCAGGCGGAAGCCCAACGAAGGCGCCAACTGGCCACCCGATCCATACCCGGGATCTCCGCAGACAGGGAAACGACTCTTTATACGCTCTCTTTTCCGGCCTCTTTCGAACTGGACCTGTGGGGTCGTCTGGCCCGGTCGGAGGAGGCGGCCAGGGCCCAACTGCTGGCGGCGACAGAGAACCGCCACACACTGGCCCAGTCGATCGTTGCCGAAACCAGCGGCCTCTACTTCAGGATTGAGTCTCTGGAACGACGAATCCGGATCAACCAACGGACGGTCGAGAACTACGAGCAGAACCTGTCCTTTGTCAGGTCCCGATACGAACGGGGCTTGGTCGACGTCCTTAACCTCGTGCAGGCCCGCCGCGCCGTCAGCCAAGCCAAATCCCTTTTACCCGGCTTACAACAGGAATTGGGAACCGCCCAGCAGGCACTCTCCGTCCTCCTGGGCCGGTATCCCGAAACCGGTCCCGCCCGTGGTCAGCCGGAGAACTATTTCCAAAGACTCCCGCCCGTGCCGCCGGGCCTGCCTTCGGATCTCTTGTTGCGCCGGCCGGATATACGGGCGGCGGAAGCCGATCTGATGGCCTTGAACGCCCGGATCGGCGCGGCCAAGGCGAGTCGATTCCCCCGGGTGGCCCTTACCGGCAGTCTGGGGTACACCAGTGACGAACTCGACCGTCTCTTCACCCCGGCAAACCATCTCTGGAACATCGCCATGGGTCTGGCGCAGCCTCTGTTCGACGCCGGACGACTCGAGGCGGCTCAAGCCGCGGCGGAAGCTCGATACGACCAGGGGGTTACGGCATACGCAAAGATCGTTCTGGACGCCTTTGCGGAAGTGGAAGGAGCCTTGCTCACCCGAAAGAAACAACTGGAACGGCGACGTCTCCTCCTGCACTTCGTAGACGATGCAAAACGGGCATATGACATCTCCCTCGAACGCTATGGCCGCGGCGTGGTGGACTATCTCACCGTGTTGGACGCCCAGCGGAGTTATCTGGAGGCCCAGGAAAACCTGGTGCTCGCCGAGCTGGCGATTCTGACCAACCGAGTCACCCTCCACCGGGCGCTTGGCGGCGGCTGGGGTATGGTGGAAACGGCAATCGAAGATACCCAAACGGAAACCGAGCAAAACCCCGAACTCGGATATAAAACCGACAACCCAACGACAGGACACGATCGATGACCACCTTGAAGAAGCACGCAGTGCACATATTGATTACCATTTGCGTCCTTTTCGTAGGTCTCTTGGGCATGCGGACCTTGACCTCGAGCAAAAAGGAAGTGAAACGGGCCAAGCCGACGGTCCAACCGCCGATGGTTCGCACCATGGAAGTGCGAGCGGAGGAGCGGCGCATTCGCATCCATGCCGAAGGAACGGTCAGGCCGGTTCAAGAGGTGAACCTCATCCCCCAGGTGTCCGGAGAGGTGACCTATGTCTCCCCGGCTCTAACCGACGGGGGAGAATTCCGGAAGGGGGATCTGCTCCTTCAAATTGATCCCCGCGATTACGAACTGGCCATCACCCTGGCGGAGGCGGGGGTGAAAGATGCCCAAACCCACCTGGAGCTCATGGAACAAGAAGCGGAGGCGGCCCGGGAGGAATGGAAACGCCACAGTGGAAATGGGAACGGAAATAATCTGCCTCCGCCGAGGCTGGTTGCCAAAGAACCGCAGTTGACCGCCGCCCGTGCCCGACTCAGTGCCGCCCGCGCCGAGCTGGCGAAGGCCCGTCTAGCCCTGGAACGGACCCGGATTCGGGCCCCCTTTGCGGGACGGGTCAGCCACGAACAGGTGGATATCGGTCAATACGTGGCTCCGGGGGCTTCTCTGGCCACCCTCTATTCCACAGGGACCGTGGAGATCGTGCTTCCATTGGAAAATGAAAAGCTACGCTGGTTCGAGGTACCCGGATTTACTTCCAAAACCGGATCCGGTGCCCCGGTAACCGTTTATGCCGTCATTGCCGGGGAGCCTGTGGAGTGGGCCGGACAGGTGGTCCGATCCCAGGGCAGGCTGGATGAACGCACCCGGATGGTCAACGTGGTCGTCCAAGTGGAGGACCCCTACATCCGCCGCCCGCCGCTGGTACCGGGTCTCTTCGTGGAGGTCGAAATCACCGGGCGAGCACTTCCGGAAGCAGCGGTCATTCCCCGCTCAACCCTGCATGAAAACGACGTCGTCTGGATTGTAAACGAAGAAAACCGCATCGTTTTCAGGCCCGTTGACGTGGCCCTCATCCAAGGGGATCACGTGGTGATCCGAACAGGCCTGGCCACGGGAGAGCGACTGGTTCTTACTCCCCTCAAGACCGCAACCGACGGGATGCGGGTCCGGATTGCACCGTCGGAGGAAGCGCATCAGGAGTTGCCGGTTTCATGAAATCGATCGTCGCCTGGTTTGCCGGAAACCATGTCGCCGCCAACCTGCTGATGCTTTTTATTCTCCTGGCAGGCACGGTAACCGGACTCAACATGAAGCTGGAAGTCTTCCCGGAAACGGATCTGGACCGTATCACGATCAGTGTGGCCTATCCGGGAGCCTCCCCGGCGGAGGTGGAAGAGTCGATCGTCACCCGGATCGAGGAAAAGATTGCCGGGCTCGAAGGTATCAAGCGCATCGACTCAGAGGCAAGAGAGGGGTTCGGCTCGCTCACGATCGAGGTCATGTCGGATTGGGATCTGCAAGAACTCCTCGACGACGTGAAGGCCGAGGTGGATCGGATCACTACCTTCCCGGACGAAGCGGAAGAACCCGTCATTCGAGAGGTCACCCGGCGGGTCCAGGTCGTCAACGTGGCGGTATACGGGGATGCACCGGAATTTACCATCAAACGAATCACGGAAAACCTGAAAGATGACATCACCAACCTTCCGGGCATTACCTACGCCACGCTGTTCGGCATCCGCGAGGCGGAGATCCACATTGAAATCTCGGAAAAAACCCTCCGCCGATACGGATTGACTTTGGGAGAGGTGGCGGATGCCGTCCGGCGCACGAGTCTCGATCTACCGGCCGGCAGCGTAGACACCCGGGGCGGAGAGATCCTGGTTCGCACCAAAGGGAAACGGTATTACGCCGCAGACTATGCGGATGTCCCCATCATTACCGAGCCCGACGGCACGGTCATTACTCTGGACCGGATCGCCAACCTCAAAGACGGATTTGAAGACCTGGACCTCCTCACCCATTTTCATGGGAAACGTTCCGGGGTCATTCAGGTCTACCGGGTGGCCAATCAGAACGCCCTCACCGTAGCGGACACCATCAAGCGCTACGTAGAACAGATCCGGCCGACCCTCCCGCATGGTATCGAGGTAGACGTCTATCGGGACCGATCCAGGATTTTGCAGAGCCGCATCGATCTCCTGTTGCGGAACATGGCCATCGGTTTACTCCTGGTCAGCATCCTGCTGGGCGTCTTTCTCAATCTGCGACTCGCCTTCTGGGTGACACTGGGCATACCGATTTCGTTTGCCGCCGGGGTGCTGATCCTTCCCCAGCTGGACGTGTCCATCAACATGATCTCTCTCTTCGCCTTCATCACCGTCCTCGGTATCGTGGTGGATGACGCCATCGTAGTGGGAGAAAACATCTTTCGTCAGCAGGACGAGGGCAATGAAGGCTTGCAGGGAGCGATTACGGGCGCCATCGAAGTGGGAAGACCGGTCATCTTCGCCGTACTCACTACGGTGGCGGCTTTCTGGCCGCTGCTGATGGGCACAGGCTCCATGGGCAAGGTGATGCGAAACATCCCCATCGTCGTCATTGTGGTATTGCTTGGCTCCCTGGTGGAATCGCTGCTCATCCTCCCCGCGCATCTGTCCGGAGGGCGTCGGCGCCGCAAGCGCGCCAAAACGGGACCGCAAGCACAGACGAAGATGTCCGTGTGGCTGAAGCGGATCGTCAACGGCCCGTACCACACCCTGGTCGACTTCTGTGTACGGTGGCGCTATGCCACCCTGGCTACCGGTCTGGCCGCATTGCTTCTCATGCTGGGCGTCTGGAGAGGAGGGTTTCTCAAGTTCACCCTGTTTCCCGAGGTGGAGAGCGACCTGTTGATCGCGTCACTTACGATGCCTACCGGTACACCATTCGACAGGACCGAACGCATCGCCGTCCGATTGGAACAGGCCGCCAAAAAGGTCCTGGAAGAAGCGGACCGGAAGCGGCCCGAAAACGCTCCTCCCCTGTTTCAGCACAGCATTACATCCATCGGATACACAGCCGGGGGACGGGGGCCCATGGGAAGCGGCCCCCAGAACGGCAGCCACCTTGCGGAGGTGAAGGTGGAGATTCTGGAAGGCGAACAGCGGGACGTGAGCGCCACGAGCCTTGCCAGACAGTGGCGGGAAGAGGTGGGGGTGATACCGGATGCCGAAGCCCTCTCTTTTCAAAGCGCACTCTTTACGGCCGGAAACCCGGTGGAGGTTCACCTCTCTTTGCGCGATCATGATCGACTCGTCCGCGTGGTCGATGATCTCAAGGAAAGGCTGGCGGGATACAACGGGGTGTTCGATATCACGGACAGTTTCATTCCCGGGAAGATGGAAATGCAACTTCAACTCCAGCCTCGGGTCCGCAACCTGGGGCTGAAACTGGAAGACCTGGCTCGACAGGTTCGACACGCCTTTTACGGTGCCGAGGCGCTGCGGATCCAGCGAGACAAGGACGAAGTGAAGGTCATGGTGCTCTATCCTGAATCGGAGCGGGTGTCACTCAGCCATGTGGAGGAGATGCGGATCCGCATGCCGGACGGCACCGAGGTACCCTTCCGGGAGGTGGCAAAGGTCAAGATGGAGCGGGGATACACCTCGATTATCCGGGCCCAGCGACAGCGGGTGATCAAGGTGATGGCCGACGTGGATCAAACGGTGGCCAATGCCAATGAGATTCGCATGGACCTGGAGGCCCGGGTTCTTCCGGAATTGAAGAATCAGTATTCCGGGCTCCGGTACACCATCGAAGGGGCGGGAAAAGAGCAGAAGGAGTCCATGGGGGACGTGGTCAGAGGGTTCATCGTCGCCCTGTTTGCCATTTACGCGCTGCTTGCCATTCCCTTCCGATCCTTTACGCAGCCTTTCGTGGTCATGGCGGCGATTCCTTTCGGCCTGATCGGGGCCCTCTTGGGACACCTGGTAATGGGACACGATCTGAGCCTGCTGAGCATGTTCGGTATTGTCGGCCTGGCCGGTGTGGTGGTCAACGATTCCCTGGTTCTGGTCGATGCCACCAATCGCATCCGTGGCGAAGGCTACATCGCCCACGATGCCATCACCGCCGCCGGGCGAATGCGTTTTCGAGCGATTATCCTCACCTCGCTGACCACGTTCGCCGGACTCACTCCCATGCTGCTTGAAAAGAGCCTTCAGGCCCAGTTTCTGATCCCCATGGCGATCAGCCTTGGGTTCGGGGTCCTGTTCGGCACGGTGATTACCCTCATCCTGGTCCCCTGCCTCTACATGATTCTCGATGACGTCCACAATCTGGCGGCACGGATCCGACAGAAGCTTCCGGATTAGATTGGAGCAGGTGAGCGGGTGAGAAAGTGTGAAAGGGTGAGAGAAGAAAAGAAGGCTTGACAACTTCGTAAGAAAAGGCTAGCCTATTTTAAGTAACGACAAGGACCTTGAGCCGGATGGAACAGACCACAAATCATCGCAACTTTTTTTCGTTTGGACGTTTCTTTTTTATCTTTAGAAACGTCCGCCTGGCTGTCTAGGTCGAAGCGCTCTCAGACACCCCGGGTGGACTCCAGTCTACCCGGGGTTTTTTATGCCCAAAAAGGTCCCGGGGAGAAAATCTCCGGGGCCTTTTTTTGTTGGAGAGAGGTTGGACCAGGATTTCTCTGCTACATCAAACAAGGAGGTTCGAAAATCATGATTCTAGTACTGGAAAACAACATCGCCCAGGAAGCCAAGAACAACATATTGAACCTGTTGAGAGAAGGCGGGTGTATCGTCCGGGAGATGTCCGAGTCCGGGCAATCGGTCATTGGAGCGACGGGGAACGCCGGCTACGACATCGATTTTTTTGAGAACCTACCGGGAGTGGAAAAGGTCGTACCCATCTCCACATCGTTCAAACTGGTAAGCCGCCAGATGCATTCTCAGGACACCGTGGTCAACGTGGGGAACGTGGCCCTTGGGGGGGAACGCATCGTGGTCATCGCCGGTCCCTGTGCGGTGGAAAGCAGAGAACAGGCGTTCACCGTCGCCGAAGAAGTCAAAAAATACGGGGCCGTTCTGTTCAGAGGCGGCGCCTTCAAACCGAGGAGTTCTCCCTACTCTTTCCAGGGCCTGGGAGAGGAGGGGCTCAAGATCCTCGCCGAGGTCCGGGACCGCTTCGGTCTGGGGGTGGTGACGGAGATCACTTCGCCTTCACAGGCGGACATGATGATGAAGTATGTGGATGTGGTACAGATCGGCGCCCGCAATATGCAGAACTTCGAGCTTCTGAAATGTGTGGGCCGCTTGGGCAAACCGGTGGTTTTGAAACGCGGTCTTTCCGCCACCATCGAGGAGTGGCTCATGTCCGCTGAATATATCCTGTCTGAAGGAAACGACAAGGTCATTCTTTGCGAGCGGGGCATCCGGACTTTTGAACCGTATACTCGAAACACGCTGGATCTTTCTGCCATCCCGGTAATCAAGGCCCTGACCCACCTTCCCGTAGTCATCGACCCCAGTCACGCCACGGGAATCCGAGAGAAAGTAAGCCCCATGGCCCGGGCCGCCGTGGCCGCGGGGGCCGACGGGTTGATGATCGAAGTCCACCACGATCCGGACCGTGCCCTCTCCGACGGGGCTCAGAGTCTCTATCCCAAACAGTTCGGCCGTCTCATGCGAAACATCTACGTCATCGCCCCCGTGGTGGGCAAGCAGGTCGATTTTGCCTATCTGGAAAAGGCCAAGACGGTGGACCATCTCAAAAAGACCAATGGAAAGGGTACGGAAAAGGCGGGATTTCTGGGAGAGATGGGCACCTTCAGCCACAAGGCGTGTACCCAATATTTCGGATCCCAGATCGAACCCGTGTCGATGCCCTCCTTTCGGGCCATTTTTGAAGCCATCAATGCCGGCGAAACCGATTTCGGTGTGGTCCCGCTGGAAAACTCCCTGGCCGGAAGCGTCCATGAGAATTACGACCTTCTCCTGGAATACGATTTGAAGATCGTAGGAGAAATCACCTTGCGTATCGTGCACAATCTCGTGGGGGTCTCGGGGGCCAAACTGGAAGACGTCCGGCGCGTCTACTCCCACCCACAGGTCTTCCAGCAGTGTCGAAACTTTCTGGAGCAACATCCCGACTGGGAGCTCGTTTCCTCAAAAGACACCGGGGCCGCCATTGCCGATGTAAAGAAAGAAAACAGCCTCCAGAACGCCGCTATCGCCAGCAAGGAAGGAGCGGGCCTCAATGGGATGGCCGTCGTTGAAGAGGGTATCGAAACCAACCCACGAAATTACACCCGGTTCGTCATCATCGGAAATGAACCGCTCCAAAGAGGGCCCAAGACCAAGTCCTCCCTCATCTATTCGGCGGGCAATCGGCCGGGTGCCCTTTTCGAAACGCTCAAGATTTTTGCAGAACAAAACATCAATCTAGTGAAACTCGAATCGAGACCGATTCACGGCAAGCCCTGGGAGTATATGTTCTATGTGGACGTGGAAGCCGACGCCCAATCCGAACCGTTTCAGCCCATACTGGCGGCCTTACGGGAGCGGACGGACTACCTTCGGGTGCTGGGAGCCTACTAAAGACCTTTGATTTCGGCTATCCTTTGAACACCTCGTCGCCGTGGATCCACGCATCGGAAGGCTCGGGATGATCAAAGTAGTCGGCGAGGGCTCTGGCAATGGTCATTTCCTGGGTCTGGCAGTCCATTTCATCACAGGTCTGTCTGATGGCCGACCGGACCGCCTGGAAGACGTAATATCGATGGGAGTAACCGACGAAAGCAACCTTGGAATGCTTTGCATGGACGGCGGCACGACATCCCTCCCGGTCCAGTGAATGGAGGGCCCGGCAAATCAGGGGGCGCACCTCGTAGACGCTGCACTTGTCCTCCTCCAGAAAGACGCAAGGGGTCTCGTGAAGAACCTCCGCCCGTTCCGAAACGGATCTTCCCTCTCTCAGATACAGTACCCGATCCATCCGCTCCAGCAGCCTCACGATGTCGGGCTCGCTGAAGGCGTGCTTGGCATGGTGCCCGATCAACACCGCCTCGGCCGGACTCAGAACAACCTCATAGTGACAACAGTAGGAACAGCCGGGCCGACAGGCGATCTTTTCTTCCATGGGGGATTTGGCTTCATAGTCCTGTATCACCTGATCCCCAAAGGCAAGCGCACGGAGTACAAACCGTCTGGCGCCTTTTCCCGTGCGTCCCCCGGCCATCGCCTCGGCGGCAATCCCTTGCACCGCTACATGAAAGAGTTCGTCGCCTTCCGCTACAGTGGCAGGATGACGTTTTTGTTCCTGGTTTTCAACTGAGGTCATTTCCGGTCGGCCCCCTCTTTCTTCGAAACGGGAACACGAATGCAGGTTACGTTACAGGAAACTTTTAGTACAAAACGCTGGAGCCCGCAAGACAAATTCCGGGGGCTCCATCTTGCCCTTTGGGCGGGTTTCGGTTAGTCTGTCGGGGATATGAAGTCGATCGTAGCCATTATCGGACGACCGAACGTGGGCAAGTCAACCCTGTTTAATCGTCTGACCCGTTCCAAGACCGCATTGGTTGACGACTTTCCCGGCGTCACCAGGGACCGGATCTACGGAGATGCCCGGTGGGACGACACGACGTTCACGATCGTCGACACCGGCGGTTTCCCGGAATTCGAATCCCAGGACTTCGCCCCTTTGGTGCGCTTTCAGGTGGAGCAGGCCATGGAGGCCGCCGATGCCGTGTTGCTCCTCTTTGACGGCCGACAAGGGCTGACACCTGCAGACAAGGACCTGGTTCAACGGCTGCGGGAGGGGGAAAAGCCGGTCTTTTACTGTGTCAACAAAGTAGACGATCCCCAAAAGGAGACATTTCTCGCAGATTTTTATGCCCTCGGGTTGGATCATCTCTATCCCCTTTCTGCGGAGCATGGGTACGGGCTTCAGACCTTGATGGACGAACTGACCGGCGTTTTGCCGGCCACGAGGCCGGAACCGAAGCGTCATCAGGTCCGGTTGGCCGTGGTGGGGCGGCCGAATGTAGGAAAGTCTTCCCTCATTAACTGCTTGCTGGGAGACAATCGACTGGTGGTAAGTGAACAGCCGGGTACCACGCGGGACGCCGTGGATACGGTCTGTAAAGTGGGAGGTCAGGAATATCTCCTCATCGACACGGCAGGCATTCGAAGAAAAAAGAGCGTTCGGAAGAAGCTGGAGAAGTTTTCCATCCTCAAGTCACTCAAGAGTCTGAATCGCTGCCATATCGCGGTCCTGATGCTCGATGCCGCAGCGGGAATTACCGACCAGGATGTACGTATCGCCGGTTACATCGCCGAACGGAGGCGGGCTTGCATGGTCCTTTTGAACAAGTGGGACTTGATCGAAAAAGACGCCTCCACCGCCAAGCGGCACATTGACACGGTAAAAGACCGCCTCAAATTCATGTCGTATGCCCCCGTGTGGACGGCGTCCGCCTTGGAAGGACGTCGCATCTTCCGCATCTTCGACCAGACCCGGATCCTGTATGAACAGTTTACCACGCGGGTCGGTACGGGTATACTGAATCGCATGATGCAGGAAATCGTCGATCAGAACGAGCCCTCTGTCTATCGCGGGCGGCGTATCAAGTTCTACTACGCCACGCAGACCTATACGGCGCCGCCGACCTTTGTCTGTTTCGTCAATTATCCGGAGGGCATTCACTTTTCTTACAAACGCTATGTCACCAACCGGCTCAGGTCGGTATTGAAACTGGACAAGGTTCCGGTCCGTCTCATATTCCGCAAGCGGGAGAAAAAGTCATGACCTCCGGCAAAGCCGGAGGCTTGAGAAAACCGGAATCCCTCAAAGGGGGCGAAAAGCAATCACCTTTTCGGTGAGACTCAGCTACACATCTCCCCTCGCCTGGCCGGAGGGGCTGGGGGAGGGGGAAAACATCCCGGAACGCTTCACCCACGAAACAAATAACCGATAACCAATAACCAACAACCAAAATGAACCTATTCGAACACGCAGACACGGAAGCCCGTAAGGAGAGTGAACCCCTGGCGGAGCGGATGCGGCCACGGTACCTGGACGAGTTTGTCGGGCAACGAGACCTGATCGGCAAGGGGAGTTTGCTGCGAAACGCCATCGAAGAGGATCGGCTCTTTTCGATGATCTTCTGGGGACCGCCCGGATCGGGGAAGACCACTCTCGCCAGGATTATTTCCAGGGAGACCCGGTCTCACTTCGAAACCTTCTCCGCCGTTCTCTCCGGTATCAAAGAAGTGCGTCAGGTGATCGAGCGGGCCAAAGAGGCCCGTCAATATTACCAGAAGCGTACCGTCCTGTTTGTCGATGAACTCCATCGATT
>Ga0207797_1001438_pt1 | contig 17187 bp, 16 predicted proteins | sample PRCRCaboRojoPR_6_FD_187275 | JGI IMG/M metagenome (GOLD analysis project Ga0207797, IMG submission 187275) | Marine sediment microbial community from Cabo Rojo, Puerto Rico - PR CR 10% Liquid 1 (SPAdes) | ecosystem: Environmental > Aquatic > Marine > Coastal > Sediment | place: Cabo Rojo, Puerto...
CCGGTCGCCGTCTTGGGGGTTCCGTACAGGGTGCCAGACCCGGGTGCGACCAGCCCGTACCCGATGTGGGTCCGTCACACGGTAAACCAGTTTTCCGAACTCTCACCCAAATCTCTCGAAGATTCGTCTAGAGGATTCTGCTTCCACGGGCCTTGACGCGACATCCGTCTCCCGTGGTGTCGGGTGGGGTGGCTCTCGTGGTGACGAGCGGAGCGCTTGGCGCGGTACACCGTGAACCGCCCCACGGAGCGGCCGGTCTGCCCTCGCGGGCGGACACTGCACCCGTGCCCTCCCCCGCTTCGCCCCCGCGCTCGCTTCGCCCCCGCGCTCGCTTCGCCCCCGCGCTCGCTTCGCCCCCGCGCTCGCGCAGCGTGCGAAGGCCACTTCACGTTCAGTCCTCGAAGCCGTCTTCACGGCTCACTCCGTTCGCCCTTCGGAAACATCGGTCTCCCTGCGCCCACGGCTCCGCCGTTCGCACGAGGGGCCGGAGGTCCCTCGCTGGTCGCCCGATCACTCCTCGAAGACGAAAGTGCCGTTCCGCTGGACGACCTCGCCGTCGATCTTGATGAACGAGTCCTCGCTCATGTCGACGATCATGTCCACGTGGGTCGCACTGTCGTTGCCCTCGTTGTCCTCGCCGACGGTCCACGGGATGGAGCGCCCGATGGCCATGTGGACGGTGTCGCCCATCTTCTCGTCGAACAGCATGTTGTAGGTGAACCGGTCGATGTCGCGGTTCATCCCGATGCCGAGTTCACCGAGGCGGCGAGCGCCGTCGTCGGTGTTCAGCAGCGAGGTCAGCACCGCCTCGTTCTTCTCGGCCGAGTGCTCGACGACCTCGCCGTTCTCGAAGACCAGCCGGACACCCTGCATCTCCCGCCCCTGATCGATGACGGGCATGTCGAACAGCACCTCGCCCTCGACCGACTCGGGGACGGGCGCGGTGTAGACTTCACCGCCGGGGAGGTTGAGTTCGCCGTAGTCGTTCGCCGTCGGGTTCCCCTCGATGGACATCGTCACGTCGGTCGTGTCCCCCGAGACGATCCGGACCTCGCTCGCGGGGTCGAGAATCTCGACCAGCCGCTCCTGGTGTTCCCGCTGGGCGTCCCAGTCCTTGTCGATGGCCGCGTAGACGAACTCCTCGTAGGCCTCGGTGGCCATCTCGGCCTCCTGTGCGTTGCCGGGGGCGGGGTACTGCGTGCCGACCCAGCGTTTGCCCATCCGCTCCTCGAAGACGGGCCGGTGGGCCTTCGAGTACGCGGCGGTCTTCTCGGGGTCGACGTCGCTCGTCTGCCGGGTGTTGGTGTCGCCACGGACGCTCACGTAGACGTCGGTGGCCTCCATCTGTGCGAGGGCGTGTTCTGGCGTCTCGAACTGGTCGGCGTCGGCCGCGTTCATGAACGCCCGGTGGGCCGCCGTCGTCTGGCCGAGCCACTGCGGGTTGGCACCGCGCTCCCCGCAGATGGCGAACAGGGCGGTGACGAGGTCCTCGGCGACTGGCGGGGCGTTCACGATGACGTCGTCTCCCTCCTCGATGCGGGTGGAGTGGTCGGCGACTATCTCCGCGTGGTTGCGGACGCGTGGGTCCATGCCCTCGGGATTCGCCCGGCCGCCCGAAGAAGGTTGGCAGAAGCGGATTTCTGTTCGAGCGGCGAGTCGACGGGAGACGGAGGTGTCTCGGGAACTGGTCGGTCGGAGTGGCGTGCGCCGTGAGCGGTCCCCGAGCGACAGCGAGGGGCCGCGAGCGGGGACGCGCGAGGGACGACGGAGCGAGGCGACGCCGAGCGGACGAGTCGGCTGGGGAGGCACGAGGGCGGTGCTGGGCGGTGCGGTTCAGTTGGACCGTGACTCGCGTGTCGCCGACGCCTCGCTGACGACTCGTTCGCCACACACGACGACCTAACAGTCCCCTCCGACTCCCTACACCCGACCCACGGTGACGTAGAAGGGCACCGTCTCACGCCGCCGATAGCTCCCCTCTCCCACCTGCCGCACCGCCTCCCGTCCCATCTCGCGCCACGCGCGGCGCAACTCGTCCAGTTCGGCCTCGCTCGCCCCGCCGTTGGCCAGCACTCCACGGCGTTCGCGGAGGTCCGCAGCCCTGGCCTTCCGGGCGACGGCCCGCACGTCACCCTCGGAGTACGGCGGCTCGACGGTCAGCGTCTGCTCGTAGCGCCGGACCGTCACGCCCGACAGGCCGACGGACCCGAACAGGTCGCGCACGCCGCCGAGTGCCACGTCCGTCGACGCACCGTCGACGTAGAGGTCACGGGCCCGCGCGGCGAGCGCCGCCTCCGCGCCGACGGAGGACTCGACGCTGACGGCGGCGTTGTCGGGTTCGACGGCGGCCACCCGTCCGCCCGCACGGGTCACCCGCGCGAACTCCCGGAGCGCGCGGGTGGGGTCGGGGAGGTTCACGAGGAGCGCCTGACACGCCACCACGTCGAAGGTGTCGTCCGGGAACGGCAGGGTGTGGGCGTCGGCCCTGACGGCCTCGCAGTCGGCCGCGGCCAGCAGGTCGGGGTCGCGGTCCGCACCCACCACGCGGCCCGGCGACTCCTCGGCGAGGACCGCGGTGAACTCGCCAGAGCCACACCCCACGTCGAGGACCCGGTCGGCACTCCGGAGGTCGAGGTCCGCGAGCGCCTCGCGCCCGCCCGCGGTCCCGCCCTCGTCCCCGCCCGCCCACATCCCCTCGCGGGTGCGCGAGAGGTACGACTCGGTGAACCGACGCATTCGCTCTGCGGTGGGTGACGGGCGGCCAAAAGGGGTCGGGTGTGGTCGTGGCTCGCGGGTCGTCGCTCCGCTCCTCCCCGCTCGCTCCTCGAGGCCTCCCTGCCGTCGGCCTCGCTACACCGGTGACGCGCCGAACGACTCGCCACACTCGGGACACTCGAAGGTGAAGCCGTCGTCGCCCGGAATCGCGCGCAGATTCTCGCTCTCGCACTCGGTGCAGGGGAACGGCACGCGGACGTCCGTCGATCCCTTGGGCGCACCGAGCGCGAGCGCCTCGACCGTCTCGTCGCCGGCGTTCTTCCCGGTCTGGTAGTCGCCGGGGGCGAACCGGACCGCCTCGCCGGCGCTCACCGTCACCTCGCCGTCGGGCGTCTCGAAGACGGCCTCGCCCGACAGCACGTAGAACACCTCCTCCTGGTCCTCGTGGGTGTGCATCCCGCTGGAGAAGCGCTCGCCCGCCGCCAGCGTGTAGTGGTTGATGGCCACGTCCTCGAGGCCGAGCGCCTCGGTCAGCGAGCGGACCGACGCGCCGGCACGCTCGAACGACTCGACATCCTCGACTGCAGTGTGCTCCATACCCGGGCGCTCTCGCGCACCGGGGGAAAACGCTTGGAAGCCGGAAGAACGGTCCTCCCATACGTCTCGCGCCGCTCACGGCTCCCTGAGACTACGTCTCGCGCAGTTCCCTGACCCGCTGTACGTTCCACGCGAAGGACTTCCCGTCCTCGGTGGGCGTCTCCAGCACGAACGGCACGTCCCGCAGGTCGGGGTGGTTCACGACCGCGCGCATCCCCGCCTCGCCGATCTCGCCGAGGCCGACGTGGGCGTGCTCGTCCTTGTTCGTCCCCCGGCCGTGTTTCGAGTCGTTGAGGTGGAAACACGCGAGGCGGTCCAGCCCGACCTCGCTGTCGAACTCCTCGATAGTCCCCTCGACGCCCTCGGGCGTGGATAGGTCGTAGCCCGCTGCCCACGCGTGGGCGGTGTCGACACACACTTCGAGGTCGTGGCGCGACTCGTCGCAGACCTGCCCGAGGTGCCAGAACTGCCCGCCGAGTTTCGTCCCGCTGCCGGCGTCGGACTCGACGAGGACGGTCACGTCGTCGGGCACGTCCACGTCGTCAAGCACCGAGACGGCGTTCTCGAGTCCTCCTTCGACGCCCGCGCCGGTGTGCGCCCCGAGGTGGACGTTGACGTACTCGATGCCGAGGCGGGCGGCGGTGTCCACCTCCTCCTGCATCGAGTTCAGGGACTTCTCGCGCAGGCCCTCCTTCGGGGTGCAGAGGTTGACGAGGTAGGAGGTGTGGATGACCCACGGGCCGACGCCGTGTTCGTCGGCCAACTCGCGGAACGCCGCGGCATCGGCGTCGTCGATGGAAGGGCCGGCCCAGACCTGCGGCGAGGAGGAGAATATCTGCCCGCAGTTGCCGCCGTACTCGAGCTGTTCCTCGACGGCGTTCTGCACGCCGCCGGCGATGGAGGTGTGTGCGCCCACGCGGAGCGCGTCGTCGGTGCTCATGGGCGAGTGGAGGCGTGGGGTCGAATTAGTGACTTCGGATGCGGGTGGTCAGGCCAGCGGGTCCTCTCGACTCCGATTCCACGCCTCCGTCCGGTACTTCCCGTCGGCGATCTCCCGCGCTCGCTCACGCTCCTCGCTCGTCCACCCCTGCCCGTCGGCGTCACACCACGCCGCGAGATTCCGTTCGAGGCGGCGGACCGCGTGGTCGCGCGAGACCGAGAGGCTGTCGAGCGGTCCCACGTCCTCGGTCTCGTACTCGCGGGTCTGTATCACCCGCTCGATGACTGCCTCCATCGAGGCGACGCGCTCCTCGAACCGCTCGACCGAGACGTCGCAGTCGGCGAAACACGACAGGTGCCGCTCCGGGTTCGGCGAGAAGGAGAACGAGCCGTGCTGGACCACGGCGTCGCGGGTCCGGTGCTGGGCGTTGCCGGCCACCTTCTTCCCCTCGTCGGTGACGATGTCGTGAGCCGGGTTCACGCCCCGGAGGAAACACGCGGGCTCGAATATCGAGTCGCGTTCCTCGTCGGCGAAGTCGACCGGAACGCCCGTCTCGCGGAGCGCGGCGAGGATGGGCTCACAGAGCAGTTCGTACGTCTCCATCAGGTTCCCCGGGAGTTCGTCCGCGGGCGCGATGATGGAGTAGGAGATGTCGCCGTGCGTGTCGTGGTAGATGGCGCCGCCGCCGGTGGGCCGCCGGACCACGTCGATACCCTCGCGCTCGCAGAACCGCCAGTCCACGTCCGCGGGGTCCTGCCGGTAGCCGAGTGAGAGCGTGCTCGGGAGCCACTGGTAGACCCGGACGGTCCGGGGGCCACCGTCCGCGGCCGTCTCCGCCGCGACCTCGTCGTAGGCCATCGCCGTCGCGCCGTCGAGTACCTCCTCCGTGACGACGCGCCACTCCTCGCCCGCGATCGTCGCGTTCGATTCGACCTGTGCGTCTGGCATACCCGGCTCTATCCCGGCCGTGGTGAAAAACTGTGCAGAACCGCGCTCGTTACAGTAAACCGCCGCAACGGTCCTCGTGGAGCCGCTCGGCCACCTCGTCGGCCACGGTCCGCAGGTTCACCGTGTCCTCGCGGTTGTACGAGACGAGCGTCTCCAGCGCGCCCTCGTCACCGCGGCGCTCGTAGTCGTGCCACAGTCGCACGGCGTCACGACCGGAGAGGTCCGGCCGGTCGCGCTCGATGCCGACCGCCTGCTCCACCGTCTTCAGCCCGCCCGTCAGGTTCACCGACCGACACGGATAGCGCAGGTCGAGGTGCGCGGCGTCCAGCGAGAGGTCGAACGAGCGCTCGACGAACGGGACGTCGAAGCTCGCGCCGTTGTAGGTGACGAGCAGGGGCGCGTCGAGCGCCTCGGCCAGTCGGTCGCGCGTGAGGTCCTGCCCGTGGACGAGCGTCTCCGTCTCGCCGCTCTGGTGGACCGAGACGGTCGTGACCTCGTCGCGCTCCTTCGAGAGCCCCGTCGTCTCGATGTCGAAGAAGGCCGCCTCGTCCCGGAAGTTCTCGTAGAGTCGCCACGCCTCGCTGCCGGGGAGCGCGTCGGCGAAGAACCGCGCGTCCCCGTCGACGAGTCGCGGCCGGGCCGCCTTGATGAACGACTCGATCCGGTCGGCCGTCGTGGCCCCGACCAGCGACGGGTCGAACTCGTCCCAGTGGGTGACGCCCCGCTCCCAGAGCTCCCGCTCGGTCTTCTCGCCCACGCCACGGACCGGGATGAAACTGTTCTCGATTCGCACTGGGTGTGGGTGGGTGACTGGGCGGCTAAAAGGGTTCGCTCTCGGGGGCAGCGTTTCGGGTGGAACGGGAACTCTGGTTCGGCGTCGTCTGCGTGGTCTTGGGGGGAGTGTCGCGGTGATCCGTGGAGACGAGCGGGGAGACTAGCGCGGGACACGGTAGACCGCAACCGCAGACGCGCCAGCCTCGCTGTCGCTCGGCCGCGCTCACGGCAGCGTCCACCACTCCTCCCCACGGCCTCGCGTTTGCGCCGGCACGGGGCCGGCGCGGCGCTCGTCCGAGCATCCTCCCACGCCCCTCGACCGGACGGGTGGCCTGCGCGAACCGCTCGCGTGAGCGAGCGTGTCCGAACACGGGGAAGGGCAGGGCCGCCGTCGGACGCGCTCCACTCGTCCGACGAAGCTCGCCTCGTTTCACTCGGCTCACCGCCGTGTCGCGCGACAGCGCGACCGGCGCTACTGCGGGACGCTGTGCGGTTCACGGTGTCCCGCGCTAGTCTTCTCGCTCACCGCCACAGAACCCGTCACCCAGCGGCCTCGCTCACAAATACAGTGTCTCCACGCTCCAGACCCCTACTCCACCACCAGCACCTCACCACGGGGTTCGTACTCCATCTCGGTCTGCACCGTGTCCGCGACGTCGTCCCCGAACTCCCGGCGGACGAAGTGGACGGCGAGGTCGAGTCCCGAGGTCACGCCCCCACACGTCAACACGTCGCCGTCGTCGACCACGCGGGCCTCGACGAACTCCGCAGCCGAGTCGCGCAGGTCGGCGTGGGCGACGTGGTGCGTGGTCGCCGCTCGGCCGTTCAGCACGCCCGACTTCGCCGCGAGCATCCCGCCCGTGCAGACGGTGAGGACGGTGGCGCCCGCGTCGTAGGCCTCGGCGACGGCGTCGGGAATCTCACCGCGCTCGTACTCGCCCCACGCACCCTGTTCGGCCCGGTTGCCCCACCCGCCGCCCGGAATCAGGAGGACGTCCGGCGCCCCGAGCGTGCCCTGCACGCCAACCTCGAGGTCGTGGCTGGCGGTCACGGTGTCGCGCTCTGCGAGTGTCACCATCGTCGTCTCGAGGGCCGCCCCCGCCGTCTCGGCGTTCCGGAACACCTCGTACGGCGCGATGGCGTCCACCTCGTCGAACCCATCGTAGAGCAGTATCTGGAGGTCCATACCGGCCGTTCGCGCCCGGTGGGGAAATAAGCGACCGTGGGTGTCGTAAACCGCTGGGTGCGATACGAAATCCGTCGGGGCTGGTCGGGGTCGGTAGACGAGAGAGACACCGCTCGTGGACGCGAGCGACCCGAGACGCGACGATGGCTCGGTAAATCACGGTGAGAAGACACTTACCGACACCCCTGGTGTCGGGCGCATGGCCCCCAGGTCCCGCCGCCCGCTCCTCTGCTCGCTCGGGGGTGGTGTCGTCGCCTCGTTCGCCGGCTGTCTCTCCGTGCTCGGTGGGGGAATCGACCCCGAATCCCACGTCGAGGACTGGCACGAGGGGCCGGTTCGGGGCCGCGCCGCGCCGCTCGACGCCGAGCGAACGGTGGAGACGAACTCCGATCTCGACCGGGCGTGTGGGTGGGCGGCCGCGGACGCCGTCGAACGGGCGGTGCTGGATCGGGTCGACCGCGCCCCGACGCTCCGGGTCGAGTACACCCGGTCGACCGCGCTCCCCGAGGAGGTGGAGCGGGGTGTCCTCGTCCAGCGGGTGCTCCACATCGGGCCGTCGGGCGAGGTGCAGCGGACGCCCGAGATCGGGTTCGAGACGCTCGCCGACGCGACGCCGGCGACGGTCGGGGTGGCGCTCACGAGCGAGGCCGGGGCGACCACCTGCGGACACTCGGTGTACGTCCTCGACACGTACCAGCAGGCCGATTGAGTGCCGGGAACGCCGCCGCCCTACTCCTCCGTCAGCCCGTGGTCCACCCAGACTGTCTTGCGGTTCACGAACTCGTGGATGCCGTCACGGCTCAGCTCCCGGCCGTAGCCCGAGTCCTTCACGCCCCCGAACGGGACCCGCGGGTCCGACTTGACGTACTCGTTGACGAAGCAACAGCCGGCCTCGAACGCCCGTGCCACGCGCTCGCCACGCTCGAGGTCGCTCGTCCAGACGCTCGCGCCCAGTCCGAGTGTCGAGTCGTTCGCCACCGCGACGGCCGTCTCCTCGTCCGGCACCCGGATCACGGCGGCGACGGGCCCGAACGTCTCCTCGCACGCCGCGGCACTGTCGAGTGGGACGTCCGTGAGGACGGTGGGCGGGTAGAACGGCCCCTCGCGGTCCAGCGGTTCGCCCCCGAGCGCCACCTCCGCTCCGGCCTCGACGCTCCGCTCGACCTGGTCGTGGAGTTCCGCCAGCAGGTCCTCGCGGGCCATCGGCCCCACGTCGGTGTCCGAATCGCGCGGGTCACCCACGGTCAGGTCGGCCATCGCGTCGACGAAACGGTCGAGGAACGCATCGTACACGTCCTCGACGACGACGAACCGCTTGCCGGCGATGCACGACTGGCCGTTGTTCTGCACGCGGGCGTGGACGGCCTTCTCGACGGTCTCCTCGATTGGGGCGTCCTTGAGGACGACGAACGGGTCGGCCCCGCCGAGTTCGAGGACGGTCTTCTTCAGTTCGCGGCCGGCCGTCTCGGCCACCGCGCGCCCCGCCGGTTCGCTCCCCGTCAGCGTGACTGCCTTCACCCGTCGGTCCTCGATTATCGAGTCCACCTGTTCCGAGCTGACGAGGAGGGTCTGGAACGCCCCCTCAGGGACGCCCGCGTCACGCAGGACCTCCTCGACGGCCAGCGCGCTCCCGGGAACGTTCGAGGCGTGTTTCAGGAGGCCGACGTTCCCCGCCGCGAGGTTGGGGGCCGCGAAGCGGAACACCTGCCAGAACGGGAAGTTCCACGGCATCACCGCCAGTACCGGCCCGAGCGGTTCGTGACTCACCAGCGTTCGGGCGTCGTGTTCGGTGCCGATCACCTCGTCGGCGAGCTGTTCGGGCGCCCGCTCGGCGTAGTACTCACACACCCACGCGCACTTCTTGACCTCACCGACCGCCTGCTCGATGGGCTTGCCCATCTCCCTGCTCATCAGTTCGCCGTACTCCTCGCTACGCTCGCGGAGCAGGTCCGCTGCCTCGACGAGTACGCCACAGCGGTCCTGTACCGACCGCTCGCGCCACTCCACGAACCGTGTCGTGGCCCGTTCGAGCGCCTCGTCCACCGCCTCGGGCGTGTGCTCCTCGTACGTGGCCAGTTCCTCGCCGGTGGCCGGGTCGACACTGCGCATGTCGGCCGCTCGCCCGGGAGGGTGAAATGTGTTCGTCCGGGGCCGCCGCACGAGGATTTCGTATCGCACTCGGCGGTTTATGACCGCTGGCGGCCCGCTCAGGTCACGCCGCCCGAACGCCGCTCGAACCGCTCGTGAGCGCCCGAATCCAGCACCGCTCGGATCTCGTCGACGACCGCCCAGACGTCCGCGAACCCGACGTAGTAGGGTGAGGGACACACCCGGACGACGTTCGGCGGCCGGAAGTCGACGACCACGTCCCGGGCCTTCAGCGCCTCGCTCAGGCGGTAGCCCTCGGGGTGCTCGACCGCGATGTGGCCCCCGCGACGCCCGGGGTCGCGCGGGGTCCCCACCCCGCACTCTGGGAGGCGGTCGTCGACGAGTCGGATCAGGTACTCGGTGAGCGCCAGCGAGCGCTCGCGCAGGCGTTCGATCCCCCGCCTCTCGTCCCCCGCCCCGCAGTCCCGGACCACGTCGAGCGAGCCCTCGACGGGGGCCGCCGACAGCATCGGTATCGTCCCGATCTGCCACGCGCCGGCCGACTGCGCGGGCGTGTACGTGTGGTTCATCTCGAACTGCGTCTCCTTCTCGTGACCCCACCACCCCGTGAGCGCGGGTGTCAACCCGTGGTGCGCCTCGTTCACGTACAGCCCCGCGATGGCGCCCGGCCCCGCGTTGAGGTACTTGTAGTGACACCAGGTGGCGAAGTCCGCCTCTATCGCGGCGAGGTCGTGGGGTACCGCGCCCACCGAGTGTGCGAGGTCGAACCCCGCGAGGGCGTCGTAGTCGTGGGCCGCCTCGGTCAGGCGCTCGAGGTCGAGCAGCTGGCCCGAACGGTACAGGACCGAGGGGAAGAACAGCACGCCCACGTCCGGGTTCGCCTCGAGTGCGGCCTCGACGTCGGCCTCCTCGACGGTCCGGCCATCGCGCGATTCGACCGCCACGAGGTGCTCGTCGGGGTCCAGCCCCCGGAGGCGGAACTGCGCCCGGACGGCGTAGTGGTCGGTCGGGAAGTCCAGGTCGTTGACGAGGACCTTCCGCCCCGCGTCCCGCTCTGCGGCCACCGAGAGGAACGTCCCGACGAGGGTGTGGACGTTCACCGTCGTAGAGTTCGCGACCACCACCTCGTCCAGTTCGGCACCGACGAGCGGGGCGAGTCGCTCGCCGAGGTACTCGCCGTAGCCGAACCACGGTGGGTCGCCGTCGGTCCACCCCTCGATGCCGAGTTCGCGCCACTCCTCGAGGACCCGGGTGAGCGTCCGCTCGGCGTCCGTCGAGAGCGGCCCCAGCGAGTTCCCGTCCACGTAGTGGCCGTCCGGGACGGCGAATCGCTCGTCCAGCGTCCACCCTGCCGCCTCGTCTCGCGCGTGGGCGTACTCGCGCGACGGGTCGTACCCCGGGAGCCTGTCGTCGTCGCTCATTGGCACTGTGGCGGGTGGAACGTGGTTGTGTCTTGTGGGTCCTCGGCTAGGGGAGCGGACGGCTGCGACGCTCGAGAACGAGCAGTAGCGGTCTCGTGGGTGCTCTCTGACGGTAGGGTTCAGGTCGGGCGAATGGAGAAAGTAAACCGCATACCGCGATACAAAATCGCCCGACAGCGGCTCGCCTCCCACGGCCGAACGCCAACGTTCAGGGCGCTTGCGCCCCGAGAGGCCCGACATGACCGACACACCGCTCGACCCGGCGCTCGCGGAGGTGGTCGAGGCCTTCGCGGACGAGGCCGTCCCGCCGTGGTCCAGCCTCGGCGTCGAGAGCGCCCGCAGGCTGGAGGACGAACTGTTCTCCGCCGGTTCGGGGCCGGAGATGGCTCTCGTCCGGGAGTTCGCGGTGCCGGGCGAGGGCGGCGAGGTGCCGCTCAGACTCTACCGGCCGCCCGATGTCGAACGACCCGCACCGGCGCTCGTCTTCGCCCACGGCGGGGGCTGGACGCTCGGGACGCTCGACTCCGCGGACGACATCTGTCGCGAACTCGCCACCCGCGTGGGGTGTGTCGTCGTCAGCGTCGACTACCGACTCGCGCCCGGACACCCCTTCCCGGCCCCGCTGGAGGACGTCCAGAGCGCGGCCGCGTGGGTCCGTGAACACGCCGGCTCGCTCGGCGTCGACGCCTCGCGGGTGGGGCTGGCCGGCACCTCCGCCGGGGGGAACCTCGCGGCCGCGACGGCGCTCTACACCGTGGGCGAGGGGAGCGACCCGTTCGCCTGTCAGGTGTTGTTGTACCCCATCACGGACTGCGCGTTCGACACGCCCTCCTACCGGAACCACGCCGACGGCCCACTGTTGACGCGTGCGGACATGGAGTGGTTCTGGGCGCAGTACCGTCGCTCGCCCGCGGACGCGCACCACCCGCTCGCGTCGGTGTCGCGGGCGCCCGAGGCGATGCTTGACTGTGGGACGCCGGCCGTCGTCGCCACCGGGGGGCACGACCCACTCCGTGACGAGGGGCGGGCCTACGCCGAGCGTCTCGACGAGCACGTCGACGTGGCGGCCCACGACTTCCCGGCGCTGGCCCACGGGTTCTGCTCGCTCACGGACGACGTGTCCGCCGCGGACGACGCGTTCGACGCCGTCGCCGCGAGCGTCCGCGAGCGGCTCTGAGTCGGCTCAGCAGCAGCCGCAGCAGGGACAGCACGCACAGCAGTTCTCGCTCGGTTCGTCGTCCGTCTGATCTCGGTCTGCCATCGCACTCGTGGCTCGGGCCCGGAGCGACCTAAATCGGCGCTGTCGGCCGATACCGGCCCTCTCGGGCCGGAACCGCACTGTCGGTCGGGAGGGGTACTTTCCACGCGGAAAGCCGGGTGGGGCGCTTTTCACCGTCGGACGGCTATCGCGGCCATGGACGACTGGCGCGAGACGTGGCACGGGCTGCACGACGTGCTCGGGGGCAAGTGGGCGTTCCACGTCCTGCGGGCCCTGGACGAGGAACCGCAGGGGTTCAACGCGCTCGGGGACGCCCTCGGCGTGCGGCCGAAGACGCTCTCCGCGCGGCTCTCGGAGCTCCGGTGCCGGGGATTCGTCGTCCACGATCCACCCGACGACACCGCCGACGACCACCTACCGGCTGACCACACGGGGCGAGGAGTTCGTCTCGCACCTGCGGGCGATGGAGGAACCGGTCGAACCGTGTGACTGCGCCGACTCGTGTGTTGTGCTGCCGGGCGAGCTACCGGTCGAGTGCTGATATCAGTAGCGAACGAGCTTCTCGCGGGTGTTCTCTCGCGTAGCGCGGTCGCGCTGCACGCGCGATTTCGTATCGCGGCATGCGGTGTATCGCACCCGGGCCTCGGTCGGACCGTACACGCGTCCCTTTTACCCCTCCGCCCGCTATCGAGCGGTAATGGTGCGGAACGTCGCCGGCGAGATGGCCGCGCTCGAACCCGGGGACTTCTACCTCCTCTCGGGCATCGAGCACGGGATGCGGTTCGCCCGCTGGGTCGCCCGGGAGAAGATATCGAACTTCTCGCGGCTCGACAGCGAGGAGGTCGACTACCGGCTGGACCGGTGTGAGGACCGTGGCCTCGTCGAGCGCAAGACCATCCAGTACACCGGCTTCCGGCTCACGTTCGAGGGGTACGACGCGCTGGCGCTGCGGACGTTCTCAGAGCGCGAGACCCTGCAGGGCGTGGGCGCGCCGCTCGGGGTGGGCAAGGAGAGCGACGTCTACGAGGCCCAGTCGTACAAGCCGCTCGCGCTGAAGTTCCACCGCGAGGGGTACACGAACTTCCGCGAGGTGCAGAAGGAGCGGGACTACACCTCGGACAGGGAGCACATCTCGTGGTTCTACACGGCCCGGAAGGCTGCAGAGCGGGAACACGAGGCGCTGGAGGCGCTCTACCCGGACGTCCGGGTGCCCCGTCCCGTGGACCAGAACCGCCACGCCATCGTGATGGAGAAGCTGTTGGGGGTCGAACTCTCGAAGGCGAAACTCGACCCCGGACAGGCGGTGGGAGTGCTCGATCTGATCCTCGACGAGGTCCAGACGGCGTACCAGGAGGGCTACGTCCACGCGGACATGTCCGAGTACAACGTCTTCGTCGACGAGGACGGCGTGACCGTCTTCGACTGGCCGCAGGCGGTCCCCGTCGACCACGAGAACGCCGAGGAGTTCCTCGAACGCGACGTCCGCAACCTCGTGGGCTACTTCCGGCGGAAACACCCCTCGAAGGTGCCCGACGTCGACGTGCCCGCGGTGGCCGCCACCATCCGGGCCGACGCGTTCGAGGGCGTGCATGCGGTGCCGGGGGAGTGGTCGGGCGAGCCGACCTAATCGTCGTCAGCTATCGCTCTCGGGTGGGGTGAAAGAGGGGAGAAGTGTCGCGCGTGACCGCGGGGGGAGGGGAGCGTGTGCAGTGCGGTTCAGTCGGACTCCTCGACGAGTTCCTCGTCGAGTTCGTCGTCGCCGCCGACCGGCACCTCGACGGGCTGGACCTCGTCGAACCGCTCCTGCACGTCGTCGAAGCGCTCCTGGAGCTGGTCGAGCTGCTCCTCGTAGCGCTCGAGCTGCTCCTCGAAGCGGCTCTCGAAGTCGGTCGCCTGCTCCTCGATGCGGCCCTGCAGGTCCTCGGCGCCCTCGTCGAGCTGCGCCTGCAGCTCCTCGAGCTGGTCGACCAGCTGCTCGAAGGAGTCGATGGTCCGCTCCTCGACGTCCTCGTTGGTGTCGAGCAGGAACTCGATCTGGTCGTTGATGGCCTCGAGCGAGTCGGCGGTGAGGTCGTCGTAGCTCTGGATGCCCTCACTGTACTGCTCGTCGACGGCGTCGAACGCCTGGCTGTGCTGCTCGCTCAGGGTGTCGAAGCCCTCGTCGACGGCCTCGCGGATCTCGTCGACGGTGCCCTCGGAGCCGGGGAGGGCCTGCTCGATGGTGTCGAGCACCGTGTGGATGGAGGTCTGGCCGAACTCGAGTGTCCGGGCCTGGGCGGCCTCCTGGGCGTCGAAGGAGTCCTGGAACGTCTCCGCGAGGTTGCGCGGGAGGTCCAGCGACCGCTCGAACACCTGCTGACCGGACTTGATCGTGTTGCGCTGCAGTTCGAAGACCGCACTGATGGGGGAGTTCTTGTCACTCATTGGTATCGCCTCGGTTTCGCTTGACGGGCACGATGACCGTCTGGACGATGTCGCCTTCCCGGATGTCGAGTGCCTCGCGCTCGGCGTCGGGGATGCTGATCCGCCCGCTGCGCTGGACGCGCGTCTTGAACGTCGCGGTCCGACTCAGCTCCTCGAGTTCGGTGCTCAGCCCGACATCGGGTCCGGTGGCCGCACCCGCGAGCCGCCGCAGGAGCTCTCGCTGAGCCCCCACAGCGTCCTGCCCGGCGTCCTGGAGTTCTGCCAGGAGTTCCGGGACCAGCGTGCGACCACCGTCGTGCTTCGACATCGTCTAGCTCCATCTGGACCCTCCGAGGACTTAAATATTCCGCTGAATACCATCTGATGGCATTCAGTGACAACGGATGGTATCGGAACGCGAACTGAGCCCCGCGCCCCCACGTGCCGCGGTCGACCTCGCTCGCTCTACTGTAGGGTGCCCGACTACTCCACGTTTCTGCCGCCAATGTACGGGGGGTATATACGGCGGCACTCGACGGTGGTCACGCGGCGTCGGCGCGAGTGGCGTCGAGCGCCGCTGGACGGCGTCTGCGCCCGCACAATCCCTAGCCGACGCCCTTAACCCAGCCCCCTTCGACGGTACCCACAACAGCGGCACCGCCATCACATGATCCCGTCGAACATCGACTGGAGTCTCCTGCTGATTCCGCCCATCACGGGTATCATCGGGTACATCACCAACTGGGTCGGCATCCGGCTGTTGTTCAAGCCGCTGGACTTCGTCGGTGTGCGGGTCGAGGGGCTGAAGGAGTTCGTCCCACACCTCCCCGAGCGACTCCAGCAGATCCCGGGCGTGATGGAGGGACGCATCGGCTGGCAGGGCATCATCCCGTCCCGGGCGGCGAAGATGGGGAGCATCTCCGTCGACAAGGGCGTCGGGAAACTCGCCACGCAGGAGGAGTACTACGAGCGGTTCGACCCCGAAGAGGTCGCGAACCACATCGTCGCCACCTCCGGCGACGAGATACGCGATCTGGTCGAGGAGGTCATCCGACGCGAACACCCGCACCTCTGGGCCGACATGCCCGAGGCGGGCAAGGAACTCGTCTTCGCGCGCGTGGAGAGCCAGCTCCCCGAGGTGACCGAGCGCATCACCGAGGAGCTGGGTCACCACATCGACGAACTGCTCGACGTGAAACTGATGATCATGAACCACCTCGAGGAACACCCCGAACTCATCAACCGGATGTTCCTCGAGACAGGCGAGCGCGAACTGAAGTTCATCGTCAACTCCGGGTTCTACCTCGGCACGCTGCTCGGGATGGTCTCCATCCCGCTGTTCCTCCTCATCGACAGCCCGTTCGTCCTCCCCGTCGCCGGCATCTTCGTCGGCTACTTCACCAACTACATCGCCATCAAGGCCATCTTCCAGCCGCAGAACCCGATACAGGTCGGCCCGTTCACCATCCAGGGGCTGTTCCTCAAGCGCCAGAACGAGGCCAGCGAGACGTACGCCAGCATCGTCGCCGAGGACATCATCACCGTCCAGAACGTGGCCCGGAACATGCTCTACGGCCGCAAGTCCGACCGGACCCGGCGACTCGTCCGCGAGGCACTCCGCCCCGCCGTGGACGACGCCGTCGGCGTGGCCGGCCCGCTCGTCCGGGTGACGACGGGCGAACGCGAGTACGAGGCCATCCGCGAGTCGGTCGCGGAAGAGAGCGTGGAGACGGCGCTCGAACCGCTGTCGGACCCCGAGTTCAACCGCGAACGGGCGGCCGCGGTCCAGTCGCTCGTCGCGGAGCGGATGAAGGCCCTCTCCAGACCGGAGTTCGCGGAGACGCTCCGCACCGCGTTCAAGGAGGACGAGTGGATGCTCATCTGGGTCGGCGCGGTGCTCGGGTTCGTCGCCGGCTGGATACAGCTCGCGGTGGTGACCGCCGTATGAGCGAGGACACCTACACGCCCGGCGACGAGGGGCCGGAGCGCGACGACGACGCCCGCTCGGGCCTCGACTGGCTCGTCTCGGCGTTCGAGGACGGCACCCGCGCGAGCGACGAGCAGTTCGAGCCCGAACTGGTCGAGCGACTGTTCGGCGTGATGGAGAGCGCCGCCCGCGGCGAGGTCGAGGGGCGCGAACTCGACCGACTGCTCTCCGTGCTGGAGGCGGCCGTCGTCGAGAACCGCCTCGCACCCGACGAGTTCGAGCAGTTACTCGACCTCCTCGAGACGACGGTCACCGGCGACGGTCGCACCGACGCGGACCGCGAGGAGGTGCTGGAACTGCTGGAGGCGGCCATCGTCGATCCGACGAAACTCGCGGGTGCCGGCCCGGAGGGCGTGTTCTCCATCGTCGAGGCCGCGCTGGCCGACCCCGAGGCGGCCGCCGAGAGCGGCCTCGACGGGGTGTTCGACCTGCTGGAGACGCTCGGCCTGAGCGCGGAGGCGACCCGACGGCTCGAACTCGAAGAGGGTGACTCCGACCCGTTCCGCGTCGCCCGCATCGCCGCGGCCGCCTCCCAGCGGGCGACGGGCTACTCCGTCCGCTCGGGCGTGCGGGTCAGCACCCGGATGGTGCAGGCCGTCGTCAACGCCGAGTCCGTGGTCGACCTCGTCGAGCGCCTCCGCGACATCACCTTCGACGAGATGCGGCGGCTGGGTGTCGACGTCGGCGAGGTGGAGGACGAGGCGACGCGGTGGGCCCACCGTCGGCGGGTCGACGACGAGCGCCTGCGCAGGGAGGCCGGGTGGCTGCTCGACCAGTCGGCGGACGTGGACTACGTGGAGGAGATCCACCCGGCGTTCCCGAACGTCCTGGAGCAGGTGGCCGTCGACGAGATGCGGGTCCTCAGACTGCTCGCGGTCGAGGGCGACG